>ERZ780149.3240-NODE-3240-length-13910-cov-2.785204_pt1 | contig 13910 bp, 19 predicted proteins | sample MGYA00511367_ERZ780149 | MGnify/ENA primary metagenome ERZ780149 (study PRJEB29588, sample SAMEA2153852) | human gut metagenome | biome: human gut; feature: human-associated habitat; material: faeces | place: Denmark | collected 2008/2010 ... | reverse complement strand
TATCCGCAACACCTTTTCTTCTCGTATCGGGCAAATTTCTAACGCTGCGCTTGACAGGAGTCTTATCGCTTATAACGAAAACTCCACCGCCGAGGAGCGTGAGCATCGCCGTAAGGAAGTGGAGACATTGGCTATTTTGACCGGTCTTGAAATCGACTCTGGCAAAAGCGGAGTAAAGCCTGACCTTTCAGAGTATTTAGGAAGCGGGCGGGCAGAAAGAAGCGTATTCTTAAAATATAAATATCTGCAAGAGAATAAGGATGTTGCGACCCCATGGTATCAACCTTCCAATAAAAAACAAATGAAAGAGCTTCTCAATACTACCGATTGGGACAGCATTACCTCTAATGTAGAGCGTATGCCGTATCTTGCAAATAAACTGAAAGATAATACCGTTCCTATAGCGAAAAAGAAAATACCCGATTCCGAACTATTTTCATTTGCAGTCCAGCCCGATTGGAAAGATACGCTCGATAGTGAAATGCTTTCTTGGATGGAAGGTCTGATTGCGGATTATAACGAAGCGCTTAACCGTATCCGCAGAAGCCGAGTTACCGTCAATAACCGAAGCCGCCAGAACGATGTCAATCGTATTCTCTACTCAATGGGAAAGGAATTAAAGTGTGATTCCGATTCGCTTTATTCTGTCTTTGCCGGTATTGATGATGAGTATATCGCTGTTGTTCGTGAGGCTATTATCAACGAAAAGTGGCATCTGATGGAGCGTGAAGAGCGTTACGATTTTGTAAAGCGACATTTTCCAAACGCTGATTTCTATCGGTACTATGATCTGCTTTGCGATTTTCGTCACGGCGGTTTCCGTCTGCTCGGCGATATTATTTGCGATATTGACGATGAAAATAAATCCGAAAAACGCAAGGAACTTCACAAAAAAGAAGACCGTGAGGAGCTTACCGCTATGCTTAACGGTTATCTTAATAAACCACCTGCCGAGCCATTCCGTGATGCTGTTATCCGCACATGTCTTGAAATTATTAAAAACAAAATGAAGCCGGGCGATGCTGTTAAGTATGCAGTTGCTCTCGGTAAGCGGAGTTTTATGTGGGACGTACTTTGCGAGTACGTGGAAGATACTGTTTTAAGGAAGGAGGAGAGCCATGCTTAACGAACAGCAGGAATTTTTATCTTATACAAGCGTTCCGGAATACACATCGAAAAACAAGCAGGACTTCTCCTATCTTGGCAGAATTGCATTTGCTACGATTCTCGATTTTGAAGGTTTACCGCGCATACTTTCAATAATTGCACGTGGGTATATGCACGGCGGAAGCACTCCCGATATTGACCGAGCATATAGAGCGCTGTGCGCTTGGTGCAGTATTCCCAATAAAAAAGAAAATGCCACCCGTGAAAAGTGGCAATATAAAAGCGATTTTAGAGAGTTGCATGGTGAGTTTCCTGAACTCGTTACCGAGGACGGACAAGGTTGGTTTTATCGCCATGTCCACGGTATTGCGGATTATATTTTAAACAATCCCAATAAAACAAGCAAGGGTGCATATGATAATGCCATCGCTATCAAGAGTGGCTTTGATAAAAAGTGGCGCAACAAGGTGATTCAATTTCAAATCCCTATCTTTTCCGAAAAGACAAAAGGTGCATGGATTGTTCGTTTTGATGATGTAATTGCTGATGCATTAGAACTCGGCAAATTAAAGATTTACCCCGAAACATTACCGGAGAATATATCCAAAAAGTTATCTGCTGTTCCTGATGAACTACGGGATAAGGTTTCTTATCTTGTAGCCTATTATCTTGCAAATATCGATGATGAGATTGAGTGGGTGGTTCTGCCAGTCGTTTCTTTTGATGCTTACTTCGGCGGAACGACCTTCAGTAAGAAAATTTTAAGCAAGCTGCCGAAAGATATTATTATCCGTGACCGTACAAGTTACGGTGTCAGCAGATACAAGGTATCTGAAAAGTTAATATATAAGGAATTGGAACGGCGAAAAATAGCTAAGTTAAGAAAATAAAATCCTTTTTTCTTTGGTTCATGCGTAGTAATTTTTGCCCATCAAAAAAGAGGTTTCTATTACATTTTGGCTTTAACCACTTTTGTTAAAATTTTGATTGATTTTCACCTCAAAAACCCAGTATTTATGCGATCTGAGGTTTGTGCAACAATTTGGTACAAACCACCTGTTTTTTGATTAAAATTTAGAGTATAAAAATCTCCTGTAATATTGCATAGGAAACGGCAAAAATTCCGCAGATTTAGCTTTGCTTTTCGGAGTGGAAACGGCTATATGACAGACTCTCCTGTGCAGAATGCCGAGGGATGCCGTACAATCGAATAGAAATACTATTATCGATGCCCACCCTTATCCGTACCAAACAAATCGCTACAAAGGCAAAACACAAAAAATCAGTCTTGAAGTTTTATCCTCAAGACTGATTTTATTATTTTGCTAATTCTACTAACGATTCAATGTTTTCATCTATCAGCTCATTTGCAGTTTCTTCGATTGTTTTATTATCGAGTACGATATCACAGCTTTTAGAATCGCGCATATTTGAAATTATATCTGGTTTAGCTTTAGTCTTTGATGCATTACTGTCTTTATTTGCCATTTTTACACACCTCGACTATGATTATATTTGATTAATAAGTTATATGCAATATTTTTGTGTTATCCGCCGTAATTTTCCTCACTCATACAGATGCACACATACCATTTTCCGTTGGCTTTGGCTACGCCTACGGCAATATAGGGATACTTGGAACTACCGACATACGACCAGTGTCCCTTGCTATAATGAAATCCGTCTGCGATACGGTCAGACATACTTTCTGCCGTTCCGAACCAATCTCCCATACCGATGGCTTCTCGGCTATATCCTTTGTAGTAACATTCATCGGGCATACCGTAAGGGGCAAGGTCAACATACTGACCATATTTCAGTTCTGTGCTGACATGTTGTTCTCCGCGATGTTCAAAATTTGTTGTAAGTTCGTTTGCTCTGTACCGCGCCACCTCGGTCAGTCCGGGGAGCACCGTAGCTGCCGTATCACCCTGTGCTATGCGGTAGGCGTTAACCTTTTCTACAACAAGTCTTTCGATATCCGCAGGATCAACCTCCGGCCATTGTATGCCCACATATATTTCTTCCTCTTTTGGAGGTTCTTCAACCGTCGGTTCGGTATTTTCCGCCGCCGATAGCTCGGTCGGTTTTATTATTATCGTAGGCTTGGGTTCTTCCGTTGGCTGTGCCGTTGTTGTCGGCTCTGTGACGGTCACAGTCGGATCGGTTACCTGATCCTTGCTCTCGGTCGGGGGAAGCTCTTTTTCTTTCTCTGTCGGCTTTACCGCCGTCACGGGCGGTGTTGTTTCGGTGGGTGTTTCTGTTATTACCGTTTCCGATACCGTTGTTGGCGGACTATCGATAGGTGGCGGTGCGGTGTTGTCACCGCATCCCACCATACTGATGAGCACCCCACAGCAGAGAAGAAGGATTATGATTTTCTTCATATATCCTCGACCTCCTCCAAGCCTTGCATCACTTCCACCATTATTCGAGTGGCGAGGATAAATCCCGAACTGAACGCCTCACGCTCGGTGATGCAGGACAGTTCACTTGTGCAGTCCTTGAACTTTTCAAAGATTTCTTTTTGTTTCTCTGTAAGCCCTGCAGTTAATTCATCCTCATTTTTACATATCAGCTTGACGAGCTTATCCACCCTTGTACCTCGCTTGATGTACCTTTCGTGCGGACTGATGTTGCCGTAATATAAATCTTCAAGTGTTGTCATGTGCGTTGCACCTCCTTTTTGCAACACAAATACATACCACAACACCTTTCACAAGTCCAGCGAAACAAATAAAAAACGTCGAATACTTTTCATAAGTAATCGACGGTTTTTATCGTTATTTGAAAATATCCCAAATACTAAATGAAGTTTTGCGATAGATTTTATTATATGCTGCTTTTTTAGGATTTTTAATCCATCCAGCACCTTTTTTACCATAGCCGGGGATTAAGGCTTTTTTGACTGCTCTTTTTGCCCGCCCTGTAGTCCTTGCTTTTAAAGATCTTTTTAAAGAAGGTGTTCTTAATCCGAATTTCATAAATAGAGTACCTCGCTTATGCACACTTACTACAAGCGCATTTTTTACTTAGTTTTTAAAGTCGTAAGATATAATATCTATTCTACAATCGCTTTTACCATAAGAAAGTTCAACAATTGGCACATAGGTTTCTACCAAAACATCTTCGGTTATTTTATAATCATTAACCATATACTGTTCGCCTTCAAGATATGTTATTGTTTGGGCAATCTTATTATCATCAATAGAGGAATCAAGAACTTTTATTACATCGGCAGCAACCTCAAGCATTTTTGTTCTATCGGTGGTTTCTTTTCCACCGTTAATTGAGATACTAAAGCACTCAGCAGCCGCATCGTTTGCATTTATCATTTCAACGTAACAATCGTTTGCATAAGCAAAGAATTTTGTTCTAATATTTCCTTTCCTTATATCGCTCATTTCAAAATCAGAATACTTATTAAACTCATTAATGAAGCGGTTTACAACATCATCACTTGCATATGTGGTTTCAACAGTGCTTGAATTATCACTCGATGCTTCGGTAGATGTGACGATATCATTATCTTTCGTCGAATTATTATCAGTAGTGCTACTGTTAGCATCATCATTACTTTGGGTGATAGAACTGCCAGCACCTGTATCTGTAGGTGTTTCTTCATCACCGTTTGAACCGCCGATGATACCGATAACGACAATAGCAATAATTACCCAAAACCACCATTTTTTATAAATTGGTTTCTTTTTCTTCGCTTCTGCAACAGGTGCAGAAGGAACAGTGTTTACAACAGGAGTTTCTGTAGTAGCAGGAGCGCCACAATTAGGGCAGAATTTCCCTTCATAAGATGTACCACAAATATTACATTTCATATGCATACCTCACAACCAGTTAATCGGAAAACGAATGATACGTTATTTTTATATCCGCGCCCTCGTCAAACCAATCACCTTCGCTAAACTTTGAATCGCCGTCAATAGTGATTTCCTTGACAGCGTTTTCCTTGTCGAACCAACCAACTACAAGATCTCCTAAAGCTTCTGTTTCTATGTTATAAAAGCCCATATCTTCTAATCGCTCAATTACATTCTCATAGTTTTCACCTTTTAATTCATTTGAAGAGGCAGAAACTTTTATTTCGCCATCATGATTATCAAAGTAACCAGCCATAAACATACAGAAAGCTTCAAATGCAATAAAGAGTGCAACTCCTATGATTATCCAAGTTATTGTACGCTTAAAGTTTGTTTTTTCTTTTCTTATTTCATGTTCTTGTTTAGCGATTACTATATCTTTTTTGGTTTTATCTTTAGAAAACTGAACTTCCTTATAAGCGTCACTTTTTATTCGTTGTTTCGTAACTGAATCGCTTTCGACAATTAGTTCTGTTGACTCACAATATGGACAACTTAAAACTTTTCTATCAGAAGAAAGCGTCATAGTTCCATTGCAACTTTTACAGCGAAGCTGTACTGTTTCAACGGTGGCTTCATTACTCTCTGCATTTGTTGATTTTCCACATTTTGAGCAATAAGCATCATGCTCCGAAAGTTTGACACCACACTTTGAACAATACATTTTTTACACCTCGCTGTATAGTGTTAGTCATCCAAATGGTCAATAGCGTACTGAGCTTCCTCAGCGGTAAATTGGCCACCGTATTCAGAAACAAGCTGATCATAAATTGCACTCTTGGACATACTCATCATGCTTTGATATGTTTTAGCTGATTCTAATGCGTTTTTCTTATAATCAGCATCTAAATTGTCTATAGCATATTGAGCTGCATCATCTTCGAACTGACCACCATATTCGGACGTCAACTGATCGAAGATTGCTTTTTTAGACATATGCATCATTTCAGAATATGTTTCTGCCTGTTTTAACGCATTTTGGTATTCGATAGAAGGCTTTTTGCCTTTTGAAATTACAACTTTAATCGTTGCGCCTTGTTTAACGGTTTCGTTAGCCTTTTTATTTTGGCTGATTACAGAACCCGAAGCAACGGTATCTGAGTAATCTTCGCTAAATTTAACGGTCACTTTATTTGTTGCAGCCCAGTTTTCAATATCAGCCTTATTCATTGCGCTGAAATCAATAACAGTGATTTTATTGCTGTCGGTTTTGTTATCAGTTGTATCATTATTGGTTTCATCGCCACTTTGAACAACAGAACTGCCGTTATCGGTGTTAGTAGAAGATTCATTACCACCGTTTACACTGCCGATGATGCCAATAGCTACAACCGCAATAATTACCCAAAACCACCATTTTTTATAAATCGGTTTTTTAGCCTTTACCGAAGCAACGGGCATAACTGGTGCTTGCTCTACTGCAGGTGTTTCTGCTTGTGCAGGCGCACCGCAGTTAGGGCAAAATTTTCCTTCAAATTGAGTTCCACATTGATTGCAATTCATATATTTAATCCTCCAATTTTATAATTATGCATTCCACTGATTGCCGCAGTTTTGGCACACACAAACTTTTCTTTGTTTGTTAACAACTTTTTGTTTTTTGTGGCCGAAAATTGCAAAAATCAAAGCCGGTAATGTTAGGAAAAGCCACTTAAACGGTATCCACCACCAACCCACACAAATCCACCATAGGCAACCATGATGCTGATTTTTAAGTTTAACCTCATTAATTACCTGAATACTAACATTTGTACTTCCGCACTTTCTGCATGTAACAACATTTTTAGAACTAATATTGTTTGCAGTTGGAGCGACTTGGCCTGCAGGAGTTCCACAGTTTGTGCAAAACTTACCCTCGAACTCTGAACCACATACATTACATTTCATATCTTTTTCCTCCTCTATTTTATAGCGGCGAACCGCAATATTCACAAATTGATGATTTTGTACCGGTAATCTTATTAGGTGCGCCACAGTTTGGGCAGTTGACTACTTCATTATCAGTAAATGTCATCAAAGAATAACTGGCTACAACACCGCTCATTCCGTTTTGTGCTTGAATAATATAATCTTTATTTATATCAATATTTACAGTTAGCTTATTGCTTTTTACGCCCATTGAACGAGCAGCCTTAAAAACCACAGTATGAGAACCCGGAGGTAATTCTATTTCAGTTTCTTCTCCCGGTCGCAACGTTGCAACAACGTTTTTATCAATCTTCACATTATAGGCATTTGCATTTCCCAATCCCATAGTTAAAGCCTTAAAGAACATATTTTCATTTTTAAGCACCTTTAAAACGACCAATCAAATTCTCCTCTCATTAAATATTCTGTTTGTTTTACAGTGGTGAACCGCAATACTCACATTCGTTCGCAGTGCCTGGCACAACTGTATTTGTTGCACCACAATTTTTGCATTTTACACTTGTTGATTGGGTACTTGATGGCGAAGCACTTTGATTTATATTGATGTTAACTGAAGCTGCTTTTTGCGGCATTATCAGCTCTCTGCGGTTTAAATCCACATACGCATTCATAAAATATCCGTCATCAAGCATTGACTGTAAATCCTTTGCCGCTTGTTCAAAAGAAGTAGGATAAGCGGCAGCAATATTATCGATTAATGTATCATTGCTGCTGTTGATAATGGCAACATATCTGTTGTACTTTGTACCTTTCTTTATGTACGAATGGGCCTTATACAATGCAAAAGCACCACCGCCGCCGAAGATCATAAGCATTACAATAACGCCACCTACAACGCTTGATCCATCTTCGGTTTCGAGTTCGCCTGTGATTCCCATAATCAAATACATTACAGCAAAGCCTATTAATATCCATGCTAAAATTTTTAAAGACCTTCCGTTTTTGATATAGTTAAATTTTTCGTCAGTCATCTTTTTAACTAACATCCAAATACCAATGGGGAAAAACAGAAAGAACATTAATGCAATAATTCCCCATGAAAAAGATTTTTTCTGCATTTTCTTCACCCTCCTATTCTGAAATCTGCGATCCGCAGAATTCGCATTCGCCTACCGTTCCCGAGACAATCTTATTTGTTGCACCGCAACCCTTGCATTGAACGGTGGTATATTTTACCGTTTGAGTTGTTGCATTAGGAGCAGGTGTAGCGACGGTTGAAACTTGTTGTTGCGGCATTGTTGGTACAACTAACTTATTGTGCTGCCCATCAAGATAGCAGTTTGGGAAAAAGCCAAATGCTATCATGTAGCTGATGTTTTTTATCGCTATTGCAACAGTAACGCCGGTGGCAGAAGCCAATAAATCAATTGATTTTTCCGGATCAGCTGCAAGTCGAGCTGAATAATCGTAAAATGTTCTGATTAATTTAAATTTTTGATTTCCCTTAATAATTAGCCAAACACCAACGGCAGCAATTGCCAAAAAGAATAATACCAATGTTACATCAAGAGCTTCTTTAAATCCGGATGTTGCACACCCAACAAAAGCAATAAATCCGTTAAAAACAGCTATTATCCAACCAAATACTCTTTGAATTGTGCCTTTAACTTTTACCTTGTTAATTGCAGAATCAACACTGTTTGACGCCATAATTATATACCTCCGATTTTCAATCTGCTCACTTCAGCGTTTCTCTGCTTAATAAGGCACATTGTTTTTTCGCAAATTTCAAGAATTCTCTCGTTATTTCTTTCTTTAAGATTCAACTGTTCCAACAAAGTATTAACGCTCTCATCTATTAGATTATCGGTATCAACGCAAACGCTCTGATCACAACTTTTTACTGCATCATCTATTTTTTTAAGCTCGCCATGAATGGTTTTTTTGCAATCGATAGAGTTTAAACTCTCTGTTTTATATTCCAGTGCTTTAAAAAAGCGGAAAGCGTTATCAACGGCATTAGCTTTATCAGAAACTTTCTTGCCGAAGAAATATACTAAGACTGACGAAATTAAAAATACTCCGGTTAGGCAAACAAATATAATTTTATATGTTGCAATTGCATTTCTGTAATAAAAAGCAAACAACATCGATAATGCAATAACTAAAACCTGATAACCGAAAAGTATTGTATACCCCCCTGCAGTCATCGTAAGTTTCTTTTTGCCAGAAACGGTGTTATAGAATAGAGTTCCCAATAAAGTAATCACTTCCGAAACTATGACACCAAACAAAGTGGTTTTATCCATCAGCAATTTTTCGTATGGAAGTAAATAATATATTGCAACCGTTAAGGCGATGAGCAGCAAAAAACCAAATGTAGAAATTAAATTCTTTTTGAGTTTCCTCATTGTTATCACCTTTACCTTACTCTATTTTTGTACCACACTCAGGGCAGAATTTGGGAGTACCGGTTATCGGAGAATTACAAGAGGGACAAGTTTTTATTAAAGACTTACCGCATTCAGGACAGAATCTTGTATTCTTACCGGGGAGAGCAGCACCACAATGAGGGCAAGGCTGAGGAGCCTCATATCCGCAGGATGTGCATGTTACAGCACCTGCTGGCAAATCCGCACCGCATTTGGGGCAGGGATTATATTTGTCGCCGCACTCGGGACAGAACTTCATGGTGTTTTTATACTCAAAGCCGCAGTTACTGCATTTTACAGTATCTTTTGCATTGTTCTCTTCCTTCTTGTTGGTATCACAACCACAGTCGGAGCAGAATCGTTTGCTCTTAGGCATTATAGCACCGCACAAAGGGCAAGATTTTGTATCTTCGGCATTTGTATCAAGCGTTTTTGCAATTCCACCAAATTGACCGCCAACTGCGCCTCCCATTGTAACGCCCATTCCGAGACCTAACCCAGCACCCATAAGATCTCCAGAGGTTCCGGGATTCTTTGCGGCGCCTTCCAACGTATCGAAAGAGCGCTCTTGCTGATAGTTATATCCGATAATATTCATCTCGGCCTTCTTGGCAAGAGCATCTTTGAGTTTTTTAACAGCTGTGTCATCTTCGGGAACACTGATGTCATTAACATAAAAGTTAACAAGTTTTATGCCGTATTCTTCAAGTACGGGCTGCATCTTTTCTTGCAGATATGTGGAGAGTTCTTCAATATAAGCATTGATCTCCATAATGCTTATTTGTTTATGTACCAAATAAGAGGAAATCGCATCTTTTACCTTTGTAAGATATAAACCGCGGAAATATTTAAGAATATTGGTTTTATCAAATACAGAAAGAGTTCCAACCAATTTAACGAGGAACTGTTTGGAGTTTTCAATTCTAATTCCAAACTGTCCGAAAGCTCTGACAGGGATAAATACAGAATATTTAGGGTCCTGCAATTGAATTGGTGAAGCTGTGCCCCACTTGATATCAAGTGAGTTTACCTTGTTTATGTACCAAACCTCCGCAGTAAACGGTGAACGACCACCGAAAGGGAGGTTGATTATCTTATTTAAAATCGGAATATTGGCGGTTTCTAAAGTATGACGACCACTCTGGAATACATCCAGTGCTTTACCACCCTTAAAAAGTATCGCTTCTTGCGACTCATTAACGATCAGTTGTGTCCAAGTGCCTAATTCTTCACTCGGGTATTTCCAAGCGAATACATCCGGACTACCGTTATACTTAACTACTTCTACAATTGCCATTTTTGTTTCCTCCTCAAATGCTACTGCTCATCAATCTGATTTGCATATTTCTATCTTTTACTACTTTTTTGATATCGTTGATAATGGCTTCCATGCTTGTGATATCATCAGATTTTATTAAAACCAAATTATCAACTTCCGCAGAAAGCATCTCAGCCATCGAGCGAAGCCGTGTGTCTATATCAGAGACATCGACCGTTAGACCGAAATCTGAAAATCTTAACTCATCAAGAAGGCTATCTATAAGCGGCAAAGCCTTCTTCTTTGATTCGAGCTGCATATCTATAAGTTTTGTTTTAATTTTTTCAAATTCATATATGAGAATTTGCATTTCACATATTTTACCGTTTACTTGATTGGTTTGTTTTATTACCAGATTCTTGGTTGCAAACATTAAGACGGTAATTATTGCGTATAAGGCCATACACATCAAATGAATACTTATGAATATATTAACAGCAGTGTTAAATATGAACCCGAACAAAATGTTGATAGCAACCACAACAGCAACATAAATTGCAGAAAAAGCCACCATCGAAATTTCCAACGGAAATGCCGAACTTCTTTTTCGATTAGTCACTACTGTTATAACTGCGGCTAAGCCAACCGCAAACAGCACCATTGCAAAGCCGATCCAAAATACTGTGTCCCTATCGGTAGTCAAAATTATCGATAAAGCGATATATAACGCTACAATGATCGAATATACCGATAGAATTATCCCGTGCTTTCTCATTTTATCCCTCTTTCCCATCTGTGTCAGTTTCAAGATTATCAATTGCGAATTCCAGACATAACATAATAATTTCATTTCTATTTCGTCCAGTGTTCTCTGCAATGCGATCCAAATCTTTTATTAACTCGTTCGGTAATCTTGCGGACACAACAGAGGTATCACCCTTATAGCGTTTTGATGGTATAAATAATTTCTTACCAGCCAAGATTATACACCTCCACAATATTGCTGTTATTATCCAACGCTATTATTATAATACAAATGTATACAGATGTCAACACCATTTTCGACATATCGCAAACTTTTCTTGTATAATTTTCGCTCTTTATTGCATATTATATCGCATTAATTCCAAAATTGCGATATATCCTACACGATTTATCGCAATTTTGAGTAAAATTTTATGTAATAAGGAGGTGCGCCGGTGAATACAAAAGAAGCAGTTGCCAAAAGAATACTACAATTGTGCGAGGAAAAGCATATTGCAATTAATGCTTTAGCCAACATCTCCGGTGTAGCGCCCTCTACAATTTATAGTATGCTAAATGAAAAGAGTCAAAATCCGGGAGTCGTTTCTATAAAGAAAATATGTGACGGTCTCGAAATAACTGTTCGTGAATTCTTTGATTGCGAATTTTTCGACAGCAGAGAACAAGAAATATGTTAAAAAGCTTATGAACTCGCCTGAATTCATAAGCATTTTATTTATTAGAAAATCAGTTTTTCTTCCGTCACATTCTGGATATCAGTAATATTGATCTGAATAAATGGGCCGCCATTTCTATGGTATTCACCATATTCATCGTATCCGTAAAAATGAACATTTATATATTCAAAATTTCTTTTAAAGAAGCCGCCACTTTTATATTCATATTCTTTTAATTGTTCTAAAACATTTTTGATTAATTCGGTAGATTGAACTTTTGTTACATCCTCTGAATATTTATCTTTAGGTGCAATATACAGTTGTATGTATGGATATTTATATGTATCGTAGCCGCCGTACTCAAAATATCCGTTTTCCAGAGCGGATTTCTCAAAAATATTCTTAACTAAATCAAAATAAACATCCGAACTTATATCAATAATATTATCTTCTTTGCTATCCTTTATATTTTCTTTTTTATTCTCTTTTTCCATAACCTCGGAGTTTGTTTGCTGATTACTGGTTTCGGGTGTGGAACTCTCATTTTCGAGAACTTTTTCACATCCACATAAAAGAAATAACATAAAAAATAACGTTATTATGATTTGTATGGATTTAATTTTCATATTATCACTTCCTTTTATCCTTCATTTTCATATTTAATTCTGAAATAATCTAAATACTTTTTGAAGGTATCCTGAGCAGAGAGGCAGGTATCGGTGAGGTAACCTTTCTCCTGATTCCACTCTTTAAGACCGCGATAGTAGAACATTTTTATTTTGTCTTCAATAATAAACGGAACTATTCCATGCTTTAAGCATTCCTTGAACATAATGAGTCTGCCGACACGTCCGTTACCATCTTGAAACGGGTGGATGCGCTCAAACTGAACATGGAACTCAATAATATCTTCAAGCTTTACATTCTCTTTGCCGTTATAATCGGCAAGAAGTTTTTTCATTTCAGCCGACACATTTTCGGGCAGTGTTGTTTCTTTGCCGCCAACCTCGTTAGGCAACTTTTTATAATCGCCAACGGCAAACCAATCTTTTTTAGCATCGCTTGTACCGGTCTTTAGAATAAAATGCAGATGCTTTATAAATTTTTCGCTTAGCTGCGACTTGGCACTTTCAATGATTTCATCAATACAGCGGAAGTGGGTAGCGGTTTCGATAATATCGTCAACACGAACTCCTTCCTCGGTTATGCCGATGGTGTTGGTTTCGAAAATATAACGAGTCTGATCGTGGGTAAGACGACTGCCTTCAATATGGTTAGAGTTGTAGGTCAATTCAATCTGTATTTTATGATAAATTCCGCCGTGAACCTGACCACGCTTTTCCTCTTTCAAAATATCAAGTAAAGTTTGTGGTGCAGGTTTACTTTTATTGCTTCTTTCGGGTTTCTCTGCGTTTTCGGGGATGTTCCAAGTCTTGCCCGTAAGGAAAGCACCGGGGACACGACCTGCAGCACAATAATTACGAACACTACGCTCAGATGTATTCCAAAGTAAAGCGACCTCTTTAACGGATAAATATTTCATATACAGACCTCCAAATTTACTGTTATTAGTATACCACGGCATCGGCAAAATGTCAATGCGGATAAAATGACATTTGTTTGTATTTTTGCCGATAACGGCATTTTTATTCAAGCTGTTTATCTTTGATTAATGCGTAGTAATTTTTACACCTCTTGATATTACGGCAGAGATAAGGTATAATACCAATACAGTTGGCGAGAGAAGAAATGACCACATATTTTTGTTGTGTGGTTCTGTTGTTTTGGCTTGGTATTTTTATTGTTTTCACGACCACATTTCATCCCACAGAGCCGTATGGAGTACACGGAAACAGTGGAGACAAGATGCGTGGAGACGATGGTTTGGCGGAGCAAAAACCACTATATGTAGTGTAAATTATTAGAAATTAACTATATTTTGCTATTC
>ERZ780149.3233-NODE-3233-length-13926-cov-2.444380_pt1 | contig 13926 bp, 7 predicted proteins | sample MGYA00511367_ERZ780149 | MGnify/ENA primary metagenome ERZ780149 (study PRJEB29588, sample SAMEA2153852) | human gut metagenome | biome: human gut; feature: human-associated habitat; material: faeces | place: Denmark | collected 2008/2010 ... | reverse complement strand
CTTCGCGCTGAGGATCTCGCTCCGTGTCTCTGCGACCTGCTTACCCATACATTCCTCTAAAAAGTCGCAGATCTGCAGTACGCTGCCGTAATCGTGGTCTTCTTCCTGTCTGGAAGTGATGATCCTTGTCATATACGCATCCAGATCTTCCTGGTGCTTTTCTGCAGCAAACGCGGTCATCCGCTCCGTTAAGTCAAACCCATCCAGGATCCGGTGCCTGCGAGCGGTATCCGGCAGCAGGTTTTCATCCAGTGTGATGACTCCGGACGGGAGCAGGTTTATATAGAAGAATTTCCGTCTGTCTGCCGCTTCCTGGCTGCGTCCGTTAAAACAGGAAATGCAGTCATCTAAGACCATGATTAACGCACCTGCACCGATCGTTGCGGAGGCAAGATCCGGATTTGACAAGATTTCCTTCTTTGCGGTCTGCGCCAGTTTTGTCCAGGCTTTCGTGTGCTGTTTGTAGATTTCCACACTGCGGCTGTTGGTGCTTCCGGTCGCGATCCGGACGGCATTTACCCACGCGGCAACGCTGTCCACGATCTTTTCGATCTTTTTTGAAATGTTACTGCGGTATACCCCGTACAGCTTGCTGCTTGCCAGGGAAGTGCGCATCAGCGTGGCTGCCTGCTTCCAGAGTTCGTCGATATAGTCGCTTAACTTTAAGTGGTCGATGTTTCCGGCTGCAACCGGGGCCCCCTCCTTAATGAACTTCTCGCGGATCTCTTCCGCTGCCAGGTCTACGCTCTCCCTGTCATCATTTTTTGCGAGATCCAGGATCTGTGCCAGGTCCCCATTTTTTGCAAACATGATCTGCCCCATGTACATGAAACGCGGGTTTCTCTTATCTGTCGGCACATAATTTTCAATGTACTCGTTGTAATATTTTCCTGCTTCCTGGCTGCATTCCTTTACCGCATCCTCCCGCTTCGTGTTGCCGGCGGCGATGTCGGAGAAGAACCATGCGCCGTGAGCGTCCTGCTTTCGAAACTCCGTCATTTCATATAATAAGCTGTTGAATGCCGGGGAAGCGGTGCTGTCGGCATACCCCCTGGCCATATCGTAAATTCCCCGGATCCCGTGGTCCGTCTGTCCGGAATCCCCGCAGATCACACGCATGGCAGATGCGAGATACAACAGCTGACTGTTGGTATCTTCTGCACCTTCCTCGAAGGCTTCCGTGATCCCTACGGATGAATACGTATGGGAAACAGACGGCTCGTCCATGGCGAAGGATGCCATGCGGTATAACGGGCTTCCCGCCCTGCCGGCCGCATCCAGGAACGGGAACAGCGCGTATGCGTTCTGGGATAAGCAGCACTTTAAGAACCGGGCTGTCTTTTCTTCCCGGATTCGGACCTCCTTCTGAGTTTCCGCTTTCTGGGTCTCTGCCTGCGGCTGTTCTGTGGGTGTTGCCTGGACGATCTGCTTTTCCTGTTTCTTTTCCTGCTTCTTTTCCTGTTTTACCGGTTTTTCCGGTTTCTGTTTCTCCGATGCCCGGGTTACGGACGATCCGGATGTTTTCTCCGGGCCGACCAGTTTCTGGGTACCCTTGGTGCCCTGCGGCATCAGGGATTTTAACAGTTCACTTGCCGCAATGGCTGCAGACTGCGGTTTCGTCCTGTTCGGTTTTTTTATGGACTGGACATGGTCTTTTTCCGGCTCTTTCGTTTCCGGTTCTTTTACCGGCTCCGGCGCCGGCAGTTCTTCCGGTTTCATTTCCTTTGGCTCTTCCTGCTCTTTTTCCTGTAAAGTTCCGGATGGATCCGGCTTTACCAGCTCCTCTTCCGGCTGCAGGGCACTTCCCTCTGCCCCGGCATTTTCAGGCGCGGCAGTTTCTTTGATATCCGCTTCGTGATGCCCCACTCCTGTACAGCCATCCATTAACAGCGCTGCAGCTTTTTCCGGGTCATCCGGCGGCAGTGCGACTGCCTGGTATTCCATATCGAGCGGCAGGTGTTTTAAGGTGCGTTTCATCGCCGCAGCCGCGGCTTTCGCAAGAACTTCGTCCGTTGCCGCACATACCATGGTAAAGGACGGGTCTTTGACCTTTGCGCCGAATAAGACCATATAGTGGCGGAACTTCTGGAAAACCTGCGCAGTGATTCCGCTTGTGTAGATCAGGATGTAATTCCGGTTTTCGTGACGGTGCATGATGAAGAACGCCCCGCTCATTTCCATGACGCAGATCAGTGCATCTTCCTCATCCTCCACATCCGTGGCCTTTGCACGGATCTTGTACGTCTCATAAAATGCCTCCAGAAACAGGCATTTGATGAGGCATGCGTATGCCTGTGAAGCTTCCTTGATAGTCCCGCGGACCCCGTTCAGACTGATCTTCTGGATGTACGGATAGGTGTTATCCCGGTAACCCAAATCCTGTAAGCTGCCATCCCCCCATCCTGAGCGGATACAGGACTGTTTGTCTGTTGCCACGTTATAAAGGACCAGGTCGCTGTCTTTCCAGGTCGTGCGTAAGATGATACCCGTATTGTAGAGCCTCTGGATAGCACCGCGGACGCGGTCCGGCGTTTCTCCGGTCACGAAGGATGCCAGCCGTTCCGTAACGGATCCCATCTGCCGGAATGCGGCCTGGTAGATCCTCAAGTTGCCATTGACCACGGAAAGGATCACCTTGCCTCCGAGCTTGATCCGGGACGGGTTCCCGACATTGGAGAGCTTTGTCATAAAGGTCCGGTATGCGTCTTCCTTCACCGGCGGCACTGCTTCCGTCAGATCTTTTAACAGGTCGCGGATCTCGTTGATCTCCTTCTGGATGTCCATGGCCGTGTATTCTGACATTCTGTCGCATTCCTGTTCCAGCGCATCCTTCCTGTCCTGCGGTCCTTTCTCTGTACCGCTTCCGGTATCACATTCCGGCTTTGTCTTTTTTATCTGTCTGTCCGTATCCACCTGTGCCGGTTCATCCTGTGGTTGTACTTCCGGTTCCTGTGCAATGGCAGTTTCTGCCTTTTCCGGTTCCTGCACCTGCTTCCGGTTCTCTTCCTCCAGATGAAGGCTCAGCTGTCCTTCCGGTTCCGTCTGCCCGGTTGATTTCTTCCCACGTTTCTTTTTTGCGGATGGCATCTGCGCTGTTTCTATTTCAGTTGTTTGCTCCGTGTTCCCGGCTGTTTCCGGCAGGGATTTTGGCATGATCGCAGAAAATACCTCCGGATACCGTTCCCTTATACCGGTATGGTCTTCCACGATCTTTCCTTCCCAGAGTGCCCCGATGAGCTCCGGGTCAAAGGAGCGGATCAGAAGCGGCATGTTAACGCCAAATTCGCTCTGGCGTTTGCATGTGACGTCCATGGCGGACATAAAATACCGGTGTTTGGTGATATCCTGCCCCGGATCCTTCACCAGTGCGTCCTGTTCGCTTAGTAACGGCGGTGCCGCCTTCTGGTCTTCGGTCTTTAAGGATAAAAAACGTTCAATCACGGCTGCCTGCGTGCGCAGTTTCTTTAACTGGTCTTCCAGTTCCTCTTCTGCCCGGGCGATCGTTTCCGGCGCTTCCTTTCCGTATAGTTTTCCATATGCGATCCAGATCCGGTCCCCGGTGGTCCCGAGTCGCTCCAGTACGTCCCGGATGTCTTCTACTCGGATCGTCCGGACCAGGCGGTCTTTCGCCAGATCCTCCATGACCCCCTGGATCTTATCTTCCGTTTCCTTCATTAACTTTCTGTAATCAGATAGCGTCTGTTGCAACAGTTCATATTGGTTTTCCATCGCGATTCCCCTTTCTTGTGCGTTTTTTTGCGATCTGTCATCAGTATGTGACAGGTTTTTTCTTTATTTTTTTGCGGATAACACTTTTTGGTCATCCTGCTATGGTGATAAAAAAACAGCGTGTCCGGTCTCCCTTTCACGCTGTTTTCTTTCCCCCGTCTCGAATGGCTCATCCTACAGGCTTTCGGCCTGTCGGATGATGTCCGCCAGCTGCTCGGCGCACGCTTTTTCGCGTGCGATTTTACGCTGGCACCGGCGCTCCATGCGCGCCTTACGCAGGCGACGGAGCTCACGTTTGCGGGCTGTGATGTGCGTCTCATGAGCTAACAAATTAAGCCCAATCGATGTTACCACGCCATCAATCGCAAGCCACGCGCCTACAATAGCGTCCGCCATGCGCCATTCTGCAGCGTCCACAAGCCTACGCACGTTGTAGGTGATGTGGGCCGCTTCATGGACGCAGCGATGTGCCGTGATACGCATGGAGTGGCGCACCTCACGCATGAATCTACGTGAGAGCGGGTCTCTCGTTCCATACACCCAAAATGCAATGGATGCAAGGAGCAGGATTACCTGCAGTACGCCGATTTCGCTGGCGGCTATGCACCATTCTCCAACGAGTTTCATTTCCTGATTAAGCATACTTCCTCCTTCCGGCGCCTCTGTTGCGCCGCTGCTTTCCGGAAGCAAATTATCCGCGAAAACAGTTTTAGCCCCGGCCATACGCTGGGGCATACCAAATCCTTCCGGTTCCCATCGCCGTAAGACGGACGTATGGGGAAACGATTCGGTTCCCAGCTTGTTGGACCGGCAGAGCACCCGGTTGGAAGATTTCAGCTCTCCCAGGCTTTGCAAAAAACGCGGCAATGTCTGTCGCGTATGCCCTGCGCACTTTGCAGGTACTATACTCGATCCCTCGTCTCGTTTTTGCATTTACAGTATGTGTGACGGATCTGATTTCTCTGGTGCGGTTTTTTGATCTCGTTTTCTTTTGCGGATAACACTTTTTGGCAAAAAAAGAGAGAAGCTAAAAAGCTTCTCCCTTGGGTGTTGTTTTTGCGGTTACAGTCGTATCGCTTACTCGATGGTAACGATCAGGCCGCGGTCAGCTGTCTTTCTGCTGACCATGGTTACGAACTGGTAGTCGCTGTCGCTGAAGGTCAGACGGTATACTCCCTCTTTTTTGTTTACGTCAATCAGGATCTTATCCCCGATCTTCTCAACAAGCGGGCTCTTGATGTCTAAACCAGTGCCATCTACGTACAAACGGTCATCGTTATGCAGTACGTAACACTTGTACGCATGAGACCATGTGGCATGCAGTGCTCCGTTCATTTCTACGAAGTCCTTGCAGGTGATCGCATCATATAACGCGAAGCGAGTCCAGCGACGCACTTTATATGCAACCGGATCCGCATCTTCCCCTGCGACTGCATCGCACGGGAACCATGCGTCCAGTCCGAACGGGCTTTCCGTATACAACGCCTCTGTAAGACCGTACTTTGCGCTGGTCTCGTGAACTGTGGCGCTGTGGTTACCGTTCTGATACAGGATCAGAGTGGTTCCGGCAAAGACAGTCTTTTTCTCCTTCTGACCATCTTTTTCTGCCTCGACCTCCTTGGTGTGCTCGATCGCCATCAGACAGGTCTCCCCGGACACCTTCAGGACTTCCGGAACTTCACTGAGATCCACGAAAATCTTACGGAAATAATCGCGGTCCGGCTCATAAGTCATGAGTGCCACATTATCTCCGCTTTCTACTGCCAGTAACACTGCCCCGATATGGGAAGACAGTACGGATAAGACCTTTAACTGGCCCTGCTCAATCTGGCGCCCGTCCTGGTACAGGTTTCCGTCAATGACAGAAAAACCTGTCACAACGGTTTCCGGCTTCGCGTCTTTTGTGATGCGGAATGCCAGAGCATTTGCCTCCGTGATCTGGACGATATGTTCTGTGGATAATTCCACTTCTTCGCCCTCGTTCTCGATCATTTCTGCAGCTGTGGCTTCGGTCACCTTTCCTGCTTCATCACAGAGCACTGCTGTAACACGGTAGTTCTTGCCATCCAGCTTGCTCACGATCTCAGTGCCTTTTTTTGTTCTCTCAATCTTCATAGTTTTTTTCTCCTTTGTTCTTTTTTTTGCATTTCGATGTTTCTCAATTCCTTTCATCTCATGCTATGCTCAGTATGGCGATAGAGTCGCGTTAAAACGTTGTATTTTCGCCGTCTGCAAAACGGATATTCTTTTTGTGCGACCAGATGGGGCAGCAGTCGTATCATGTTTTTTTTGCGGATAACACTTTTTGGTCAGAAAAAGACCCGGACGCTTGGCCCGGGTCTTGTTTTTAGTCAGAAGTATTACGCAGCTGGCGCCGCCTTTCTTCCTTTCTTTTCCTTTTCTGCTTTCTTTTTTTCTGCTTCATGATCCACCGGATCATACGTTACACCGAGGAGTTTATGGACTTCCTCTAAGAACTGGTTGTTGGTATAACCGGTTTCTTTCGTGCCGAATGCGATATACTGGCCCGTGACGGTCAGTTCATCCCTAGCGCGGGTCATGGACACAAAGAGGAGACGTCTCGTTTCTTCGAGTCTTTCCTTCGCTTTCTTTCCGCTACTGTGCAGCCACTCGGAATCGTATTTGGAAATACTGTTGAATACATATTCCCATTCCAGTCCCTTGGAAGAATGCGCAGTGGTCAGGACAACGCCTTCGTAACTCTGTTCCATCTTTTTTTCTTCTTTATCTCCGAACCGCTTAAACTCCATGACATATTCCAGTTCACTCTGAAGATCTTCATTATCATAAAGCTGTTCCAGGAAGTAAGCGTAAACCTCATCCTCTCCCCGGATCGCGTCCAGATATTCGTGGAACTTCGCGCGCTGAGCTGTAAACGGCAGATCTTCCATTGCCAGGAAATCCTCCCGCATCTGGTCCACCTGCTCGGTCAGCGTTTCATCATTCATCTGATTTAACAGGTCCCCGTCATACTTGGCAACCAGGTAATCAAAGTAGGATTTGGTCGCGTCCGGGTCATAGAATGCCATAGCCAGTGACATGGCGGCGTTCACGCGGCTGTTATCTTTTAATAGCAGCGGGTTTTTCATGACCCATGGAATCCCGTGCCTGGAAAGCACCGCACTCATATCCGTGATCTCCGCGCGGGTATAAGCGATGAACGCAATTGACTCCGGCTGAACGCCGCTATCGATCAATTCCCCGATCTGCGTCGCGATCCATTCGTATTCGACTGCCTTTTTGAAAAATCCCTTTACTTCTGTCCGGCCGCCGGCTCCTCTGGTGGACTGCATGGTCTTATCGACCTTTTCTGTGTTTAAGTCGATCAGTGCGTTTGACAGTTCGATGATCTCCTGCCTGCTCCTGCGGTTCTGTGTTAAGAACAGCTCCGTTCCGGTCACATTCAGCTTTTCAAAGAAATGGATCATGTTTTCCGGAGAAGTGTGTCGGAATGAGTAGATCGCCTGTGCGTCATCTCCGACTACCATCAGGCTCTTGCAGCTTTTACAGTTGCGCAGCCGGTTGATCTTGTCGAGCTGCCCGTCATTGGAATCCTGGAACTCATCCACGATGATGTGCTCGAATCCGTAACGCTCCTCCAAATAATCCGGATGCGCATCCAGGAATTTATCCGCAAGCGGTTCCTGGTCGGCAAACTGGATCAGGTTGTCCTTTTTTAACTCCGCATCGTACTCTTTGTAGAGTTCCAAAAGATCCTGCATGGAGACGTGTTCCAGGTATTTCGCAAGTCCCGTATCCGCGATGGCCGCTTCGAGCAGGTATGGAGCTCCCTGTTCGTCAGGGTCCAGCTTTTCCGTTTTAATGATTTCCATAATCTTCTGCGCACAGCTTAAGGCACCGCCGTCCATTGTGTAGTTTAAGTAGTCCAGCCCACTCACGGGCTTTTCATCCATCAGCCTCGTTAAGATCGCGGCGCTTTTGACACGCCCTACGACCTTCGGCATCGTCTCAAACCCCAGTTCCTCATAATTTTCCTTGATAATCTGGTAATCAAAAGCATTGAACGTCATGGCCATGATGTCCGCTTCTGTGATGGCAAGGCCCCTCGCAGCTGTCTTCTTTACCAGACGCTCCTTCATTTCTGTTGCGCCTGCCTCCGTAAAGGTGATGAACAGCATTTTGTGCGGGTCCGTACCTTCCGCGAACATCCTTGCTCCGCGTTCCGTCATACACTCTGTCTTTCCAGTACCCGCTCCCGCATTAACCTTGCAGTAGCCGGACCTGAAATCAATGACTTCCTGCTGTTCGTCTGACGGAACGATCACGCCCTGTTTTCCGGACAGGGTTTTCTTTTCGTATTTTTCCGGAGTTTTCTGCCAGTAACACTGGGAGTGCATCTTGCAGTATCTGCAGGCATCCTCCGTGCAGGCATCCGTGCCCTGTGTGAATTCATCCAACTGCGCAAGGAACTGCTCATCCAGTTCTCCTGGCGTGGTCGTTCCTCCGATGTAGTTTTCTTCCGTCAGGGTGACGATGTTTCCGCCCTTTGTTTCAAAGAAGTCTTCATTCGCCAGTTCCGTCGCCTTATCGGTTTTCTTCCTTAAAAAATAATAGGAAGCTTTCACGTCCATGGCTTTCCCATCCGGGACGAACCTCCTGGCATATTTCAACAGGAAATACAGTTCCAGGCAGTTGTTTACGGATGCGTCCTGTTTTTTCCCGTTCTGGGTCACGGTCGGCTTTCCGATGCGGTATAACACCAGTTCCACGCTGTGCGCAGTCCGGAACAGTACATCCGGCGTCACGGTCACTTCATAGTTTCCGGCATAGACTTTCGCGCGTTTGACCAGGAAAGCATGCCGTTTTTCCGCCAGGGCCGCGCGCTCCAGGATCGAGTATAAGCGCTTCGCTTTCCCATCGCGCTGCTCCCCGAGCATCATCTGGTCATCGTCCAGTCCTTCGTCGATCAGTCCCCTGAAATCCTTGAGCTGATATTTCCCGGTCAGATAGCCTTTCATGATGTCCTTTGCAAGGATTGCTTCATCGAAATTGGACTCTTTGACAGTATCCAGGAGCTTGCTGAGTCCGTCATAACGTCGCAACGTGGAGCAGCGCTCCGCGCCGCGGAACTCGGAACTTTTCTTATGCACCAGATATGCAGACGCGGTATCATCTGCCGTTTTCCATATCAATTCTTCCGTGTTTCTTTTTTCTTTGGTTTCCATATCTCTCTCCTTTTTTACATACCGATCTGCAGAATGTATTCCACGGTGGACTGTTCATCCTGGTAGACGATGACCTCGTCCATCATAAACCCGGAATACCGGCATTCCGCCCAGGTACATAATGCTCCTGGCTGGATGGTCTGCAGTTTTCCAAAATTTAAAGATGAATCACATCCCAGATGCCCGTTATAATACTGATCCGGTTTTCCGGTCGCCACCTTACAGATAAACATAAGTCCGTATGCCTGGTCTCCGTTTGCCCATTTAGAGCCTGTCCTTGAAGTATATCCAAGGGACTTAATTGCGTCCGGAGCAAAATAGGTTCCAATTCCGTATGCCTTTCCGGTAATTACCGCATCCTTTGGTGGACGGTTCTTTAATCCGGTCGTCAGGATTGACCAGACGTTGGCGTGCTTGGTTCCATGGAAGAGATGGCAGATGCCGTTCTCTTTTCCATCGCTTAAGCCTTCCCGTTTGGCAAATTCATCAAACGCCTTTTCCGTTTCATGGTTGATGACCCGGTACGCTTTCTGATATTTGGATGCGCTTCCTTTTAAAAGGCCTTTTAAGTACGCTTCCTCTTCCTCTGTGACCGGGCGTACTTCCACGATCGTTGTTTCCGCATGTTTTTCCAGCGTCGCACCACGTACCTGGGAAACCATGATGTCGAACAGGTCCTGCTCCTCGATCACGATCGCCGCAAAATCCTGCTTGTGTTTCGCCAGATGCTTGGATAAGTTATCCATACGTCTTGGGATCACCGCATACAAAAGTTTCAGCTTGTTGTTAAACTCCGGTACGCTCATTGCCCCATAACCGGTTGAAAGCTCTTTCAAGATCTTTTCTCCCAGTTTGATCATTTCGTCGGAAATGTTATCGACACGGATGGTATAAGACGCTTCAAAGGTATACTTTGCGTATCGCAGCAGATTTTCGACGAACGTGGATACGTCCGGATCCTCGATCGGTTTGTAGTCCTCCTGTTCGTTTCCTGTGCCCTTTGTGACTTCGATACGGTCCATTTTCACCGTTTTTGTCGCCATATACCCTCTGGCAATGCGTGATCGATAAATCCAGCCCCAGTCCGAATATGGATGGATTACGGATTTTGGTTTATAACGGCCAATCGTAATCCCGACTCGCCCCTGCGTGACCTTCATGGTGCCATCCTTCAAGTTCTCCATGATGAAGATCTCGTTTCTTCCCCTTCCGGTCGCAGTTTCCTTTACGAATGTCATCTCCACGTAATCCCGCGGGATTACTTCCGGCTCTGGCATCTGTTCGGTATCTAAGACCTCAGGTGTTCCTTTTTTTGTTTCTTCCATTTTTTTCTTTCCTCCTGTTCCTTATGATATGTATGATTACGGTATCAGTATGGGTTTCAGATAGCAGGCTGGTATCCAGTTTTTTTGTTTTGGACGTTAAAATAAGGGTGTTCCCCGGTAACACCCTGTTTTTGTGTGAATAGCCGGATGCATTGTCCGGATGAGGATATTTTCTGAATCGCAGAAGGATTTTGTATCCGTCTGTTTTTTGACCAAAAAGTGTTATCCGCAAAAATATATCTAAAAGAAATGATACATACTGATTTTATCGTAGGAAGCCGGGACAAAAGAAACCTCTTATCCATCGACCCAGAGGACTTTTTTGAGGATTTAGTATCCGCCCCGTATGTACGGGGATGAGCCTTTTGAATCACATACATACGATTTTGATTTTGGATCCGCCCCGTATGTACGGGGATGAGCCGAATGGTGGCATGACTCATGATCCGGGAATTGGATCTGCCCCCGCGCGCGGGGATGAATCCACATCGTTCAGGGCCTATCGGTATCGACAAAAATCTGCCCCGTATACACGGGGATGAACCAAGACAGGAAGTGTGCCTCGTAAGAAATCTGTTATCTGCCCCGTGCGCGCGGGGATGCACCGATGATTATCGAGTGGACTGGAAAATTCTTGCCAATCTGCCCCGTATACGCGGGGATGCACCCCGACATACCATGTTGGCTCGCTCATATTAGTTAGCCCCGTATGTACGGGGATGCCCGGTTAAGGGCGCGGTTATATCCCGCTAAAAATGACTGTAACCGGTCATTTGTAACTACAAATAATCTAATCACGAAAGAAAAGAGGAAAATTATGACTAACACAGTTCGATTACGCGGCGTCATCCGCGATCCGTTTTATCTGGAAGAGCGTGAAGATGGCGGCACATGCTATGTGACCTATGTGTCTATTATGCGCAATTCCGGCATTTCCGACACCCTGCAGGTAGTGATCCCTGCCTCAACACTGGATGGCGAAGCCTGTGATTGTTCCGGGCGGGAGGTTTCCTTCACCGGCGAATTCCGCTCCAGAAACCGTTTTGACGGTCTGAAGCGCCGGCTGGAGCTGTTTGTATTCGCCACATCCATGAAGTTCTGTGACGAATATCCCGGCCACGTGGATGTTTTCGGGCCGGATACCAATTATATTCATCTGGTCGGGACGGTCTGCCGCCCCTCCGCATTCCGGCGGACTCCGTCTGGCCGTAAGATCACGGATTTTTTACTGGCAGTGAACCGGAGTGCTCCGGATGACTACCACTCCGACTACATTCCCTGTATCTGCTGGCAGGAAGACGCAGAACGGTATGCGGGTCTAAAGCCTGGTGATTGCGTAGAGCTGACCGGACGGGCCCAGAGCCGGCAGTATGTAAAAGCCAAGGCGGACGGACGGTACGACGTGCGGGTAGCTTATGAGATCTCCGTCAAAAAAATGCTCCCGCTTGGACGTGTAGAGGAACTGCAGAAGCACGGAAAATTACTGGTATCTTCTGACTGCGGATGATCCGCACCTGTCGCAATGTCCGTTCGCGCATGGGTAGATTTTGGCAGCAGTCTCCTGTGATACGATACATACGCCCTGCCTGTGCAGGGATGAACCTCCGGCGGAGCTGCTGACTATATTTTCTTTTATCCACGGGAATGGATTGACGTTATCATCCATTCTTTTCCTCCTCGCTTTTGCGGGGTCTGCATACAAAAATCCCGGATGGATTCATCCGGGATTTTTTGTGATGGTTTGCAATTAGGATTTTTGTTTCTTAGTTACTGCTTTTCGAACATTTCCGGTCTCTTGGACTGTGTCGGCGCTTCTTCTGCCTTTGGCTGTACCGGTGCCTCAGGCTTCTGCTCCGGAGCCTTTCCTGTCGGAAGGCCTTCGATCTTGATGTTTCTGTCTGTCTTCGCAGTCAGGCTGTCCGCGCGGACGATCTCACTCATGTCGATTCCGGTTGCTTCCTTGATGGTCTGGAAGGTCTGGGCCATGATAACCGGAACGTTACCGGTAATACCGGTCACGCCGGAGGCATCTCCGCCAAAAATGGATACCTTTCCGATGGAGGATAATGGCTGAGCTACGTTCTTTGCCACATCCGGGAGTACCTTAATGAGCATTTCCGCCATAGCCGCGCTGTTATAAAGCTTATATGCTTCCGCCTTTTCTTTCATGGCTTCCGCTTCCGCAAGACCCTTCTGACGGATCGCTTCCGCTTCCGCTTCACCGACCATTTTGATACCTTCTGCTTCCTGCTGTCTCTTGAATTTCTCCGCCTCAGCAGCTTTTTCCGCTTCATACTTTTTCGCTTCTGCTTCCTGTTTTCTCTTATACAGTTCCGCATCCGCCTGCTTACGCACTTCTGCATCCAGCTTGCGCTGCTGCACTTCTGCCTCCTGGGCTGCCAGTTCAACCATCTTCGTCTGTTTTGCGATCTCCGCTTCGACTTCTGCTTCACGGATCTCTTTGGCACGGAGGTTATCCTGGATCTGTCCGGCTGCATTTGCATCTGCCTGTGCCTTATCTGCTTCTGCTTTCAGTCTTGCCTTTTCCAGGATGTATTCATTATTCCTGCGGGCGATTGCTGTCTGGGCTTCTACCTGTTTTTCGTTAGCGATTCGGTCTGCATCCGCTTTTGCGATTGCGATATCCCTTGCGGCTTCTGCTCTTGCGATTTCCGCCTGTCGTTTTACGATCTCTTCCTGCTGGACGCCGATTGCTTCGATGACGCCATGGTCGTGGCCCTGCTGGTCTCTGGCGTCTTTGATGTCCTGGACGTTGAATGTTACGATCTCAAGACCCATTTTAGCAAGGTCTGGTCTCGCGTTTTCCAGAACGCTTAACGCCATCTGTTTCCGGCTTGTTAAGATGCCTGCAATTGTCATTTCCGATACGATCTCACGCAGGTTTCCCTGTAAGACATCGTTGATCTTTACGGCAATATCTTCCTCGGACATACCAAGGAAATTACTGATTGCAGCCTGCTGACGGTGCCAGATGTAATCCTTGAAATTCTGGCATTTTGCATCCGCAATCTCTGTCTCGCTGACCGTGGAGTTCTCGGAAAAGACCTGAACGGTTACGACAGAATCCAACCAAAGGGATACACCTTCCTGGTTTTTAACACCATTGTCCGGAGTCTTAACATCGACCTTTAACAGCCGCATGTTCAGCCGGTCCGCGCGCTGGATGATCGGAATCACGAATACGCCGCGGCCGATTACGACCTTTGGCTTGGAAAGTCCGAAGCCGGTGACAATGATTGCCATGGTCGGAGGTGCCTTCTTGTAGCATAAGAAGGAAAATGCGAAGAACACCACGAGAAGGATCGGGATAAGAATGATTTTTGCTAACATAACAATTCCTTTCCGCACCGGATCCTGACACTGCAAACGCGTGTCAGGACTTCCGGTACACGTTTGCTTTTGTGAGCTGGTTTCGGGTCAGGTAATCCCGGGGTTAGCCCGGGATCTTCTGATTTTGTACGTTTTACATTTTGCGCAAATTTTAGCCACGTCCGAGTTTTCGGATTACGCGTTCATCTTGTCCTTGAATACCTTGGACGGTTTGAACTTGGCATTACGAGTCTCCGGGTGCATACGCATCTCACCGGTTCTCGGGTTACGCATCTCGCGTGCGGCCCTGGTTGTGCTTTCGAAAGTACCGAAGC
>ERZ780149.3232-NODE-3232-length-13932-cov-2.902284_pt1 | contig 13932 bp, 16 predicted proteins | sample MGYA00511367_ERZ780149 | MGnify/ENA primary metagenome ERZ780149 (study PRJEB29588, sample SAMEA2153852) | human gut metagenome | biome: human gut; feature: human-associated habitat; material: faeces | place: Denmark | collected 2008/2010 ... | reverse complement strand
CAATACATCATTACTTCTACTTTAAATGAAAGAGCCGTGATCAAGAGAGAACGCTTTTATATCTATTTGCTGTTGGCATCCATATTTATCTTCCTGACAAACCTCTTGTATTTCCTGGAGTGAGTTTCGGTTAGAATGGATGAATTAGCTTTATGGTGGATACCTGTCTTGTAATTGGAGACAGATCCTTACCTTTACGATAAAAAACAAATGAATGATATGGTAAATTATTTGACAACAAAAAATCGGTTGCTGGTAGCAATACTTGCATTTATTCTTCCATTTTCTTTTGCGAAAGCAGAAGTAAAAGAAGATGGAAAGACTATTTCGCAAGGCTGGTACGTCGGTATTGAGGGTGGAATGCCTTTCGGTTTCTCTACTTTCTCTAGCTTCGGACATGACAAGACGCACCTCGGTTGGGCTGCTGGCTTATATGGGGGCTATCGTTTCAACTCCATATTCTCGGCAGAGTTATCTGCCAAGTATGGAGAAATGAACTTGTCTGCACAAGACTGTTGCGTAGATCGTAACTATTGGTTTGGTAGCGATGGTATGCTTTACAACGCAGGTGTCTTAGGCATGGACAGTTGGGAATATGCCCATCTGAAAAGCCATGTCAGAATGGGACAATATGGGGCAAGAGTGAACGTTAATCTCCTAGGACTGTTCCATAAGACAGCTAACAGCCGATGGGATTTGGCTGTTTCACCTCATATATATGCAGTAACGACCAAAGCTGACATCCATACTATAGCCGATGATGCCAAGGTGATGAAAGGTTCTACCAACTGGCATTTGGGTTATGGTGCAGACTTGCAGGTGGGCTACCAACTGACCTCATGCCTGAAATTGGGCATCTATTCCGGTTTGACTCGTCTTACTGGCGAACGTATGGACGGAATGCCAGAACATCTGCATAAGAACAACTTTGTTTGGGAAAGTGGAGTAAGATTAGGAATTAACCTCTCAAAAAAGAAGAACAAGGTAGTAGAAACTCCATCAGTTCCACAAAAGGAGGTTCTACAACAGGAACCAACTTCTTCGGAGAAGGTCAATCATAAAGAAACCGTGGATAAGGCTGAGACAAAGGTAGCTGAGCAAGACATAAAAGTATCTGCAAAGGTGACTTTCCCTGTTATATATTTCACCTTCAATAGTATCGACATCCAACAAAATGAAGAGACTAAATTGAATGCTATTCTCAAAACATTGAAAGAGAATCCGAACATGAAGGTGACAGTAACAGGTTGGTGTGACACAAAAGGCAGCGTGGCTGTCAATAAACGTATATCTCGCCAGCGTGCAGAAGCCGTAAAAACTTGGCTTGTGAAGAATGGCATAGAGGCAAGTCGCATTACTGCCATAGGAAATGGTAGCGACGGCACCCAAGATGCGGATAAAGCTCGCCGAGTAGAGACAACAGATAATCATCAGTAACCCATAAAACAAGATAGAAAATGAAAGCAAAAAGAAGATTTAATATTTGGTTATGGGTGCTGTTATGCGTCCCATGCCTGTTGGCAAGTTGCGACCATGATGTTCATGGTGGTGAGGATGATGGTGGCTTGTCAGTATCGCTCACTTGGGCGGATGAAGCCGACCAAGGTACGGAAGTGAAGGATGTGAAGCTCTGGATATTCAATGCCGATGACGGCTCCTTGGTAGAGGAAAAACATTATAGTAGTGCTAAGGAGGTGGCAAGCCAGCGTTTTACTCTGCCTGAAGGATCGTATCGCATCTTGGCTGCCACCAATCTCACAGAACCGTTTACTGTCGGTGAACAGACCAGGGTTTTGACTAATTGGAACAATATCCAGATAGGCTTGACCAATCCTAAGGATGTGAAGCATAATGATTATTTCGGAGTTGCCGACGTGAGGATAGACAACAAGGAAGGCAACTATGTGGTGCAGAATCCTGTCAAAAGCGTGCTTGCCGAACTGACCATCATCATAGAGAATGTACCTAAAGGTACAGAGATGAGTGGCAAGGCATTAGATGCAGCCTGGTGTCTGTTCCCTACACAGAAGAATGGTGATGGCGACTATGGGTTGCCGAGCATAAAGCCAACGGAAGTGGAAATACCTACTATCTTGGCTACTGAATCAACCCTGAAATCGGAAGTCATCCGACTGATGCCGACCATACAGGGAAGCCCCGCCTCTCATGTTTATCTCCGCCTCTTGCTGCCTAACGGGACCTTGCAAGAGTATGACATCACCGCTCCTGCGATGAAGGTTGGAGGAAAGTATGAGTTGCGACTCAACTACAACCAAATGCAGCCAAAGATGAATCTGGAAGCTACCATCAACGGTTGGACGAACCTCAACAATGAAGTAGAAATAAAATAATAATAACTTTTAAAATGTTTATAAGATGAAAAAGATGACTAAGTTCTTCGCCCTTGCACTCTTGGCAGGTGCAATGGTTTCATGCAGTACAGAAGACACCGTACCTTCTACCCAGAACGATAAGGTAGCCGTACAGTTTACTGGTGGTATCAGCGTAAACACCCGTGCTGCCGGTTTAGCCTGGGCTGATGGTGACATGATCGGTATCTTCATGACAGGTACCAAACAGCCTCTCTCGGCAGATGCTATCCAAGAGGGTGTTGACAATGTTTGCTATCAGACAAATGGAAGTATAGGCTTTTCACCTATTTCTGGAGGTAAGACTATTTTCTTCCCGATAGATGGAGATGTGGACTTCTATTCTTACTATCCACAGACCACAGTCAATGACTACAAGGTAGCACTTGATGTAACAGACCAAGGGAAACAAGAAGCTATCGACTTCATGTATGCCAAGACAGAAGGCTGCAACAAAGCTACGCCACAGGTATTCTTGAAGTTCTACCATAAGTTAAGCAATCTTGTTTTGGATGTTCAACCAGGTAACGGTCTCACGCAAGAAGACCTTAAGAAAATGACTGTGACAGTGAAAGGTCAGAATACCAAAGCCACTTTCAATCTTGCGGATGGGACTATCTCTGGTGAAGGAAATCCTACGGACATCAAGATGAAAACTACCCAAGCTGGCAAGCTGTATGAGGCAATCCTGCTCCCTACAGAAGAAGCAAGCCGAGTGATAGAGTTTGACCTCAACAATGGTTACGACGCTCCTTTCGTATGGACAATGCCTGCAAAACTTGAGGGTGGAAAAAGATACCACTATACAGTAGTAAAATTGAGTCGTTCTGCCGTAGATATTTCTGGAAACATTGAGCCTTGGATAAAGGCTGGAGGCGACAATGAACATATAGCACAATAATAACTCTTAAATAACAAGAGATATGAAGAAATTTAGATTCTTATACATCGCTGCCGCAGCATTGCTGTTTGCAGCTTGCGCTAACGAAGAAGACGGTATCGGCAACAATGGTCCTGTTGCTGCTACCGTACAGGCGGACATTGTTAAAAACGCCACACGCGCCACCACTGGCAACACCTGGTCTAAGAACGATGCCATAGGCGTAAATGTCACATCAACTGGCTATACAATAGGAGACAATGTGAAATATACAACTACTGGTGACGGAAATTTCACATCTGACAATCCAATATATTTTGCAAGCGCAACTGAAGAAGTCCAATTCTGTGCCTATTATCCATATCAAGAAAATGTTGATGGTAACGGCATTGTAAATAATTGGAATATGGCAGAGGTAAAGGAAGGCGAACCATGCCCAGCAGATTTTCTCTTTGCAAGAGATGCAACCGCCACCAAGTCTTCCCCACAGGTGCAATTTACTGGAGACAACCAATTCAAGCATTGCATGAGTATGATACAGTTGACTTTCAAGGCTGGCAAAGGCATTAATGCAAATAATGCGAACCTTAAAAATTACTTAAAATTAAAGGGCATCTGCAAGACAGGTTCTATTAATACACAAACTGGTGAAGTTACCATTTCTGGAGATAGAGGAATTTATGAATCCGATGTGGATAATAAAAGTTTGAAAAACGGTGTCACATGTAAGTTCATAGTATTCCCTCAGTCTTTGGACAACAACAAGATGGATATAGAATTGGAAGTAGCTGACAATGGCACAATCAATACTTACACTACTTCATTGACTTCGTCAACAAACAATGAGTTTAAAGGCGGCTATCTGTACACATATACAATAAGTATCAACAACACAGGTATTGTTATAGACAAAGCTGGCATTACAGGATGGCAGACAATTGATGAAGGTGGTCTGGACGCAGAACAGCAATAACAATGATAAAGAAAATACTGACATATTGCGCAGAGCAGCTCAATAGCTATCTTGGTCGATACTACCATCGACCACAAGGGCTTGCAGAAGTTGGACATATAGGTCAAAGAACAGGAGAAATTCCTAATAAGGTAATCGTTTCATTGGTGAATGTGGAACGAGAAACTGCAGGAGGTATCTCAAACAATGTTCAGACTTATGGTGGCAGCTTCACATCCTCTTCTGCCCCATTCTTGCTGAATCTGAAAGTAATGTTTGCGGCTGTTTTTGAGGAAAAGCAATATGCGGAATCATTGTCAGTATTTTCCAAGGCATTGGCTTTCATACAGTCACAGCAGAAGTTTATGGTTGACAATGTGAAATATACTCTAACTTTGGAAACAGTATCCACATTTGACTTTCATAACATTTGGACAACAATGGGAGGGCAATATTATCCTTCTGTTGTGTGTAAACTCACTGGAGTTGTAATTGATTCCAATGAAATTAAATCAAGCGGTTCAACTGCTCAGAACCCAGAAGTACAAACATAAAATTGACAGCATGAGTACATATCGTTCATTATATAGCTTTCGTATAGAACATGAATACTTTGAGGATAGTAACGGTAATGCCTTGATGTGTTCTGTCCTACCTTCAGCACAAAAGCTGATGGCGCAACGAGGTTTGCTGTTTCGACAGACTGACGAAAACGAATGGACGATATTGTATGATACGGAAAATGCAGGTTTAGATACCGAATCTGACATTATTGAGTTTGGAGTCTTGATGTCTGAACCTGCATTTGTTTTTTACACCGAATGGCAAAACTTCAATCCAATGGTTGCCTATCAGATAGACTTACCGATTGGAAAGTCCGAAGTTAATGCTACAGACGTGATAACTGAAATAGGAGTAAAAAGGAGTTTTGGAATACCATTTTGCACTATAATGATTCATTTGACAGAAGAGTTATGGCAAGCAGCAAAGAAGGATGTTCCACTGAAGAACACTCTAATATTCAAAACTCCTGAGCGTTTTTGGGAATATGTTTTCATTTGTCAAAATACGAATAGAGAAATATCCTCAGAATACTTGAAATTGGAAACAGACAAGGAAATACTAACGTTACAAAGGTAGGCATGGGAGTTCCTGCCAACAACATAACAGACGAACCAGATGTGATTGCTCCTACTGCCGCAGGATTTTTACCGGGAATGGAAGGGCTTCACATTGCGGTGGTCAAGAAACTTGATGGTGACACATCCAAGCAATGCCGCATACAGGTAGAGCTGCCATGGATGGATGGCGAAAAGAAATTGATTTGGGCTCGCCTTTCGTCAGTATATGCCACTAATCAGTCGGGAATCTTCTTTCTTCCCGAAATAGGCGACGAGGTGGTTGTGGGATTCATCAACAACAATCCCAATTACCCAATAGTCCTTGGAGGGATGTATGGAAGCAAACACACTCCTCCATTTGGATATGAGGCAAAAAACAGCATAAAGGCGATTGTAACTCGTTCAAAGATGTCTGTTGAGTTTGACGAGGAAAAGAAAATCATAACAATTCAAACGCCTGCAAAGAATACGATTGTGATGAGTGACGAGGGAAAATCCATCTCTGTTACAGACCAAAACAAAAACAAGATGGTCATGGACAGTAATGGTATAGAACTTAGCTCTTCAAAAAATATAAAGCTGACAGCGAAAGGTAACATTGCACTGAATGCAGCCGGAAAAGTCAGTATAGATGCAAAATCGGATGTCGATATAAATGGAACAAACGTAAAAGTTACAGCCAAAGTCGGTGCGAAGGTCAAAGGCAATGCTACGGCGGAACTTTCAGCTTCTGGTCAGACCACTGTCAAAGGCGCAATGGTAATGATAAACTGATAAAGATATGCCAAATGCTGCAAGATTAACAGATATGCACACCTGTCCGATGCAGACACCAGGACTTCCTCCTGTTCCACATGTAGGCGGTCCGATTATTGGACCAGGAGTGCCAACGGTACTGATAGGAAAACTTCCTGCAGCCGTTATGGGCGACATGGCTACTTGCGTTGGGCCGCCAGACACTATCATTAAAGGTTCAACAACAGTGATGATAGGTGGTAAACCAGCTGCAAGGATGGGCGATACAACAGCGCATGGGGGGAGCATCATCATGGGTTGTCCTACAGTTATCATAGGTGGTTAGAAATAATTAAATGGATACGAGATATGACAGATACAAAAACGTTCTTAGGAATAGCATGGAACTATCCTCCACGCTTTAAAGGTGGCGGAAGTTCGCAACCCACTGAGATGGTTGCAAACGAGGCTAATATTCAGCAAAGCATTATGACCTTGTTGAGTACAATGCCTGGAGAAAGAGTACATCGTTATGAGTATGGTTGTCCCATTAGGGAATACGCCTTTGAAATGATGACGGCATCCACAAGAACGATGTTACGAGACCGAATAGAACAGTCGATAATTCTGTTTGAGCCAAGAGTGATAGTCAATCGGATTGATTTCGAGGAGAAACAAGACGAGGGAAAAATGAATATCCTTATAGACTATACAATAAGGCAGACGAATCGACGAACCAATATGGTTTATCCATTCTATTTTGTAGAGGGAACAGATTTAGTAAACTTATAAAAACAAGATATTATGAGCATAAGAAAAATTATCTATACAGCAATGGCTCTTATCACTATGGGCTTTACTGCATGTACGCAAAATGAAGATATGACTCCAACGCTGAAAGGGCAGGAAATCAATGCCACTTTCTCTGTTGGAGGTATGCAGACTCGTGTCAATACATTGGGAGACGGTAAAAATTGGGAGGATAAAGATAAGCTGAAAGTAAGTATATTTACGGATTATGAATATGGTAGTACGACTGTTCTTTCTTTTAATAGTGCAACAAACGAATGGTCCCGCAGTGGTAATTTCTGTTGGTTGGATGAAGTCGATAAACATACAATATTGGCTGTGTATCCATCATCGGATGATTATGCTCCCTTTCATTTGGTATATGAATTGCCAACAAATCAAAGCTCACCAAAAGATTTGAAGTCTGCCGATTTAATAAATGGCTTTAGGTACGATCGTCCTGATCTTGATAATATTATAAAAATTAATATGCAGCATCGTATGTCTTTGGTTACAATCATGTATCATGTTGGCACTGCAGATTATCCTAATTTGGACATAAATAGTCTACAAATTTGTTCACCTTGCAGTGGAGCGTCTTTTGAATTGCCAGACGATAAAAATGGATGGAAAATGGACACTTCCAATTATCAAGAGGCTAAGTTGGTGGATGCCTGTAAGACAGAAGATGGTGAAGTGAAAACTTTCTCTGCCATCATAGTGCCTGGAACGGTGGGAACAGACAAGGAATTCTTAAAATTCTCAATAGGTGAGAAAAACTTTGTGTCAAAGCTAAAATCACAAACGGACTTTGAAGAGGGTAAACGCTACACCTACAAACTCGATATAGGAAAAGACAAAGTGGAACTGACCCGAATCAGCATAGATAATATGACTGGTTGGACAAATGAAGATGAACTCAAATAATTGGAGGAAAAAATATGAAAAAGATATTTCAATACATCATGCTGGCAGTCGTTACAATAGTAATGGCGTCATGCACAAGTGATATAGAAGAAACAACCGCAACAACAGGCAAAAACAACGTACAGTTGGTTGTTGGTGAATTTCCGGCATTCGGAGATTCACAGACTCGTACTATAGGTACACCTGATCCGGGCAAGACTTCATGGGCTGTAGGAGATGAACTACTTTTAGTGATAGACAACACTTCTTATGGAAGTCATAGTGCAACCTTTACATATAATGGCAAGAGTTGGGAGTTGACAAGTGGTGAATTGGTTTATCGGGAAGGAGACCCTGCATATATACCTCATGTATATTACGCCCCTAATTATAAATGGGCTAACACCTCATTAATGTTGAAAAAAGGTAAGGCAGCAGGAACGGATGAATATATCGAGGGAACAGCTATAATCACTGGTAATGGTGAGACTATAACCGTTTCTTTTGCCGAGGCAACACGCAAATATTCACGTTTGCGTATTGCAACTCTACCCAATGAGCAAATAACAGTTGATACCGAAGATTTCACTCCTGCGGGCAGCAGCGATATGGAACAGAAAGGAAATTATACACTTACTTCGGATGAAAAGGGCAATGCCTATTTATATGGTACTTTTGAAAATAATTCCGAAGTTACAGTGAAATATAGAGAAGCACCTTTGAAAACTTACACATTCTCGCAAGCAACAGAAAATGCTAAGAGTTATGCACTGGATGCTTCTATTATTTCGCTGGCAGGCGAAGGTATCACTTACAATCAAATTGAGGAAGACGTCAAGAAGGAATTGGATGCGGGCAAGACTTACATCAATCTCATTCTTGCTCCCGATGCGGATGAAAATACATTTAATGCAATACATTCCGGACTTCAAGAAGCAAACGATGGGAGTATAAACCTTACTTTGATAGGATGTAAGAAGATTCCTTATGAAGTATTTATGCACTGTAAGATGCTGAAATCCATAGCCCTCCCAGATGTTACAGAAATCGAGGGAAAAGCTTTTTCAGCTTGTACAATGCTTCAAAAGGTAGTTTTTGGCAATCTTACAAAAGTATATGGCAATGTCGGAAAGAATGGTATCTTTGATGGTTGCAAAACCAAAGACATCGACTTGGTTTTGTCAAAAGACCAGAAAGTTATGAATGGTGGCGAAACCGAAGGTGGGTATTGTTGGATTGCTGATATTGCTAAAGATTATAGTGGTAGCGACGAACATAATGGAAGAGTATTCCTCGATTATGACTTCCAGTCTATTACATGTGATTATCAAGTTCCATAAAATATAGGCTGGATTCATTTCAGCCAATATTGAATACGCTAAAATGTTTAATTAAAGTATAATAGTCGTATGAAAGCAGCAAGAGAATATAAAAAACAACAGTCAAGAGTTTTACAATCAAAAGCTTCAAAAAGCGTGGTTCAATGTATTCCTTTGACAAGAAGTATGACAAAGATAATTGCCGAAACCGTTTTTACAAGCGAACATGATGTTTGGGACTTTTATAATACTTTCAAAAGAAAGTATAGTGAAGTTTCTGTTTTAATACTTGCGGCTATGCCTCCATAAATAGGTAAGCGATAGTGGTGGTATTTTTGTTTTCGCAATTTTTGGAATGCTTTATCCGCGTCATATTTCAAGGCTTTTTCTGATTCTTTGACAAGAGTATCCCAATGTTTATATTTGCTTGTCAAAGCATGATCTTCCTCCGGTATTGACTGGTTGGAATCCTTTTCATCCCGTAATAAAATCTTCTTTAGAAATTTTTCGGCAACTTCGTCTATTTCATCCCAATGAGCCATAGTAAGTATTTAATTTTTCTAATAAACACCGCGGGATAAAAAACGGGTAACAAGAATGACAAAAAAAATTAAAATAAATGTGGGAAAGTTGTCACGAGTAAAATACTCCAACACTCACCGAGCTCTTGCCGGATCGTGGAATAAGCTCTTTTCTTTTGCATTTTAACTGCGTTTTCCGATATGTTTAGGATTTGGGCGACTTCTTTTACTTTCTTCCCATCGATGCTCAGTTGCATGATTTTTTGTTGTTGAGGGGATAATCGAGTTAAAATAGATCGGAATTTATGTAATAGCTCTTCTTCGATGGCCATATCCACCGCCTCTTCTTCCATCTGCGTCTCTTGCATGGTATCCCAAAAACTCAAGTGCAGTTTATTTGTGCGGGTTTGATCGCGTAAGCTATTTAATGAACGAGTGTAAACGGCTTTATAGAGCCAACTCGTGAGAGTTCTTACGTTAGGAAATGAAACCGAAGAATCCCACAAGGAAATGAGACATTCCTGCACGATGTCTTCAACATTTATCTCGTTATGTGTTATTTGAACGGCATAGTTACATAACGCCGGATAGTAATTACGATATAATTTTTTCCAGGCAACTTCTTTTTTCGTGTTTATATCCGATATGAATCTAAACTCTTCGTCGTGCATAGAAAATCATTTACTGGTGAAATCATTTCTTCGATGCAAAAAATTTCCGGTGGAAAAGCAATAGAATAAACACACCTATGGTAATATAGGAGTCTGCCAGGTTGAATACCGGGCGGAAAAATACGAAGAAATCACCTCCCCAGATGGGAATCCATTGAGGCAAAAAACCTTCGTAAAGCGGGAAGTAGAGCATATCAACCACCTTCCCGTGCAGGAACGAGGAATATCCTCCCCCGTGAGGGAACAGGGTTGCCACCTGTGAATAACTGTCACTGAAAATCATCCCGTAGAATGCACTGTCGATGATGTTACCCACGGCCCCGCAGAAGATTAACCCGAAAGAGAGGATTACTCCCATGGGAGCTTTTTCTTTAATGAGGCGTCCCAAGTACCAAGCGATACCCACCACGGCAACTAAGCGGAATACACTTAAAACGGTTTTTCCCCACTTGCCACCCCCGAGTTCCATCCCGAAGGCCATCCCGTTGTTTTCAATAAAATGAATTTTGAACCAGTTCCCGAAGACACTGAATTCATCCCCGATCATCATGTGGGTCTTGATCCAGATTTTAACGACTTGATCAATGACTAATAGGGCGATAATAAAAATAATAAGTTTTTTCCGCGTACTCATTTGTATAATAAAATTTTAAAGCGACTCTTAATCGCTTTTACGATTAAGAGTCTTGTCCCATTTTAGCGTCCATACTCAATGTTGCATGAGGTACGGCACGTAATCTTTCTTTCGAGATCAGTTTTCCCGTAACCCGGCAGATCCCGTAGGTCTTATTTTCAATTCGTACTAGTGCAGCTTCCAGGTGGGCAATAAACTTTGCCTGCCTTTGGGCTAATCGACCGGCTTCCTCTTTGGAAAGAACAGAGGCTCCCTCCTCCAATACTTTAAACGTGGGCGACGTGTCGGCGATATCATTTCCATCGCTACCGGAGATCGAAGCTTTCAGCACCTCGTAATCCCTTTTCGCCTTTTCGAGCTTTTCAAGAATCAATTCTTTGAATTCTTGCAACTCTTCATCCGAATATCTAGTCTTCTCGGCCATAGTTGTAAAGTTTTTGTCTAAGTTAATAAAAAATCCGTCACGTAATCTTTCCCGTGGAAAAATATCCACTTTTACTCGCGGTAAGAGGGATAGGTTACATTTTCTGGATTTTAATAAACGTTTGTATGTCGTCGATTTCGATGGGTTGAGCACCGTCCTCGGCTTTATCGATCAACGTAACGTTCTCTGCCAGAACTTGGCTGGCGATGTACGCCTTGAAATTCTCGACCGCTTCGTTAATCTCTTTATGTTTCCCGATGTAAAGATCGATTTTGTTCGTCACGTTGAAATCACTCTCTTTCCTCAAATTTTGGATTCGGTTAATCAACTCCCGGGCAATACCTTCTTCACGTAACTCTTTCGTGATGTTGATGTCCAAGGCAACCGTGAGACGTCCCTCGTTGGCCACTAACCAGCCCGGGATATCCTCCGACAGGATTTCCACGTCTTCCAGCGTCAATTCCAGCGTCTCTGTTCCCACTTCCAGGGAATAAGTTCCTTGTTTCTCGAAATTGTAAATATCATTTTGGTTCATTTCTGCCACGAGAGCGGAAATCTGTTTCATGTACTTACCGTATTTCGGTCCCAGCGTCTTGAAGTTCGGCTTGATTTTCTTCACAAGGATACCTGCCGTGTCGGTGATATACTCGATCTCCTTCACGTTGACTTCCGACAGGATGATATTCTTCACGGCATCCAATTGCGCCGTCATCTCGTCATTCAGGATCGGGATCAACAACTTGCTCAGCGGTTGTCTTACCCGGATCTGAACTTTACGTCTCAATCCAAGTACCATGGAAGATATTTGTTGAGCCATGTTCATCCGTTCTTCCAGTTGCTTGTCGATCATGGAATCGTCAGCCACCGGGAAATCTACCAGGTGAACGTCCGTCGTGTATCGTCCCGTCACCTTGTTCAAGTCCGTGAACAGGCGATCCATGTAGAACGGTGCGATGGGTGAGGACAAGATAGCCACGGTCTCCAAGCAAGTGTATAACGTTTGGTAAGCCGACAATTTATCGGTGGTTTGCTCGCCACCCCAGTAACGTTTACGGGAGAGACGCACGTACCAGTTCGACAGGTTTTCGATCACGAAATCCTGTATAGCCCGTCCGGCCCGCGTCGGTTCGTATTTCTCGTAAGCCTCGGTTACCTCCTTGATCAAACTATTCAATAGAGAAAGTATCCAACGATCGATTTCCGGTCTCTCGTTAAACGGAACTTCTGCCTCTGCATACGTGAACTTATCGATATTAGCGTACAAGGCAAAGAAACTGTACGTGTTATACAATGTCCCGAAGAACTTGCGTTTTACTTCTTCCACCCCGGCAATGTCGAATTTCAAGTTATCCCACGGCTGGGAGTTCGTGATCATGTACCAACGCAAAGGATCGGATCCCTGTTTCTCGATCGTGTCGAAAGGATCAACGGCATTACCCAGGCGTTTGGACATCTTGTTTCCCTTGGCATCCAGTACCAGTCCGTTGGAGATGATATTCTTGAATGCCACGGAATCGAACACCATGGTCGCGATAGCGTGTAGCGTGAAGAACCAACCGCGTGTCTGGTCCACCCCTTCGGCGATAAAGTCAGCCGGGAAATGTATCCGGTTATCGATCAGCTCTTTATTCTCGAACGGGTAATGTACCTGCGCGTAAGGCATGGCTCCCGAATCGAACCACACGTCGATCAAATCTTTCTCCCGGTACATCGGTTGTCCGGTGGGAGAAACCAGTATAATGTCGTCCACGTACGGGCGGTGCAGGTCGATTTTCTCGTAATTCTCTTTCGAGTAGTCTCCCACTTTGAAATCCTTGAAGGGATTCTCCTTCATGATTCCGGCTTGTATCGCTTTTTCTATTTCCTCAACTAATTCTTTGACCGAACCGATGCATTTTTTCTCTGTCCCGTCTTCGCTAACCCATATCGGTAGGGGGGTACCCCAATAGCGGGAACGCGACAGGTTCCAATCCACCAGGTTCTCCAACCATTTCCCGAAACGGCCTTCGCCCGTGCTGGCGGGGTTCCAGTTGATGGTCTTGTTCAACTCGATCATGCGATCCCGAACGGCTGTCGTTTTGATGAACCAAGAATCCAACGGGTAATAAAGTACCGGTTTGTCGGTTCTCCAGCAATGCGGGTAATTATGCTCGTGTTTCTCGACCTTGAACGCTTTGTTCTCCCGTTTCAGCAGGATACTCAAATCGATGTCAAGGGTCGTGTCGTTTTCAGTTAAATTCGGGTCATAAGCATTCTTCACGAATCGTCCGGCGAACTCGCTGTACAAATCCGTGTTGACATGGTTTTTCAAGTATTCCGGGTCAATGTCTTCGATCCGGAACAAGCGTCCCCGTTTGTCCACCATGGGTTGTTTGCTCCCTTCCTTGTCAATTAATTGCAAGGGGGCTATGCCGGCCATTTTGGCCACCCGGTCGTCATCGGCTCCGAAAGTCGGGGCAATATGCACGATACCGGTACCGTCTTCCGTGGTCACGTAATCGCCGAGGATCACGCGGAACGCGTCACCCATGGGTTGCATCCACGGTAGAAGTTGTTCGTAGCGCATGCCTTCCAGTTCCGGTCCCTTGTATTCGGCCACGATCTGGTAAGG
>ERZ780149.3225-NODE-3225-length-13956-cov-4.411193_pt1 | contig 13956 bp, 10 predicted proteins | sample MGYA00511367_ERZ780149 | MGnify/ENA primary metagenome ERZ780149 (study PRJEB29588, sample SAMEA2153852) | human gut metagenome | biome: human gut; feature: human-associated habitat; material: faeces | place: Denmark | collected 2008/2010 ... | reverse complement strand
GGCCGCTCATCGGTTGTGCTTCGCCGTCATTGTTCATCATCGACTGTTTCCCTTCCTGTTGGGCACTGGCATCTATCGAGAAAACACCGTTCGTTACGACTTCTTCTCCTTCGGATAATCCTTTTAATATCACGTATGCGTTGCCGAGGGAAGGACCAAGTTCTACTTCACGCATCAGGAAGGTCGGAGTGGAGGTGTCCGGTTGCTTGACATAAACGATGGAACGTTTGCCGGTCCAGAGAACAGCAGTTTGCGGCACGGTGATCCGGTCTTTATATCCTTGAAGCGGGGCGCTGACCTCGGCGGTCGCATACATCTCCGGCTTCAGTTCCATATGGCTGTTGGGGACTTCTACCCGGACACGTGCCGTACGGGTGGACGGGTTGATGATCGGATCGATAAACGCGATCCGGCCCGTATAGGTCTTGCCGGGAAGAGCCTGCAAGGTGAAATGAACCTGGTCGCCTCTGTTCAGGAAAGGCAGGTCAACTTCGAAAGTGTCGAACATCGCCCATACGCTCGACAGGTTCGCTATGTCGAACAGGACAGCTCCGGAGGCGACATAATCGCCCTGGTTTACGCGTTTGGTCATGACGATTCCGCTTACGTTCGCTTTGATCTCGACGAGTGGGGAAACGCTACCGGACTGTTCGATCGCTTCTATCTGGGCGTTCGTCATTTTCCAGAGACGGAGTTTCTCGCGGGCTGCCTGGATCAGGGCGGGCTGCTTCATCTTGATGGCTTCCAACAGTTCCTGCTGGGCGGTGAACAGTTCGGGTGAATAAAGGACGGCAAGTGTTTGTCCGGCTCGTACGCTCTCACCGGTAAAATTGATGTTGAGTTGTTCGATACGTCCGCCTACATGCGCTGTCTGTGACTGTAAGCTTTGTTCGTTCGGGGCGATCTTGCCGTACAGGCGGACTGTCTTGACTGGGTTTTCCCTGCTGACCTTTGAAGTCTGCACGTCTGCCAGGGCGGCCGCCTCTTCCGATAACTGGATTGCTTTCGGGTCGGAGTTCTCTCCGCCGCCGCTTCCTTTACGGACCGGGATCAAGTCCATCGCGCAGATCGGGCATTTGCCGGGTTTATCCTGGCGTATCTGGGGGTGCATGGAGCAGGTCCAGACGCCCGTCTCGTCCTGTACGAGGTCGTGACTGTGTCCTTCGTGCATCTCATGCCCCTCATGGGTAGCCGGAGCGGGGCTTTCAGACGAGCTGAACAACAACCTGCCGACTAATAAGCCGGCACAGGCTACTATTATATATTGAACCGATTTGCTTTTTATTATTTCATTTATCTTTTTCATCTTGTTATTCATTTACGGAGGTTGATACTAATTTCTCTAAACTCGCGATCAGCGTGTTGTATCCGGCAACCGCTTCGCTCTTTTTAAGGCTGTAATCCAGTAACTGGCGTTCCAGTTGGATGATGTCCGTGAGGGAAGTCGTCCCTGCCGAAAATTCGCGGATCATCAACTGGTAGGTCGACCGGGACAAGTCTTGCTGTTTGGCGTACAGGTCTATTTTGCGCGAGGCATTGGCCAGTTGTTTCCTCTTTCTTCAGCAGCCCTTCCCGCCACCAGCATTGGAATACGGGGACGACAAACATGGTCATCGACTGGATCAGCATGCCGCCGAAAGTCGGGATTGCCATCGGAACCATAATATCGGCTCCCTTTCCGGTCGAGGTGAGGACGGGGAGCAGGGCGATCAGGGTGGTCGCGGTTGTCATGGCTGCGGGACGTACACGTTTGAGTCCTGCTGTCACGACGGCTTCACGTATGGCGTGCCTGGTCTGCGGGTCCTTTTCCAGGAAGACGTGATGGATGTAAGTTCCCATCAGCACACCGTCGTCTGTCGCCACTCCGAAAAGGGCGATGAAGCCGACCCATACGGCTACGCTCAGGTTAATGGTATGCATCTGGAACAGGTCCCGCATATTGACTCCCGCCAGCGAAAAGTTCATGAACCAGTCCTGACCGTACAGCCAGAGCAGGATAAAGCCGCCGGCAAAAGCCACGAAGACACCGGAGAAATGAATCAACGAGGCCGTAAGGGTCTTGAACTGGAAATACAGAACCAGGAGGACGATCAGCAAGGCCAGGGGAACGACGATCATCAGCCGGGCAGTGGCACGTTCCTGTTGTTCGTAGTTTCCGGCAAACTTGTAGGAAACGCCTTTTGTTAGTTTCAACTCTCCGTTTTGTATCTTTCCTTCGATCACTTTTGTCGCTTCTTTCACAACGTCCACTTCGGCTTTTCCCTGTTTCTTGTCGAAGATCACGTAGCCGACCAGGAAGGTGTTCTCACTCTGGATCAATCTGGGCGCCTCGGGCATATTCGATATCGGCGAGTTCTTTCAATGGGATCTGGGCGCCGGTGGCTGTCGGAACCAGGAGCATGGACAATGCTTCCGGATTATCACGCAGTTCGCGGGCATAGCGGAGGCGCACGGGGAAACGCTCGCGGCCTTCGACCGTCTTCGTCAGGATCATGCCGCCGACGGCTGCACTTAGTATCTCCTGTAAATCTTCGACGTTCACTCCGTACCGGGCCATGTTATCCCGGTTCAGCTTAATCTCCAGATAAGGTGCTCCGACCGCCCGGTCATAGAATACGGACGAAGGGATCACGGAAGGAACGTCTTTGAGCGCCTGTTCGATCGCCTTTCCGCTCTGCTCGATCGTTTCCAGATCCGGCCCGTATATCTTCAATCCCATTGGAGCGCGCATACCGGTCGAGAGCATGACAAGGCGTGCCTCTATCGGTTGCAGTTTCGGGGCGGATGTGAGTCCGGGCAGGTGGGTGACGTTGACGATTTGCTGCCAGATATCGTCGGTGTTCTTGATTTCGGGACGCCATTGCCGGAAATAGTCTCCTTTGCGGTCCGGTATCAGGCTATCTGCCGGAATCAGGCGGAAGCCGTCTGCCGGATTGTAAGTGCCTCCGTTTCTCAGAAGATATTTTCCTTTCCGGTTCACTTTGAAACGTTCCCGCTTTCCGTCTTCGTTCAGGATATATTCGGGACGATAGTTGATCGTATTCTCGAACATCTGGGCGGGAGCCGGATCGAGTGCCGAGTTTACCCGTCCCCATTTGCCGATTGCCGTTTCCACTTCGGGGATGGCTGCCAGGCGTTTGTCCAGTGCTTCGATATAATTCAGGTTTTGCTCGATTCCAGTATGGGGCATGCTGGTCGGCATCAACAGGAATGAACCTTCGTTGAGGCTGGGCATGAACTCTTGCCCGATCCGTTTCCAGATCAGGATGCCGCATAGGATAGTCGCGATCGGTAGCAGCATGAACTTCCACCGGTTATTCAGACACCAGCGAAGGATACGTTCGTAGTAGATCACCAGTAACCAGAGCAGTGCAAGAATGATGGCGATACATCCTGTTACGAAAAGAAGATTGACGATAATGCCTTTCTGGGGGCCCATCGGCAACCATTCTTCTGCCAAGAAGTAGGTGGCGACGACAAGTGCGATACCGATATTGATATAGTTACTTATTCCGGGTTTCTTCCAACGGTGGGCAAGCAGGTTGTTAAGTCCGACGGCTGTAAGTCCGAGTGCCGGAATATTACTGTACAGGACAGACAAGAGGACACCTGCTGCAATCAGTATGTAGTTGAGCACTTTCCGTATCCGCTTTGAGTCGATCCGTACCGAAAACAATATATAGGATAAGGTCGGCAGCAAGATCAATCCCAATACGAAAGCAGAGGCCAGCGCATAGGTTTTCGTGTAGGCGAGGGGAGAGAACATTTTTCCTTCCTGTGCCTCCATTGCAAAAACGGGCAGGAAACTGACGATAGTCGTGATCATCGCCGTGGCAATGGCCCCCGACACTTCACTGACCGCCTTATAAATAAGGTTTACCATCGCTTTCCCTTTGCGGACGCCTCTGTTCTCCGGCATCTCCATATACCGGATGATGCTTTCGACAAACACGACGCCGACGTCCACCATCACGCCGATAGCGATGGCGATACCCGAAAGGGCAACTATATTGGCGGCTATTCCTGTGTAGCGCATGATGATGAAGGTAGACAACACGGCGATAGGGAGCATGCTGGCTATCACGACGGATGCCCGGAGGTTGAGGACCAGCACGATGATAACGATGATACAGATCAGTATTTCGTGGGATAAAGATGTTTCGAGCGTGCCGATTGTCTCTTTGATCAAGCCTGTCCGGTCGTAAAAAGGTACGACGGTGATTTTGGAGACAGTCCCGTCGGGCAAGGTTTTCTGGGGAAGTCCGGGCGCCATCTCCTTGATTTTGTCTTTTACATTATTAATGACTTCCAAAGGGTTGGAACCATACCGGGCGATCACGACACCGCCGACTGCTTCGACACCTTCTTTATCCAGCCCGCCGCGCCGCGTACCCGGACCGATATTTACAAACGCTACATCGGAGATGCGTACCGGTACACCGTCACGACGGCCTTTTCCAGGTCGGATACATCTTTGATATAGCCCAGGCCGCGGATCAGATATTCGACCTTATTGATCTCCATTGTCTCGGCGCCGATATCGAGATTGCTTTTCTTGATCGCCCCCATAATATCCATAACGGAAACATTAAAGGCGCGCATGGCATCCGGATTCAGCTCGACCTGGTACTCTTTCACGAAACCTCCGGCTGATGCCACTTCCGACACGCCTTCGGCGGCCGAAAGGCTGTATTTGACATAGTAGTCCTGTATGGTACGCAGCTCTTCCGCATTCCATCCGCCTGTCGGTTTTCCGGTTGCCGGATCGCGTCCTTCCAACGTGTACCAGTAGATTTGTCCTAAAGCGGTTGCATCCGGACCCAACGCCGGTTGTACGCCTTCGGGCAGCGTGCCGGGGGGAAGGGAGTTGAGCTTTTCGAGAATCCGCGAACGGCTCCAGTAGAATTCGATATTATCATCAAAAATAATATAGATGAAGGACATGCCGAACATGGAAGAGCTACGGATCGATTTGACTCCGGGAATCCCCAACAGGGAAGTGGTCAGCGGATAGGTGATCTGATCCTGGATATCTTTGGGCGAACGTCCCATCCATTCGGTCGCTACGATCTGTTGATTATCGCCGATGTCGGGAATCGCGTCTACCGGAATCGGATTGCGGGGAATGATCCCTCCGTGCCAGTTAAATGGAGAAGTCGAGATGCCCCATACGACTACCAGCACTAAGATCAATATGGTTATCACCCTGTTCTCAAGGAAATAACGGATTATTTTATTTAGCATAAGAAGTATTTATATGTATAGATAATAGATCGTCCGGCTATTGAATACAATACGCCGGTTTCCTTCTGTACACACAGAGGAAACAGATTTTTTTCTTTTTTTGTTGTCTGGGATGAAGACAAAAGAATGACGGACCCTTTTATAAGACTATAAAGGGAAAAAGGGCCTGAAAAGATCTACTATCAGCTAAATAAGGAAAGTACAATGATGAATGAGCCGGTCTGTCCCACTCCATTCAGGTGGGGTGTTGGAATGAACAGGGATATTGGCTTCCTGTTCTGTTTCCGGTAAGTTATAAAGATCCCGTAAATCGAACAAAAGTGCGATTGCCATCGGTACATATTTAATAACCTGTAGCTGGTCGACATTCTGATCGTCTGATATCTTTATAAATTGAGTTTCGGTGGAGCAGCAGGATTTATGGGCATGCTTGGCTCCGCAAGTGTTGCAGGTTTCATCCTGCCATATGCCGACTTCGACCAGCTTGCCCATGCAGTGGTGAATCGTCAGCGTGATACCGGAAGACAATCCGATATACAGCAAAGCGAATATGACAATCAGAAACCTTTTCATTCGTTTTGCAAATATAGTAAGTGTTTGGTAGACCGGAAAGCAAAAAAAACGATAAACATGTTCAAAATACTTATATTCAGGGTTTGCTACGAGGGAAAGGTAAATGTTTAAAGAGGTCGCAAATCCCCGGTTATTGGGTAAATTGTTAGCTATTTCATTCTTAGTCTGATAGCTGTTTTCATACGATTTAATTTATTGTGTTAAAGAACGGAATACTAACATTTTCTTTGAATAAAATGGAAAGTTTGGCTATTGTGCTATAATTACTTTTCGTATCTTCACCGAGAAATAAATTTTGGTTCTACGTTTTTTTAATTATTAAGTTGCTGGAAATATGGTAATAGCTTATTTAAGAGTAGGAACTTCAAACAAAGAACTTCTAGAAGAACAGAAAGATGAGATTGAACGTTATGCTTCGAATCATGATATGAATGTCGATAAGTGGATTACGGATGTCACTGTCGACAAAGGGAGGGAAGATGAACGTAATCTTGCTAGGGTACTGGATCGTATGCAAAAAGGCGATAGTCTGATCTTTTCGGATATTTCTCGCTTGGGACGAACTTTGTCGGAAGTTATGGATATTATGGGACGCTGCATGGAAAAAGGCGTTCAGATCTATAGTATAAGAGACCGGTATATCCTAGACCAGGCATTGGATCTGCCAGTTATGGGAAACGTGTTCAAGTTGGTGACGGAGATCGAACACAGTTTGATGTCAATCCGTACCAAAGAGGCATTGAATCATAAGAAGAGCACGGGAGGCCCGTTAGGCCGTCCGAAAGGATCGGCTGCAAAACAGTCTTTCCTGGATGCGAATAAAGAAGAGGTGATCAGCATGCTTGAACGCGGAGACACTGTTTTCGAAATTTGTAAACGTTTTAATGTTTCCAGAAATACCTATTATATGTTCAAACGGAACTACGGACTCTAAAACCAATCCTTTTTCCGCATGTATAGCCAGGTCGAGATTGCTGTCAGTAGCATGAGTGACCAGGCTATGCCATACCCGTATTGCCAGTCCAATTCTGGCATCATCTTGAAGTTCATCCCCCATATACCAGCCAGGAATGTCAGTGGGATGAAGATCGTGGATACGATTGTCAGGCGTTTCATGATCGCATTCATGCGCAGGTCGTTATTGGATATGTAGAGATCGACCAGGGAAGATATGATTTCCCGGCAGCTTTCGGTTGTCTGGATGATGAACTGCAACTGGTCGGATAAGTCGTTATAGATGGGAAGGATGTCGGAGCTTATGATTCCGTTTTCGGTGCGCAGCAGTTTGGCAAATTGCTCTTTCAGCGGTTGGCTGTTCTTGCGGATAACCATATATTCTTTCCGACGTTGCTGGATAAGCAGCCCCATATTACCTTGGTCGTTTTTGATATCGAGCAGGGTCTCTTCTATATCCTCAAGCATTTCCTCCACTTTGGAGGCCGATTCCACTAAATTGGCAATGATCGTATTTAAAAGGAATGCCAGGAGTAGTCCGCTGTTTTTTCGGCGAATATTCAACATATTGGATTCGATGGCTTTGTAGGCATTTTCGAATACAGGATTGTTGCTTTCCGTGAAGCTGATGACTACGTTTCCCGTGATTAGGATGCTGATATGTTCGGAGTTGATCTCCATATTGGTGTCGTAGTAGGAAGAATTGAGTACGATAAGCATGTGTTTGTCATACTCTTCTATCTTGACTACGTGTTGGGGAGTCAGAATGTCTTTGGCGTCCAGGTTATGCATCCCGAATTCATTGACGATACGCGTGACCGCCTCCGAATCAGTCAGACCGCTAACCTGGAACCAGTTGATACTATTTCCGTCGACAAATTTTTTGAACGACGTTTCGTTTGTCTTGATCTCCCGTGTGTGCAGAGTGTCAGCATTGTACTGTGTGAGGCTGATCCGGGTAACGGTATCATGCTCGCCGGCATAGAAATATCGGTCGGCAAGATGTCGGTTGGAAATATGCTTGCGCTTGTGTGGATGTACATATTCTCTTCGCCTCATATCTGTTTGTTCTTATTCGAGTTCTACAACCGTAATACCCGCACCTCCGAATTGGACATGTTCGTCGTGATACTGGCGGACGCCCGGAACAGTGTGCAGGTAATCGCGTATCAGCTGCCGAAGTATGCCTGTCCCTGTCCCGTGCAGGATACGGATGCGAGCGGCACCAACCTGTATGGCATCGTCCACAAAGTAAGTAACGGCCTGTAAGGCTTCGTCCCCTCTCATACCTCTAACATCTATCTCCTGCTTGAAGTTCAATTTCTTTTCATGCATATCGTCCGCTGTCTGGACACTGACAAAAGTACTTTTTTGGATCTCTTTCTTGATTTGTCCTTTACTGACCTTCTCCAGTTGTTCCAACTTGACTGTGCTCTTGATCATGCCGAATGCTACAACTGCCTGCTTTCCTTGAACTTCCATAACGGTTCCGGCAGAGACTTGTCCTTTGAGGCGGACGTTGTCGCCAGCTTCTATGACATCACGGTTGAAGACCTGCTTGGAGGCCGGCGCGTTTTGTTTCTGCTTTTTACGTTCTTTGCGTTCCTGTAATTTTGCCATTTTGCGGGCGATCTTGTCGTCCTCTTCTTCGGCTGCTATCACAGAAGCCTTGAATTCTTCCAAGGCTTTGCGGGCAAGCTTGGTCTGTTCCTTTTCCGCCTGTGCCTCTTTGATTTCGCGGATCGTGTTTTCGATCTTTGCGTTGGCTTCGGAAAGGATACGCTGTGCCTCTTCCTTGGCGTTACGCATGATCTCTTTCCGTTGTTTGTTTACGGCTTCCAAATCCTGCTCGTAGCGGGCGGTAATATCTTCCAGCTTCTTTTCTTGTTGGCGGATATTCTGTCGCTTGCTTTCCCAATAGCGTTTGTCACGAACGATATCCTGTAGATATTTATCCATATTGATATAGTCGGAGCCGACATTAGCAGATGCATCCGCAATGACATCTTCCGGCAGGCCGATCTTCCGGGCGATCTCGATGGCGAAAGAACTTCCTGGATTACCGATCGACAGCTTAAAGAGCGGTTGCATCAGGTGGCGGTCATAGAGCATGGCACCGTTAACGATCCCTTCCGTGTCTTCAGCGAAATGCTTCAAGTTCTGGTAGTGAGTCGTGATAACGCCGTAGCTGTGATTCCGGTTGAAACGGTCCAACAGGGCTTCGGCAATCGCACCTCCGATCTGGGGCTCCGTGCCACTACCGAACTCGTCAATCAAGATTAGAGTTTTGCTGTTACAGTTCTTGACGAAAAATTTCATGTTCGTCAAGTGTGAACTGTAGGTACTCAAGTCGTTTTCAATACTTTGTTCATCTCCGATGTCAATGAACAGGTTTTCGAACAATCCCGTTTTCGAGCTTTCATATACGGGGATCAACAGGCCGCATTGCAACATATATTGCAGCAATCCGACCGTTTTCAGGCAAACGGATTTACCACCTGCGTTCGGCCCGGAGATAATCAGCAGGCGTTTTTTCTCTTCCAGGAGAATATCCAACGGGACAATCTGCTTGTTTTGTTTCTGTAACGAGAGGAAAAGCAGGGGATGCGCAGCGTGTATCCAGTCGATCTGCTGTTTGTCCTCGATGACCGGCTTGATTCCGTTTATCTGCTCGGCAAACAATGCTTTGGCGCGGATGAAGTCAATCTCGGCCAAGAACTCATAGGATTGCAGGATATCGGGGATTAACGGACGGATGAAGTTTGTAAATTCCGTCAGGATCTTCATGATCTCCCTGCGTTCGTCGCCTTCCAGCTCGCGGATGCGGTTATTTGCTTCCACGACGACTTCCGGCTCGATGAAAACAGTCTTGCCGCTAGCCGATTCATCGTGCACGATCCCTTTGATCTTCCGTTTGAAAGCCGGAGCGACCGGGATCATCAGGCGCCCATCGCGCATGGTGGGAGTAATATCTTTATCTACTACACCTTCCGATTGTGCGGCGCGTAATATCGACTGCAAGCTGCGGGAGATACCGCTCATGGTAGCCGTGATCTCTTTTCGTATCTGCGCCAGTGAAGGAGAGGCATTGTCCTTCACTCGTCCGAATTTGTCGAGTATCGCGTCGATCTTTCCGATTAACTGCGGGAATACCTGAATATCGCCGGCAAGGGCGGTCAATGCCGGGTATTTGATCTCTTCTCCCTCTTCCAGGGAAGGGCGAAAGAAGCAGATAATATCGTTGATTGTCTGGAGCGAACGTTTCAGGTCGAATAGCTCTTTTTCATCTAGCCAGGTTCCTTCGGGGCGTATCCGCTTCAACGAATAACGCACATCAAAAAAATAACTGGCGGGAAACTCGTCTTCTCCATGCAGGATACGAACAAACTCGTCAGTTTGTTCCAGGCGTCGGGTTACGGTTTGATAATCGGCAGAGAATTCCATCTCTGCCACCCGTTCTTCTCCGAGCGGGCTTAAACATTTCTCTGAAATTAAACGACGGACTTTATCGAAGCCCGTTTTTTGTTCGAAATTTTGCGGATATATCACGTTCTTGTAAATGCTTTATTTTACTTCGACCGTCACGGACCGGCGAATGGTCGGGCGGACGATGATTTCCATTTTGTTTTTACCCCTTTTGATATCGAACGTACAGGCATTGTTTCCGGATGGGTTGATATACGGGGCGTAATAATATAAATATGAGTAGGCGGTCTTGTTACCGGGTTTCTGGATCGCATCGGCTACTTGTGGGTATTTGAATGTGTCCCAGAACATACAACGTTTGAAACCGTTGGCATCCGTAAACTGGGTTTTCGGATCGCGGTATTTCATCGTGTTGGTAATAAATCCTTTGTAAGCAGCGGAGAATTCTTCTGCCGTGTGATTCATTTTCTGGTCGTTGATTTTCTCTACAATATCACGGGGGCGTAATCCAGCTGCATAGGCAGGAGAGTTCTTATCGACGTCGGCGATCTGTTCCATATGGTCGATGTCGTAACTTAGCCCTGTATAGTTGTAGGTTTTCTGATTGACCTTGAATGGCACGTTGCGCTGATATTTGACATATGGATATTGCATACACATCAACGGTGCATGAATGCGGGCGTATTCATCTAGACGATATGAGTCTTCCAGCAGTTCGTTTGCCTCGCATTCCCACAGGATACGGCCCGGTACATCACGTTGGTCAATCAGGCGAAAACCGAACTGGAGGAGATACTCCGCTTCCGCTTCTGCAGACATCGAGTTCAAGAACGGGAATGTCTCCATCTTACTGTGATTGAAGTTGTAGCGATAGATCGGCTCTTTTTCAATCAGAATCTTGTTCGCCCCTTTATAGTTCGGATTCTTATCGAAGAAATAGAAGGTCTGTACTATAATGTCGGGACGGTTTGTGTCGACAGTCATCCCTTTTTTGGTCAACTCCTTTTCGATACTTTCGTTGATGGCCGTTTCCAGTTTGCTGTTATTCTCGTCTATGGCAGAGAAGGCGAACGTCTTGAACTTTCCGAAATCTACAGGGTCGGCTGTCACGGTTGTCTTGAATGGACAGACAAATTCCCGTTCGCTGGTCGTTTCGAGGCTGTACATAGAAAAAGCGGTGGCCAATTGTTCTTCGGTAATCGCATTCCCTTTTTTGCATTCTTTTTTGACAAGCACCTGTTTAGCAGGGTTTGCCAGATTGCCGATCGTCAGTAATACCTCGTTTTTCCCGGCGGGATTCAGCATTTCACCGATCTCTTCCGACGAAATATCTGTCGTTTGCACACCGTCGATAGCTATAATGATATCATTGGTTTTAACTCCTGCGAGTTCTGCCGGCGAATAAGGAATGACACTGGTTATGACCGGTTTGTTTTTCCCCCAGTGGTCGCTTTGACTGATATCGTATGTAATTCCTAATCGGCATATATTCCGGTTTTGGGCAAAACCGGTAAGAAATGCAAATAGCAGTAAAACTGACAAAATCGCTCTCTTCATAATTAATTTCTTAATTGTTTTATTAATCTTATTATTTGTACTATGACAATAAATCATCTTTTACTACACAAAGGTAAAGATATTTTCGTTCTATAAGAACAGTTGGCAGTATATTTGATGTTATATTGGTGATTGATATCGACAAGAATAATGCCGACAGGCAGGTCGTATGACCGATATAGGTATGATATCTTACTGACAATTAGATAGTAATGAAAATATATAATTGATTATGAACAAGATGAATTTTAATAGCAAGAAGGAAACAGCTGACAAAAAAGAACGCCAAGGTGCTGATGAAGCGACAAAATTGCAGGATGAACAGGTAAATGCGTCAGAAGAAAATTCCGTATCTGACAATGTGACGGATGAAGGTCCGGAGCAGAAGGAGCTGGAAGAACTTAAGAAGAAATATGACGAACTGAATGATTCCCACCTGCGCTTGATGGCTGAGTTCGATAACTACCGTAAACGTACATTGCGCGAAAAGTCCGAGCTGATCAAGAACGGTGGCGAAAGTGCTTTGACTCACCTGCTTCCTGTTGTCGACGATTTCGAACGTGCTTTGCAGAATATCCGTTCGGCTGAAGATATAAAGGCTGTTACGGAAGGAGTGGAACTTATCTATTCGAAATTCATGTCTTACCTGTCTCATCAGAATGTAAAACCGATCGAAACTGTCGGTGAACCGTTCGATGCTGAAACGTCTGAAGCAGTCGCCATGATTCCTGCACCGGAACCCGATATGAAGGGCAAGGTTCTGGATTGTGTGCAGACCGGTTATACTTTGAACGATAAGGTGATTCGCCACGCTAAAGTAGTGGTAGGCGAATAATACGACAGGATAATGAGCAAATAACAACAGACAGATACGAAGATGGCTAAAAGAGATTATTATGAAGTGCTGGGCGTCGAGAAGACTGCCTCGGTAGAAGAAATAAAGAAAGCTTACCGTAAAAAGGCGATTCAGTACCACCCTGACAAGAATCCGGGTGACAAGCAGGCTGAAGAGAACTTCAAAGAGGCTGCAGAAGCGTACGATGTACTGAGTGATCCTCAGAAGCGTCAGCGTTATGATCAGTTCGGTCATGCCGGAGTAGGAGGTGCTTCGCAGGGCGGTGGCTTTGGCGGAGGAATGTCTATGGATGATATTTTCTCTCAGTTTGGAGACATCTTTGGCGGACATTTCGGTGGCTTTGGCGGGTTCAGCGGCTTTGGTGGCGGTTCACGTGGCGGTCGCCGGGTGAATCGTGGTTCGGATTTGCGTGTGAAAGTAAAGTTGAACCTGAAAGAGATCGCTACCGGAGTCGAAAAGAAGATCAAAGTTAAGAAATATGTAACCTGTTCCAAATGCCACGGTAGTGGGGCGGAGGACGATCACAGTTCCAAGACTTGTGAAACCTGTCATGGCAGCGGTGTTGTCACCCGTGTGGCCAATACGATCTTAGGACAGATGCAGACACAGACAACCTGTCCGACCTGTGGAGGCGAAGGGAAGATTATCACCAAGAAATGTAGCGAGTGCAATGGTGAAGGAATCGTGCGCGACGACGAGGTGATCACGATCAATATCCCGGCCGGTGTGGCGGAAGGCATGCAGCTCTCCATGAGTGGGAAGGGGAATGCAGCCCGTCATGGAGGTATTAACGGTGATTTGCTGATCTTGGTCGAAGAAGAGCCGCATCCGGAACTGATACGTGACGAGAACGACATTCTGTATAACCTGTTACTGAGTGTGCCTCAAGCGGCTTTGGGTGGCACAGTTGAAGTTCCGACCATCGATGGTAAGGCTAAAGTCAAGATCGAGCCAGGGACTCAACCGGGGAAAGTGCTCCGTTTGCGAAACAAAGGGCTTCCCTCTGTTAACAGTTATGGAACGGGAGACCTGCTTGTAAACGTAAGTGTTTATATTCCGGAAACGTTGTCTGCGTCAGAGAAGGATATCATGAACGGCTTGGAGAATTCTCCTAATTTCCAACCGAAGAAATCTGTCAAGGAGAAGATTTTCGATAAGTTCAGACATATGTTCGATTAACATTTTGTGGCGTTTGGGAATAAAAAGGCTGTGTCAAGAATTGCGACACAGCCTTTTTATTTCCGCCATACTGATTGGCTTCCGGTCGTAAATGGAAAAGGCCTTGTTTCAAAACATGTATGTTTTGAACTCGATATCTTCTGGATGTGAAAAGAAGTATTATCCAT
>ERZ780149.3219-NODE-3219-length-13966-cov-3.292287_pt1 | contig 13966 bp, 7 predicted proteins | sample MGYA00511367_ERZ780149 | MGnify/ENA primary metagenome ERZ780149 (study PRJEB29588, sample SAMEA2153852) | human gut metagenome | biome: human gut; feature: human-associated habitat; material: faeces | place: Denmark | collected 2008/2010 ... | reverse complement strand
ATGATGTCCGTATTGTTCTTCACTTTGGGGTGTTGCGAAACGATGTCCCACACGTTAAGCAGAAACTGTTGATAGCTATCGCCCACCTCTATTCCCTGATAAGGAGCTTCGTTGGGGCATACCCCGGGCGGGCGCATCACCACATACATTCCCTTAGATACAAAATACTCCGCCATCGGCACAAACAGTTCGTCGAGATACTTGCGGAAACGGGTCTCGGAAAAGCGTTCGTGTCCTTCGTATCGCACAAACGGCTTTGAAGTATCATCGCTCCAATAAGGGTCGAGATGCATCCGCACGAAGTTGAACTTCCATCCGGCAGCCACAATCCCGTCTACCATACGTTTGTTATAGCTAAGACACGACTGCACATCGTAGTTAGTCCATGCGTTGTTGTTAAAAAAGGGACTGTAGGTCTGTGTAAATCCATGAAGATTGACCGTCTCGCCCTTTTCGTTTTTAAGGTAGCGCCCCTCTACGTGCAACACTGGCAACTGATGATAGTCTTTCTCCGGAGCAGGTTCGTCCTTAGGTGTTTCCGGTTCGGCAGGAATCTCCGGTTGTATGGGAAGAGAGCTTTCGTCCGAGCAAGACGCCAAAGCCAAACCTATCCACGCCAGCAAATAAATTATCTTTTTCATATATGATGTTGATGTTACATAGTTGTTGCAAAAATATGCATTAAAACAATAAAGGCAGCGGATTCAATTCGCACCGCTGCCTTTTCTCACAAGACTCTATTATTTACCTGCCAATCCATCAGCAAAACCGGCATAAGTATGCTTACGATTGTAGTTGGAATCCCATAAACCTACAGGTTCACCGCCACGCCAGTTAGAATCACCGGGGGCACCGGGAGCATCGGTAGCACACCACTGCGTGATGCCGTATTGCTGTGCCACAGGAATAATCTCGAAGTATTTCTTCACGATAAACTTATAATATTCAGCCATCGCTTTATGTTGTTCTTCTGTCATATCCTTTGTCAACACCGTAGTGCCGCTTTCATCCACATATCCCATATCCAGCTCAGATACTTTCACGAGTTTGCCACTCTTGGCTAAGATTTCAAACATTTTCACTACATGTTCTTCTTGCTTCTGCTGGTCAGCAGCATTGGCGCGATAAGCCACGTGCATCTGTGTACCGATACCGTCAATCTTTGTCACACCGTCAGATTCCCACTTCTCTATCCAGTGTACCAAGCTCTTGGCTTTCTGATTGTTATCCCAAGTGGATTCCAGATTGTAATCGTTGATGAAAAGTTTGAGAGGTTTAACACCACCGTTTTCTGCATAATATTTACGGGCGGCAGCTACAACAATACGAACATAATCTTCACTACCCAAGTAATCTTGCCAGTAGAAATTATTGGCAGCGTCAGCACCGGCATTAGATGCAGATTGCAAGACATAGAAACCTTCACCGTCGTTGCCACCACCTGAAATAGCTTCGTTCACTACATCCCAAGTAGTCACGTAACCACCAGTAGCTTTCATCATTCCTTCAATCCAATTGTTCATTGCCCGAGTAAGCGCTTCTTTTTTCTCTTCGGGAGTAAGAGGAATAGTGTTACCTTTAGTAACTATTTGCAATTTGATATTATCAAAATAATATTTATTAGCAGGTGCATTGGGCGCGCCTACATCCAAGTTCCATGCAAAAGTCTGCATGTTTCCCTCAGGAGAAAGGGTAGTGTTAATAGTAATAGTTTTTTCAAAGTGTTGCCATTCCGTAGTGAAACTAACAGCACACCCACCATCATAATGAATATAAGCTCCAGGGGCAGCATGAGCCTGAGACTCAGAATTATTGGGTGTATCTGCACGATAATCGAAAGAGATACGTACAACATCATTTTCCACCAACGGACGGTCAGCATACAAAAAGAATTGAGTATCCCAACTGTTTGTTCCTCCACCAGCAGAAGTAACAACGAAAGCACGACTACCGTCTTTACCTACTCCATCAACAATATCGCAAGCAGCATTAGCTCCTCCCACATGAGTAGAAACAAAATTGGTAGTTTCACTGCCTTGCGCATCACCATTAGTAATGATGTCAGTTAAAATCTCTACTGCCGCATCTCCCGGTGTAGGTATAATTGAATAAGAATGCGCATGCCAACTTGGTTTAGACCAATTAGAAGGCAGATTTCCTTCTTCAAAAGTTCCGTTCTTTATCATATTTTGCTCAGAACCTTTTTCAACCAGCACCATGTCATCAAACCAAAGATCTCCTCCAAACTGTCCGAAATTGAATAACAAACGAGAACAATCACTATTAGGTGTAAATTCAATGCTTATTGTGCTCCATGTAGTTCCTGCTGAAATCTGTGGTATGCCATAATGTGTATTACCAGCATTCGGTGTTTCTATCCAAAGCGGAAATGTCACAGCTGATGAAGCCTTGGTTCTCATAGAGAATACATAAGATTTCCCTTGTAAAAGAGGAGATTCCAAATCATAGTAATTTTGCCAATCCCATGGATTCGCCTTCGCTTCAGAAGTATTGATATGCAAACAATTTCCTTCTCCTACAGAGGGCGGCAATTCTTTGTCTTTAATCAAAGAATTCAAATACTTATTATTCTGCTGTGCATGCCAAGCCAATGTATGTCCATATATAGTAATTCCGGCAGCTTGGGCGGCAGTGACAAATTTATCCACAGTTTCGAAATTCATCTCCCCTTTATCGTTCACACACGAAGCATATTTCATCGCATTGCCTGCGGTCACTTCGTCGAAGTTGGCTTCCGCTAAACGAAATACCAATCCTCCTTCGATAAATTCGTTGGCTGCCAACGCTAATCCCAATTTAAAATCGGGATTAGCTGCACGGTCTATGTACGATTTCAGCGGGGCATAATCATTCAGATACTCGTATTGCGCTATCGACTCCGGTTTTGTCACCGTGACATCGGCAATCTCGGTATCCACGCAAGAAGCCAGCAAAGCTGCTACCAGCGTGCCCCATACCATATTATTTTTTCTATTCATCTTCATGTAGTTTTCTTAAATTGTTTAGATTGCGGTTCACTTCAACTTCACGTTAAAAGTTTCAAATTTGCTCTGTCTGTCGCGTGACACCAGCGCGTCCGTGCTGCTACATTTGGCAGTGCCCGTTTCACCGGTCACAGCATTCAACACATAAGGCGCATAAGTCACTTCATAGGTCAGTTCGAACAGGTCGCGGTCTTTGTCGCCCCACGCTTTCTTGGCACCATGATAGGTCCACTTGCCCGAACCGCTTGCCTGAGCCCCCGGTGTGTCGGTAGTGATGGAGCAATTGCCGTTGTCGTCAACCGTTATCACCAAGTCCATTGTCAACGTTTGCTTGGAAGATTCGCCTTTCTCATTCACCACATCCACCGAAAGCGAAAGAGGATAACGCACTTTGTTGAGGGCAATAGTTCCCAATGTACGTTGGTCTGCTTTCTCTATATTCTGCGGGTTACGGTTGAGCGTAGAAGTGTTGCCATTGATGTCGAGCTGGTCTGTGCCACGACTCAACCAAACGCCCTCATACTTGTTTTTGTAGGTCACCCCATAAAGCGCATAGTCTTTGGGAAGCACGTCCCAGTCTGCCACATTCAAGCGATTGGGAGACTCAACTTTAGGTTTGCCCGCCAAGATAGAGTCTGAAGCCTGTGCTAACCGTACCGGAATGACATAGGTGAGTTCGGGCGTGAGAGGATCATTGAAGAAAGCATCGGTCAACTGTATGTCCATACGTCCATAAATGTCTCCTTTGGGAAATACCACCTGTTCCGAAGAATAAGTATAATATTCCTTAGGCATAGGAAGTATCGGCTTGCCATTGTCGAAATAAGCATTGGTACACAAACTTTCATCGATAACAATCTGTGCTGTGCGCTCTTTGCGGTTTGACCACACACCGCCCAATGTAGCGATGATCTGCATCCGATATTCATTGTCTTGTTCGGTAGGATATACATCTTCGCCCAATGTGATGGTGCGTATAGGAGTCTGAGTAGCAAAACTGATGGTCTGATATTCGTAATCGTCGAATTCTTTGTCTCCGTTTTCACAGCCGGCAAACAACAAGCCAAGGACCATGCATTTCATTATTGTCTTATTCATAATCATTGTATGCTTTAGCATTTTATTAAATTTACACTATCGGTTTACCAACCCTGATTCTGTTTCAGTTCGTCATACTTAAGAACTTCCGAATAAGGAATAGGACCGTAATACATATACTCACTGAACGAGCGTTTGTCTACCTCCATTGGAGTATAACGGGTTCCACTGATATTCATCCCTTTAGCGGTTTCGGTCAGATTGCTCTTCCAGCGGCGCAAATCCCAGAAACGGAAACCTTCGAAACAAAGTTCGATGCGACGTTCGTTGCGGATGAGTTCCGCCATCTTTGCCTGATCGTTCTTGATGGATTCCAAGTAAGCATCACCATTGTCGCGACCGATGCCGGCACGGTGGCGCAACTTTTTCACCACATCATAAGCAGAATAGCCGTTGCCTCCTTTATCTTGCGGACCGTACGCCTGATTTGCCGCCTCGGCATACGCCAAGAATATCTCGGTATAGCGGATGCGCGGTGTGTAATGATACTGGTCGGCTTTCGCATTCGGGTCGAGGCTGATGTCCTGACGCAACAGTTTGCGCAGATAGTATCCGGTACGGGTAGAACGTCCTACCACCTTGTTCAGTGCATCATTGGTAGTTCCGTCGGCTGCCGTAAAGATTTCCTTATTCGTATTGCCTGCCTTACAACCATTATAGAGAATGTATGCTTCCAAGCGCGGGTCACGGTTGGCATACGGAAGATTTTCATCATATTCGCCGGACAGATGAGACACCGGATAACCGTTCAGCATCGGGAATGCATCCACCAGATTTTGAGTTGGGTTGATACGTCCGTTACCGTAGAGTGTGGGCGGGAAGTTATCTTCTTCGAGCGAGAGGGATTTGGCACGTTCACCACGCCACAGAATTTCAGCAGGTGATTCGGTTGGGCTAAGTTTTTCAATATCATCTACATTGCAATACCATGTCCATCCGGTAGGATCCATACCGTCTACCCCTCCGATATGATTCAGTACCTTTGCAGCACTAGCAGCAGCCGTTTTCCAATCAACGCCTGACTGGTCACTATATGCCGGACTGGCAGCAAGCAAATCCGCTTTTGCCACAAACGCTTCCACCACCTTTCCAGACATACGGCCGATAAAGTTTGCGCCAAACACACGGGTGACTTTGCCTTGGTCTGCTCCTGCATATTTAGCAGACAAGCGTTGCATTTCCGCTGCGTCACCATATTCCCAAGGCAATCCTTCGAGTGCCAACCGGGCGTCTTCTTTCAACGCCTTCATGCAATCTACAAATGTGCTGCGGGGCACATTGAAATTGGATCCGGCTGCTTCCGGTTCGGTCAGGATGGGCACCCCCATCAACACACCGTCTTCGGTATAGCCCGCATGGGCTTCGAGGAGGTACTACATATACATGGCATGCAAGCCAGCAAATCCCCGTCATCACTGACCACACCATAGGCTTCCGCTTTCTCACGGTCGCAGAACATCTGCGCCACCACTTCGTCTTTCGCCCATTTCACCTTGTCGGCATTGGCAAGGAAAAGATTGATATACTGTATGGCGGAACGGCAGGAAGTCCAACGGTCGGCAGGATTGTTGTTTGCCGTCCACATGCCGGAGGCTATTTTACGCCAGCTGTTTTCCGCATCATTGCTCACAGCGTCATCGGTAGCCACGTCGTTGAAAGAATAGCCTGCGCAGGGTATGCGTGTATAGGCATTTGCCAGTATTCCTTCGGCATATTGCGAATTCTCGTACATATATTCCAGTCCGAGGTTGTTCTCGATAGCCGGTTCGAACAAGTCATCGCATCCGGTCAGACAAGCGGCAAAGGCACATATTGTTATAATTTTCTTCATGACTTATTTATTCTATATTTTTATATTCTACAACGAGAGACCCATCAAAAGTCTACCTTTACACCCAGTGCGTACGAACGGCATTGGGGAGAAGTCCCTACATTCATCTCCATATATTTACGCTCCTTCGCCAAGGTCAACAGGCTTGTTCCGTTGGCATAGATTTGTAAACCTTTCACAAGTTTGCCTTTCAGCATAGCAGCCGGGAAGTCGTAAGACAATTGAACACGGTTCAAATCGAAACGTGAAGTGTCGTACAACCAGAAGTCGGAAGCCACAAAGTTCAGGTCGCCACCTTGTGTTGTGAGACGCGGGTATGTGGCGATATCTGCCGTCTCTTCCGTCCAGCGTCCGCGAACCACTTCAGAATATTTGCGATCGCCATACACGTGCATATAACTATTATTCTTCAGTCCTTTGCCACCAAACGATCCGGTGCCTGCCACAAACAATGTGAAGCCTTTGTACTTGGCAGTCAGGTTGAGACCCATCACCCAGGAAGCACCCCACTTGCCCAATACCACCTGGTCTTGCTCATTGATGACACCATCGTTGTTTTGGTCTACATACTTCAAATCACCGGGTTTGGTATTAGCATTCACCTTTGCCGAGCTTTCCACATCGGCAGCGTCTTTGAAGAATCCGATGCATTGATATCCGCGCAAAGCATCAATCGCCTCACCTTCGGCTTTCAGCCAGTCATATTTCACATTCTCGTCCCATTTGGTGTTCTTGGAGGTGTAGTACATACCCACAAGCCCCACATTCCATTCAAAGTCACCGTGCTTTTTGCCCACATTTACACTCAAGTCCACACCCGTACGACGTTGGTTGTTCATGTTAATATAAGGACGCATATCGGACTTCGGATAATAAGTCTGGAAATAAGACGGATAATTTTGGGGCTGCGCCAGCAATCCTTCGGTATTGGTTACGAAGTAATTGGCATTGAGTCTCACCAATCCCTTCCAAAGAGAAGCGTCCAATCCTACCGTAAATTCCTTACGCTTGATGTAGCCGAGGTCGGGGTTTCCACCTTGCAGGAAGTCGGTGGTCTGCATCGAGTTGTTTACCTCGCTCCATCCCCACCACGTACCTGCCTGTGTAAACTTGGTAGCATACATGTAGTAATCACTGATATCCAAATCCTGATTGAGCACACTATAGCCTGCCATCAGTTTCAGGTTATCGAGCCAATCGGCATCTTTGAGGAAACCCTCTTCGGAAAGACGCCATCCCAACGTAAACGAAGGCGAAAGCCCTATCCGGTTGCCTTCGGGCAATTTGGCGGAATGAACCGCTGCCATGCTGAAATCGGCGTAATACTTACCGGCATAGTTATAATCGAGTTGCAAACCCAAGTTGGAATTGCTAGTGCGATGGTAGGTACCCGAATAGGTCTGCTGGCTGCCTTGAGCCAACAACAATGCATTCACATGATGATTGTCGGCAAAAGTGTTCTGATAGCCGAACTGTGCAGAGAAATAAATGGTCTGATACGCCGTACTGCCCGATACGTTTTGCGTACCGGTATGCTTGTCCATATTGTACTTAGTCAATGAAGTAATACGGTCGCCTCCGAAAGCATTGTTCCAAGAGGCTTCATACACTGCATAGTCGTCGTCGATAGAAGTGATGTAAGAAGTTCCGTAGTCTACGGAGAACTGTGTACGGAATGACAATCCTTTCAGTACTTTATACAAATCGAGGTTGATTCCCGCATCAAACTGGAAACGACGTGAAGTAGCTTTCTGATAACCGGACGCATACATGGCAGCAAAAGGATTAGTCATGTTCAACTGCGTACCTCCCAATAGATATTTGCCGTCAATAAGGTAATTGCTATTATTGATCAACGTCCACGAAGCAGCATCGTTTTTATCGACAAACTCAATGGGAATGAAAGGTACAAGAGGCGCCGAACCGGGAGCAGTCGGACGTAACGTAGCCGAGTTAGCCCAGTAGTCTGCCTTATCGTGACGGGAATCGTAGAAGATAGCATTTGCATTTACCCAACCGCTGATCCAATCGTTCATACGCAAATCCACATTACCGCGGATATTCAGGCGCGAATTGCGGTTGTTCTTACTTTCACCGAAGTTGAGCAAGTCGTTGGAACTCTCGTAACCGATGTTCGTATAGAAGTTGGCGTAGCGTCCGCCGCCCGAAAACTCGGCCACTCCGTTATAGTCCTGACTTGTCTTCCGAATATAGTCATCGGAAAAGAAGTTGATGTTCGGATAACGGTAAGGGTTACTTCCGCTTGCATAGTTGTAAATCTGCTCATCCGAGAAAGCGGGATCCAACCCGTCGTTACGCAACGCCTCGTTATACAACGTCATGTATTCGGCAGAAGCCAGATATTTAGGATAGCTTTTAGGCACATTGATACCGGCATTGGCACGCGCACTCACCCGCAAGTCTTTATCGCATCCGCGCTTCGTGGTGATAAGAATGACTCCCTTCGCACCACGGCTGCCGTAAAGCACCACGGCTTGCGCTGCTTTGAGGAATGTGATTTGGGCTATTTCGGTAGGACGAATGTTGTTTGCCTCACGAGGGACTCCGTCTACCAATACCAACGCTTCGCCCATGTTCCATAATTGTCCGTTGTAACCTCCCACTAAAGATTGCATATTGTCGAGACTGTACAGCGAATAACTTTTATTAGTCAGTTCCTCTACATTGACGGACGAGACACCACCCATCAAATCCGCCCGGTCCACTGTGCGGAAAGCCACATTCACTTTCTGAGCCAATGTATCAGTCTTCTCCACATCCGTCTGAGCCATCAGCCCGGCAGAAGCAAACAATAGTCCGGCGCTAAGAATTATATTTTTATGAATTTGTTTCATGATATTCTATTTCGTTTAATAAGTCACTTGTTTACCATCCCGGATTCTGATAGAACTCCGGATACAAGGTCACGTCAGACAATTTCAGAGGCAACCAGTAATGCTTCTCCGTGAAATTACGCGTCACGATTACCCGATATGTATAGCCGCTTACAGCTGTTTCCTGAGGGTTCTCGGCAAGGTCGCCTACCCGTTGGAAATCGACAGCAGTCTTTTCGGTATAAGGTTTCTTGTCGATAAGCAACCAGCGACGCAAGTCAGTGAAACGGTGTCCTTCGTATGCAAGTTCTACCGCACGTTCGCGGCGAATCTCACTGTTGAACAGATCGATTGAACCGGTATATTTGGCATTGACACCTTCTACTCTCGCACGTTTGCGGATGGTGTTGACTGCGGCCAGTGCCGTAAGTGTACAGTTGGTTGACTTTCCTGTAGACGAGCCGGTAGCATTTGCCGCAGCTTCAGCATACATCAGATAAATGTCTGCCAGACGCATATAGCTGCAATAGATATGCATCTGCGGACTCCATCCCCAGCCATCATCCCATTTATTGGCTGTCACCGGAATAAACTTGCCAAGCAGGAATCCGGTACGGCTTCCGAACTGGTCGTCACGGGCGTTTCCGCCTGTGTAGAGGGATGCAACGGCTAAGTCACCGACCTCCTCCGAATCTTTTTTTGCATCAGATACCATAGGCGAACCGTCGAAGCGAATATCATGATAGAAACGTGGGTCGCGTCCTTTCCAAGGATGAGTCTTGTCCCACTTGGATTCCTGGTCGTCGAGCGGCAATCCATTTGCCATACCGTAATAGTGTACATAGTTGGCTGTGGGCGAGAGTTGCGGATTGTTATCTTTCTTATAGCTGGCAGGCACAAACTGAAGAGCTAAACCAAAAGTTGAGTTTTGCCAGCCATCTGCCACCAATCCTCTGAACAATGCTTCTGTAGAACCCGGCATTTGGGCATTCTTTCCGTATGTGTAGAAGAGGTCGGAATAGTCCTCAAAGTCCACCAAGCTATATTGCGTCTGTCGGTTCTCTACCAGCGTAAGCAACTCCCCGAACGCTTCGGCAGCCTTCCGGCAATATTCCTGATTGTAGGATTCACTTCCTGTGGACACCTTGTTCATCAACGGACTTCCTGCCCACAAGTAGTTTTTACCTAAATAGCCCAGTGCCATGATTTTGTTGATGCGCAGTTGGTTGTATCCTTTCGTGCTCGGGCTGATAGATGTCTTGTCCCAATCAATAGGCAGCAGATCGGCAGCCATCCGGAAATCATCGGCAGCCTTGTCGGCACATTCGTGATAGCTGAGTCGCGGCTCGTTGAATGTTTCGTTGGGAGGCAACACCTTATCTATATAAGGCAATCCGCCGAAATATTGTATCAGCATGAAATGAAACCACCCGCGGAAGAAATAAAGCTGTCCGGCAATGGCGTTCTTCTGTTCCTGCGTTGCATCGGTAAGCAGGTCCAGATTTGCTAATCCCGTATTACATTTACGGATTCCGTACCAAGAAGCGGGCCACAAGTCGCGGTTCCATCTGAATCCGTCGTTCGGAGTAGTAAAGTCCAGATTCAGAGTTTTGCAATCCATAAATCCGGCCCCCCAGCCGTCGTGTTCAGCCTGCCACCCCCAAAAGTCGCCTTGGTCCACTTTATAGCCCATGTGATAATTGCAGTCTACACCAATCACTTCGTCTTCACCCCAGTTCCAAGAGTTTGACCAGTATTGTTTGGCCATGTCGGGAATACAAGCATAAAGCTCTTCTACAAATCCCTGAAAATTGTGGAAGTCCTTAAAGGCATTTTCCGGAGTGACATCCGATTCGGGTGCCTTGTCCAGATAGTCGGTACACGAAGCAGTCGTACCCGTCAATCCGAGACTCAAACAAGCCATTACAGCATATTTTATAATGTATTTTTTCATAATTCGATGATGTTTTAAAGGTCAAATTTAATACCCAGATTGAAACGACGTACAGTAGGATAAGCACCTTGCGAAGCCAATCCCGTACCTGCAAAGTTCGATTCGCGGTCATCCGGCATACGCGACCATACCCAAAGGTTGTTTCCGTTCAGGAATATTTTAAATCTGTTCAATCCAATTTTCTTTACCCAAGGTTGTGTAAAAGTGTAAGCCACTTCAGCATTCTTCAGACGAATAAACGAACCGTCGTAATGGAAGCGAGTACCTTCATAATAACTCGGAGTAGAATTGATACGAGGCATGGGAGCATCTGCATCAAAACGATCTTTCGACCAGAATACTCCTTCGTCGAATACAGTATTCACGTTATTGTGCAAGGAAGTAAAACCCACATAACGGTTGACGTTGGTCACTCCATAGAACTGTACAAAGCAGCTGAATCCCTTGTAATCGAATCCGATAGTAGCGTTGTACGTATTTTCGGGAGTACCCGTATAGCCGTAAGGAGCGCTGTCGTTGGCATCTATCACGCCATCACCATTATAGTCCATAGTGATATACTGTCCGGGCAATTTCTGATCGTTCATCGTATTGTGTGTAGGCATGGCGAATACTTCGTCCCACGTGTTGGCAAATCCTGCCGTAAGATGAGCGTGGTCTTGTCCGATGGCAAATCCTTCCGACTTCTGGTATGCGGGACGCAACACAGGGTCATCGTATTTGAGAATCTTGTTTTCAGCATGAGTCATATTGAAGTTACCCCACAGACGAAGACCGTTGTTCAATGTTTTATTTACACGAAGTTCCAATTCGTATCCTTTCGTACGCACGCGTCCTAAGTTGGCAGCCGGGGCGGAAATTCCTAAATAACCGGGAGTGGCACGTTTGTCGCCGGCTACAAGAATGTCCGAACGCTTGTCATAGAAAAATTCCAAACTACCGGCAAGCAAACCATCGAAGAAAGCGTAATCAACACCGATATTCTGCTTCAAAGCTGTTTCCCAATGTACATCGGGATTACCTACCGTAGCTTCCTTGTACCAAGTGTAAGGAGACTCGGTTCGATTGTTCAAACCGTGGAAAGACTTACCTCCGTAAGCCCACTGTGTAGCATATAGAAAACGAATACCAAGATTATCGTCACCTACCTCACCGATAGAATAACGTACTTTCAACATATCTACCCACTTACGGAGAGGCTTGAAGAATCTTTCTTCGCTTATCATCCAGCCCAACGCACCTGAGTTAAACAACTCGAAACGATAGTCGGGACTAAACTTCTCGGAACCGTTGTATGCACCGTTGTATTCCAAGAAATAACGGTTGCCATAACTATAAGTGGCGCGGAACGCCCAGTCTTCACGATAGTGAGGGAATTCGCTACCAGTGCTTCGTTCGGTACGGTTGAACACTCCCATGGCGCTGACATCGTGGTCACCGAACTTGCCGCTCCATGACAATTGTCCTTGATAAAAAAGATTGCGTTGAGTAGACCAGTCCCGCACAGCACCACCTGCTGTAGACCACAAGATACCTTCCTGAAAATCGAGTCCGGTTTTAGAGTCGGTTTGCGCGTTGCTATAATGCACCTCGCCTGTTTCCGGATCTATCCATTTGGTCTGCGTCCCGTGATTCAAGTCATTGACACCACGACCGGCTTCCACAAACACGTTGTCCCACGAAATCATGGCACTTGCACGTAATCCTTTTACGAGGAAACTCAAATCCTGTTCCAATACAAAGTCAGTATTGACGCGGGTAGTAGTAAGCATTTCATAGCCTGCATTGGCGAGATTCAACACAGAGTTCGGCGCACCTTGCGAATTGGGCTTGTAGTATCCCCACGTACCGTCGGAATAACGGGGCAAGAAAGCGTCTGACGGAGAACTGTAGGCAGCCTGCCACAACTGCGAGGCACCAAATGAATCGTCGGCAACTCCCCACGGTGATTTCTTCACACCGTAAGAACCGAAAATATTGGCTTTCAATACGGTAGTTTTGGTAATCTTGAAGTCCAAATTACTACGTGCATTAATACGGTTGAATCCGTAACCTGCCTGATAACCACGGTTATTGTCCCATTCGCGGAACAAGTCACCTTCATGCAGAAAGTCTACCGCAGCGAAATATTTGACGTGGCGTGTACCACCCGACAGGTTGATGCTCGGATTGTATGACATGGCATAATCTTTGAAAAGCTCTTTCTGCCAGTCAACGTTCGGATAACGTTCGGCCTCTTCCAAATTAGCAGGATGGCGATATTTGTCAATCGTCTCCATCGGCAATATTTTATTCCAAGAAGCAGGATTCAAGCCTAACTCATATTCGGCAGCCTGATTACGCACATACAACGCATCCGCCGACTCCATTCTTCCCGGCAGAGCAGAAACCACTTTAGCCGTCATGTTCATACTTACGTCAATCTTGGCCCGACCTTCGTTACCGCGCTTAGTGGTTACAAGAATGACACCATTGGCACCCTTCACACCATAAACAGCAGTTGCCGACGCATCCTTCAATACAGATATAGACTGTACAGAACTCATGTCCACACTGCTCATCGGACGTTCGATACCGTCCACAAGGATAAGCGGTTCGCTATTATTCCACGAGCTAACGCTACGAATTACAATTTTCGGGTCTTCGTCACCCGGCATACCAGTAGAGGCAGAAGTCACCACACCCGGCAAATTACCCGTCAATGCCGCACCCACATTCGACACACCACCTGCACGCTGTAATGTCTCACCAGTGGTTTGTGCAATAGCACCTACCACAGACGCTTTCTTTTGTTGTCCGTAACCCACCACAACCACTTCTTCCAGTTGCTTGGTGTCATCTTCCAATGTTACTTTAATAAGACCTTTAGAAACCACTTTTACTTCCTGCGGTTTCATTCCTACATACGAAACAATAAGGACAGACTTCTCACCGGGCACAGTCAATACAAAATTGCCATCTATATCTGTGATTGTACCTATTGAACTATTACCTTTTAAAGTTACTGAGGCTCCAATGATTGTCTCACCATTACTGTCAAGAACCGTTCCCCTCACCGTTATCCCTTTCTGTGCTGATGCTGTTACAAAACTAAACAACATAAGGAGAAACAAGTAAGGAATCTTTTGAATTTTCTTCGTTACATTTTTCATTACCATTAGTTTAAGATGTTAATTAACTACATTGTTTTCTAATCATCATTCTTTTTTAATTGCATTAGCTATCATTATAAATATCACCCATA
>ERZ780149.3214-NODE-3214-length-13977-cov-2.864675_pt1 | contig 13977 bp, 18 predicted proteins | sample MGYA00511367_ERZ780149 | MGnify/ENA primary metagenome ERZ780149 (study PRJEB29588, sample SAMEA2153852) | human gut metagenome | biome: human gut; feature: human-associated habitat; material: faeces | place: Denmark | collected 2008/2010 ... | reverse complement strand
CCTCCTTACTGAATAATCACGCTCATATAGAGCTGGCTCATAGCGTTGACAATGTTGAGGCCGTTGATGGTGCAGAGCACCGCCTTTTTCTTGTCACCCTGTTCACAGGTCACGCTGTCTGTGTCAAAGTTCTCAATGGCGCGGATTTTCTCAAGCTCCTGGATGAGCTTGACAATATCGCCCCAAAGGGATGCGCGCCCAGAGGCATCGTTGGGAACGGTGCCCACATAACGGGTATTGAACAGCACCGCCACATCATTGGCAATCTGGTCACACACCCGGATAGTCTGGTTGCTCTGGAACACCTCGCCCTTGGTGTCGGTGAGGGTGAGCAGTGTGTTGATGTCCTCAAGCACACGGACAGCACCGTTGACATTGTGGAGCATAAACTTACCCGCCTTGATAGCCTGCTCAAGTTCCGCCTGCGTGTATTCGGTGTCAATGATGAGCTCACCGTCATACTTGTAGTTGGTGAGGGACTTGTTGACTGCAACGCCTGCGTGTGCGCCGGTTGCCCAATACACAAGGGCGTTTTCGTCCACGCCGGAAATGGTGGCGTGGCTTGCGGTGTTCCACACACCAATCACGCCCTCATAGTCAACGGTGGACGGCTGCCACGCAATAAGCTGGAATTTTGCACCAACCTCATCACGGACACGCTCCGTATAGGCGGCATAGAGTTTGACCGTTGTGGCATCAGAGGCAGGGCAGCAGAGGGCATTGAAAGAATACGCCTCAATCTTGTCCAAAAACGCCTGGTGATGGTCACCTGTGATGTTGGTGGTGTCGGTGCCACCAGTGAGTGCCACGCCTGCGGTGGTGCTGAGCTGTGCGGAGTTCTTGAACACAACATAATCATTGGCGGCAAGGTCCTTTGCATCGGCAACCGTCTGGGTTTCAATGCAAGTGCCGTCAAGATAGGTGCTGACATCCCACAAGTCCACATTGTCCACATTCGCCGCAATTTTGATTGTGATGTCATTGCCGCGCACGCCGGGATATTTCGCCTCCGCAAAAGTATTGGTTGCCTTGTTTGCGCCGGAGCCTAAACGGTAGCAATACACTGTGGTGGCGTGCAGGAAAATCTCACGGAGTGCCAACATCTTGGGATGGTCATACGCATAGCCAAAAATAGCCTTGCTGTTTTTCTGAAATTCTCCGGAGGTCACAGCAAAAACCTCATTTTCGGGTCCCCAACTCAGCTTAAAGGGGGCCGCCGCATATCCTCTGTCGGAAAGCGTTGCGGATGCCTTTGCCACGCTGGAGAAAATAACATAAGTACCGGGCAAAACCTTGTTCTGGGTCAGCCAGGTGCCTCCTCCAAGAGCCATATTATCTCACCTTGCCTTTCTTATAGTCTGCAATCAGCTTGTCCACCTGTTCCAAGGTGTAGGTTTCGCCGTCATTCAGCAAGGCGCTGATTAAATCCTTGCTGTTGGCGTATTTCTGGGAGCGTGAAAGCTGCTCTTTGGAATAAGCAGCACCCACGGCTCCGGTATTGGTCTTTGCCATAGGCTTTATCCCTCCTGTTCAATTTTCAGAGTGTCCATAGCCTCCTGCACCTGCGGAATGTAAACGCAGTGAGCGTACTCCACAAGAACATGTAGCACATTGTCCTGCATCTGCCACTTGAGGCTTGAGGCGTGGATGATGTCACCCTCCGGGGTTGTGATGCTGTCCAAAACACCCATAAGCCGGTGCGCCACATCGTAGCACTCCGCAGCACATGGGCGTGCTTTCGGGTAATAGAGGACATCCAGAGAGGGTGTCCTGCGGTAGCGGTGCCCCACCTCTTTGGTGTGGTCGGCTCCCGGCATGACAACATTGAAATCCCCGGTGCTCAAGCCCTGCCTTACATCTCCGCCGTGCACTTTGCACTTTGGAAATGCGGCGTGCAGGGCAAGCGTTACGCCGTCATAAATGCTGTTGAAATTGATGTTAGACATTGAACACCTCCCGCAATAGTTCTGTCAGCCGTTTCTCAAGCACCTTTGGAGCAACCTTTTCCAGTTCATGCTCCGACAGGGTGAGAAAATATTGCCCAGACACCCAACCTTTTCCGCTGGGTGTGCGGTGTCCAAACTCCACATAACTGGCATATTCCACGGGGTTGATAACCTCAATGTAGTAGTTGCTACCCTGTTTGAACACCGGCAGGCTTTGTGCATAGGCTTTGACATCCGCCTTGCCGCCCTTTGTTGCCTCGGCTTGGCTCTTGGCTGTCCAGCCACGGCGGAGTGTGCCGCCCTTTTTACCGGTAGATTTTGGATATTGTCCAACCGGGGTGGCGGGGATAACCAGGGAAAGCAGGCGTGCCGCCAGTTCTTTTGAGGCATCCCTGCAAAAATTCTGCATGTCCATTGACTGGAGCCGGTCAATATTCTCTTTCAGCTTGAGTAGCTGCTTGTAGTCGCAGTTGCCCCAATTCATCACGCCCACCCCCTAAACAGTTCAAGGGGGATTTCTTTGTGGGTGGAGTAGACCGCAGGGGTGCCGCTCCGTTCATAGTCACGGGTGACACCGTTCTGCGTGACCGTGACCTTGGACCCCTCTGGGATGTCCACGGAGGGGTCAATGTAAAGGGTCACAGACTGTGCAACCGCAGCAGCCTCCTCAGAGGGCTGTGTGCTCTTTACGGTGGTGTGAGATATGCGGCAGGGGGCATCTGATACTGTCACGCTTTCAGTTGGCTCCGTGCGGCCATTAGCGGGGTTGAGTGTACCCTCCAGCACGGTGACCGTTGCCTTGCCTTTCCACATACCCTGCACAGCCTTTTTATAGGCGGCGCTTACCATCGCATCCTCCGATAAGCCGCAAGGGTGCTCTCTGCCGGGTGCATCAGCGTGGCAAGCAGGGCATCAAAGCGTGCCTCCGCAGATTGTGCGCCATCGCTTGCACCGGCAAAGGTGACAGAAATATCACCCTCTGTAATGCTTTTGGCAGGAGCCTCAAAGTCAAAGCCCTCCAAAGCACCGGCGGCTTTTTTGTTATACATAAAGTGACCAGCCACCATATCCACAAGCGTGTAAAAAAGGCCATCCGGCAGCACCTTTTGATTGATGTTTGCCAGGATGTCCTTTTCACACTTATTGATGAGATATTCAAGGCCGGTTTTGTCATTGTCGGTGACCTCGTACCCCAACATAGCCAATCGGAGCACAACGGCCTCATACACGGTCACGGCGTACCACCTTAGCCCTTAGACTTGATGCAGCACATGGCAATAGCCTTATGGGCAATATAGGAGCGGTCGCTCTCGCTTTCCTCGCCGGAATGGACAAGAGCCCAGTTGGCACCGTTCTCCAGTTCCGCATTAGTCGGGGAGAGGGAGGACTGGGATTTTTTCTCATAGGAGATGCCAAAAGGTGCAAACACCTTGCGCTGACGGGTATAGAGGGTGTCCTGTCCGCCGTGGGTCTTGGGGTCACGGGACATTTCATAAGGCACCTTGGCACCGATGTCCTCAAAACTGATAGAGCCCTCACCAAGCACATAGCTGGTGTACTGCGTACCGGCAACAACATAGCTGTCCGCAGCAGGCGTGCCCGTGCCAAAATACGGGGTAACCTTGGACTGGTCAATCTGCCCGGTGGATGCACCGGATGCCTTTACCTGGACAGCACCGGGCGTTGTGCTTTCGGCAGGGAAATAGCCGTCAACGGCCGGCATACCATCATCAACCACAACCAGCTTGCCATTCCAGGAGTAGAGGGTGAGGTCACGGGTCACGCCGTCCTTGTCAGTGTACTTGAGGGCGGTGAGCAGGTTGAGGTTTTCCAGGTTGGTAGCTACAACGGAGTGCATAAACACCATTGCAAACTTTTTCTTGCGGTCACCGCAAGCCTGGGCGGTTGCCGTGTTGAGTGTGGTTGCCTCCATAGGACCGTCCACCGCAAAAGTGTGAGCCTTTACAAACTCGCCGCTCTTGCCGCCGGTCATAGAGAAAACGCCCTTGAGAATAGCAAGGATAGTGTCCTGGTCAACATCCTGCCAGTATTCGGCAACCTGCTGTGCAACATTGTCCATAAAGTCAACGCCGCCGGTAATGTCATAGGAAAAGTCCTTTTCCACCCATGCCTTGGCACGACCAATGACAACCACGCCCTGCTCAAAGGTCTTGGTGCTGGTTGCGGTGATGTCGGTCTTGCCGTCATAATTTACGGCATCCCCGTCAAGCAGGCCACGCATGGCAATTCTTGCGTAGCCGGTGCCATTCTGGCTTGCGAACACCTCACGGATGTCCGGGTTGCCTACCAGCACACGGCTCTTGCGGATTTCGTTGAGGCGGGTGCGGGGGATGCGGTCAGCCTTATACTTAAAGGCCTCCGGGTTAAAGCTCTTTGCATCAAACTTAGTGTTAGCCATTTTTATCATCCTTTCTGTTAGTCAGTAGATTTGGTTTTGTTACGCTTTGCGGCTCCTGTGGCTTTCTGAGAGCCGTTTTGAGTACCGGTGGTGTCCTCGGTTGCCTCTGTGGCTTTCGTGCCGTCAGCGGTCAAATTTGGGGCATCCTCGGTGGTTTCTGCGGTGTCTGTGTCCATCTGGGCAAGCACTTCTGCGGCATCCTTGCCCAACCGGGCAATCACTTCCGCAGTGACAGCCTCCGCCAAACCGTCCACATCAATGGCAGGCGGCAGGTTTTCAGCCATAAACTGCACAACGCCCTCCTGGGTGCGGGGTAGAGTGGATGCAGGCACGCCGGTCAAACGGCTTGCCAGATTTCTCAGTGCCTCCTCAAAGGACACCGTGCGTGGTGCGGTGATGTTTCTCATAGCTTATTCCTCCAGTTTCGCATCGGGATTTTTTGCAAGATAGTCCGCCAACTCGGAGTAGGACATCTCAGAGAGCTTTTTGTTGCTCTCAGGCTTGCCGCCGTCTGCTCCATCGCCGGGTTTCCATCCCTCATACTTGGCCGCCGTCCCAAACATGAAATCTGTGGCAGCGTCCTTTTTCAGAGCCTCAACCTTATTGGCAAGGGTGATGGTTTCCCCACCAACTGTTGCGGTGACTTTGCCATCTACAATTTTGGCACCCTCCAAAAATTCAGCCAGCACAGCCCTAACGGCGGTATTGTTCTTGGACCCTGCGGCAGTGAGTTCCGCATCCACCGCAGCCATCAGCTTGACCTTGGCAAGCTCCTTGTCATAGTTGGCTTTGGCATCCTTGTTTTGCTGGGTGAGGGTTTCAATCTGTTTGGTGAGTTCCTCGTTGTCACCAGCGGACTTTTTCAAGTCCTCAAGCTGCTTGTCACGGGTCTTGATGCCCTCATTGAGTTGGGTGACCTGGGTTTCCAGTTCCTTGACCTTGCCAGTCTTTTCGTTGAAGTCGGCGCGGGCAACAAAACGCTCACCCAATGCCGCACTGACTTTTGCATCCATCTCATCAGTGTAGGCATCACCCAAAATGTCTTTCATCCATTGCAGTTTCATAGTTTTGGCTCCTTTCTGCACCACTTTCCTTTTTGTCGGGCCAGTCCCCGTGTGGTGGTCACCCTGCTTTGTTCCGCCGGGTCAGCGGTATTTTGTGTATGAAAAAAGCACCGTGCATTTTCAGCACGATGCTCTAATCAATGAAATTGGTTGTCAATCCTCCGTGTCCTCTAAGTCATTGTGATACGGACATTGGAGGCACTTTTCACGCTGCTTGTCGTTCCATTCAAGTCCTTGCGGCAAAATAGAGGTCTTTGCCTCACGGTCTGCTACAAGCACGATTTCCAAGCAAGTGTTCCCGTCCACCTGTCTATCCAGAACGGGGCAATATACAGTATTCATTTTTTGAACACCTCCGCAATGGCTTTTGTAGTCGGGTCAAAGTCCTTTTCCGAAAAAGCCGTTTTTATTTTCATTGTGTCGGCATTGATGTATGCCGCGCCGTCAAGAGAGTAGCAGTTGATGCTCACGCCGTCCCAACGCTTACGCCGCACGGTGCACTTTGCTGTTTTTACATAGCTTTTTGCATCGTCCAGTGTGCAGCCGTGACGGGTGCCGTGGGCATCATTAAAAGCAAGGCTCTCAACTGCAATGCTTTCCGGCGGCACACGCACTGTGCCAATCACGCCGGTTGCCTTTACGGCTTTATAATTCGCATAGTCTGTTTTGGTAGCCTCTGGCACTCTGCCTTTATAGGAATACAAACCAGCCAACTCATCATACTTGACCTTATTGTTGTATTTCAAATTCTGAAAATCCTTGAAAGACCGTGGTGCATCGGCGCCAAGGCGCTTTTTGTAGTTCTCAAATTGCACCTTGTCGGCACTTTCATTATAACCCATGGCACGGAGCTTTTCAACCGTGCCTGCGCCGTAAAGCTCATTTTGTTTGGCACGCCACTGCTCATAGGTCATGTCTTTGGGCACCTTAAAGCGTTCCCCTGTGATGGCATCCCTCGCATAGCGTTCCCCAATGCCGTCCATATCGGCAAAATGGGGACAGGTGCAGCCACGGCACCAGGGGTGGAATGGGGGAGCCGTGAGCCCCACAGCGTACTCAGACCGCTTGAACACCTTGCCGTCCATGCTGCCGCATAATTCGCAGGTGTGGGTGTCAAGGCTTTCCACAATCTTGTATTCCTCAACATCCAGCTCTCCATAGCAGTCCTTTTGGGCAGCGCTTGAGAAATAGGCGCTTTCCGTCATCACCAGCCGGCCGGCTTTCTGCCGTGACACATCAAACTTTTTGGAAATGTTGCTGATTGCACGGTCCGGTGCCTCGCCCCGGATGACCATGCGGGTGATTTCCTGGTTGACCGTGTTGACAAGGCTTTGCTTGTTCGTCCAGCAGCGGTCACGGAAAGTCTGCCCGTCAGCCGTCCACGGTCTTGAGAGCACCTTGGAGATGACCTTTTCATCAATGGCGGCAAGGGACCAGCCAAGACCAATGCCTCTTTGCACCTCAAAGCCGGTGTGGTAGTAGCCCGCCTCATAAATCTCACGGGCGGCTTTTTCCGTTGCCGCCTCTACTTGAGCGTGCAAAATCTCTGCCTGCTGCTGAATTTGCAGCTTGAGGGCATCCAGTCTGGAGATATGTACCTTGGCACTTGCGTTTTCAAGCTGTTTTATCCATGCACCGTCAATGGCGTTTTCCTTGCCAAACTTGATGTACTCGTCCACCGTCCATTGCAGCTCTTTGAGTTCGCCGGAGGTGAGCAGCTTTTTGGCATCAGCAAGGGAAATGTCATTGTTATCTGCAAAGCGTTGATACCAAACGGCAATGCTCTTTTCAATCTCCTGCACGGCGTTGGCAAATTGGCGGTCAAGGTTTTCCACATAGGTATAGGAGTGGTCAAGCAAAGCCTCCTCCATATTTTTCATGCGTTGCGCCCAATATGCGGCGTTACTCTGTCTGGCCACCGTCCTCACCGTCCTTTACTGTGCCGGGTTGCTGAGGGTTGCGGTTTTGCTCAAAAGCGGCGCGGTAGGGGTCTGCCATAGCCTCCTCCTTTTCGTCCTTGATGCGTTTTAGTTCCTGCTCCGGGTCAGACACCCACGGGTGCATCTTGACAATGGTTTCATCGGACAGGATGCCAACGGAGGCTTTGCAGTTGTTGATGACCTCCGTTTCATTGATGAGCACATCCCGGTCAAAGATTATTTTGACCTTAGTGCCGTCATAGCTCTTTTTGCCGGTGTTGGCAAAGTGGGCGTTGACAAACCACAAAAGCTCATCCATGCTTGCAGCAAATTCCATTTCAAGGGCATTGGCATCAAGGTCAATGTCAGAGTACATGCTCTGGATATTCATTTGGTTGGGGTTGCCGTTCATTCTTTCGTCTTTGGCATCATAGCCTCTGGCGTTCTCAATGATGGCATCCTTGAGCATCTGGAGCAGTACCTTGTAGTTTTCGGCGTTCACATTGATTTCCAGCGTGTCCACGCCGCCGTCAGAGCCCTCATAAGAGCGTACCTTGATAGCGCCATAGGCGGCAAGGTTTTTGCGAAAACCGCCCAAGTCCTCACCATCATAGTTTTTGATGACCAGGATGGTGGTGTGGATGTCCTCCTCCATTTGGTTGGCAAAGTTGCTGAGGATGTTGTTGTAAGCATCCTGGAGGCACTTGACCTTGGACAAAAGCGGGATTTCATGGTGAGAGCTCTTAAAGCACACAAGCGGGATGCGTTCCCAGTTATAGCCTTTGACCTCGCCCGTTTTGGGGTCAGTCACCGTTGTGTATGGTCCGGAGTAAGCACTTGCATCCGGCTCCAGTGTGCCGTCATCGTGTCGGATAAAGCAATCCACGCCTCCGCCGTGCAGCACCTCAACCTTGACCACCTCCTTGATGTGTTCGCTTTCGTCATACTCCAGCACCACATAGGCGTGCACAGCGGCATCAAGGATGGTGTGGTCTGCATCCGCCCAAAAGGCAAGCACCTCATCTGCGGGAAAGCGTTTGAAACAAAGCTCACCGCCGTTGTAATATGGATAGAGCCAGCTTTTGCCGCCGATAATCGCACCCTCACCAACATTGCGGAGGGTACGGCAGAAACGCTGCCCAAAAACAGTGCTAAGCGCCTCCGCATACTCTTTGTTGTCCGTGTCAAAGGAGAAAGGGCGCCCAAAGGAGTAGTTGGTTTTCTGGTCAACCATTTTGGCGTATAGGTTATTGACCAGGCGGTTGTTAGGTAGGTGCTTGAGTTCAATAGGATTGCCGTCCTCATCCAACGCCAACCGCCTGCGGTGTGCAGCCTCCTGGTCACCGTGGTAGTAATGCTCTCCGGCAAGCTGCTTTTTGCGTTCCGGGGAGCGCAGCCACTCTGTAATTTCAAGCTCTAAAAAACGCTTGTCTGTCATGCCCCTCCCAAAGTTGGTGGAAAGAGGGACGGAAAAATCTCTTAAATTTAGCACAACCATTTTGCTGTTTTCACCTCACTATTTGAAACTGAACAACTCCGGAGCAAAGACTTTGTGCACAAAATAGCGGACATCATCCATGCTGTGGTCATTCTCTTTTATCGGTTTATCCATCAAGGCTTTTTCATCCCATCGGTACATCCCAAACTCACGGATGCAGTCCGCGCAGCAATCGCAAATAAAAATGTCACCGCATTGCAGCCTGGTTGCCACATTGCGGATGCCATCAATCACTGCATTGGAGGCTTTTTCTACACGAAAACGCCCGTGTCTGCGGATGACCTCAATAAACGATGCGGCGGAGGGGTCCACGATGACGGCGGAAATGTGCAAGCCGTCTGCCAGCTTTTCCAGTTCCGTGTAATGCTCCTCATCGGTGCGCTGCCGTCCCTCCTTGCGGCTGTCAAAGTAATACTCACGCATCCGGTACCACTTGCCGTTAGCACGCCCCCACAGTCCTATGCTGGTGGGGTTTACGGTGCCGTAGTCGCAGGAAATCATATACTTGTCATAAGGTCTTGCCGCCGTTTCAACCACATGGAAATCCTTATTGAACATGGTATAAATAAGCCCCTCGGCAACCACCCACAAGCCACGGATAAAGCGGTCATAGAACACGCCGGAGTAAAGGCTTTCATATCGTGCCTTGACGGCAGGAGAGAGGCTGAGGTTGTCATCCATCGTAAAGTGCAGGTGCAGCAGTTTACGCTTTTTTGCCTCCTGCACCCACTTGGTATAAAACCAATGGGACGGACCGGCGGGGTTGCAGTTAAACCACAGCTTTGAGCCGTCCACGGAGCAGCGGCCAGTTGCTTGGTTGACAAAACTCTCCGGCATCAAGGCAACCTCATCCAGCAGGATGCCTGCCAGTGTGATGCCCTGGATTAAATCCTGTGAGCTTTCGTCCTTGCCGCCAAACAGATAAAAGCTGTTGGTCTTACTTCCGGCACGCACCACAATCTTGTTTTCCGTGCGGTGCTCCTTGAAAGTGAACACGCCACACAGCCACGCAGATAGGTTGCAGGTCACATTTCGCCGTAAGCTCTCAATAGTCTTGCCGCACAGAGCAAAGTTTTGACCGCTGAAATTAGACATTGCCCACATGATAAAGCCAACCGTCATGGCAACAGTCTTGCCGGAACGGATGGAGCCGTCACAGATGATGCCCTCATAATCCTCAAAGCTGGGTCTATTCCACCAGGTCATTGCCAGGTTTTGCCGGGTGCTCAATTTCTGATATTGCACTGGTGTCCAACTCCTCTCTGGTGCTTTGGTCGATAACCTCAAAGATGTTGTTTTCCTGTTCGGCAGCGGCACCGTTGTTGCTGTCAAACACGCCCAGATGCTTGCCTAAAAGCTCTAAGGCACGCACCTTGTCATAGGTCTTGATTTCTGTGCCATTCGCGCCCTCCTTGATGGAGGCAATGGCTTTGCGTTTGTCCTGCGGTATATCCTCCGTGGGGATAATGCGGACAAGTCCCGTTTTCGTGACCTGGGCAAAATCAGCACCGTTGGCAAAAGCAACAGCGGCAAGTTCCTCAATCACTTTTTCCTGTGTGATTTCCAGCTTGTTCCGCAGTGTCGCACGCCGTTTTTCAATTTCGGTCTGAACATCAACTTTTGACAAGTTTTGTGACCCAATGCGGTTTGCTGTTTTGGGACTATATCCGGCACGGATAGCAGCCTGTGTGGCGTTAAGGTCCACCAGGTACTCCGCAACAAAACGCTTTTGCTTTTCAGTTAGTTTCGCCACACTCACCACCCCTATAATAAAATAAAAAGCCGCCCATGTTACGGGACAGCTTTTGCAACAAACAAAAGTAGAGAACGGCAGCAAAGGTCTGGTCTTTTCATCTTCCGTCACTTTGCTGCCGTTTCAACCAAGGAGGCGTTGCTCTTATCTGAGGCATACACCCACAATACTATTATAGCACAGGGCTTTGCAACATTTGCAACAAGTTCTATTTTTCAAGGTATCTGTAGCACATCATTCTTACACTGCCTGCTGTGTTACTGCCACCGACACATGCTGCAACCTGTTCCCACGGCAGACCGTTTACAAAGCGATAGGTGAACGCTTGGCGCAGGAGGCTGTACTCAATACTGGATATGTACCTCTCAAGTCGGCTCCGTTCATAAAGGCACTGCTGATGTTTCGCCTCAATAATGCCTCTAAGGTCAGCAATTTCTGCTGCGTAACGCCCAACTTTATCAGATACACCACTTGCATGGGGCATCCCGGTGAGGTCGGGTGTGCATGACACAGCTTGTGCCTCCAGTTCAAGCAGGCGCTTTTTGTCCATTTCAATCTCTCTGTTAAGATAATAAAGCTGTGATAATTCTTTCAAAGTCATTGACCGTCACCTGCCTCTCCGCGCCATATAGGTTTACAATGTTTCTCGCCAAAATTGCACTTGGTAGTGCATACCTTGCAAGGGTCACCCCCAGACATTACAAAATGCAGGTCAGCAATCGCCTCATTAAGTTTTTGCTGCAAAGCGTTAGCTCTTGTTTCATCCGGTGGCAGCAGAGTGGGTGAGGATGCTGCCTCAAGGCGTTCCTCAAGCTCTGCAATCCTCTGTGCATCCGCCTCTTTTTGTATCGTCATCAACGCACATTCACGGATGACGGTATCAACAAAAACGGTGTCCGTTTTCAATCGTTCATGTTCGGTCATGCTGTTTCCTCCTTAACCTTTCGTATTCTCGCTTTAAGGGCGCGCATGACAGCCTCATGGGTGTCTGCTCTGTCCTGTATTGTTGCCATAACATCCTCATCCTCACAGCCTTGCACAATGAGGTAGTGGATAAAAACCTTTTCATACGGAGAGCCCTGGCGGTACAAGCGGCAGTTGCCCTGGTCGTTCAGTTCAAAGGACCAGTTGAGCCCGTACCACACCACATGCCTGCCGCCTTGCTGGAGGTTTAGGCCATAGGCACAGCTTGCTGGATGCACAAGCAGCACATCAACCTCTCCGGCGTTCCACGCCTCCTCATCCTCCACACCCTTGTAGACACGCACACGGAGGTCTTTGCGGTGCTTTTGCAGGCACTCAAGGATGCGGTCACGGTCATGCTGGTAGCCGTAGAATGTGAGGCAGTGCTCTCCGTTAAGCTGTTCAAGCAGTTCCAGGAACGCCTCCAGCTTGCAATCATGCACCGGCACCACATGCCCCTCATTGCTATACACGGCACCGTTGCAGAATTGCAGCAGCTTTCCAACCAAAACACCTGCGGTGCCGGCCGTGATAACATCCTCATCCACCTCAAGCAAAAGGTCACGCTCAAATTGGTCATAGGCTTTTTTGGCTTTGGCATCCAGCATCACAGGGATTTCATGCTGGATAAAGTCCGGTAGTTGCAGGTAGTCCTCCGCTTTCATGGAGATGCAAATATCAGATATAGCGGTCAAAACGGCGTTTTCCGCGCCATCTTTTGCCTTATAGCTGAAAATCTGCGTGCGGCTCCGCTGGTCGGGGTCAAAATAATGCTCACGGTAAGCGCCGAGGGTTTCGCCAAGCCGTGCCCCGCCGTCCAGCAAATAAACCTGTGCCCAAAGGTCAATCAAACCTTTGGAGGACGGTGTGCCGGTCAGCAGCACCATCTTTTTGATAAACCGCCGCACTCGTTTCATAGCCTTAAAGCGTTTGCTCTGGCTGTTCTTAAAGCTGGTGCTTTCATCAAGCACCACCATGTCAAAGGGCCAATCCTGCTTGTAGTAGTCCACAAGCCATTCCACATTTTCCCGGTTGATAACATACACATCCGCAGGCGTGTTGAGCGCCTTGATGCGTTTTGTGGATGAGCCAAGCACCGTGGCGGTGCGGATATGCTTTAGATGGTCCCACTTAGCCGCCTCCTTGCTCCAGGTTGCCTCAGCCACTTTTTTAGGGGCCACCACAAGCACCTTTTGCACCTGCCAGCGGAAATACTTGAGAATGTTGATAGCAGAGAGGGTGATGACGGTTTTACCAAGACCGGGGCGGAGAAACAAACCAACCGCAGGGTCATCAACCACACGCTGGATGCAGTAGCTTTGATAATTGTGCGGTGTAAATTGCATCAGTCAAAAACCTCCCTCAAAAATTCTTTCACGGCATCCATCCCAAAAAGTACACGGACATCCGCGCCCCGTTTCTCCAGTTCGCTCCTTTGCCATTTCTGAATTTTGGCAAGCCTGCCAACCTCCGTTTTCAGTTCCACATAGATTGTCCTGCCATCGGGGGTTATGACAATCCTATCCGGCACGCCGGGGTTTCCCGGAGAAACAAATTTCAAACACAAACCATTGTTTTCTTTCACCTTGCGGACAAGGTAATTTTCAATATAACTTTCTTTCAAAAGAGCACCTCCTTTTTAGGGGTGGAACATCTGGAACATCGCGCGCGTATATACACGCACACAGGCGGTTTAGGGAGTTTATATTTTCTCTAAATCCTCTAATCTCCCTGTTTTTATATAATATAGAAAATAAATGTTCCAATGTTCCGATAAGCAAAAAAGCCTTTATTTTCAAGGGTTTAAGCCGGAACATTGCCCGGAACATTGCCCGGAACATTGCCGGAACATGTTCCGGCTGATTTTTTGAATGTTCCGGCAATGTTCCAGTCAATGTTCCACCCTTTTTTTGGTAAATCCGCGCTGTTTTCCGCAATAGCCAAACTGCAAAGAATTGGGTGTTTTTTCCCAATCGGAACACGCCTCAATGATGCCGTTGATTTCCGCAGTATCACTATAACGGATTTCCCTCTGCTTGCCGTCAAGGGCCTCACACCATACCTCCAGGGCACACACACGGTCACGGTCAACCAGATTGATGTCGCCCTGCACGGCACCGCCCCAAAACATTCTGCGGCGGTCAAGAGGCCACTTTGCCCAATCCTCCGGCACCTGCTTACTGAGGAAATCCAGCACGATGCCCTCACGGGCGCTGACTTCCCGGTGTTCCTCCTGCTTTTCCTTAGCGGCAGCCTCAAGGTCACCTTTGAGGAAAAGGCTCTCACCGCTTTGCCAACGGACAACAGCCTCCGCCCAGAGTTGGTCAATCTCACCGGGCAAGTCAATCCCGGTTTTGAGACCTAATCCGAATTGGTTAAAGTAGCCGCGCATTTTGCTAAAAATATCCGAATTCA
>ERZ780149.3188-NODE-3188-length-14069-cov-2.597688_pt1 | contig 14069 bp, 7 predicted proteins | sample MGYA00511367_ERZ780149 | MGnify/ENA primary metagenome ERZ780149 (study PRJEB29588, sample SAMEA2153852) | human gut metagenome | biome: human gut; feature: human-associated habitat; material: faeces | place: Denmark | collected 2008/2010 ... | reverse complement strand
CCTCGAATCGTCTCCTTTTGCCGGGGCATCACCATACTCGGACTGGCGCAACAAGGCGACATGATGACTCTTCTCTCCCCACCACCCCTCAATATCGGTATTTGAAGTTGAATAAGACCCAACGGCACTTGCATTCAGATAATCCGTGAATTTCACGTTCAACGTCATATTAAAAGATATGGAAGACCCTTCTTGATCATAGGAACTATTGTCAAGTTCATTCAAAATATTATAACGAAAAGAATTTGCCGTTCCTCCTGAACTCTGATAATAATAATAATCTCCGTTCTCATCAAAAGCCGGAATCGCACGACTGGTATTATACGCGTAATCCAAAGGGGCAATCTCGTCTTGCGAATACTCTCTGGATGTCACATTCCCATTAATTCCCAGTGAAGTTGAAATACGGGGAGATAAATCCGCATTCAAATTCAACGCGACAGTATAACGTTCATTATTATTACCTTTAATCACATCATTATCTTTTGCATATCCCACAGACGAGTAATAACGCACCGATTCCATTCCCCCGGAAATACTTACCGTATGTTGATGTGAAAAAGCATCTTCTGTCAACAAATCAAACCAATCCGTATTCAGACACTCCAGATATTGTACTTGCTTTGTAAACTCGTCATAAGTTAAAGCTCCCCGATAAAGTTGATTAACAAGTCCTTCATAACCGACCATATTCATCCCTCCCGGAAACTTGTACCCGGACTCCACTAGATCTTTAGAAAATTCCATCCGTTCTTTCGAGTTCATCAAATCAATCTGACGATCCGTGTAACGAGGACGACGCTTATAGGACACGTTCATATCATAACTGATAATCGGCTTACCGATATGCCCTTTTTTCGTGGTAATCACAATCACCCCGTTAGCAGCTTTTGCACCATACAGAGCCGTAGCTGCCGCATCTTTTAATATATCCAAACGTTCAATATCCTGTGGATTTAACCCGGCAATAGCATTACCGATCCGGTTCACGTAGTCAGGATTATTCAATTCCTCCGGACTGATGTTTACCGGATCTTGCAACACGATTCCATCCACTACCCACAAAGGCTCCCTGTTTCCAATCAATGTTGAAGTTCCCCTGATTCTGATTTTAGGAACAACACCCACTTCACCAGAATTACTCATAAACATCATATCTGGAATTTGCCCTTCTAGCATCTGATCTATGGATAATACACCCGGACGCATGATCTTATCTGCCTCTACAGATGTAATAGCCCCCGTTGATCTTTTGCGACTAATTGTTTGATAACCGGTTACTACCACCTCCTGCATTTCCTCTACATCATATTCCATGCGGATCCTATACGAATCCTTATCCGGTAGTAATTTCACGTATTGAGTCTTCATTCCTACAAAAGTCACGACTAAAGAATCTACACTTCCGGTCACTTCCAGTACAAACTCCCCCTTCATGTCAGATGCCGTACCAACACTCGTTCCTTTCAGTAGTACTGTCACCCCGGGAAGTGGTTCATTCGCTTTATCCGTGATAACTCCTCGAATTACCCTACTCGTTTTTCCCGTTGTTACAGCTTCAACCTTTCGAATAATAATCGACTTCATTTCAAACTTATACGTGAACGGTTTTCCTTCAAACAACCTCTTTAACGCAACATCAACCGTCACATCCTTTACGTCCAAAGAAACCATTCCAATCTCATTCAACTGCATAGCACTATACACGAAATCCAATCCCGTCTGCTTATTAATTTCCTTAAAGACATCTTGAATCTTCACCTGTTTCAAGTGAATAGTTACCTTTTGTTCCTGAGCCATTACTTCCCATGGAATCAACAACATCATTTGCAATAGAAATACCTGCAAAGTTTTACACTTCACATTTTTTAGGTATAAAATACCCCTTAAGTAAAACCATCTTCGTTTTTTTTCCATAAATTTGTCATTTACTATTAAACACTGGATGTAAACTTACATCCTATTGTATACCGAGAGTTGCCCCACAACTTTCGGTTTTTATTTCACAGTAACAATATTTCCTTGAACACGGAACTCCACGGCGGCTGTCTCTTCCATCAGATGAAGTACATCCGATATATCTGCAAAACGAGTGATAATTCCTGTAAATGTATGTTTCTTAATACGTTCATTTGCATAAAATACTTTCACATCATACCAGCGACTCAATCGCTCCATGATCTCCTCTATCGGTTCTTCTTCAAAAACGAACTTACCATCCTTCCAAGCTATCGCCCCGTATGGATCCACATTTTCCACCTCTACGGATTGAGTGGACTTCGTGAATAACGCCACCTGATTAGGCGAAAGCCTCACTTCTTCTCCCGTGGCACTCACACGAATCCCAACTTTACCATGCACCAGCGTAGTTCTTACCGTTCCTTTTCGATAGGTATCTACATTAAACTCCGTCCCGTACACTTTAACTTCCATACCTTCATCCGTGGCAACAATAAAAGGATGTACCGAATCCCGTGTCACCTCAAAATAGGCCTCCCCCGTCAGATACACCTTCCGCTCTTCTCCGGTAAAAGTTACCGGAAAACGAAGTTGCGTAAGCGAATTCAGCCAAACCTTTGTTCCATCGGCCAATTTCAATTGATAAAATCCTCCCACTGGAATTTGCATCGTATTATACACGATCTCTTCACCCATTTCTTCCCCTTGAATCTTTGCACCCACGTAATTCAATCCTGCCAAGGAATCATTTCGAATGCCGCATTCCTTCATTCCTTCTATAAATTCACTCCTTTGCGCTAAACACACCCGTTCCCCCGTACTTAAAATCAACTCGGCTTTCACTCCCGGTACAATCCGTTCTGTCTTCGCCAACATCCTCATCTCATCCAAATCACGCCATTCATCAACCGCACGTCCCACGAACAAACCGACCAACAAAATAACAGAAGCTGCCACCGACCAACGCAACGTCATCCGTCGACTCTTTCTTTCTTGAATCGTGTTTTCCAACCGGGCAAATTCCTCCTTTTTATCCCGATTAAAATCTATATTCATCCGCTGCTGATAAACCGTGGCAAATTCCTTCAGTAACATCACGTGCCCCGAATCCTTCATCCACTCCACCACCTTCGCGTCATCCAAATTCTCCCGATCCGTCAGTATCAAATTAGCAAATTCAATATCTTCATCCGTGTATCTCATAGATTGTCATTTTACATCTATCACACGTACCCTTCAAAAAAGGGTGACAAAAAAAGATATTTTTTTACCTAAAATTAAAAATTAAAAGATAATCACCTACTACACAACACGAAAAGCAGAATCGATTCGTCTTGCAGCTCATCCCGCAAGAACTTCAATGCCCGAGACATATGCTTCTTGATCGTGTTAATGCTCACATCTAGTTCATCTGCAACCTCCTGATATTTTTTCTCCTCCACCACACATTTCAAGAAAACCTCTCGTTGTTTATCCGGCAACAAAGCCAATTTTTCTTCCACACGAGCAAAACGCTCATCATACTCGGCCAATTCATCTGAAGCCGCCTCCAACAACTGGCTCACCTCCCGTTCGTTCATCTCCACCACTCGCAGATGCCTCAAATAATTCAACGCATAATTCTGTGCTAACGTGAATAAATAAGATTTCGCAGAATAAGATAAATCCAACCGTTTCCGGTTATTCCAAAACGTCAGAAAAGTATCGTGAACAATATCTTTAGCCACTTCCTCATCCCTCACGTAGCCATACACAAATCCCACAAGATTCCCATAATGCAAATCAAATAATTCCTCAAAAGCCCTATGCTCCAAAAAATCTTTCGACATATTACCTTTATTCACGACATCTTACCTGCAAAAATAAACTATTTATCGTGTTATGCAATAACCTCGAAAACATTTAATAAAAAAGAGGCTACCCTGAAAGGATAACCTCTATAAACATTCATTTAAACACAATTCGTTACTTGTCAAACAACTCTATCAACTTCGTATCCAACCATCCCCCCGCGAACATTGGTCAAGATAATCTTACCTTGAGGATCGATCAGGAAATCACAATTTATTTCTTATTATACTTTTCCAAAAGAGGAACAATCACATCTTTTTCAGATGGACGAGGAGCCGAAGCCGATATAATATTGAAATCTTTATCGATCAACAAGAAACGAGGAATTCCAGTGATATCCCATCCCGTCCGTACCAACGGATCAGTAGAAAACAACTCCAACACCTTCCCATGATCAGCATCTCCTTTTAATTTATTCAACCACACCTCCGTGTTATCATCTAAAGAAATACCAACGAATTGAATATTCGGGAACTGCTTACTCAATTCATTAAAATAAGGCATCTCTCCCAAACAAGGCATACACCACGTTGCCCAAAAATCCACGAATAGAACTTTACCTTTATAATCACTCAGTTTACCTTTCTTCCCATCCATATTCACAACCACAAAATCAATTGCAGGACGCCCCTCCATTAATTTTGCCCGTTTCTCCAACCTCCCTAAAAAAGCTTGTTTAAAATCTGCATTTTTCAACTTAGAACCAAAAGCATACAATTCATCATAAAGAGCTTTTGTCATCTCTTCATCCATACGCTCCCCGGTCACGTAAGCATCATTTAACTCCTTCAACCGTTGAGACTTCGAAAAATCAAAGATCGACGCATCCATCTCATAACAACTCAACAACACATCTCTCACCACGGCCACATCCAAATACTTATCCTTGGCAGAAATCTCTTTTAATAACGGATTTATATATTCTCGAATAGACTTATTAAACTCATTCGCAATTTTTTCTCCCTCTTCCCTCGTTTTACAATCTTCTAAAAGATCTGAATACCACAAATATGCCATATAACTGTTTGCCACATCTGCTTTAATCCGCATCATTTCCAATTCCACGAACTCCTTGCTCGCATTCGGCAATGCCTTCAATTCTTTTTCCCGTTGAGCGGCCCGATCATCAATATATTTTTTCGTCTCTTCGAAACTGCCTTTCACGTTCCGACCGGCCTCCAAAAACGAACCCGCTTTCGGGAATAAACGTCCTTTCAAATAAGTATTCACGTCAGCACCTTGTCCCTTAAACCAACTTTGCGGTTGTGATGTTCCTAAATTCACCTCCATATCATCCCCCGGAGTCAAATACAATGTATTCCTTCCCACTTGAAAATAAGTCGGTTTTTCCAACGGCACCACCAAATCAAAAGTTCCGTCATCATTTACCGGAATACGGATTGCATTTATATCCGAAACATCACCTACGGCCCCCGCCAATTCCATTTTTACATTGTTACTCCCGAATTCTTTCAACGAACCGTGTAAACGAGCGAACTTCGGACCCGCACAAGCACTTAAGCCTAGAAGAAGAAGTGCTACCATCATCATTAAATTTTTCCTCATACAGTAATTTTTATTAATTTAATTATCAACAAGACAAAAGGAAAGTCTATGCCTGCTCCCCCGAAGAGGATTAGCAGGCACATCATCATATAAAACTTGTCCCCTATCCTACAAGAACAAAATATCTTTCACATCGCCAAAATCAGTATAAACTTGAGTCGCCGGATAGTTCTCGCTATCAGTCCCAATACCTCCGGTTACAGAAAGATTCAGTACGACAAAATCACATTTCCCATTCCCCATGTCAAAAACAATCCCTAGACTACGATTAGGATCAAATTCATAATTCGTAAAATCCAAATAACTCGTGTTAATCTTGGCCTTTTTGGCAAATTTCATCATCGTTACTTTTCCTCCCGAGTGCGTGTACACCGGAGTCGCTTTTCCCCCACTCTGTTTAAAATCCAAACGATAAACCACGTTTCCTACCGTGTAAAATAAAATACCGCTATACGACATAGTAGAAGCGAAACGACTATTTTCATCCATTCCCTCAGGTAACTTTAGCTTATAGTAGCCGGCAAAAGCTGGATGTCCATCAACAGTCGAAACCATCCCGTCCATATTAAATTCATACACGAAACAACTATCTTGACCTTTTATGGAAACACTGTTAGCATAAAAACCACGACTATTATTAGGATCAAACTCGTAACCAGCCCCTACCCAAAGAACTTTTTGATCAACAGGCAAATTATTCACATCAACATCTGTCATGTTATTTTCCCGTTTCGGAACAGGATTAATTCTATAATTAGATGGATTCTCATCCGTCGGATTAAAACGATTAGGATCTCCCGTAGTTGATCGACTTTGATTTTGATAGAAACAGAAGCGATGCCCAACCTCGTCATACAGCATCGTGCCAAACCCTGCTTTAGATGCATACTTTATCCGTATATTATCTCCCAAATCCGTAGCTATATTTGCTTTATACAGTTTCATTGCCGCCGGGCTCTGGAACAAAACTCCATCCGATAGACAAACAGCTCCCCACGAAGCCTCCCCATCAATCAACTTCACGTTAGAATAATTAAAACGACTTTGATCTGATGAGTACACCATTTTAGTCAACGAACTCATTAACTCAAACTTCTTCCACTGACACATAACGCCTGATTCCTCCGGCTTATCTGTGATAACAGAAAATAAATTAAACATCTCCCCCCTTCCATATGGATAATAATAAGTAATATAATTGCCCAAACATTGAGCCATCCCCTCTAAATGTTTTCCCGTCTCCTTATAATAAGCGTCTTGTGTTTTCAATATACTATTTCCCATATATTCAACGGCACCCAATGCCGCATGTCCATTCTCATTATGCAGAATCATCCACGCCCCATCATACGGTTTTACAAGTTTTATCCTCACATTAAAAGGATAATTAATTTCTGTCAACTTATCGTACACGTTCAATCTGAAATAATGTTCGTACTCCAAATCCGGATCATCCGGAACAATATGGAATCGTAATGTATCAATTCGGCTAATCGTATCGCAATTACCATGTCCCTCAATAAACTCATTAATCACGGAATGCAACCACATAAACTCCAAATTATCTTTATTCTTTTGCAAAGATTGACTTAACTCGGGTATGATACACACGGTCGTATCCCCATCCAAACGATACGAATAAACATCATCCAAATGAACTGTAATCGTATTGATTTCCTCGTAATCATAATTTCCTTTATCGTCATAACAAGCCGTTAAAAGAAAAACAATCAAAATATAGAATACCTGTTTCATAACTTTCATCATTAATTACATTATCACATCATCTCGGATAAATCTGGAAATTCAATCCATTCACCTGTATTCTCATCCAGCAAAGGCGGATTAGCAGGATCTGCCTTATACTCTTCCAGTGATTCATACAACACATTCCCCATAAGAGCTTCAAAAAAACTATCTTCATTATAATACCAGTCCATGAAACTCACACATCCTAACATCGTTATCATATAACGCATTTTTGTTTCACTCCACTCCCCGAAAAAGAACACCGGTTCATATTCCCAATCCTCTTGCGTAATTCCCCATAATTCCATGGAAACCTTATCCTCTGCCTTCAAATTAAACACCTGTCTTTCCCGCGTTCCAGCTTCAAAATCCGATTGCGAATAATCAAAAATCAATTTCGTCGTGTAAATAACATTTTTTATTGCCGGACGTTTTATAATCACACTAAACGTAGCAACAGCCGTATCCGCCGGGACATAATACTCTTCCGGGAAAATCACCTCCAAGGCATTTTCTGTGGAAGCCTCAGACTTCAACACCACTTTCCGAGGGTAATTCACAACCTCTCCCATTATTTTTACCCCTACAATTACCGTATCTTGCAACAAAGAATCTCCTTGGACGTTCATTCCGAAATTCCTTTCCCATTCCAAGTATTTCTCGTCATCACTCCAATAATATTTTCTCCCATTCAAATATCGTCCCCTAAAATTAATCTCGCCACCTTCCCCGAATTCCACCATATCATATTTTTCGCAACCCGAGAAAAATGCAAGTAAAATCATCAGCACCCATATATTTATACTCCTTTTCATAAGATTATTCATTTTACGTTATAATCATCATTCATCGCATCAATTAGCCATTCCGAATAACTCTTCATTTTCCGGCCAAGTGAACATATAATTTTTCTCAACCATCCTTTCTACCGGACAATGCAAGAAAGTCGTATAACCATGCCGCTTGTAAAAAAAGAATAATTGACCTTCCCCATAGAACTCCTTACGATACTCTTTCTCGATCTCGTTCAAACGTGTAGCTTCCGTAAAACCTGTAGGATCAACACCCCTAGCCTCACGCACTTCATTTAAATAACTAGCAGCTGTTTGAACATCCGTTGTACTCTCTGCCAAAACGTAATACATCTCTGCCAAACGAATCAACACCACCGTTCCTTCCGTAGAAGACCACATGTTCTCTTGTTTATATTTCCGGGTTGTTATCCCATTTAAAGCAAAGTCAAAACTAACCCCTTCCCGTATTCTAAAATCATTCGTACCATCATGAGTGACATCAAACATCTCGTACATTCATCGTTGAAACATAATAGGAACCGTTAGTTCCGAACTCCTCTTTCACCTGCAAATCAAAATCATCCACGTATATCGAAAACACAATCTCTTTCGAACGTTGCAAATCAGCAACATCGGCAACGAAATCAAATTGTTTACTATCAATCACCTGTTTCGCATAATTAGCAGCCTCAATTTTATTCCCCGCATACAAGTATACCCTAGCCAATAAAGCTTTCACCGCATACAAATTCATGCGTTTATGACGATAAACCAAGAAACGGTCACTTGTCATATTCTGCTCCTCGTACTCATCTTTCGGAAAATCAAAATTCAACGGATCAGTATTTGTCAATAATATTTCAGCTTGTTTCAAATCGGCAATAATACTATCTACCACGACGTTTGATGCCTGCATCTCTTTAGGCTCCCGGTTAAATACCGTCCGGTAAGCAATCCGTTTAGACGTAGGGTTCTGTTCGTATATAGGTCCATACATCCGCAACAAGTCAAAATGCAGAAATGCCCGTAAACCTAAAGCCTCCCCCTTAATAATCTCATAATAATTCTCCGTAGTAAAAACATCCCGATTCTTATCACAATAATACAGCAAATTATTCACGTTAGCGATAATATTATACATCTTACCCCATATCGTTGTCGTGTAACTTTCTGTCTTCGTTGAAGGGAACGTGTACCACAATTCATCTTGATAAGCTTCCACATTCGAAGGTTCATAACGCTGTCCTAAAATATCCAAAAAACCGTAACTCAAATTTTTAGCATACAAATCCTTGGATGCCATTTTAATATAGATCCCGGTCAAAGCCTCCTTAAAACCTATCTCCCGGCTAAAGACCTCTTCTTCCTCCACGGTCGTTTTGGGTTGTACGTCCAACCAATTCGAACAAGAAGAAAAAAACAATATACTCAAACAAACAATTATACATCTTTTCATACCCTATACATTTTAGAAAGTCACACTTAAAGACATAGAAGCCTGACGAGAGAATGGATATTCTATTCCCCGTTCCATTTTCACGGTTGAAAAACGACAAATATCCTCCATATAACAACCAATCGTTGCAGAACTAATCCCCACACGCTTCAACCAATCATATCTCGAGGCCTCCATCCGGTAGGATAAATTAATCGTGGTAAACGCAAACTCATTGTCATCCATCACGAAACGTGAACTCTCCTTTGTATCCTCCTTGTAAATGTCCCCGTTAATGGCCTTGAACAAAACTTGGTCCCCCGGTTTTTGCCAACGACTATATAAAGCTCGCCGATCAACATTTTTTCGTAAATTAGCATTCTCTACCTTATCTATCAACGTTTGGTTAAACACTTGCCCACCCCAACGATATTGTCCGGCAAGCGTCAAACTAAAACCTTTATAAGTAAAAGTCGTTGATACGGCCCCTTGAAGCTTAGGTTCAGTATCTCCCACAGGAACTTGATCAGCCGAAGAATACAAATTAGTCAATTGTCCGTCTCGGGTTAAAAATACCTCTCGTCCCGTTTGAGGATCGATACCCATGGAGCGAACAGCCCAAATTGTAGTCTGTGAATAACCGTTTTCATAACGGGGTAAAGGACGTTTTTTACGTTTATCTTCTAAACTAATAGTATATAGATCTTCAACCTCATCAGCCATTTCCATCTGTTTCTCATTCATCACCTTCAACGCATTCGAAATCTTCTCGATCTTTGATTTATTGTGCGCACCATTCAATATGATATTCCAATACGCCTGCTTAGCCGGATTACTATATGGCATCAAACGCAAGGTCACCTCATACCCTTTATTGGAAATCTCTCCCAAATTTTCCTTCATCGTAGAAAAACCCACCGAGGGTGCCATCGAATAATCCAACAAAGTATTTTTCGTATATTTCTCATAATATTCAAACCTGGCACTCACGACATTACGTAACACAGAAAAATCCAACGACACATTATAATTTTTCGTCTGCTGCCACTTCAAGTCAGGATTTCCCAAACCGTATATCTCCGTCCCCACAACATCCGAACTTTTGTACGTCTTCATCAAATTTTTATACGTGTACATTTGTAAGGACTGATAAGGAGTAAAACCTTGTGATCCCGTGATACCATAAGTTCCTCGTAAAATCAATTCTTCGAAAATCCCCAAATTTCTGATAAATGTCTCCCGGTCTGCATTCCAACGCAAACCGACAGACCAGAAAGGGGCATAACGATTATTTTTACCGAATTCCGAAGAAGCATTTATACTCATACTATAATCAAGAGCATACCGTTGCTTGTAAGAATAATTCAATGTCATCATAAAAGCCAAAGCCCGAGCGACATTCTCACTACCCTCCGTATCTTCAAACTCGGTTCCCATATGCACTTCACTCAACTTATCATTCGGGAACCCCATCATGGAAAACGTGGTGGTCTTCGTAGAGCTTTCGTTTATGCTATAACGAGCATACGCTGCCAGCAAATGATCACCAAATGCTTTATTGTACGCCCCGGATAAACTGAGACGATAAGAACTTCCCTCCTTCTTGGTCCAATCGTATGACCCTTTCTTAGCAGGATCCGATTCTTGATAAAAATCATTATGCTGAGCTGATTTGAAAACCTCTACAGTCCCATCTTTCCATGTTAATGTAAAATCCAAACTTAAACGCAAATTATCTATCGGTACATATTCCACCTTCAACGCTTCTCGAAGCTCAAAATCCCGACTCTCGTCCTTCGACTCAAATTGTTTATTCCAAAGTGGATTTAATGTTGGAGTTCCATAGTAAGCCACAATATCATCAAAATCATCTCCCGTACGATTATCATCCAATAATTGTCGAATATTCCCATGACTATCCGTCTTTCGATAATAAGGGTTTACTCTAGCATACTCCTGAAAACTCCCGTAAGGAGAAGTTCTCGCCCCGTCAGAATAATCCACTGATAGAGAATTATTAATTAATATCTTATTCGAACGATAATTCAAATCAACTTTCCCCGTCTTCGTATTCAGATCCGACTCCTTCATCACTCCGGGTGCCCATTTAGCTCCCAAATAAATTTTATAGCGTAACATCCGGTCTCCCCCTTCAACGGTCAATCCATGCCGATGGGAAAAAGAAGTTTGCACCGGTTCCGCAAGCCAATATGTATTCACTCCTCTCAACACCTCTTGTCGAAGATTATTATAATAATTCATTAATCCCAAACCATCTTTATTAGAATAATATCCCGCCATTTCCTCAATCCGCAACTTCTCTTCCGCATTCATCAAATCATAAACGCTCAAATCCGGCCATTGTAATTCATAATTTCCATTATATGTAAACCGTAACTTCCCGGGAGCGGGAGCTTTTGTCTCCACGACCACCACCCCATTGGCGGCCTCCGAACCATAAATAACCGTAGCTGCAGCATCCTTCAGCAATGTAATTGACTCCACTTGTTCCGGATCAAGATCCATGATCGTTGTTGCATCCACGCCAATCACACCATCCAACACGAACAATGGTTGATTCGGACGAGTATTTACATCCCCACGCAACACAACCACATCATCACTCTGGTAATTTCCTATACTTGCCTGACCGCGCATCTGAAAATCAGGAATAGCATTCGGATTCGACCCCGTCAGATTACTCGTATTCATTTTAAACCCCGGATCCAGCATTTGTAATGCTTTTAGCACGTTACCCGATGTCATACGTTTTAGCTCTTCCCCTGAAACTTGTGTCGCCGACCCCGTAAACCCCTCCTTCTTACGAGTAAAAATACCCGTCACCACCACATCCTCCAGACTTTCCGTCTGCTCCTCCATCACCACCTTCAAATCCTTCTTTCCGGCCAACACCTCTTTATCCTTAATATCTGCCAGTTTCACCTTTTGCGTCACCATTCCCACGAAACGGAAAACCACTATCACATCTTTCAACTCTTTCGGTAAAGGCAAACTAAACTTTCCATCCACATCCGTGGCACACCCCACGGTAGTACCCTCTATAAGAACGGTTACACCCGGTAAAGGAGCCCCGCCTTTATCCACCACTTGTCCCTTCATCAGAACAGTTTTCTCTTCCTCCTTGGCAACAACTGCTTTCGGGGTAATCACGATCAAATTATCCACCAGTCGATAACCGAATCCCTCACCGAAAATAACCTGTACAAGTTCACCCAACGTTGCTTGATTCAGATTCACGGAAATCTTTCTCGTCACGTCCACCTCTTTTTTGCTAAAAAAGAAGTCCTGTTTTAACTGCTTTTCGACTTCCAAAATCACCTGCTCGACAGTAGCGTCTTTTAATTTCAAACTAACTGATGCATTCTGACTTCGAACCTCTGCCGAAAGGTGCGTCAGTCCTATCAGCATGAATAAAATCACTATCTTCATCACTCGGAATAGGTTAAAAAGTTTCCTGAATGTGCTATTCATGCACACACTTCGTTTTTTTTTCATAACTTTGTAATTGAATTAATACTTGAATTCTCTTCGGAGAATAACACGGGGAATTGTTAGCGGCAATCCCCGTTTTTCTTTCCTAACGTTTTATAATAGTTATCACTTTTCCTTTTACGTCAAAATCGACATTTGTCGTTGCTTTGATCACGGACAACACTTTATCCAAATCCATATCCCGCTTGATCACTCCCCGGAACTCGTACTCCTTCAATTCCGGATTTTGATAGAACACCTCAAAATCATACCAACGTTGTAACTGATGCATGATCAAATCCAACGTCATCGTCCGGAACACGAACCGTCCTTCACGCCAAGCCACGTAAGACTCCACATCAACCTCCCTCACGGTCAACTGTCCCGTTTGTATATTCATCACCCCTTGCATTCCCGGAGTCAGCACTTCCTCTTGCCCGTTCTTCTCCGAGAGAATCCGAACAGATCCGTTCACCAGCGTCGTGTAAATCTGCCCGTCATCCCCATAAGTATTCACGTTAAACGATGTTCCCAACACGGTTACCTCTGCCCCGTTCACCCGAACGATGAAAGGACGCAGGCTATCTTTACGCACCTCAAAATAAGCCTCTCCATCTAAATCAACCACCCGTTTCCCGCCAACAAATTCTACCGGATACTTCAACTCGGAAGCTGCATTCAAAAATACCCGGGTTCCGTCCGACAACGTGAGAAAATACTCTCCCCCGGTCGGTGTCACCAATTTATTATACTCCTCCTTCACCTCTCCTTTTCCATTTCCCTCGTACACGATCCCTTGCCCACTGGAAGCCACCCGCACCCGTTCATTCAACTGGATATCCAATTTTTGCTCCTGATCCAACACCACCTTTTCCCCGTTAGCCATCATCAAGATCGCTTTCGAGGTCCCGGGTTGCATCACGCTCTTCGTCAAAAGTTGTTCCTCATGCATATCCCGGACGTCATTTATCGTACGTCCCACGAATAGACCGATCAATAATATAATAGAAGCCGCGATCGACCAACGCAACGTCATTCGACGACTCTTCTGATCATAGATATTTTCCTCTAAACGCCGGTATTCATCCTCGTCATTTATCTGGCTCTCGCCTTCTGTTAACTTTTGCCGGATGGCCGCAATCTCTTCCAATAACTCAACATGATCTTTCTCTTTCAACCAGGCTGTCACCTCCTCGTCATCCAACTCTTCTCGTCGAGTAAGC
>ERZ780149.3186-NODE-3186-length-14071-cov-3.967038_pt1 | contig 14071 bp, 16 predicted proteins | sample MGYA00511367_ERZ780149 | MGnify/ENA primary metagenome ERZ780149 (study PRJEB29588, sample SAMEA2153852) | human gut metagenome | biome: human gut; feature: human-associated habitat; material: faeces | place: Denmark | collected 2008/2010 ... | reverse complement strand
TTTCCCGCCTTCTTCGCTGATATGGCTTTGGTTACTTGTTTCGTTTGGCGAGCCACTCGTCTCTTTTGAGACGGCACTCTTGGAGGGTCGGAGCGACTACCGAAAAGAGGTCTCCCTCGGCTGTTCTGTAATCGTACATTATCCTTGATACCTTGCGTCCTCTGTGAGCGGAGTAGAAGGTCTCGTATTGTTCCTGTCCCGGTTGGGTGGTCGATATTCCGTTTTTAGTCATTCGTGTCATAGTCTTGGAGGTTTTGTGACCACCGCCAACTCCGGCGGTGGTCGGGTTAAACTTATGCTCTTTTGCGCTCGGCAATCATCTTCTTGTTGGCGTTGATGATGCCAGCTATCTGCTCGGTGTATTCGCAGATGCCGTTGGCGAAGGCTCTGCACTGGATGATGTGGCAGTCATCAAGCGAAATTTCGATGGTGGCTACCTGCTTGTTGCCGATGTAGGCGGTTAGAGTCAGCGTGTCCTCTTTGAGAAAATATTTCGCAGACCCGCAACATATCCGGTTACGCTCTCCGATTTCATAATAGGCGTCAACGCTGTCGATTGAGTGGATTTCAATCTCTCCGTCAGTCATCGCCATACCGAAATATCGGGATTTCAGTTCCTCGAAACGGGCCTTGTCCTCAATGGCTTGCTGACGCTCTTTCTCACGCTGTTCCTTTTGGCGCAGTCGGTTGACCTTCTCGGTGTATTCATCGTGAGCCTCTTTGAGATTGGCGGGGCAGATATATCTTGGGGATTGGATGTCCTTGCTACAACGCTCTAACATCTTGATGTAGTCCATCCACATCTGCGAGTCCTTGACCTTGTTGCCGTTGCGGTTGGCTACTTTGATTGTGTTCCAATAGGTGTCGATGTCCGCCTTGTAGGTCGGTCTTGCGCATAGGTATCGGAGCAACTCCATCTCGTTGGCTTTCATCAGCGTCTCCGCCTTTGGATTAGTCAGCAACTCTTGGAACATCGTCACGGGGTGGATATGGTGGCAACTGCCCTTGAAGCCGTTGCGCTTGATGGTGTCAGTCACCTTGATGCGAGGATAGACCCATTCATCAGATATGCGCTGGAAGGCGTCATTATCTCGCCTTATCTCCAAAGGAGAACCGAAAGCGAATGAGTCAACGTAGTAGCCGAGTGTGCGCTGGAGTCCGACGACTGTGGCGTGTCCCTTGTGGTCAATCCAATACTGACCGATTTCAAGGTAGGCGGGTTTCGCCTTCATTCCCTTGCGCATCTCGACTATCATCAGGAACATCCTCACTACCTGATAGTCCTCAATGGTGGTGATTACGTTGAAATAGGATTTGTCTTGGCGTACACGCTCTTTGGTGTTGCGTATCTCGACCCTTTCCCCGCAGTTGGGGCAACGATAGATGCCGAAGCCAACCTCCTGCCATTCGTGTCCGCAGTCCATACATACCGCCTTGCCCGATGTGAGACGATAGGCGTAATGGTCTATGGTGTGGCTGAATGCCCATTTCTTTTGGGCGGTGGTGAGCGGGCGAAGTCGCCCACTCAGTTCCACGATATGCTGTTGTTTTTTGTTTCTCGGTTTCATTTTCTTGTAGTTTTAGAGGTCAAAAAGACTGGGTTGAACATTGATTTCCTCTCCGGCTTTGGGTGCCGTGGCGGTCGGCTTGGGTTGAGCCTTCGGTGCTGACTGCCGTCTGATTTCTCGGAGTTGCTCCTCCTTGTACTGCGCCATAGCCTGCTCCTTGAGTTCGGCTTTATCCTCATCGGAGAGTTTCGGCTTGGATACCACGATGTTGCAGTTGACCTTTCCGCAGTCCTCAATCTCGTTCTCGTCGAAATAATGGACCAATATGTTCATCACGGTGGTGTCATCGACACAGCACATACCGCTCTTTTGGATTTGGGAACAGAGGAAATTAACCGCTCCTTCCATACTCTTTAATGGGTTCGCCATTTTGATAGCAAACATAGGTTCTGCGATGCAACGCTCCTGGAGCATCTGCTGCATAGCTGCGATTGCAGCGTTGTTTGATTTCAGTGTAGCCATATCAGTTGAGTTTTTAGAGATTTGTCAGTAACCAAAAGATTATCACTAGGGTAGATACAAGGCTGATTACCCAGCCAACACCTCGGAATATCGGTCGGATAAATACCCACAACACCAATCCTATTATTGAGCCAATGAGGATTACCAACACCTTGACAACCTTTTTTATTTGGTTGAAACCGGAGGTGGAAGTTCTGCCTCGACTATATGATATGTTGTTGTTCGTTTTCATCGTTCGACATTTTTTTATTTGTATATCAACCATCGGTTTCAGTTTGCTCGACACCTAAAGGGCGTGTGAGGCATAAGAGGGATGTTCGCCCTTTGGCTTAAAAATACGAGTGCAAAATGAGTGTTCGCCGGAGCTTGCGGAGGCAAATACATCATTTTGTGTCTGGAGATTTTTCAGCCAAAAGGCAAAAGAATATCCCGGACTACACACGTTAGCCCTACCGAGCAAATTGAAATCTGTTTGTTGATATTGCAATGAAACTGGAGATAAGAATCCGCGACGGTGAAAACGGATGGCGGCATATTCTTTGCTTTGACAAAGCGCTAGAACGATAAGAAAATGACGAATCTGATAATCTCTTTGTGTAATACATTTAGTTGCGCCCAAAGGAGAAGTCTGTGGCGTGTAGAGCAACGGAACGCCACTGTCTTCGTGACAATGGCGCGGAATCAAACGATGGGTGGAGTGACGGCGGTGAAAATAACTTGCGGAGGCATCTAGGCACGGCATGAGACATAAGCGTGACCGGAGTCACCACCCGCCAGGGTATGGTGGCATAGGTTTCGCGTTGGATCTTGCGGTGTCGCCCTCCGCCACTGTCGGAATGGCGGTCAGGGATGTCAGGGCTGGCCCCGACATTATTGACGGCTATGCTGACATGACAAATGCACCGCCGCCACTCGTCCCATCGCTTTACCTATGCTCTATACTCAGTTTTTTGTAAAAATCACGGTTATAATCGCAAAAATTTGTACCTCCGACGATGCTTAATCGCAATATTTTGTATAGGAATAACCGAAAATTACGTTATGGTATTATGTAAGTCGCCTTATGAATTAAGAAGCGCGAATAACTTATGAAGGTTGGAATATGATTCTCCGTCTTCTCCGATACCAATGGCATTGGAGATGGCTGTTGAAAGTTTGTTGTCGGCCAATAGTGTGGCTACCCAATTGTCGCGGGACAGGAATGACTGCTGTTTGCTGAAATTAGGCATGAATCTGTGGAGCAGGGCAATCACATCATCAGATGAAGCGAAATAGCGGTTGGTATTGAGATAGTGGAGAAGAAACCAGAACTCAATCGACGGCATACTCTCACAGATGATTACAGACATGATTACAGACAGATTACCGGCATAACGCCGACGCATGGCGTCGAATTTGACCTTGTCCGCCGGATGTATGCGGGTTACATCCACATCGAATACACATACGGCAATCCCGTCATCAGCGAGTACCCGTTCAACCTGCCGTTGAATGTCATCAATGTTCTGCTCGGCAAAGTTGCGGGGCTTGCAGACGTAGTTATAGCCGTTGAGGAGTTTCAGGTGTGTGAAGTAGTAGCGCTCGGTTGCGCCATCGCCGATGATTGTAATCGCCGGATTTTTGAGTTTACGCTCTTTGATTCTTCTTGCCATGATTACAATACGTTGGGAAGTGCGCCGAAACGACCGTTCATATAAGCGCGGTGGATAGATGAGAGTTTGTTGAGGCCATTGAAATCAACCAGCGAGAACAACTGCGAGTTGCCGTCCTTCCCTTTCTCGGTAAACCATACGGAGTCCTTGCCGAAAATGTCGTCTATGTCTTTAAGAATCGGATCATAATGTGTCGAGACAAGAAGCTGAGACTGATTGTCCGGAGTATTGACAAACTTTGACAGGATATACTCCATCAGGTTGGGGTGCATCGAGGCTTCAATCTCGTCAATGCAAAGGAACGCCTGACGGTTGAGCTGTTCGTAGATCAGAGACTCCAGCTCAACCATTCGCTTTGTGCCCGTGCTCTGGCAAGCCTCAGGGAGAATATAATCATGCGAACCGTCGGCATTCTCAACCTTATGTCCGAACAGAGCCGCCATCTTCTGAATCCTGATATCCGAGATATTGAAGTCGGCCTCTTTTGCGAATTGCAAAAGATACTCGCGGAAATCCTCACTGTCCGCTATATGCTTTTTCGCATCATTTGAAAGAGAGGAAAGCGAACCGCTCTGCAATGGAAGAATATGGCTGTCAATCCACCGGCGCATATTGTCAAGATATGCGACCGAGACATTCACCTTCTTCATGGTAGCCAGCAGCGACATATTGCGGAGACAGTTCATCGTCATGACGTCCACCTCCGCCTGAGAAAGTCTGACGACAGCCGGATTGAAATTCAATCTGGATATACCACCGACATCCTCGCGACAGAACACCTTTGTCGGGCGGTTGGAGAGATAGACGAAGAGCGACTCATGGCAGACCTTTTCAGGATTTACCTTGAGTTTGTACCAATAGCGGAGACCGTCAGCATAGAATTTCAGTTCAAATTCCGTGTCGAAAGACAGCGCATCGTCGCGTAACAGGAATGGCTGCACATCCGTACCGTCATCGTTGGTGGATGGAAGTGTGTTCCAGAAACCGCGCAGGAACTCAATCGCTTCAAGCAGATTTGATTTGCCGCTGGCGTTTGCGCCGAGCACCACTGCAAAGCGCAACAGCTTCATGCCGTCAGGCATCGTGACCACACTGTTGTAACGGTCGTCTGTCGACGGCTCAAAACTCAATTCCACTTCATCGCGAAACGACTTGAAATTACGTATTTTCAGCTCTTGTATCATATCCGATGCGTTTTAATGGCGCAAATATAGCGAAAATCCGTCGCATCACAAAATCAAAATCGAATTTTTAGCGGTTTTAATTCTCGTTTTAGGACATTTTTCTCCAAATCTAAAATCAAATTACGCCATATAAGACCGCTTAATTGAAATAATCGAATCAAAAATCACGATTTTTAACATCGAAAATGGTGTCCGAACCAATAAAAACGGCTATCTTTGCGGTGTGAAAGAGAACCCTCAATCACCTTCCGGGACAGAGGCCCCGGTCGCATCCACATGGCAAATCATGGAAAACCGATGAATTCATGCCGTGTGCAATTCGTGGTCAGGAATAGGGACACGAAAGATAAAACGCTACAAATCAACTCAGTTGAGTGTAAAATATCCGACACCAGGCGGATCACCAATAAAACAAGCCAAATTGCTAATTTACAGCAGTTTGGCTTATTTCTTTTCTCCTTTTGTCCTCCTACGGTACATGTGTAAATATGGCGCATGGCAATAAACCGGCGCATGGTAAACGCCGTAGCGTGGTGGTGCTTAGCGTTAGGAGTTATGATTCTTTGCCTCCGAGACGCTTTCTTTTGGCTTTGAAATGTTAAAAATCTACCACTTTCTATTTATTGCGCGACTGGATGTAATCGGTTGGGGTCATGCCAGTTTCTTTTTTGAACAACCTGCTTAGATGGGCCGGGTATTCAAAACCGAGTTTATAGGCAACTTCAGCGACTGTCAGCCCGGAGGCAAGTTCGTTCTTGATCTGTCGGATGATAAACTGGCGTATATGTCGTCCCGGACTTTCTCCTGTCATCTTTTTTATCAAGTCGCTGAAATAATTGGCTGACATACAAAGATGCTCCGCACATATATTTACTGTCGGCAGTCCATTCTTCAACTGGATATTACCAGCAAAATACCCATGCAGGAAACTGTCGAATCTCGACAATATGTCGTGGTTGAAGAGTTTTCTCGTTACGAACTGACGGTTATAAAATCGTTGACAATATTTAAGCAACAGAGAAATATATCCGACAAGAATGTCATTTTGGAAGTCATCATGCGGGTTGTCTATTTCCGATTTTATACGCTTGAATATTGCCACCACAATGTCATGCTCAGTCTCGTTCATGTGAAGAGCCTCGTTGACACTATAATCAAAAAAAGAGTAATGCCTTATTTCTTTTTCAAGTTGGGTACCATGTATGAGGTCAGGATGAAAAAGCAAAGCCCATCCTCCAATGGAAGCCCTCTCTCCGTTATCCTCCTTTCCGCCAATCTGTCCCGGCGCGACGCAGATAAGCGAGCCGTCCCTGTAATCATATCTTCCGCACCCATATGTCAGGTCAAGGTCATTGTCCTCCTGTACGAACACGCCATAAACACCATATCTGTTAAGACTATGACGTATCGGAGAGATTTCAGAGAAGTCAATGACAGTTATCAGCGGATGTCGGTCGGTCAGACCATGATACCCGCTGTAATCGGAAGTTTTGTTGACTTTCAGTATTTTTGTCATAGTCATTGACTTGATTGTCAAGTGCAAAGTTACTAAAAAACAGCGAGATGATAAGTCGATTCAGTGTTTTTGATATGGATTCCCAAGAATTTGGATGTCCCATTACCTTCGGACTGTCTAATTTTGCAATGTCAAATTATAGATACTATGGACAGTAAGATAACAGTACCGAAATCTGTATGTAGCGACGAGGTGATTGATTACATTGCCTCCCGCTATTCCATTACCCCGCAACAGGTAATCAGTCACTTTATGTGTCAGGAGGGCATTTTGGGTGGCCGACAAAACGAAAATGATAAAGCCATATTATTTGAAGAAAACGAAATGGCGATTTTACGGGATATGGGAATACGGCCTTCTTGTGTCGAGTTCGTGGAAACAAATGATTAAGACTATGAGTAAGAATATGTTTGCATCAGTTATTTTGTTTGCAGCTCTTTCGATTACTGCCTGTGGTGGTGGAAATGATGATCCAGAGATTCCGACTCAATCGGAAACGACAAAACCATCAGAAGGGAGCAATGAAAAAACAGATGAATCAACGAAAGTGAATATCATAATTGGAGATAAAACCATTACGGCGATGATGGAAGATAACGCCGCAGGACGGGATTTCTTCTCCCGTCTGCCCTTAGAGGTAACTCTTGAAGATTTCAACAATACAACAGAAAAGATATTCTATCCGACGCCGGCACTCGATTTGGCTGGCGTAACACGCGGATGTGCGCCTGTTCCCGGCGATATAACCATCTACGCACCATGGAAGAATGTTGCTATCTTTTGCAAGAATTGGTCTTACAGCAATGACCTTATCAAAATCGGTCATATCGAGGGCGACGGAATAGAGGCATTGAGAACTGCCGGGGAAATAAAAGTAAAATTTGAACGGCAACAACATGACAACGGAAGATTTCAAGGAATGTGTGAAGTCAGGCAATGCGCTCGACTCCGAAGAAATCCATAGTTTTATGGACAGAATGAGCAATGAGGCAAGACGCATTACTTTCTTGCTAAACACTGCTTACCGGACACCCGACGAAGTAAGAGAACTTCTGTCTGAACTGTTAGGATATAAAGTACCTTCCTCGCTCCGTGTATTTCCGCCATTCTATACCGATTATGGAAAGAATATCAATATCGGGGAAGGTGTGTTCATCAATGCCTGCTGCCATTTTCAGGATCATGGCGGCGTGACCATCGGCGACGGTTGTCAGATAGGCCATAATGTAGTTTTCGCCACCCTCAATCACGAACTGGCACCGGAACGGCGCAAGACCACACGCCCGGCTCCAATAGTATTGGGCAAAAATGTCTGGATAGGCTCAAACGCCACGATATTGCAGGGAGTGACAATCGGTGACAATGCTATCGTTGCCGCAGGTGCAGTCGTTACGAAAGATGTTGCGCCGAATACAGTTGTCGGAGGTGTTCCGGCGAAGTTAATGAAGATAATATAATGTTGTATGAGAACAAAAATAACCCTGTTTATCGTATTGTCAATCCTAACTTTGAATATCCAGGCAGCTACCCGTTATGATATGGAACAGAATACACTTATTTTCCCTGCTGAAAACATAGCTTCTTCGGAGAGCAATACCGGAGAGGTTCATCTGTCAATATTGAAAGATGGCGGCAACTCCATGATAACCAATTTTTGTTTTTCACCGGGAAGCCGTAATTTCTGGCATTACCATCCCAATGCCGAACAGACATTGCTGGTACTTGACGGAGAAGGCTACTATCAGGAAGAAGGAGAAGCAAAACGCGTCATAAAGAAAGGGGACGTGATTGTTTCTAAAGCCAATGTACGCCACTGGAATGGTGCAACTCCCGATAAGGTATTGGTTTGCATGACGGTCACAGGACATTCCCTTGATGGTCATGTCGTTCAGTTGCGGCCGGTAACGGATGAAGAATACGGTTTTCCAACATTGTCGAATAATAAACCGGCAATGTGTGCGAAATTACCGATGTCGGCCGATGGCATAATCCGCCTGTCGAAAGTGGAGGTAGATCCTGCGTATCTTGATGAGTATATGAAGTTTGCAACCGAAGTGGGCGAAATCTCCTTGCGTACAGAACCTGGAGTGATTACGATGTATGCCTTACAGGAAAAGGAGAATCCTTGTAACATAACGATTCTCGAAACGTATGCCTCTCAGGAAGCATACCGCAAGCATATCGCCTCGGCGCACTTCCAGAAATATAAACAGGGGACACTTCACATGGTAAAGAATCTTCAACTTCTTGACCAGGCTGAACTTAACCCTTCCAATAAAGTTGTAAATTATATCAAATAAATTATTCCCCATGAAGAAAACAATTATAATAACTTATAGAGTGCAAAAACAGCCTATCAAAGTTCAAGGCGTCATTCATCCGACCACTTGAAAACCACTGAGGAATACGGATTTACAGCTGTTGTACCAACAAATATAATGGACAATGATGGTGAAACAGCTCTACCCGTTACCGGCGGAAAGCATCTCAATCTTACCTCTATCGGGAAAAACTAGCTGGACTATGATTTCACGATTGTGCTGTAACATTTCAAAGGTCATTCCGGCGGAGGTTTTGGCGGAGCGTTAAAGAACATGGCAATCGGTATGCAGTCAAATAACGGCATTCATCTTCTCGACTATGCCGAAGAATTAGGACTCGGCACTCAAAAATATGTTCTAATATCTATTGAGTGAGTATGCGTTTTTAAGATTATAGTCGCTTTATTTACATTATAACGAGGTGTACCATTTCATAATGAAATTTTACGGTACAGCCTCTTTTTTACGCCAAGGTCTATCAACTTAGAATACTTTGAACATTATTTTGAAGAAAGTGTTATGAAAATCGTAGTGAGTGTCTTTTATTTTTCAATTTTAATAAATAAAGTTTATCATTGTGATGGGGACCATTCTTTCAATTTATAAAATAAGATATAATATGATTACTATTGCAAAACAGTCTAAGGCATTGGCGATATTTCTTATGCTTGCAGGGTCAGTCTATGTACCCGTACACACAAACGCTTGCACCCGTGCAGTATACATAGGACCTGACAGCATGGTTGTGACGGGGCGCACAATGGATTGGAAAGAAGATCCACAATCCAATATATATTTTTTCCCAAGGGGTATGGCTCGTCGTGGCGGATTGACAGACAATACTGTAAAATGGACATCATCATATGGTAGCGTGGTGACGGCAGGATATGACATCGGCATCTGCGACGGGATGAATGAGAAAGGACTTGTCGCCAATCTACTATTTCTGGCTGAATCAGATTATCACAGACCCGATGACAAACGTCCTGTAATGGGGCTGAGTATCTGGACACAATATGTACTTGACAATTTTGCCACCGTAGATGAAGCCGTATCGGAATTGAGCAAAGAATTGTTTCGTATAGATGACCCCGATCTTCCAAACGGAGCAAAATCGACACTACATCTTTCAATTTCTGATCCTACAGGAAACAGCGCGATATTCGAATACATCAATGGCAATCTTGTGATTCATCACGGCAAAGACTGTCAGATAATGACCAATTCACCTTCGTATGACAAACAGCAGACACTGGATGACTATTGGAATCAAATCGGGGGACTGATAATGCTTCCGGGAACCAATCGTGCATCCGACCGCTTCGTGAGGGCGTCTTTTTACATCAAGGCACTCCCTCAGACATCGGATTATCGCCATGCTGTTGCAGGAGTGTTCAGCGTAATGCGAAATGTATCTGTGCCACTCGGTATATCAGTTCCATCGCAGCCAAATATCGCCTCTACCAGATGGCGCACTGTCGCTGACCAGAAACACAGAGTGTACTATTTCGAATCGACATTGAGTCCTGATATTTTCTGGATCAACTTCAATAATCTTGATTTCACAGCAGGCGAAAAAGTCAAAAAACTCACGCTGACTAATGGGGAAATATATGCCGGCGATGCAGCAGACAAGATGGAGATTGCCGAACCGCTCACGTTTCTTTTCGGTATATGATTATATGGCGACACTCAAGACCTGACTTTAATGTAAATTAATGCGTATATTTGCAGCGTCAATTATATTTTAAACAAAATTAATATGATGAATCGACTACTTTTACCGGCAGCGGCATGCATCGCCATGTTAATCTCATGTACAGGAAATAAGAGTACAGCCGAAACAAGCGTGCAAGCGACAACAGCCGGGGCAGATTTACGAGGAAAATGGTATATCGAGAATATCGTTATCAATGACTCGACATACGTGCGTCCGGAAGAAGAAGTGCCGGGTGTGGCACAATATGTCATTTTTGATGACAGTACGTATTTCATCCAAACCAACTGCAACAGCATTTCCGGAACTTATGTAGTTAACGGCGATTCCATCACACTCGGAGACGGTGCAATGACTGAAATGGCTTGTGACAACATGGCAACAGAAGATATACTCCGGCAGGTATTGCCTCTCATAAAAACAATAGACGAGGAAAACGACAGCATTGTCAGGCTAAACAGCTTGAACGGTCCGGAATATATAGTGATGCGGAAAGCCGCCGAAAAACAATAAGCGCTATTAAAGATGAGACCGATGAGAAAAGCGAGCCGGATGAAAGACCCGGCATGGGCACTGGAAGTATTTGACAAAGCGCCTTATGTCACGGTAAGTATGACACGTCCCGACAGCACACCCTACGGACTCCCCCTTTCTCTTGTAAGAAAGGATGAGCGCACGTTTTACTTCCATTGTGCCGATGAAGGAGAGAAAATCGACTGCCTCAAAGCTAATCCTGTCGTAAGTCTTTCAGCAGTAAGCCGATGTATGCCCAAATTTGAAGAAGGAAAAGAAAACTTCACCGAATATTTTCATTCGGCTGTCGCTATAGGGAAAGCGGAGCGTGTAACTGATAATGAAGAAAAAACCGAGGCATTACGATTACTGTGTGAAAGATTATTGCCTAAATATATGAATCATTTCGATAATGCGATAGCCCGAAGTCTTGATCGTACAACCGTTATTAAAATAACACTTACCGAAGACCCGGTAGGCAAATGCAAACCGTAATCACATAACACTACAGATGAACGAAGTTGCAAAAAACGATATAAGGATTGATGTGACGCGACAAACTCCTGAAGAGTTCGCACTTGCCGCAGAACATGCACAGCTGATATTCCGGTTTAATCACACGATGCCCGGAACCGATGAATACAACGCACTGATGCATCGTATATTCCCATCAATGGGGGAAAGGAGCCGTGTCACGGCACCCTTGACAGCCATAAGACCAAATAATGTAAGAATAGGAAAAGATGTCATCATCATGCCCGGATGCCTGATGATGTCGGCAGGAGGCATTACGATTGATGACGGGGCGATGATTGCCGCAAATGTACAACTCATCTCCAACAATCATGACCTGTACCAACGCAGTATAATCACCTGTAAGCCGGTACATATAGGTAAAAACGCATGGATAGGGGCCGGAGCCACCATATTACCCGGAGTAACAGTTGGGGACAACGCTGTGGTAGGCGCAGCAAGCGTAGTCACTAAAAATGTAGCCCCCGACACGATTGTAGCAGGAAATCCGGCAAAATTCATTAGACGCATCATGCCGCAAGCGGAGTGCGCGGTAATAAACGAAGATGACGAAACAGAGCAACTCGGGCTTGACAGTTGCGGAGACTAAAGAATAAAAGGAGGGGATGATTGTCCATACAGGCTATCATCCCCTCATAAGTCAGCATTAGTTGCAATAATCAGATGTCGTCGATGTCGCCTCCAGATTTAGGAGTGGCAACGCATAATATCCATAAAAATATCGCGCAACCTACAGCTGCGGTCAATAATGATACCGCCTGCAGCGTAGCAGTGCTACCGACAAGCAACATGAGCCATCCACCGAGGAGCGCGCCGCAAATGCCAACACATACGGCAAATGCCGTGCTGCGTACCTTCTTAACCAGTTTGCCGACCATGAAACCGCCTACTATCCCGATTATTGTCCATACAATCCAAAGTGAGCCTGCCATAATCTAAAATCTTTTATGATTAAATAACTCACCGCGCCGACACAGCGGCACGGTCACGAGTTCCAATACTCAAAAATTGTCAGCCACAATAGCAACAACGCAATAAGTACTGTCACTCCTATCCATAACCAAGTGGTCACTCGCTGTTCTCTCTCTCTCTTCATAAGATTCCAAAATAAAATAGTCGTTTTGTCATTTTAAAATATAACAACCGACATCGACAATAGTTTGTGAACACCGGCGCGTGACAAGAAAGCCTCACGTCAACAGCCGAGCACACGGCGTAAAGTGTCAACCTGTGTCTCCCAAAGTTCTTTCGCGTCATCAGTCTCTTCCGCTTCAGCAAAATCCACCACAGCAAGCGTGGTGGAATCAGTAAGCTCATTGACCGAAATCCGCATTTCGAAATAGTCTTTCCCGTTAGAATCATCCCAGCGAAAACGAATCGACTGCTCATTACGTATTCCAAGCACTGTCGCCGACTGTTGCTGACCGTTCCACTCAAAGGTATAGGTCTTCCCCGAAACGGTCACTTTGTCGGCAAACCACTCCTTAAGACCTGAAGCCGATGAAATGTAACTCCACAAAAGCGGAATCGGCACACTTCTCATAGAAAACTCCAACTTAAATTTTTGCTTTTCCATCGTTATAAGAAAAAATCCATAGTGCGAAATAAACATATTTCACCGATACGCCCAAATATTTTTCAGCATAAGTCAGGAGGGAAATTATTTTTTTGACGGCTTATGAAAAATGCGTATATTTGCATTGTGTAAAATAATTGTCATAAGACACTAAAAAATAGTTTTTTTCACTAAATACTAAAATTCATGGTAAGTTACAAAGACCTCGGCTTGGTCAACACTCGTGAGATGTTTGCCAAAGCCATCAAGGGTGGCTATGCAGTCCCCGCTTTCAACTTCAACAACATGGAGCAGCTTCAGGCTATCATCAAGGCAGCTGCCGACGACCGTTCACCTGTGATTCTTCAGGTGTCAAAGGGTGCACGCAACTATGCCAACCCTATCCTGCTCCGCTATATGGCACAGGGCGCTGTCGAGTATGCCAAGAGCCTCGGCTGGGAACATCCCCAGATTTGCCTTCACCTCGACCACGGCGACAGCTTCGAGCTTTGCAAGGACTGTATCGACCACGGCTTCTCTTCAGTCATGATTGACGGCTCTCACCTCCCCTACGAGGAGAACGTAGCACTCACAAAGAAGGTCGTTGAATATGCCCATCAGTTTGATGTAACTGTAGAAGGTGAGCTTGGTGTGCTTGCCGGCGTAGAAGATGAGGTATCTTCCGACCATCACACCTACACCGACCCCGAAGAAGTCATCGACTTCGCTACCCGTACCGGCTGCGACAGCCTCGCTATCTCAATCGGTACTTCTCACGGTGCTTATAAGTTTACTCCAGAGCAGTGTACCCGCAACGCTGACGGCAAGCTCGTTCCCCCGCCATTGGCATTCAACGTGCTCGACGCAGTTATGGAGAAACTTCCCGGATTCCCCATCGTGCTCCATGGCTCATCTTCAGTTCCTCAGGAATATGTAGACATGATCAACCACTACGGCGGCAAGTTGCCCGATGCTATCGGTATCCCCGAAGAAGAGCTCCGCAAGGCAGCCAAGAGCGCCGTATGCAAGATCAACATCGACTCCGACGG
>ERZ780149.3174-NODE-3174-length-14120-cov-2.830786_pt1 | contig 14120 bp, 8 predicted proteins | sample MGYA00511367_ERZ780149 | MGnify/ENA primary metagenome ERZ780149 (study PRJEB29588, sample SAMEA2153852) | human gut metagenome | biome: human gut; feature: human-associated habitat; material: faeces | place: Denmark | collected 2008/2010 ... | reverse complement strand
ACAACACCTCGCGTTGCTTCATGATGTCCCACAACACGGTATGCCCCATCATTACGGTATCCATGACGGTATAAGAGTCCCACTTAAAGTGGTCCTGGCTCAACACCGAGAGGCGTTCGCCCGGTCCGAGCGCAATGGTACCCGTTGTCGGGTCCAGATCTCCGTAAATCGTACGAAGGAAGGTAGATTTTCCCGCACCGTTAGCACCAATAATACCATAACAATTACCACTCGTAAACTTCAGGTTTACGTCATTAAACAACACTCTTTTACCAAACTGTACCGAAACGTTTGAAACTGTAATCATCTTACCTATTTACTATTTAACTATTTACACTTTTCAATTTGAGTGTGCAAAGGTAGACATTTAAAATGAATAATGAACTATCCCGTATGTGCCAATCTGACATAAAAGTATTACCTTTGCAGAGTTTTTTGGCAAAAACACCAACTTGGCAAAGTTTTTGCATGTGATTTTGATATTATGAATAAAAAACAGAAATAGATATGGACCCTAAAGAAAAAAAAGTGAAGGAAGAAGAACTCAACGTTGAGGAAACTCTGAATAACGCGGAAGAACAACCGCAGGACGAACAAGCGGAAAATGCCGCCCCGATGACTCACGAGGAGGAATTGGAAAAGGAACTGGAGACGGCTCAGGAGACCATTGAGGAGCAGAAGGATAAATATTTGCGTCTCTCCGCCGAGTTCGACAATTACCGGAAACGCACTATGAAGGAGAAAGCGGAACTGATCCTGAACGGTGGCGAAAAGAGCCTTAGCAGTATTCTTCCGGTGGTGGATGATTTCGAACGTGCCATCAAAACGATGGAAACGGCTACGGATGTCCAAGCTGTGAAAGAAGGTGTCGAACTGATTTATAATAAATTCATGGCTACCCTGGCACAAAACGGTGTGAAGGTGATCGAAACGAAAGACCAACCGCTGAATACTGATTACCACGAGGCTATCGCCGTAATTCCCGCACCGTCGGAAGCACAGAAAGGTAAAATTCTGGATTGCGTACAGACGGGATATACATTGAACGATAAAGTACTCCGTCACGCCAAAGTGGTAGTTGGAGAATAAGAAGAACTTGAATCAATAAAAGCATGGCAGAGAAAAGAGACTATTATGAAGTACTGGAGGTAACGAAGACAGCCACAGTAGAAGAAATTAAAAAAGCCTACCGCAAGAAAGCGATTCAATATCACCCCGACAAGAATCCGGGTGACAAGGAGGCAGAAGAAAAGTTCAAGGAAGCGGCCGAGGCGTATGATGTATTAAGTAACCCGGATAAGCGCTCGCGTTACGACCAGTTCGGCCACGCAGGAGTGAGCGGTGCGGCAGGTAACGGTGGTCCGTTCGGCGGTTTCGGTGGCGAAGGTATGTCTATGGATGATATTTTCTCCATGTTCGGTGACATCTTCGGAGGTCGCGGAGGAGGATTCGGTGGTTTCAGCGGATTCGGCGGCGGAGGAGGTTCGCAGCAGCGACGGTATCGCGGAAGTGACCTGCGCGTAAAGGTGAAACTGACGTTGAAAGAAATCTCTACCGGAGTGGAGAAAAAGTTCAAGCTCAAGAAATATGTGCCGTGTGACCAGTGCCACGGTAGTGGTGCCGAAGGGGACGGCGGTTCGGAAACGTGTCCAACTTGTAAAGGTAGTGGTACGGTGATCCGTAACCAGCAGACTATTTTAGGGACGATGCAAACGCGTGCCACCTGCTCTACTTGTAACGGTGAGGGTAAAATCATCAAGAACAAGTGTAAGAAGTGTAGTGGCGATGGAATCGTTTACGGTGAGGAAGTAGTGACAGTGCAGATACCTGCCGGAGTGGCAGAAGGCATGCAACTTTCTATGAGTGGCAAAGGAAATGCCGGCAAGCATAACGGCGTGCCGGGAGATTTACTGATTCTCGTAGAAGAAGAACCGCATCCAGACTTGATTCGTGACGAGAATGATCTGATTTATAACTTGTTGTTGAGTTTTCCCACTGCCGCTTTGGGCGGGGCTGTGGAGATCCCGACCATCGACGGAAAGGTGAAGGTAAAGATTGACTCAGGTACTCAACCGGGAAAGGTACTTCGTCTACGCGGTAAAGGATTGCCGAACGTGAATGGATACGGAACAGGGGATTTGCTCGTGAATGTCAGTATCTATGTGCCGGAAGCTCTCAACAAGGAGGAAAAGAGTGCGCTTGAAAAAATGGAAGATTCGGATAATTTCAAGCCGAGTACGTCAGTGAAGGAAAAGATCTTCAAGAAGTTCAAAAGTTTCTTCGATTAAGACTTACATAAAAATTTCTTCCTATTAATAATTAAACGCTCCATGAATGCCTGGTGACACATGGAGCGTTTGTTATTTAAAACCCACTCAATACCCCGGATTCTGTACTAGCTTTGTATTCATCACCTGTATTTTCTCGGGAATAGGGAATACGGTAGTATAACCGGTTTCCTCGTTTGGTAATTGAGGACGGCTGTTGTATGCACGAGTAAACATTCCGAAGCGGATAAGGTCCTGACGCCTCCAACCCTCCCAAGCCAATTCAAGCTGGCGTTCGGAAAGTATATTCTCCAAAGTAGCGGGACGGCGAGCGGCCTTTACCCGGCTCCGGACTTGATTTAGCTCGACGTCTCCGTTTTCACCGTTGCGTACTTTAGCTTCGCTCTTCATCAGTAAAGCGTCCGCGTAGCGGAACAGGACAATGTCATTCTCCATTAATTTTCCGTCTTTTGTGGCGGGGGGATCGACTTCATACTTTTTCATACGGGCCCCTGCCGTTTGCTCATACGGAGTGTCGGTGATATCCAATGCTACTTCCCAAGGGAAATATACCAAGACAGTACCGTCGTCCAGCTTGATAATGTCTCCTTTCAAGTCATACATTTCTCCTGCAAAATAACAGATGTCGAAGCGAGGATCTTGGGCAGCTGTCCCATAACCGAAAGTTTCGAGTGCTTCAATCGTTGCACTGGGACCATTCTCACCGCTTAGCCCGTAAGCTTTGGCATGGTTGTAATGACGGGAACGAAAAAGGTATTGCATCTGATTGGTATACAATGTTTTATTCATCGGGATCGTGAATATATTCTCTACGGACGGTTCATTGAAGATAGAGAAGTTAGTCTCGTATTCCGGTTCCAGTTTATAATTCATAACTTTCAGTTGGTCGCAGTAATATATGACCGTCTCCCAGGCATTGAGTTCATTACCGTCTACCATGAACTTGATATTTTTTCCGTCGGGACGTTCGTTGTCCGTCCAGTCGTTATCGGTATAAACTTCGGCATTCAGTGCCAGTTTTGCCAACAAGAAAGTAACCACCGGACGAGTGATACGCCCATAATAAGGCCCGCATTGATTGCTGTGTCCCTCCGAAATTAATGGAGCCACTTCCTGTAATTCCTTGAATATAAATTCGAATACTGTTTTCCGCTCGCTTTGAACGACGTCTTTCATCGCAGGAGAAGAAGACTGCACCAAAGGCACACGGCCAAACAAATCCAGCAGATAATAGTAGTACATCGCACGCATAGCACGCACTTCCGCTCGATAAGCCGGGAGTTCCGCATCAGAATGGGTTTCTGCGAATTTGTCGATTCGTTCGAGCGACTTATTACTAAGCATTACGACTTTATAAAGATACTCCCATGTAGCTTGAATGGCATCATTCTCAATACCCCAATCATGGAGAAATAATCCCTGCCAAAAGCCACCGTCGTACCAGTCGCCACCGCGCGTAGGGATAATAGCTTCATCAGTAGTGAAAGTATTGAGGTCATAGACACCTCTGCCCGTTCCCTGCAATCCCTGGCTATCGCTGTAACCGCCCACATAAGTATAGAGCGAAGCAACAGCATTGAGATAGACTTCCGAAATGGAATTACACACATCATCTTCGGGCAACTTATCTTTCGGATTTTCTTCCAGAAATTTATCGCAGGAAAACAGGAACGTACACGTAGCAAGCACCAAACTAATCTTTTTCAAATATTCTTTCATCTTCTCATCCTCCGTTAAAAGTTAATACTCAATCCCAATGTATAGATACGTGCCAACGGGTAGTTACGTTTATCATCCACCCCCAAAGTAGAGTTTACCGTAGAACTGTTAATCATCGGTGATAGCCCTGAATAGCCGGAAATCGTCGCCAGGTTGTTGACCGTGAAGGCAAGACGCAAAGAACGGACGTACTTCTTGAGTTTCTGCACCTTCTCGATTGGTACATTCCAACCAAACGTCACGTAGTCAAAGTTTACGTAATTGCCTTTTTCCAGCCAATAGTCAGTGGCAGTCTGGTCCTTAATATTCTGCTTCGGCGCGGATTTCATCACATTGTAGTCAGGGAAGATATTCATGTTCATATACGTCAGTGATGTTCCGTTATAGATTTTATGGCCGAAAGCTCCGTTGATCTGCACCGAAAGATCGAAGCGTTTGTAACGGAAGCTGATGTTCGAACCCAGAATTGTTTTGGGCACGGCTTGCCCTGCCACATAACGGTCTTCGCCGTCTTCAAGATTGACACCACCACCGTTCAAGTCCGCAATACCATAGGTGTATCCACCGTTCCCGTCGGACACCAGTCCGGTGCTATGAGGCAAATAAAAAACACCTAACGGTTGACCGACCATTTGATAGACGATGTGGTTGTAGCCACCGTGGAAGCCGGCTCCGTCGAGACTGGCAAGGCTCTTGTATTCAGGCGCGGAAATCATTTCGCCGTTGTACATTCCGCTTAATGAGAGAAGTTTGTTACGTTGGAAGGTGACATTGGCATTAATGTTCAATTCCATATCTTTTGTTTTCAGAGGAGTGATACCAATAGCTATTTCCGTACCCCAGTTACGCATGGAGCCGATATTAGCCAGTAAAGTGTTGTAAGTGAAAGGCGGTACACTCACATTATACAGATAAAGCATATCCGTTGTTCGGGAATTGTAGTAGTTAGCGGAAAGTAACAGACGGTTACCAAACAAAGCTACGTCAAAACCTGTATTGAAAGTGTGTTTCACTTCCCACTTCAAGTCGGGGTTCGTATTCCTCAAATCACCCAATGAGACAACGGCAGAGTTGCCTACCGGAACAACTCCGTTCGGCTTTACCAGATTCAGTGTAGTATACGAGTCAATTCCACTCTGGTTACCCGCCAGACCGTAACCGATACGAAATTTCAAATTATCAACCACTGGCAAACGTTTCATAAACTTTTCCTCACTGACTACCCATGCGGCAGATATGGAGGGAAAGAAACCCCACTTATGATTTGCTCCAAACTTGGAGGAAGCGTCCGTACGGGCATTCAGCGTCAGGACATAACGATCGGCATACGTATAGTTGAAACGTCCCATAAAAGATGCGAGACGGGGTTGTTCGTAGTACGAATTTGTCCCCTCCCACAGACGGACTGCACCGGCTTGCAAATTGTTGTAGCCGAACTTATCCGTGCTGAAATTGCTGACTGTGGTATAATATCCCGTGTACGTCTCTTTCTGGAGTTCGGCTAATGCCAGGACGTCGAAGAAGTGCTTTTTCCAGCCTTTTTTATAAGTCAGCATCATATTTCCGAGGAGGGACTCCATTTTCTTTGTTCCTTTATAAGCCTGCCCGTTCGCCCAAACAGAGGTGGGGAGATATTGCGAATTTTCAACTATATTATAGGTATAGGCACCGAACAGTACCAATTTCAATTCTTTCATCAAATTGAAGGTGAAACGGGCGTGTGTACTGATATGCGAAGTAGCGTCGTCATCGTCCACCTGCATCCATGCCAACGGGTTTGTTATCTGACTGGCGGTAGTGATGCCGTCCCACGAGTTAGTAACGGGATCTTTATGGTTAGGATACGTCGGGTTAAAGGTTGCCGCCGAATAGAAGGTTTTCTGATAGTCAACCAGATTATGATTTTTCAGGATAGAACCGAACATCCCCAGTTCGCATTCGAAGAAGCCATCGAACATCTTTTGGTTCATGTTCATATTGGAAGTGAAATTTTTCATATCTTCATTCAAAATCCCCCCCTGACGATCCATAAAACCAAGTGATACACGGTAGCTCGACGTGCTGGAGCCTCCATAGAAAGCGACGTGATGATTCTGTTGCAGACCTGTCTGTTGTATTTCTTTCTGGAAGTTAGTATTATTACCTTTATCTAAAATAGAGATACCGCGTTCGGAAGCTACGCTACGGAACTCGTCTCCCGACAACATTTTAAGATTCTTGTAAACAGTAGAAATGCCGAAACTACCGTTGTAGGCTACCTGCGTCCTACCCTGCATTCCTTTTTTAGTGGTGACTTCAATCACACCGGAAGCACCACGTGAACCGTATTGTGCCGTTTCGGAAGCATCTTTCAGAATCGTGAAACTTTCGATATCTGTGGGGTAAATGGAAGTCAGCATACTAAGGTCGCCAAACACTCCATCGACAATAATCAGAGGATCGTTACCACTAGTCAGTGAAGTGGTTCCACGCAGGCGCACTGCATCCAGAGCTGCGGGTCCATTCGTACCCCGTTGAATAGTCAAACCCGGTACCCTACCCCGAATCGCTTCCAAAGGATTGGTTACCTGGTCTTTGTTCATTTGTTTCTCCGTAATTTTCTCCACAGAACCGGAGAGGGTTTTCAGACTTCCGGTAGCATAGCCTACCGTTATCAAGGAATCCAAGTCCAGAGGAATGACAGGAATCTTCTGTGCAAATGTATTTTCGCACGAAACTACCAAAAGAAAGCTAAGAAAAGTTAGTTTACCGTGTTGTCGTATCATAACTATCAGTTTTTAAGGTAATAATACAAATATAACAAAAAAAGAAGGAATCTGGTTGAGTAGATTCCTTCTTTTATTGATATTAATAGCCGCAATATGACTCTTTTTTTCGAGTTTTACCGAGGGATTTGCTTACTTCACTATGATTTCATCAGTAAATATCCAGCCACCCAGTTCTTTGCCGGCACGCGCCTGATAACGTACATAGCGTCCCTTGACGGTTCCTTCCCACGAAACATCGGAAAACTTGATTGCTTCTTCCTTGTTAACAACAAAGTCCTGATGCTTCAGTTCCGTAAAATTGACTCCGTCATCGGAAACTGAAATAACCACAGACGCAGGCAAGAATACTTCAGCTCCCACTACCTGCATGAAAGCTGCTGTGACTGAATGAATAGTGGTCTCGTTTTCCATATCAACGGTTACATCGAGGCGGTTCTTCGAGATAAATCCCTGCCATGCACCGTCACCGTAAGTCCAGTCGCCACGGATACCGTCGGTCAAAGTCACATCACCTTGTGCTGCATAAGAGGAGTTGTAAGGAGCGTTATAAATCACTTTCTTTCCCAATGCCAGATGCGTAAGGGGTTGTAAAGATTCCGGCCGACTTCCGATCTCACTCTTCAAATCGAAAGTGTGATAGCCTTTCGCCTGCAAATCCGTTACCGCTTTCAGGGCACGTGCATGGAAGTCCGGCCATGACTTACGTTCCGGAGCCGACCAGGCAACTTCCGCCAATGCCAGCGTACGTGGATATAGCATATATTCCACGTGTTCGGGAGTCGGGACATATTCAGTAAAGAGATTAACTTGCGCACCATACACAAGTTTCGCTTGTTCCGCCGACAATGAAGTAGAAACCGGATTGTAAGAATAGACTTTTTTCAATGGCAAGTATCCACCAATCGCTTCCGGCTGAGAGTACGGAGCGTCCTGATAACTATCCAGATAACAGTAGCCACCCGGCGTCATGATAGCCCGGTGTCCGGAAGTTACAGCTGTAATACCGCCTTCTTCTCCCCGCCATGACATTCCAGTCGCGTTAGGAGCCAGTCCTCCTTTCAATATCTCGTCCCAGCCGAGCAGACGTCGACCATGATCGTTCAGGAACTTCTCAATACGATGAATCAGATAACTTTGCAGTTCGTCCACGTGAGAGAGATGTTCGTCTTTCATTCTCTTTTGGCATTTCGGGCAAGTTTTCCACGCTGCCATACCGGCTTCGTCACCTCCTATGTGAATGTATTCGGAAGGGAAAAGCGCCATGACCTCGGTCAGCACATTTTCCAAAAAGGTGAACGTTTCTTCGTTTCCGATACAGAAGTCCGCGTTCTTGTAAGGCTCACCCGCGCAAGAGAGTTGCGGATAAGCTGCCAGCACTTCTTCCGAGTGGGCAGGCATTTCAATCTCCGGAATAATCGTGATGAAATGCTGACGAGCATATTCTACGATTTCGCGAATATCATCCTGTGTATAGTAACCTCCGGAAGCTCCAGGCTCGTCGAAACGGAGGTACTTACGTCCGCCGTTCCACCACGTCTTCCAATTGGCGTCAGTACGCCAGGCTGCAAATTCTGTAAGCAAAGGATATTTCTTGATTTCAATTCGCCAGCCTGCCGCATCTGTAAGGTGCAGATGCAGGCGGTTGATCTTATAGAATGCCAATGCGTCTATCTGTTTCTTCACAAATTCTTTAGAAAAGAAATGACGGGATACATCCAGCATTAAGCCGCGATAAGCGAAACGAGGACTATCCTGCACTTCAACAGAAGCAATGGAATAGCCTGTTCCCGAAGGCTGAGATAATTGCAACAGTGTCTGGATTCCGTAGAACAATCCCGCTCCCGATGTTGCACGGATAAGGATTCGTTCCGGAGTGACGGACAGGGTATAACTTTCGGGAGAAGGCAACTGTTCGCTCTTTTCGGTTATCAACAGAGAAAGTACGTTCTGCGTATCTTTTTTCTTTCCTTTCTTTAGATGAACCGGTAATGCTTGCAGATAGCTTTCCAGAAGTCGAGCTTCTCCACCTTGAATGTTTGTATAAAGTTTTGTTTTCTCTGAGAGTAAAAAAGAGCCCGTACCCTGCTCTATTTTCAGAGGGACAGGGATTACGGACTGTGCATGAAGAGGATGTGCCGCAAAGCACATCCCCAATACCCATAAGAAAAGACAAACTTTAGTGCATCTATTTCTTATATTCATTAATCTACTGTGATTTCATCTACAAACAAGAAAGCAGGATTTCCTTTGCCTCCATGCCATTCCGGTATTTTACTTTCAGACAAGGCAACCACCTTTACATACTGAGTTTTCACCGGAGTGAATGACAATTTATGTTCGTAGATACCATTCTTATCACTTTGTTCCATAGCAGGGTATTCTTCGGAAGCTACTTTGGTAAAGTTCTTACCGTCGTCTGATACTTCTACGGAAAATCCTCTTGCATCAAACACCCAGTCTCCCTTCTCTACGCAAGTAGAAATAGCAACGCTCGAAATCTCGGTAGGTTGCTGAAGGTCGATAGTCATATCCATATCGTTTTTATAGAATGCAATCCAACGACCGGTCTTATAGTTGCCATTTCCTTTCAGTCCGTCTACTAGTGTAGATTCACCTTTAAACATATATTGTTTGTTGACCGGTTGATTAGCTACAATCGGCTTCATGCTGGACTTACTGAAATTGATCTTCTCTGAAATCACACGACTGTTTCCGGTAGGACGAACAGCGATAGCGGAGAAGTCTGCATTTTCCTTGATTTTCAGGACACCTTCATAAAGCGGAGAAGCGGCAGTAGGTTCCGTACCGTCCAATGTATAGTGAATAGGGGCATTGTCAATGGTAGACAACGTGATGTCCAGTGTACCGTCTGCCGGGTTCGGCGTATATTCGGCTGTTACGTTAAACACATGTTTTGCATAATTGTATCCTTCTGCATCATACCACTTAATCAGTTGCGGCAAACGAGACAGGAAGTCTTCATAGTTCTTCTTGTCGGGAGTAGACCACTGGATTTCACACAATGCAGCCCAACGAGGCAATACCATATATTGCGCATGAGAGAAAGTAGGAATATATTCAGTCCAGAGATTAGCTTGCACACCCTTAATATATTTTTGTTCTTCCGGAGTAAGGGAAGTCGGCATAGGTTCGTAGCTATATACTCTTTCAAGCGGCAGATAACCACCAATTCCGAGAGGTTCGTTTTCCGTATCTTTCGTCTGATAATAGTCGAAATACAAATAGGTATTCGGTGTCATAATCACATCGTGTTTCTGTTTGGCAGCTTCGATACCACCTCTTTCTCCACGCCATGACATTACAGTCGCGTTAGGAGCCAGTCCGCCTTCGAGAATTTCATCCCAGCCAATAATCTGACGTCCGTGGTCGTTCAGGAATTTCTCAATGTGATTGATTACGAAACTCTGCAAACGTTCTTCCTTACTATGTTTATCATCCGATTTTAACCCCAATGCCTTGATACGTGCCTGACATTTCGGGCATTTCTCCCAGCGTACTTTCGGGCATTCGTCACCACCCACATGGATATATTCTGACGGGAAGATCTCAATCAATTCAGCATATACGTCTTCGAGGAATTTCAATACCTGATCGTTTCCGGCACAAAGCACATCTTCAGATACACCCCATTGTCTCCAAACTTCATACGGACCGCCAGTACAACCTAATTCGGGATAAGCGGCAAGAGCAGCCTGCATATGTCCCGGAAGGTCAATCTCGGGGATAACCGTGATATAACGTTCGGCAGCATACGCTACTATTTCCTTAGCCTCTTCCTGCGTATAGAAACCACCATAAGGTTTGCCGTCATATTCACCGGAGTTACGTCCGATAACTGTTTCCGTTCTCTTAGAACCTATTTCCGTCAGTTTCGGGTATTTCTTGATTTCCAGACGCCAACCTTGGTCTTCAGTAATATGCCAATGGAAACGATTCATATTATGCAAAGCCATCATATCAATATAAGTCTTCACTTCATCTACAGTAAAGAAATGACGACTCGTATCAAAATGTGCGCCACGATAAGCGAAACGGGGAGCATCCTTTATCTCTACTGCAGGCAAAGCAATCTCCGCACCTATTGCGACAGGCAATGACTTACGCAATGATTGAATTCCGTAAAATACTCCGGCCTCTGTAGGAGCAGTGATTGTAATTCCGTCACCGGTAACTTTCAATTGGTAAGATTCCGGATTTTCGGATTCTGTCCCAAGTGCCAATACAATTGCATTCTCTCCTTCTGTTCCGGCTTCGATAACAAAATCTTTTCCGGTAGCTGTTTTCAAGTAGTCTGCCAGAAATTTCGCGTTACGTTGCATATTCTCATTACCTTCCGGATAGAGAATCTTCACACTACTCTTCAGAATGAAGGGGTTTCCCGAGGCTGTTACAATTTCCTGAGGCATGGGAATAATCTGGTAATCAGCTTCTTGCTGAGCCGATTGACAAGAGGCAAAAAGCCCTGCTACCGCCAGACATCCCGTTAATTTTAAGAGTTGTTTCATAAACTAAAAAATTAGGTGTTAAGTTATTAATAGAATTATTTAATTATAGGTCTCACGAATATGCTTCACAGTCAGAGGCAGTTCCTCCCCTTTCTTTATTTGAGGAGAAGTAATGAGAATCGTTTTACGTTCTCCGGGCAGAAGATCGAAAAAGTTGTCACTAAAACGGGCACCCTGTAATGGTACTTCGATAAAGACGTCTTTTGCCAAAACAGGAGAAAGAAGTGTCAGTTCGCATTCGCCATCTGTCTGCTTCATTTTATAGGAAATAGTCGTTTCGGGCAAAAGTAGGTCTTTGGTCTTTGCAAAGAAATAAACCGTTTCATCTACCACATGTCCGGATTTGTCTTTCAAGGTAAGCAGCATGAAGCAGTGGAGGAGTTCTTCCGAAAGCGGGCGTTTTGTCGAAGACAGTAAGGCGTCAAGTTTTGTCCGATATACACATTGAGAGGTATTTGCAGGAACCGACAAAGATTTCAAGAGCATCGGTTTACTGATCTTTTTTCCCTCAAAGTCTATGACTTTCATTTCTAATGTCATTTTCTCCAACGTATCAAGGCGATCGGAAAGAAGGTAGACACATAAGCTGTCATTCCGCTGAATAGGGTTGATATGAATAGGAGCAAAAGCACGTTTCGCCTGATAATGCAAAGCTTTCCAGTTACCATAATAGTCGATACTCGACCATGAAACGACGGGCCAGCTATCGTTCAACTGCCAGTATAGAGTACCCATGCAATAAGGACGGTTACGACGGTGAGCTTCCAAGCCATGACGCATTCCCTGGCCTTGCAAAACCAGTCCGACGTATACAAAGTCCTCAAATTTCTCAGGTACGATATAGTCACGTTCCATGTAAGTACGGATCAAAGCATTGCCAATACTACTCTTTTGGTGGGCATTCATCACTTCCGATTCGATTTGATAATCTCCAGGAGCTGCGAATGTAGCAATAGTTTTCATCTCAGGGAAGGATTGGAAACCAAATTCGCTCATGAAACGTGGCAAGTCGGTATCCAATGATTCAAAAGGTTTCTGTCCGTACCAAACACCCCAATTATGGCTATCGCCTATTCCCCATGATTCGGGACGTCCCCAGTTGGCTAGATAAGGGGAGCTATGGATATAAAAGCGGTCAGCATCGAGTTCTTTCACCTTGGCGGGAAGTAGTTCACGGAAGAGTTTGTCGTAACCGGACATCATTTCCTGATAGATTTCCGGAGTGTATTTTTTCTGATACCCCCAATATTTCAAGGCTTCCAATATCTCATTGTTGCCACACCACATAGCCAGCGAAGGGTGGTTGCGAAGACGGCGGATGTTGTAGCAAGCTTCCTCCTCTACCCGCTTCAAGAATGTAGGGTCAGACGGATAAGGGGTACAAGCGAACATAAAGTCCTGCCAAACCAAGATGCCGTTTTCATCCGCCAAATCATAGAAACGATCGTCTTCATACGTTCCTCCACCCCATATACGGACTACATTCATGTTGGCCTCTTTGATATCACGGAACAATGTCTGATAGCGTTCGGTAGTCACAGAGGGCAATAGAGCGTCCTGTGGTATATAGTTGGCACCTTTGGCGAACATAGGAATGCCATTCACTTCAAAATAGAAAGATTCTCCGTCCGCATCTTTCTCGTTCACCAACCGGACGGTACGTAAACCGATACGGTGGGATTGCTCGGCTACCACTTTACCGTCAAAGACAACTTGAGCAGAGAAATCATACAAAGCCGGTTTGCCCCAACCATTCGGCATCCAGCGTACCGGAGACAGGACTTCGGAAGGGATATGGATAGAGTTGAGTCCGGGTTGCAAAGTGACAGAACGGCTAATTACAGTTTCTTCTCCTTTTTCAAATGAATAATTAATCCGTATTTCTGCTTGAATCGATTGAGGAAGTATATTGTTTATTTCCAGTTCATTAGATAGTTCGGCAGAGTGTTCTGTCAGCGACAGTTGCTTGATATGATAATCATTAATGGAAGCGGCGTCATAAAAACGGATTTTTACCGGACGCCAAATACCACTAGTTACCATACGGATTCCCCAATCCCAACCGTAACTGTAAGGAGCTTTACGGGAGAACACACTCAGATGTTTCTCATGGTGGTCATTATCCGCCGGATAGTTGAATCCGTTGGAGGCATATTGAGGAAGAGTTTGCCGGATAGGTGAATGGAAATATATATGGAGTAAGTTTTCCCCTAGACGAAGTTGTGGCTTTACAGGTAACGAATAACCGACAAACATATTATCGGACTTTAACAGTAAGGAACCGTTGAGATAAACATCTGCATAGGTATCAAGACCTTCAAAGATGAGCTGGGCATCATCCCGCTCCAATTGTTCCATTGTAACGGTAAAAGAAGTGCGGTATTCCCAATCTTCGTTTTCCACCCATTGAATCTTCTGTTCATTCATTCCATAAAAAGGAGAAGGAAGTAATTTGTGGTGAATAAGGTCCTGATGTACTGTACCGGGCACTTCTGCCGTTCGCCATAGTTCTGTTCCTGCTTGAGAAAATTCCCAGCCTGTGTGTAGAAGTACAACTTCTGAATTGTCATTACTCTGTGCATACGCCATGCTGCAACAACATAGTAGTCCGCATGCTATCTGAGCCTTTTTTCCTGTCAAATTCAATATCATAGTGGGGGTATTAGATATTAACGGAGTCAAAGATATTACTTTTTTGTCAATTTTCCCCCATTATTCGACCGTTATTTTTATAATTTCCGGAGTACGGACACCGGGCTTCAATTCTCCATTAATATTATAATATGTTTTATCCCACCCCACTAACGCAGCTCCGGCAC
>ERZ780149.3172-NODE-3172-length-14125-cov-4.597441_pt1 | contig 14125 bp, 9 predicted proteins | sample MGYA00511367_ERZ780149 | MGnify/ENA primary metagenome ERZ780149 (study PRJEB29588, sample SAMEA2153852) | human gut metagenome | biome: human gut; feature: human-associated habitat; material: faeces | place: Denmark | collected 2008/2010 ... | reverse complement strand
CGCTCACCGGCCATGCCAAGGGCGGTGCCTGCATCTTCCAGGTCAACGGCCTGACCCAGCTGTTCAAGTCCGGCGTCGTTCCGGCGAACGCGGCCCTCGACTGCGTCGACCCGAAGCTCAAGCGCGACGACCACATGGTCTGGCTGCGCGAGCCGCTGAAGGTCGGTTCCGTCAAGGCCGGCCTGGCCACGTCGCTCGGCTTCGGCCACGTGTCCGGTTTCGCCGCGATCGTCAACCCGGGCGCCTTCGAGGCTTCCGTGGCGAACACCGTCGGCGAGGACGCGCTGAGCGAATGGCGCGACCGTGCCAACGCGCGTCTCGCCGCCGGCCAGCGTCGCCTTGAAGAGGGCATGATGGGACGCGCCGCGCTCTACGAGCCGATCGACAACCGCCGCTTCCACGAGGACGGCCGCGGCTACGACGCGCACGAGGTGGAGAAGGCCATGCTGCTCGATCCGAACGCGCGCCTCGCGTCCACCGGCTATTTCGAAGCGTGAGACGGCTACGTCGAAATCTGTCCTAAATATGGGCAAATGATGACGGCCCGATAAGAAAAGGGCGATACTTCTGCACAGATGTATCGCCCTTTTCCATATGACATGGTCGGGGCATTCCCGGGGTAACCCCGATTAATAATTCCTAGGAAGGCGGAGGAATGCTGGGTCTAGGGCATGACGTCGTTGACGTGCCTGCGTTCGCCAAGCAGCTGAATGAGCCGGGGACGCGTATGCGCAGTCTGTTCTCCATGCGCGAGATATGGCAGACGGCGCAACGGTCGCAGCTCAAGCATGATGACGAGGCGGTGCACCTCGCCGCCCGCTGGGCAGGCAAGGAGGCGTTCCTGAAAGCGTGGTGCGCGGCCATTTCGCGGCATGCGAAAGACGGCGCCGAAGTCGCATATCCGTACACGCTCGACAACTTCCCATGGGTGCGCATCGAAATTCTCGACGATTCCCACGGCGTGCCGCGCGTCATACTGTCCTCCGAAGTGCAACGCAAGGTGCAGCAGTCGTTGGGCCTGCCGTTGGATCCGGTGCGCCAGTCGTACGATATCTCCATCTCCATAAGCCATGACGGGCCGATCGCCTCTGCCGTGGTCATGCTCGAAATCTGAAATGCCATTCCCGCTTGCAAAAGTTGGTGGGATGTGTATAATAGCTCGAGTCGTTTCGTGTCGGCTTCGGACGTAGCGGCAACACGCGGATGTAGCTCAATGGTAGAGCCTCAGTCTTCCAAACTGATTACGCGGGTTCGATTCCCGTCATCCGCTCCACAACAGCATCAGAAAAGAAGAAGGCGTGCCTCAAGGCACGCCTTTCGTATATCCGTATGCCCGGGCATACGATTGCCCGGGTATGCTGGAACGGGCCGCGGCGTGCGGCGGCGCAATCGCAAGATATCGCAATATATACGGAGCGGAACATGGGTCAGAAGGAACGCAACAAGGCAACGGAAGTCGTGGATGGCGTGGTCGAGACCGTCGACGTCTCCAAGCACCCGACGGCGTCCATCGAACCGTCGGACCTGTCCTTGGCCGACATCGAACGCCGCAAATCGCATCCGGTCCGCTGGATTCTGTTCATGGCATTGGTGCTGCTGGCCATGATCGCGCCGTACTGGTGGGGACGCGACATCGCGGTGCGGGACGCCTCATGGATGGTGGCGAACCTGAATTTCCTCGATCCCAAAGGCGTGGCGCTGATTTCATGGACGGTGACCATCGTGGCGCTCACCGGACTCGGACTGATGGTCGCGGACGCGAAGAAATGGCTGTGGGGGACCATTTTCGTGATCGGCCTTGCCGCGGAGCAATTCGTCGCCGGCATGTGCCTGCTGAGCTTCAACTTCTGGAACGCCACCTACGTGATGTACGGTGAGGCGGCCGGACTGGCGAACGCCGCGAATCTCGGCATCATCGCCGCCGGTTTCGGTGTCGCGGTCTACGCGGTGCTCTGGGTGGGCCTGCTGGTGTGCATCAAGAAGGAATCGAAGCTCAACGTCCTCACACGCAGCTGGGCCTCGTTCCTATTGTTCTTCGCAATCGAACTCGTCGCGCTTGCCGTGGTGTTGTTCGGCGGTCTGCTCACGTCCATGGCGTGACGTGAAGAACGGCCGTCGGCGGGGGCGGAAATATCGGCCGGCGATTTTGGTCCGGACGTCGTGTAAGATGTTTCCTTGGCGTGTTTCGCCCGCGGATAGAGAGCGCGCCGGTATTGGGCCGGCAGCACCGCGCAGCAAAATAAGGAGGATGCCGTGGCACTTACGGCTGAGGAAAAGCAGGAAATCATCAAGACCTACGCAACCCACGAGGGTGACACCGGCTCCCCGGAGGTCCAGGTTGCTCTGCTCACCAAGCGCATCGCTGATCTGACCGAGCACCTCAAGGAGCACAAGCACGATCACCACTCCCGTCGTGGTCTGCTGCTGATGGTCGGCGACCGTCGTCGTATGCTTGATTACCTCAAGCGCGTTGACATCAACCGTTACCGCTCCCTGATCGAGCGTCTGGGTCTGCGCCGATAACATTCTTCCGCCCGAGCGTCACATGGCGCCCGGGCGTTTTTTGCATGACAGCCGAGTTCAAGGAACAGACAGTTTGAAGGCCCGAGGTTTGGGGCGCACGAGGTCTAGAATCTAGAGATGAGGAAGCGGCGGAGGTAACGCCGCGTCACGCATGTAGGAATCGGTTGGAGTCCGCTGAAGAGGACTGCCGATAGTAGGTACACAAGAAAAGAAAACAAAGGAGGAACCCTATGGAGGGTCCCGAAATCAAGGCTGTTGAAGCCGTAATCGATAACGGTTCATTCGGCAAGCGCACGCTGCGCTTCGAGACCGGTCGTCTCGCCCAGCAGGCGGATGGTGCCGTCGCCGCCTATCTTGACGATGATTCGATGATTCTGTCCACGACCACCGCCGGTTCCAGCCCGAAGGAGAACTACGACTTCTTCCCGCTGACAGTGGACGTGGAAGAGAAGATGTACGCAGCCGGCAAGATCCCGGGCTCGTTCTTCCGCCGCGAAGGCCGTCCGAGCTCCGAAGCCATCCTGGCCTGCCGCATCATCGACCGTCCGCTGCGTCCGCTGTTCCCGCACACCCTGCGCAACGAAGTGCAGGTCGTCGAAACCGTGCTCGCCGTCAACCCGGATGACGCATACGACGTTGTCGCACTGAACGCCGCCTCCGCCTCCACCATGATCTCCGGCCTGCCGTTCGAAGGCCCGGTCTCCGGCGTGCGTCTGGCCCTGATCGACGGCCAGTGGGTCGCCTTCCCGCGCTGGAGCGAGCGCGAACGCGCCGTGTTCGAAATCGTGGTCGCCGGCCGCGTTGTCGAGAACGGCGACGTCGCCATCGCCATGATCGAAGCCGGTGCCGGCAAGAACGCATGGCACCTCATCTACGACGAAGGCCAGACCAAGCCGGACGAGGAAGTCGTCGCCGGCGGTCTTGAAGCCGCCAAGCCGTTCATCAAGGTGATCTGCGAGGCCCAGGCCGAGCTCAAGAAGATCGCCGCGAAGGAAACCAAGGAATTCCAGCTCTTCCCGGAGTACACCGAGGATCTGTACAACCGCATCGACGAGATCGCCCACGCCGACCTCGACGAAGCCCTGTCCATCGCCGAAAAGCTGCCGCGCCAGGACCGCATCCACGAGATCAAGGAAGGCGTCAAGGCCACCCTCGCCGGCGAGTTCACCGACATGGAAGACGCCGAGAAGGACAAGGAAATCGGCAACGCGTTCAAGGAGCTGCAGCGCCAGATCGTGCGCCGCCGCATCCTGACCCAGGACTACCGCATCGACGGCCGTGGCCTGCGTGACATCCGCACCCTGTCCGCCGAAGTGGACATCGTGCCGCGCGTGCATGGTTCCGCGCTGTTCCAGCGTGGCGAAACCCAGATCCTGGGCGTCACCACCCTGAACATGCTCAAGATGGAGCAGCAGATCGACGCGCTGTCCGGCCCGCAGTCCAAGCGCTACATGCACAACTACGAAATGCCGCCGTACTCCACCGGTGAGACCGGCCGCGTCGGCTCCCCGAAGCGCCGCGAGATCGGCCATGGCGCCCTCGCCGAGAAGGCCCTCGTGCCGGTGCTGCCGAGCCGTGAGGAGTTCCCGTACGCCATCCGTCAGGTCTCCGAGGCAATCGGCTCCAACGGTTCCACCTCCATGGGTTCCGTCTGCGCCTCCACGCTGTCCCTGCTCGCCGCTGGCGTTCCGCTGAAGGCTCCGGTCGCAGGCATCGCCATGGGCCTCGTGTCCGGCGACGTCGACGGCCAGCACATCTACAAAACGCTCACCGACATCCTCGGCGCCGAAGACGCCTTCGGCGACATGGACTTCAAGGTGGCCGGCACCTCCGAATTCATCACCGCCCTGCAGCTCGACACCAAGCTCGACGGCATTCCGGCCGACATCCTGGCGTCCGCTCTGCAGCAGGCCAAGGAAGCCCGCACCACCATCCTCGAAGTCATCAACGAGTGCATCGACGGCCCGGCCGAGATGAGCCCGTACGCGCCGCGCATCATCACCACCACCGTTCCGGTGGACAAGATCGGCGAGGTCATCGGACCGAAGGGCAAGATGATCAACCAGATCCAGGAAGACACCGGCGCCGAAATCGCCATCGAGGATGACGGCACCGTGTACATCTCCTCCGAAGGCGGCGAGGCCGCCGAGAAGGCCAAGGAGATCATCGACCAGATCGCCAACCCGCACGTGCCGGAAGCCGGCGAGACCTACAACGGCAAGGTCGTGAAGACCACCTCCTTCGGCGCCTTCGTGAACCTGACCCCGGGCACCGACGGTCTGCTGCACATCTCCCAGATCCGCAACCTCGCCAACGGCGAGCGCATCGACGCCGTCGAAGACGTGCTCAAGGAAGGCGACACCGTTGAGGTGGTCGTGCAGGGTGTTGACGATCGCGGCAAGATCTCGCTGGCCATCCCGGGCTTCGAGGATCAGGAATCCTCCGCTCCGCGTCGTGCCCGTGGCCGTCGTGACGACCGCCGTCGTTCCGACGATCGCGATGATCGCGATTACGACGATCGTCCGCGTCGCCGTCGTTCCGACCGCGATGACGATCGTGATTATGATGATCGTCCGCGTCGCCGTCGTTCCGACCGTGACGATCGCGACTACGATCGTGACGACCGCCGTTCGTCCCGTTCCGATCGCGATGATCGTGATTATGATGATCGTCCGCGTCGCCGTCGTTCCGATCGCGATGACCGTGACTACGATCGCGATGACCGCCGTTCCGACCGTCGCCGTGGTAGCCGTCGTGACGACCGCAACCCGCGTTACGCCGCCGACGAGAACTACGACGAGTACCGTGCCGATCGCGAAGAGCGCTCCGAGCGTCCGCGTCGCCGCGTGCGCCGCGACTTTGATCCGTTCGAAGACTGACGTCTTCTCACGGATCCTTCGCAGCGAAGCTGCTCACTTCACCTACGAGAAGCCCACTGGGCTTCTCGCTTGACGGCTCAGCATTCGAAGATTGACGTTTTCTCACGGATCCTTCGCAGCGAAGCCGATAGGTAATCTAACGAAAAACCCACTCCGTAAGGGGTGGGTTTTTCGTACGTTCGACATGCTGTGCGAATATTGGCATCAATCGATTTACGGGTGCATGGAAAAACCGACAATACAACGAAATGTGTAGCCCTCATGCGAAAATTAGACAAATAAACAAGCAAAGAAGCAAGGATTTTCACATGATATTCGGCATTATTGCACTCATTGTCATCGTCCTGATAGTGCTGTGGGGAGTGTCCGCCTACAACGGTCTGGTCACATTGCGCAATCGCGTCAAAAACGGCTGGGCGCAGATCGACGTGCAGCTCAAGCAGCGCGCCGACCTCATCCCGAATCTCGTGGAGACCGTCAAGGGGTACGCTGCCCATGAATCGCAGGTGTTCACACAGGTGACCCAGGCCCGCGCCAGCGCACTCCAGGCGGCGCAGTCCGGTGATGTGGCACAGCGCATCCAAGCCGAAAACCAGCTGAGCCGCGCGATCATGAACCTCCAGGCCGTGGCCGAAGCGTATCCGCAGCTGCAGGCCAACCAGAACTTCTTGGACCTGCAGGCCCAGCTCAAGGCGCTCGAGGAGAAAATCGCCTACGCCCGCCAGTTCTATAACGATGTGGTGCAGAAGTACAACACCAAGATCGAGGTCGTGCCGACCAACATCATCGCCGGACTGTTCCACTTCGAGCAGGCGGCGTACTTCCAGGTCGACGAAGCGGACCGTCAGGCTCCGCAAGTCAAGTTCTGAGCGTTTCCATACAGCATTTCCATACAAAAGAAGGGGAGCGCTGACGGGGTGGATACTTCGCCGGTACTCCCTTTTTGTCTATACGGTATGTCGGCTTCTCGCGGACTGCCTGCATAGAGGGTCAAGAGAGAACTTATGAATATCAGACGTGCGCTGATCGGTATGCTGTCTGCGGTGGTCGCGGCCGCGCTGCTGTTGGGCGTCACTTTTCTGGATGTGAATTTGACGTCCGACGTCGAACCGGATTTGAGCTATCGTACGCTCGATTACGATGTTATGGTGCTTAAGAATGGCGACCTCAAAGTCACGCAGCATATTGATATGAAGCTGAATGACCGTGGCTTTGATTGGAAACAGATGTACCAGCAGTACACGCTAAAAGCCAATAATCTGACGAATATCAGTGATATCAGCGTGAAGGATGTCACCAACAACGAAACGTACATCCAAGGTAGATTTGTGAATCCCAATGATGTCACCGATTGGAACGCTGAACACGCAGGTCAGTGGTATATCGCGGATGTCAGCGTACTCAGAGATCCCCAACCGTTCAATCCTGAAACAGATGGTTTGAAAGCTGACTCCTCATCCGATAAGACTTTGGAAATCGGCTGGAACATTCCGGAAACTGCGTCCGCTGACAGCCTCAAATTCGATGTGTCCATGACCATGCATGGCGTAAGCACCGCCTATGACGACGTCGTCTCTTTCCAATGGGAGCCATTCGGCACGACAAACCAGATTCCGATTGGCAAGGTGACCGGCAAGGTCACGTTCCCAGACGGCGTCACCAAGAAGAATTCTTGGGCATGGTTGCATACCAAGAACACGTCCACCGCGAAACGCGGCAAGAACGGGTCGCTGCTCTTCTCGGCCGATGACGTGCGTGCAGGCGACTATCTGGACGTCGTGGCCATGTTCGATGTCTCGAAATCGCAAGGTGTGGAACGCAAGATAAGCGGCAACCACAAGCAAGAGCTCATCGATAGCGAAACTCAGAAAGAGGAGGAATGGCGCGATAAGCAGCATGATCAAGCGGTCAAGCGAGTGACCGGTTGGGCTGTTTCGGCCCTGATCGGCCTGGCGTTCATTATGGGATCGCTGTACCTCGGTATCACCAGCTTCCGTAAGTCGCAATACAAAGGCGATGTCGAATATTACCGCGATTTGCCCTACATGAGTCCGGCCGCCGCGGCACGGATGAATGATGTCATGAGCGCGTCATCTTCGATTCTCGGTTCAGGCAAAATAAAAAACGGCGACAAACTAGTCAATCGGCAAATGTCCTCCACTGTGATGTCGCTCGCGTCAAAAGGGGCAATCGCCATCTATCCCGGACCGGCGAAACTGTATGACGGCATCGACCTGACCACGACCAACGCGGCATCAGTGGCGGGCAGGCTCGGCTCCGACGCCGCAACCGCACGCAAGATGAAGAAGACCAGCACCATCGTCATCATGCCGGTGGCGCGCAATGACATCGGTTCGCTGCTGCTGAGCTCATCCGAACATGCGGCGCTTGACATCCTGCTCAAAGCGTCTTCCCGGTTGAGGGATACGCAGGTATTCGATCTCAAACATATGAACAAGGCGTTCAAACACTACAAAAAGGGCTACAAGTTGCTACAGGATTTCGATACCGCCTGCTCCACGGAATTCGACAATCTGCGCGCCGTTGATTCATCGAGGGGATTCCTGAATAATCTGGTCGGCATTCTTGGTCTTGTTTTCGCGTTCTATAAGGGCGTGCAGTACGCGGAGAGAGGTGAGATCGCAGTGACGATGAGCATCTGTGTGCCTGTCGTGCTGGCCTGCGCATTCGCGTTGGTGTATGGCAAATATCATGCATTGACCGACAATGGTCAGAAATATGGTGGCCAAGTGGCTGGGCTGAAGCGCTATCTGCTTGATTTCAGTGATTTCAGTGACCGTGGCGTGCTTGATATGACATTGTGGGGCCGATATATGGTGTATGCCACCGCATTCGGCATTTCCGACAAGGTGATGGCGCAGCTGACCAAAGCATATCCGGAAGTGGCCGATCCTCAGTGGCTGGATGAGCATGCCGCTTCGTCGTACATGTACATGCCGTTGCATTCCAGCAGCGTTATGGGCGCGTCCACTGGCGCTGCGGTGGGTGCAAGTGTTGCCGCCGCGTCGGTGTTCAGTGCGAATTATGGCGATTTCGGCGCGCAGCTCAGCTCCAGTTTCGCCGACGTGCGCAACACGATTTCCATGGCGGCACCGTCCTCCGGTGGCTCGGGTTTCGGTGGCGGTGGTTCCGGCGGCGGTTCGGTCGGAGGACGCTGACATGTGCGATACGCATATACGAGTGGCACACGGTATACGCAGGAAGAAAGGGTGATGGTATATGGATGCGAAACGTGTCCGTGGAGGACTGCTCGCGGCGGGTGCCGCATTTGTTGCGGTGCTCGTTGTAGCGCTCCTGCTGTTCTTCGTCTCCGGCGACGAAGCCGATCTAAGCTACCGTTCCGTCGATTTTGACGCGCAGCTGCAAAGCAACGGCGACATCCGTTTCACGGAACATCTGGACTACCAGCTGAAGAGACGCGAGAATGATGACGGCGACACGAAACCGTGGAAGCAACTGTATCTGACGTTCAAACTGCGCAACCAGGATCTGACGAACATCACCGACATCTCCGTGACGAACGCGTCCACCGGCGAGCAATACACGCAGATCGCACCGCAGTTGCCGAGCGATGTATCCGACAGTGAATGGGAATCGGAATATGCCGGACATTGGTACATCGCCGACACCACAATCGGCTCCAACTATCCGGAACCATTCGACTCTGCCACCGGCGGGCTTGACCCCAACGGTTCGGACAATGACAAACAAATCGAAATCGGCTGGAACATTCCCGCCACCGTCAAACAGAGCAGTCTCAAATTCGACGTGACCATGACGTTTCATAACATGGGCACGCAGCATAGTGACGTGACGAATCTCATGTGGGAGATGTTCCCCGAAGACAACCAGGTGCCGGCTGGCAAAGTCACCGGCACCGTGCGCTTCCCCAAAGGCATAGGTTCCGACGATTCGTGGGCATGGCTGCACACTGAGGCCACATCTCAAACGTCTCGCGACACGGACGGCACGTTGCATTTCACCGTCAGTGACCTGCGCACGAACCAGTACGTCGACCTCGTCGCCGCATTCGACAATGCCGGGGCAAGTGGCGTCGAACGTGTGCGTTCCGGCGACTATCTGGACGAATTGAAATCCACGGAAGCAAACAAGGAGCAGCAATGGCGTGACGGCCAGCGGCACAAAGCCCAGCTTACGGTCGCAGGTTGGCTGGTATGTCTGATTTTGGGCGGACTGTGCTGCGTACTGGCGATTCGTGGCGTGGTCTCTTCGAACCGTGAAGCCACCTATCGCGGTGGCATCGAATACTGGCGTGAGTCACCTCAAGTCAGCCCAGCCAGCGCCGCGCATCTGATCGATGTGGTGGACGATTCCAAGGGTGAACAGTCCTCGCGTGCCATGACGGCGACGGTGCTGGCATTGGTGGTCAAGAAAGCGCTCGCCGTATATCCGGGACCTGCCGACATGTATCGTGGCATCGACCTGAGCAGGGCGAACGCGGCCGATATGGCGCGCATGATTTCCTCCGATCCATCCCGTGCCTCTGCCGCGTCAAGTACTAGTACGTTGGTGATTCTGCCTCAGGCGCTATCCCATCGGGAAACCCTTGGTCTGAGTCGCTCCGAGGAAGCCTGCTTGCAACTGCTGATTCGTATTTCCGCACGCGTGGGTTCGCCGGTATTCGACTTTAACCAGATGAAGGAGGCTTGCTCCAGCTGGGAGAACGGCTATCAGGAGATGAACCATTTCACCAATGCCTGCGATATTGAATTCCTGCAATTGAACGCGGTCAGGGATGTCAGCGGACGTTGGATAGCGCCCACCATCTTCGCCATGGTCTTTGGCGTGATTGGAATGCTGGTCAATATTGGAAGCAATATCGCGGTGGCGTTGTGCTTCGGCGGCGCGTTCGCATGCGTCGGCACGTTCTGTTTAGCTACCGGACGCAAGGAAGGCCTCACCGAATCCGGGCAGACCTATGCCGGAGAATGCTTGGGACTCAAACGGTATATGGAGGATTTCTCCAATTTCTCCGACCGTGGTGCGCTCGATTTGGTGATGTGGAACTGGTATATGGTCTATGCGGCCGCCTTCGGCATTTCCGACAAGGTGGCAAAGGAATTCGCCAAGGCGTACCCCGAAGTCAACGATCCGCAATGGCTTGACGCGTATGGGTACGATTCCCTCGGCTATTGGACGTATCGCTCCCACGCGTGGAATGGTATGTCCACTATGGGAGGCATGTCGACCGGTGCGTTTGGCGGATCGCAGTTCATGGGCGGCATCGGCGATATCAGCTCGCAGATAAGCTCCGGTTTCGCTTCGGTCAGTTCCACGATTTCCGCTGCGGCTCCATCGTCATCCGGTGGATCTGGCGGCTCCTTCTCCGGTGGCGGCTTCGGCGGCGGTGGCGGAGGCGGCGGCGGTGGAGGTATGGTACTGGCCGCCCGGCTGGGGGTGGAGCTGGGGGTCACCCCGGCGGAGGTCCCCGGACAGGTGGAGGCGGCGGTGGCCGCTGATCCACGACATGACGCCCGCCGTCGGACAACGTGACGCCCTATGACATTGCGATTGTCGGCATTGTGTTTGCCCACGCCCGGTCCGGCTTGAAAAGCCTACCTTTCGCCCATGGCGATTGGTAGGCTTTTCCATTGGCAGAACCTGAACGAGATGCCGTCCGACTTGGTTCCGACCCGGCTCCAACCGGCTCGCGCCTGCCGGAAGACACCACTTTCGAAGGAGAAGACATGACGTTGTTCCGTAATCTCGGACCGTTCCACACCACCGCCATCGGCCACGGCGAAATGCCGCTGACCATCGAAAACAACCGCGGCCACGACGTCGGCATCGAAACCCTGCACGCCTCGCTTGACGCTGGCTGCCGCCACATCGACACCGCATGGGCCTACTACACGCCGGGCGAAGAGGAACAGACCGGCGAAAAGCTGGTCCGCGAAGCGTTGGACACATGGAAGGGGCCGCGTGAGGAAGTCACCGTGGCCACCAAGGTCGGTCTGCGCCGCGCGTGGGATGGCGACAAGCCGATCTGGCCGCGCGACGGCAAGCCGGAACACCTCATCGAATACGGCAAGCAGTCCGCGCAGGCGCTCGGCGTCGACTCGATCGACCTGCTCTACCTGCATCGCCACGATCCGGAAGTGCCGTACAACGAGTCCTGCGAAGGTATCAAGGCGCTGCTCGACCAGGGCGTTGCCCAGTGGGCGGGTGTGTCCAACGTGAGCATCGAACAGCTCAAAATCGCACAGGAGATTCTCGGCGACAAGCTCGTTGCCGTGCAGAACCAGTATTCGCCGATCCATCTGGAAACCCAGGACACGTTGGAATACTGCGCGAAGGAAGGTCTCGCCTTCGTGTGCTGGAGTCCGCTCGGCGGCTACCGCCACCCGTACGACGAGCATCTGTTCGACCCGTTCCGCGAAGTGGCCGCCAAGCATGGCGTGAGCTACCAGCGCGTGGTGCTGGCTTGGGAGCTGGCCAAGGGCGACCACATGTTCGTGATTCCGGGCGCACACCGTCCCGAAACCATCCTCGACTCCCTGAAGGCCGACGAGCTCGAACTCACTGACGAGGAGCTCGCCTTCCTCGGCTGAAAAAGCACTGCCCGTCCGCATTTTGTTAACCCAACCACTCAGCTCGGGTAGCAAAACACGGACGGGCATACGTTTTTGCGGAACCGGACGGCTATCGGGGATTACAGCACGGCCATCACGAAATCAGCTAGTAGTTTGACGCCGTACAGCACCACCACCGCGCCACACACGCGGTTCATCGCGGTGACGATTCGCGGGCTGAACTTGTGGCTGAACAGCGACACCAGCAGGGTGATGCCGAAGAACCACAGTGCCGACGCGGTTTCCACGCCGGTGATGAACGGCGTGGACTGACCGACGGTAAGCGTCGCGCTGAACGCGCCGAGCATCAGCGTGCCGTCGATGATGGCCTGCGGATTGCACCACGTCACCGCACCGGCGGTGACGATGGTGTGCAGCAGCTCGCTGTCGCCGCCGAATTTCGAAGTGACGCGTTGCGCAAGGCCCTGCGATTGCGAGGTCTGCGACTGCGGCGTTTGCGCGGCGCCATCATCGCCACCTTTGCCGGGAAACAGCAGACCCGCGCCGATACGGATGACCACCAAGCCGCCGATCGCCAGAATGGCCAGCTTCAGCCATGCGTGGTCCTGCATCAGCCTGCCGATGCCGAAAAAGCAGGACAGCGACAACGACACGTCGAAGAACAGTACGATCAGCGCGGTCAGCAGCGCGCGGCGGCGCGGCTTGGTCAGCGCCGAATCGATGACGAACAGATTCTGCATACCGATCGGCGCGACATACGCCAATCCCAATGTCAGCCCTTGGAAAAAGAATCCCATACTCGCCTCTTATCCATCCAAACATATTTGGTTGGTTGTAATCAACCCAGCCAAAACCAACCAAATCGCTCATTCTGTAATCGCAGGAAAAACCTCTATTCTGCGAAAAACAACGTAACCAGTGTCATATTGTATAGGTGTTGCTACAATAGGCAACCAGCCAAAAGCTGAGGTTTGGCTCAGCCAATCGCAGGACGGTCCACTGTCAGAAAGCAGATGCGCCGACCACGGAAAACGCCGAACCATACCGACACCACCAATGTGAAGGAGCGTCATGGCACGCATCGCGCCGCTGAACATCGATTGGAAACCGGACCGTACCACCGGCGAACCCGTCACCGAACAAATCGTCGGGTACATGTGCGAACAGGTGCACAGCGGCAACTGGCCGATTGGCTCGCGTCTGCCGTCGCAACGCGCGCTCGCCGAATGGTTCGGCGTGAACCGGTCCACCGTCATCGCGGCCATCAACGAGCTGTCCGATTATGGCATCGTCGAAGGGCAGCATGGAGCGGGCACGCGAATCGTCAGCAACACGTGGTCGCTGATGCTGCCGGGCGCGCCCGACTGGGCCGATTACGTGGATTCCGGCTTCTTCAAAGCCAACAACGACACCATCCAAGCCATCAACCGGTACGAGTTCACGCCGAACATGACGCGCATCGGCACCGGCGAGCTCGACCCACGGCTCTTTCCGAAAGCCATGTGGCGGCAGGTGCTCGGCGACGCCGCGGACGAGATCGAAACGCTCGGCTACCCGCCGCCCGAAGGCCTGCCCGAACTGCGCGAGGCCATCGCGGCGCACATGCGCGCCACCGGCGTCGACTGCACGGCAAGCCAGGTGCTGGTCACATCCGGCGCGTTGCAGGCGCTGCAGATGATTTCGGTGAGCCTGCTGCCGGCCGGCACCACCGTATACGCGGAATCGCCGAGCTACATCAAGTCGCTGCAGGTGTTCCAGTCGGCCGGCATGCATCTGGAAGGCGTGCCGATGGACGACGACGGCCTCAACGTGCAGGCATTGCGCGGCCTGCTGGCGGAAGGGGAGCTTGACGCCGGCCGTCCGGCGCCGCTCAACGCGCGCAACCGCAAAGGCAATGCGATCCTGTACACGATTCCGACCAATCACAATCCGACAGGCGTCACCATGAGCGACAAACGCCGGCATGAACTGGTCGAGCTTTCCGTGGACAGCCGACTGCCGATCATCGAGGACGGCGCCTACCGCGACCTGTATTTCGAGGATGATGCCCCGCTGCCGTCGCTGAAGGCCCTCGATGAGACCGGCATGGTCATCACGCTCGGCAGCGCGTCCAAGTCGCTGGCTCCCGGCTTGCGCATCGGATGGCTG
>ERZ780149.3169-NODE-3169-length-14139-cov-2.425873_pt1 | contig 14139 bp, 14 predicted proteins | sample MGYA00511367_ERZ780149 | MGnify/ENA primary metagenome ERZ780149 (study PRJEB29588, sample SAMEA2153852) | human gut metagenome | biome: human gut; feature: human-associated habitat; material: faeces | place: Denmark | collected 2008/2010 ... | reverse complement strand
CGCCGGGGCCGTTATCCGTCGGTCGGGGCATATCAGTCAAAAGATTCGCCTTATTATCCTTGGTATGACTTTCAGGAATTTCCGAATCGCTACACTTGCTGGTGGAATATTCCGATCCTACCGCGTATCCATACGGAAGTGCCGTCCTGCCGCGAATACTTTCTGCGCCCCGGCGGGGTCATCGACCATTATGCTAAACTCGGGGTGGACGGTTTCCGCTTAGACGTGGTCGACGAGCTCCCGGACGTGTTTGTCGACGGCGTCAAAGAACGTCTTCACAAGACTTCTCCCCGGAGTGTTCTTTACGGGGAAGTGTGGGAAGATGCCTCCAATAAGGTCGCGTATGGTTGCAGGAGACGTTACTATACCGGACGACAGCTTGACGGCGTTATGAATTATGAATTGCGCCGTGGAATATTGCAATTCTTGCGCCACCATCGTATCGATGCGTTACGCTATGCGCTGACAGAAGTAATGCCCAATACACCGAAGCGAATCCTTGACTGCCAGATGAACCTGATCGGGACGCATGATACCATGCGGATTCTGACCGCGCTCGGGGGAGAGGGACCCGAGGGGCACACCAATGATGAGCTTGCGGTGATGCATCTTGATACGGAAGAACGAAGAGAAGCGGTTTGCCTCTTAAAAATCGCCTATACGATTCTCGCGACACTTCCCGGTGTGCCGATGATATACTACGGTGACGAGGCGGGGATGGAGGGGTATTCCGATCCTTTCAACCGCCGTCCGTTCCCTTGGAGCAACGTGGATCAAGATCTTCTTTCTTTCTACCGTCAGATTGGAAAGATACGGCACAGTCGCGATGAATATCGTGAAGGAGCATTTAGGCTTTTACGTCTTGACACGGAATCGCTTGCTTTTTCGAGGACTTCCGATTATCATATAGTGCTGACAATTGTCAATCATTCTGACACATCAAGAATTTGGATATTGCCCGCCGGCGAATGGAAGAACCTCTTGACAGAGGAAACCGTCAGTGGCAATTTCTCCACGGCTCCGCATACGGCGGTAATACTTGGCAATATATAAGAAAACGGGAGGCATCGACCTCCCGTTTTTCGCCGTTTGTGTTACGTCAATTGCGCTTTCAAAACGCGAGCTACGGCACGCGCCTGTGCTTTGGTATTGAATGCGCCGCAGGACAGGCGCACCAGCCCGGTGTCTTGCGTGGCAAGTGTTTGATGTGCCAGCGGTGCGCAGTGCAAGCCGCCCCGCACACAGATGCCTCTATAATCCAACCGGGTGGCTGTTTCGTCGGAAGACTCGCCCCGCACACGAAAGGCGGTGATACCGCTTTCGGCTTCGGAGAATAACTCGATTGGCGGTATTTCGCGAAGGAGAGCGTGCATCAGACGCGTAAATTCGCGTTCGCGATGTTCAATGGCGGAGATGTCGTGCCGGAGCAACCACTCGACCGAAGCGCCAAGCGCACCGATCGCCGGAGTGGAAAGTGTGCCTGGTTCCAGCCTGTCGGGCAGATAGTCGGGCATATACGGAGACAGGGAATCGGCGCCGCTACCGCCTTGGAAGACATCGTGAATACCGTCGCCATTCCGCAAATAGAGAATGCCGGATCCCTGTGGACCGAGGAGCCCCTTATGCCCCGGAGCGCATAGTGCATCACAGGGAAGACGGCGGACGTCCACCACTCGATGCCCGAGACTTTGCGATGCATCAAGAACAAAGTATATGCCGTTCTGACGGCAAAAGCGCGCAATTGTTTCTATGGGCAAAACGGTGCCCGTCACGTTGGAGATATGCGTGCAGATCAGCATTCCCGTATCGGGCGTGAGCATTTTGCCGAGAGAGGCTTCTGTTAGATTTTTGTGAGCAAACACAGAGTAGGAAATCAGACCGTCCTGCGCCATGCGGTGGATCGGCCGAAAAACGGCATTGTGCTCCATGTCACTGATTAAGATGTGCATCCCGGGGCGTACCCTTGCACGTAATATCGTATTGATGGCAAAGGTGGCGTTTTGTGAAAAGACGATCTGCTCTTCAGACTCTGCTCCGAGCAGTTGCTTTACGGCACATCGTGTCCGATAGACCCGTTCGGCGGCGGCGATGGAGAGCCGGTGACCGCTCCTGCCGGGGTTGCCCGGATATCGCGTCAGTGAACGGATAAACTCCCGCTTGACACAAGCGGGCTTAGGGTAAGAGGTCGCCGCATTGTCGAGATAAATCATCCTTTATACGGTTCATACGGAATATTCAGCGGGCGCAGAATAGAGGCGACGGTCAGCATAGACCCCTCCGGTAGTTCCAGTCCGTAACTGCAGCCGGATCTGTTACGCGGTTGTAGTTTTCGGATACGCGCTTTGATGCCGTTTTCCGCGAGTGCGCTTTTTGCCTTCATTGTGTAGGTGATGGAGCCGATAATTACGAGTTCGGTGTTCACATTTCCACCTCCTTCCTCACGCGCGTCTCTGCTTTCATTCTATGCGGTAAAATAATTTGCCGTTCTCCCGGAAAAACTGTGGACAAACGCATGAAACTATGTTAAAATACAGAAAAATGCGAGGTCATGTATGCACGTACGCAATTTGCATGTCGGCGGCTATGCTTCAAACTGCTATCTTGTAACGGATGATACGGATACGTACTCGGTCGTGATAGACCCATCGGTGCCGCCTCTGACTCGTTCCGACGGGCGTCCCGCAGGAACGCATCTGGTTGCCATTCTCCTGACGCATACGCATTATGACCATATGTTAGCGCTGGAAGCATGGCGTGATCTCGGGGTGCCCGTCTGCGTACCCGCGGGCGATGCAATCGGTTTCACCGACCCGTGTTACAATGTATCTGCTACGGTTTTTGCTGAGCCCACTGTGTTTCGACAGCCGGACAGGCTCTTGCATGACGGAGACATTGTGGTGTTCGGCACCTCAAGCCTGACGATGCTGGAGACACCGGGTCATACGGCGGGCGGTGGCTCCTACTACGGAGATGGCAAACTGTTTTGCGGCGATACACTCTTTGCCAATGGCGGTATTGGCAGGCAGGATGTTTCCGGCGGCGCTTTGGCGCCGATTCTAACGTCTCTTCGGAAACTGCTCGCATTACCCGCAGATACGGTGATTTATCCGGGACACGGCGAGATGACAACAGTTGCACGCGAGCGACTGATGCACGGTTTATAACAAAGGAGGGCGGTTCTTCCGCTATCGATATGGAATCTGAAATCAAAGGTAATTTTATACACGACATTATTGACGCGGATCTTGCGGCAAATCCGGAGTTGAAGATTCACACGCGGTTTCCTCCGGAGCCGAACGGCTATCTGCACATCGGCTCGGCTAAGGCGATCTGGATCAACTACATGACCGCCAAGAAATATAACGGTCTGTTTAATCTTCGCTACGACGACACGAACCCCTCAAAAGAGGATAACGAGTATGTGGAGTCAATTTACGAGGATCTGAAATGGCTCGGATGCGAGCCGACCGGCGGTATTTTTTACGGCTCAGACTATTTCGAAAAGTGCTATGAATTTGCGATTCAGCTCATTAAGCAGGGCGATGCGTATGTTTGCGACCTCTCGCAGGACGAAATGCGCGAGATGCGCGGCACTCTGACAGAGCCGGGGAAGAACAGCCCGTACAGGGATCGCTCAATCGAAGAGAATCTTGACCTCTTTGAACGTATGCGCCGCGGGGAGTTTCCGAACGGGGCGAAAACGTTGCGCGCCAAGATCGATATGTCTTCGCCGAACCTGAATATGCGTGACCCCGCAATTTACCGCATCGTACACACGGCGCATCATCGCCAAGGCGACAAGTGGTGCATTTACCCGCTGTACGACTATGCGCATCCGATTCAGGACGCGCTCGAGGGCATTACGCACTCCCTTTGCTCGATTGAGTTTGAGAATCACAGACCGCTCTATGAATGGGTCGTCGACCATATCGGTTTTGAGAAAAAACCGAAGCAGAGAGAATTTGCGCGTCTGAACGTCACACACACGGTGATGAGCAAGCGCTACCTGCGCCAACTTGTAGAAGAGAAACTCGTAGACGGTTGGGACGATCCGAGAATGCCTACTCTCTGCGGTCTTCGCCGTCGCGGCTACACGCCTCATGCCATTTTTGACTTTGTGGAGCGTGCCGGCGTCAGTAAATCGCTCAGTGTCGTGGACATTGAACTCCTTGAGCATTGCATCCGGGAAGAGCTGAATGCCGAGGCACCGCGCCGCATCGCAATTCTCCATCCGATAAAAGTCGTCATTACCAACTACCCGGAAGGGAAGACGGAGTATTTCACGCAAGCCAATCATCCGCAGCACCCCGAGATGGGCACGCGCGAGGTCCCCTTTACGCGTGAACTGTATATTGATGCGGACGATTTCGCGGAGGTGCCGCCTCCGAAGTTCTTCCGACTGAAGCCGGACGGAGAAGTCCGCCTCATGGGGAGTTATATCATCAAGCTCAACGAAATCGTTAAGAACGCTGACGGCAGCGTTAAAGAACTGCACTGCACTGCCGACCTTGAGACGGGGAACGGCAATCCTGCTGACGGGCGTAAGATCAAAGGAACGATTCACTGGCTGTCCGCAGATTATGCCAAAGAAGCGACTGTGATGCTGTACGACCACCTGTTTACGCTCGAGAATGTCGCGGATATTCCCGACGGGAAGGGATTCGACGATTATTTGAATCTTAACTCCGTGCAGAAATTGGAACACTGCAAGTTGGAGCCCTCTCTCGGTGCCTTCGTCCCCGGTACGCGTTACCAGTTTGTACGCGTCGGATACTTTATCGCCGATACAAAGTATCCTGACACCTACAACTGTATCGTGGGGCTGAAAGACAGTTATAAAGCATAACCGATAAGCCCGACTTCGGTCGGGCTTACTTCGTAGGAGGCAGTATGGACGTCAACTGCATATTTGAGAGCAATTCCGAGATGCTGCGCGCAATTTGGGACAGAGGTGTCTCTCTTTTTGAAAGTTTTAGCCCGGATGAGGTCTCCGCTCATCAATCGCCTTATGGATTTCTTGCTTATTTGCGTGCCTATCTTTGTCTGATCGGGGACCGTGAGGGCGCTCGTATTTTTTTGCAGGATGCGTACAAACAAATCATGACGTCCGGCAATCGTCAAATGCTGTATATGTTCCCGATCGCCTTGGAACACTATGTGAATTATGCGGATGATCGGCTGTTTGCCTCCGATATGGTAGAGCGATGCGAGAAGGAACTAACACGCTCTTTGCCTGCAAATTTTCCGACGGACAATTTTGAGACGGACGCTCTGTTTCTCGGGGCGTTGTTTGCTTTGTTTCGACTGCGCGGCAAAGTCGGTCTCTCGGGAGGCGTGTCCGTTCGTGTCGCTTTGACCGAACGTTTTCATGCGCTCTATTACCAGGCAAAGACCGGGCAATACCATGACGGGGGCGGCCTTGTGACCCCGGCGACGCAGATTTTGCCGATGGCTTTCGGCTTCCTGCATGAAGGGGCACACGGTACGATTCGCCGTTGGCTGATTGAAGAATCCTTCTCCACACCACGCGAGTTGCGCCTCCTGCTGTATGATGCTGTATATGCAGAAGAGCTCTTCGATCTTTTGATGCCTACGTTGATAGAGGGTGGAATCCCTAACACTCGCGTCACACCTGCTGACCTCTCAGGGCTCGTCTGCATTGTCACACACCTGTGTGGTGTAGATCTTACTATGATGGGGCAGGGGATCCAGGCGTCAACTCCGCATTTTCCGCATGGTGTCACATATTCGCTGACGATTCCGTCAGCACATGTATATTTGTCATTTGAATCGGAGGACTACCCCGGTGAACTCGTTTTTTGAGAGATTGTTGCGACTTCTGTTTCCGCCGAAGTGCCCAGGGTGCGGAGAACTGCTTTCTGCCCGTGATGAGGTAATGTGCTCCGCTTGCACGGCGGATTATGTGGCGGCGACGGATCGTGTATGCCCACAATGCCTGAAGAAGATGCACGCATGTACTTGCCCGAACCGATTTCTTGACAGACACGGCATTCACACGGTCATAAAACTGTTTTCTTATCATCCCCATCAAGCGGATCTCGCAACCAATCGTCTGATTTTTCGCTTGAAACGTTGTGATTCCGATGCAACGATCGCCTTTCTTGCGGATCGTCTTGCGGAGGAAATACGCCCCCAAATGGAGGTCGACAAACCATACGTTTTGACGGGAGTACCGCGATCGAAAAGCGCCATACGCCGATATGGAGACGACCATGTGCGGTTACTGTGCCGCGCATTGTCAAAAAGACTGCACATTCCCTATGTAAGCGCAGTTGACAGAGTCGGGCGAGAAGGGCAACAAAAGAAAAAGAATTATCGGGAGCGTCTGGCGTCTGCCGCAGTCTCCTATGAACCCGATTACAGATTTGACTTACGAGGAAAACGCGTCATTCTTGTTGATGATGTTGTGACAAGCGGCGCGACTCTCGCCTCCTGTGCCGCTGCGGTCAGAAAATGCGGGGCACGTCAGGTGATAGCGGCGGTGATCGGTTCCTCTTATCGCTATCGCGATTTGGTCGGTACCAAGCAGTATTATTGGGAAAAACAAAAGCATAAGCAATAAAAAACAGCCGCGAGCGGCTGTTTTTTATTTATTCTTCGGGCTTTGCTGGTTCTTTCAGATGAATGTCCATCTGTGGGTAGGGAATCTCAATGCCGGCTTCTGTCAAAGCTGACTGAATTGCTTCGGTTAAGTCGAATTTTACGGTCCAATAATCCGAGGTGTTACACCAAACACGCACGGTAAAGTCGAGAGAGGAGTCCGCGCACTCGGTGAGGCGAACAAACGGAGGTGTATCGGGGAGTACCAATGCGTTCGCTGCTGCCGTTTCGGTCAGCAGTTGTTTCACGGTTGCCACGTCCGCATCGTAAGAGACGGATACCGGGATATCGACGCGGCGCGTTGCTTGTTCCGAATAGTTGGTTACGTGCGTATTGGAGAGTGCACCGTTCGGACAATGGATGGTTTTGTTATCCGGCGTAATTAGGACGGTATAGAAGATGGAAATATCGGAGACGGTTCCGGATACTTCCGCGCTCTCGATGTAGTCTCCGACACGGAAAGGCTTGAAAATAAGAATCATGAGCCCCCCTGCAAAGTTGGAGAGTGAGCCCTGAAGAGCAAGGCCGATGGCAACCCCGGCGGAAGTGAGTATCGCGACAAATGAAGTGGCGGGAACACCGAGGACAAGTGCCGCCGAGATAAAGACAAGGACTTTTAAGATGATATTTAAGGAACTGACGATAAAGTGAGCAACCGATTTGTCAATCTTGCGATACCATTTGGCTTTTTCGCAACGCTTTGCAAAGAACTTAATGAGTTTCAGCCCGATGACAATAATCAGTACGGCGTAGAGGATGCGCAGACCTGCAGTCGTCAGTAGTTCCTTCAAAAAATTCAGCAGATTCTTTCCGATTTCTTCCCAGTTCATGTGTATACTCTTTCATAAAGGAATGGGGTACACAGAAGAGTGTACCCCAAGGTGTAACGGTTATCAGCCGATCTTCGTGTAGTTGACCTTCACGCCGGGACCCATGGTAGCGGCGATGACGCAACTCTTGATATACTGACCTTTTGCTGCGGCGGGCTTCGCTTTGATGATAGCGGTCATCAGAGCGTTGAAGTTCTCCGCAAGCTTTTCGGCACCGAAAGATGCCTTGCCGATCGGGCAGTGAATGATGTTGGTCTTGTCGAGACGGTACTCGATCTTACCGGCTTTTGCTTCCTGAACTGCTTTCGCGGGATCAGGAGTAACGGTACCTGCCTTCGGGTTAGGCATAAGGCCCTTCGGACCGAGGACTTTACCGAGACGACCAATCACACCCATCATGTCAGGGGTAGCAATCACGACGTCAAAGTCGAACCAACCGCCCTGAATCTGTGCAACAAATTCTTCCGCACCGACATAGTCTGCACCGGCAGCCTTCGCGGCATCAGCCTTGGCACCACGGGCAAAAACGAGGGTGCGGACGGTCTTACCGGTACCGTTCGGGAGGACGATAGCGCCACGAACCTGCTGGTCTGCATGGCGGGAGTCAACACCGAGACGGACGTGAATTTCAATGGTCTCATCAAATTTAGCGGTCGCGGTCTTGCATACAAGTTCGACTGCTTCCTGCGGATCGTAGAGTTTTGTTCTCTCGATCAGTTTTGCACTTTCGATATACTTCTTACTCATCTTCGTTGCCTCCTATCAGTCTTCCACGGTAATGCCCATGCTACGAGCGGTGCCCTTGATCATGCTCATAGCACTCTCAATCGAGGCTGCGTTCAGGTCAGGCATCTTGGTCTCGGCAATCTTGCGGACCTGTTCCTGTGTGAGCGAGGCAACTTTGGTTTTGTTCGGAGTAGCGGACGCGGTTTCAATGCCGGCAGCCTTCTTGATCAGAACAGCTGCGGGAGGCGTCTTGGTGATGAAAGTGAAGGAACGGTCGGCATACACAGTGATGACGACAGGGATGATCATCCCGATATCGTTCTTGGTTCTGTCGTTAAATTCCTTCGTGAAGTTCGGGATCGATACGCCGTACTGCCCGAGAGCAGGACCTACGGGAGGCTGGGGCGTTGCTTTCCCGGCAGGAAGCTGGAGTTTGATATAACCCATAATTTTCTTTGCCATTTTGTAAACCTCCATGTGTGGTTAATGCGGGAGACATGAAAAATTTATCTCCCTCCCACAAGTGGCTCCGAAGAGCCGTGAAAACGCTGAGTATTACTGTTTTGCGAGGCGGATGTCGCCGGCTTCCACAAAGACGGGGATGTCTCTTGTGCCGGTATACACAAGCAGGGTGATGTCCTTCTTGTCCTCGCTGATTTCCGTAATGGTGCCTTCGTATCCTTCGAAGATACCCGATACCACGGAAACCTTGTCGCCGACTTTGAAAGTGAATTCTTCCACGCGTGTCTCCACGTTGAATTTTGCTACTTCCTCATCGGTGAGGGGAACGGGGCGCGACCCCGGTCCGACGAAACCTGTGACACCGGTGATGTTTCGCACCACATGCCAGGATTCGTCCGTCATCGTCATTTTGACCAGAACGTAAGCAGGGAAGAGTTTCACTTCCACATCCTTTTTCTCACCCTTATCGTTGGTGACAGTCTCGATCATCGTCGGGATCTGTACATCATAGATCAGGTGCGACAGGTTCCGGTTCTCAACGATTTTCTCAAGATATGCTTTTACCTTGTTTTCAAAACCCGCATAAGTGTGAATGACATACCACTTGGGACCTTGGTTCAGTTCATTAAAATCACTCATGGGTTAGCCTACCAGACCGGCGATACCTTTGATGATCTCGCCGAATACCGTATCGACCACTGCGATGGCGACGCTGAATGCAACAACCGCGCACACGACGAGCAGGGTGTTCTTCTTGACGTCTTTCCAACTCATCCACGAAACTTTTTTCAGTTCGCTGATGTATTCTTTCCAGAACTTTTTGATGCGACCGCCGAGTCTGACAAAAAAGTTGGGTTTTTTCGCCTTGACTTTTTTACCGTTCTTTTGTGCGGAAGTATCAGCAGGGACGCCGGCTGTCTCTTGGATCTCGTTTTGGTTCTCTGCCATGTTACTGTCCTCCTTACTTTGTCTCTTTGTGCAAAGTGTGCTTCTTGCAGAAGCGGCAGTACTTGTTCATTTCAAGTCTGTCAGGATCATTCTTTTTGTTTTTGCTTGTGTCATAATTTCTGGCTTTGCATTCCGAGCATGCCAGCGTAATTTTGACTCTCATATCGGCACCTCCTAATAGATTCGGGTTAAACCCGTGAATACCTCCCTCGTCGTCGGGGCAACGTCCCAAACATGAAAAAAGCCTCCGACAGAGGTAAATTTATTGTAGCACGTCGTTCACTGCTTGTCAAGTAAAAAATATAATTTAATTATATAAACGAGAACTTTTGTTTTCCTTTCACCGGCTCGAGTGTAGTTGGCGGAAAAATGTTACAAATCATGAGAGATAGTCTACTTGCATCTGAGATGTGTTTGGGTATATAATGCACACAAACGCATAAACGGAGGCAAGGCATGAAAAACACGAATCAATTTGTGTTGTACGGAGCAACGCTTCTGGATGGTACGGAACATATGGTGCCACAGAAAAACCGCGCTGTTTATATAAAGGACGGAAGAATCGAAAGAATTACGGACGCTGTCACGCCGGAGAGCGGATACACAGTCGTGGATCTGACAGGGAAATATCTGATGCCGGGACTCATCAATCTCCATGTGCATTTGCCGGCTTCAGGCAAGCCCAGAAAAAAGCCGAGTGATCCTAAAAAACTGGTAAAACTGATTACTTCGAATGCCCTTATGCGGAGAATCGGACTGAAAATCTGTGAAAAATTCGCCGAAACGGAGCTGATGAGCGGCGTCACGACCATTCGCACGGTCGGCGGCGTGGCCGATTTCGATACGGTCATTCGGGATCGGATCCGGAATGGCCAAATAGCGGGTCCGCGGATCCTTGCATCGGATATGGCAATTTCCGTTCCGGGAGGGCATATGGCAGGTTCTCTCGCTTATGAGGCGACTTCCGCCGAGGAGGCAGCCGCTTATGTTGACCGCATAGCAAAAGGCAAGCCTGATCTGATTAAACTGATGATTACAGGTGGTGTCCTGGACGCAGAAGTAGTCGGAGAACCCGGTGTTTTGCGTATGCCGCCGGAGTACGTTAAAGCAGCGTGCAACCGTGCACATGCTCTCGGCTTCAAGGTAGCGGCTCATGTGGAAAGTCCGGAAGGCGTCCGGGTCGCACTGGAAAACGGCGTGGATTCAATTGAGCACGGTGCCACGCCGGACGATGAAATCATGCGCCTTTGTCGTGAGCGGGGAGCGTTTCAGGTTTCTACCATATCGCCCGCGTTGCCGTATGCGCTTTTTGACCGTTCGGTTTCTCATGCCACGGCAGAGCAGCAGGAAAACGGAAAAATTGTATTTGACGGCATTGTCGCGCTGGCGAGAGAGTGCCTTAGAGAAGGAATTCCGGTCGGGCTCGGTACGGATACGGGTTGCCCGTATATCACACATTATGATATGTGGCGGGAGCTTTGCTATTTTGTGAAATACTGCGGCGCAACGCCCGCGTTCGCACTTTACTCCGCGACGCTTCTTAATGCAACGCTCGCGGGGATCGGAGAGCGTACCGGTTCCGTGACGGTGGGGAAGGATGCCGATCTGATTGTTTGTGAAGAAAATCCGCTCAGTGACCTGACGGTTCTCCGCAAGCTTTCGCTCGTGGTACGGGCAGGAAAGATGTATCGTCCACACATCAAAAAAATGAAGCAGGTTGAGCGTGAACTGGACAAGTTTCTTTGATGTATTTTAATCCCCCGAGATCATCGGCGCGTGGCAAGCAAAATATAAAAAGCCAAGTAAAACCCGATGGCTTTACCTGGCTTTTTGGCGGAAGCGGTGGGATTCGAACCCACGAGCCCGTGAAGGCTACCTGATTTCGAGTCAGGCCCGTTATGACCACTTCGATACGCTTCCGTGTCACGGAACACTATGTATAGTAACACAGGTTTTGATGAAAAGCAAGTATTTTTTGCAGTTTTTTAGGCGGACTTGCAAAAAGCCGATACCTATGGTAAAATGGGAAAAACGAAGGAAGTAAGTGCAAATGAAGCGGCAGGGCTATATTACTTGGGATGAGTACTTTATGGGTGTGGCGATTCTGACGGCACAGCGCTCCAAGGATCCAAACACGCAGGTAGGGTGCTGTATCGTGGATAAGGAGCAGCGTATTCTGTCGACCGGTTATAACGGGCTTCCCTGGGGCTGTTCGGATGATGAATATCCGTGGGAACGTGAGGGGAGCGACCAGAATGCGACAAAGTATCCGTTTGTCGTGCATGCGGAATTAAATGCCATTCTTAACGCGCGCGGTAAGAATTTAACCGGTGCCAAACTGTATGTCGCTTTGTTCCCCTGTAATGAATGTGCGAAAGCCATCATTCAATCAGGGATCGCTGAGGTTGTCTATCTATCTGATAAATATGCGGCAACACCCGCGACGCTGGCGTCTCGTCGGATGCTGTCTTCCGCAGGCGTGAAACTGACACCTTTCACGGGTAGGACCGATTCAATTGTTCTCAGTTTTCATCCTTGATAAGAGCGGCTTTATGCCGCTTTTTTGTTGCGCATAATTTTTTCGTAATGTTGACTTTTTGATAAAATAAGTTATAATAATATGTTGAAATAGTAGGAGGCGATATCCATGACTAAAATTGATATTATCTCCGGTTTCCTCGGAGCCGGAAAAACTACGCTGATCAAGAAACTCATCAAAGAGGCATATCAGGGAGAAAAAGTTGTCCTGATTGAAAATGAATTTGGCGAGATCGGTATTGACGGCGGCTTTTTGAAAGATGCCGGCGTGCAGATCAATGAACTAAACTCAGGTTGCATTTGTTGCTCTCTTGTGGGAGATTTCCGCGCGGCGCTCAGTAAAGTTATCGCTGAGATGAAGCCGGATCGCATTGTGATTGAACCGTCCGGTGTCGGCAAGCTGTCCGACGTGATTCGCGCGGTGCAGGGTGCGTCTGCCGATGGTGCCGTTCTGAACGGCTTTACCACGGTAGCCGACGTGAACAAATGCAAAATGTATATAAAGAACTTTGGTGAATTCTATAACGATCAGGTTAAAAACGCGGGTTGCATTGTCTTGAGCCACACCGGTCGCGCGACGGAAGCGAAAATTGCGGAGTGTGTCGCCCTTTTGCGGGAACAGAATCCGAATGCTGTTATCGTGACGACGGACTGGGACGCTCTTTCCGGGGCGGAGCTTCTTAAGGCGATGGAACGACAGGATACTTTGCAGGCTGAACTCGAACGACTCGCCGCCGAGACGCATCATGATGAAGATGAGGATGAACATGAACATCATCACCATGAGGATGGCGACGAGGAACACGAGCATCATCATGATGGCGACTGTTGCTGCGGGCATCACCATGATGACGACGATGACGACGACGAGGAACACGAACATCATCATGATGACGATGAGGACGGGCATGAACATGCACATCATCACGAACATCACCATGATGACGGCGATGATGAATGTGATTGTGGTTGCGGGGGGCATCATCACCATCATCACCACCATGCAGATGAAGTCTTCACCAGCTGGGGGAAAGAGACGACTAAGAAGTTCACGGAAGAAGAAGTGCGCAATATTTGCAATAACTTCGACGAGGATTCCGAAACTTACGGCATGATTTTGCGTGCGAAAGGCATTGTCGAAGCAACGGACGGCAGATGGATCCACTTCGATTATGTACCGGGTGAGTGCGATATTCGTTATGGTAGTGCCGGGATTATCGGTCGCTTGTGCGTTATCGGTTCTCATCTGAATGAAAACGCACTTGTCGACCTCTTCTTCACAAAGGAGTAATCCATGGAGATGCCAGTATACCTGTTTACCGGTTTTTTGGAGGCAGGGAAAACAACGATTATTCAGGAATCGCTTTCCGATTCCTCGTTTAATTGCGGTGAGCGGTGGCTTGTCGTACTGTGCGAGGAAGGGGAAGTCGAACTGGATCTTACAAAAATGGCGCACGGCGCAGACAAAGTAACCGTCGTGACATTTGATGAAGAACAGCTGCTGACGGCAGATCGTCTTTCGGCGGCACAAAAACGCGCTAAAGCGGAACGAGTGATTATCGAGTATAACGGTATGTGGAATTGTAAGAACATGACGCTTCCCTGGTACTGGAAAGTAGAGCAGCAGATCACGACCATTGACGGCTCCACCTTCCCTATGTACTACACAAATATGAAATCTCTGCTGGCAGAGATGATCCGTAAGTCCGAGATGATCATTTTCAACCGTTGCGACGGTATCAAGGATCTGAATGTATACAAGCGCAACATCAAGGCAGTCAATCCTGCCGCAGATGTGATCTTCGAGGATTCCAACGGTGAGATCGATGAGATCTTCGAGGAGGATCTGCCCTACGATCTGAATCAGGATCCTATCGTACTGGACAACCAGGGCTACGGCATCTGGTATCTGGATTCCATGGATCATCTGGAGCGCTATGAAGGCAAAAATATCCAGTTTCTGGCCATGGTACTGAAGCCCGAGGAATATCCCGATGGCTATTTCGTACCGGGA
>ERZ780149.3167-NODE-3167-length-14145-cov-2.941448_pt1 | contig 14145 bp, 16 predicted proteins | sample MGYA00511367_ERZ780149 | MGnify/ENA primary metagenome ERZ780149 (study PRJEB29588, sample SAMEA2153852) | human gut metagenome | biome: human gut; feature: human-associated habitat; material: faeces | place: Denmark | collected 2008/2010 ... | reverse complement strand
ATAATATCATATCAGTTTTGTATTTGTGATTTGTTATACAATTGTTTGTGAATTGTTAATGTGACATGTGACACAGTACGATTTATGTTTGCGAAAAATCTTACATACATCAAAGTGGGGTTATTATTGTAAATATTGTTTAGTGTGAATTTAGCCCGGAGTGAATATTAACGATCTGATGATCCGCAAAAAATCAAAAAACTACTCCCGCAGTGCAGATACGGTCGGCTGCGGGAGTTATTCTTAAATTATATAGGTTTTACGGTATTCGGACGGAGAAAGCCCGACTTCCTTCTTGAACGCGGTGCTGAAATAATAACCGTTTTCAAACCCGGTCTTTTCGGCGATTTCCGAAAGCGGCAGAGAGGTGTCCACAAGAAGCTGCTTGGCGTTTTTTATTCGGATGTTGATAAGGTGCCTCATGGGGAGTATCCCGGTGGATTTGCGGAATTTAAGGATCAGACCCGATGGAGATATCCCGAATTCGGCGGCAATTTCCTTCATGTTCAGTTTTTTCGGATAATTTTCCTTAAGATATTGCAGAACATCGGTAACCAGCGGATCGTTGATATTGCTGCTGCTGTGAAACAGGTGATTGCTTTCATAGTAATATTGAAACAGTATGTCGCAAAGAAGATGGCACATATACCGATTCTGATCGGCGTACGGGATCTTTGACATCCCACTCATCATTTGCAGGGTGCTTTGAAGACGGGATGTGTCAGAAATCGCGATTTTTCCAAGCGGCAGGTCAAAAGGCGGGACTTCTGTGTCGGATAGTCTGAATCGTATAAAATGAACGGTGATAGGCTCGATAACTCTGCGTTCAAAATTAATAAACGGTGGAATAAAATACAAATCACCCTTTTGAATTATGTCTTCCTTGCCGTCGAATTTGCAGCGGAAGGCGCCGTTTATCACAATATAAATTGTCCAATCTTCGTGAAACATGCTGAGGTATTTGAACTGATCGCGTTTTATTCTGCTATATTTTGTCGATTGAATAAAGCTGTTCATCGGTTTTGACCTCACTCAAATAAATTATAAATAATTCTAATTCATCGCATTGTATTTGTCAAGAGGAAACATTATAATTGTATCAAAAGTTTCCCCCAATACGATAAAGGAGCAAAAAAATGAAACGAGTAGTATCAATTATTCTCTTAACCGGTCTGTTCTGTCTGATGTGCGGGATTTCTGTACAGGCAGCAGACGAAACCCTGACAGGTTCGGGAATGCCGATCCTTATAACTGAGGTTGCGGCAATGCCCGGCATCTCTGAGGATTTCGGTCAGTTGGTTGAAATATACAACAATACGAAATCCGAGCTTGATCTTTACGACTATGAGTTTGACGTCACCACTTCGCGTGATGCAAATCTGACTGTGCAGATGGGAGCCAGCAAGTTCAAGGGTGGCTTCTATGCGACAATGTCAAAGGGCGAGATAATTCTGAAGTCCGGAGAATTAGCCGTGCTTTGGCTGGTGATCGATCCCGCCCAGGCGAAATATACTGAGTCGGATGTCCGCACGCTCATGGGCAATATTCCGGAAGGCACTCAGATAATCCGTGTTGACACCACTGACAATACAGTAGCTTACGGCGATGCACCTTATATTGATCGCGGAGCTGCGTGTTACCTTATGGCTAACCTGCGCGGATGCTATGCTGACGGCGGCAACAATGCGGAGCTTGCCGGTGCGTATGTGCGCATTTACGGTCAGAGCGGTCAGGGAAAGTCCCAGCTTTATGGTGATATCGGAAGTCAGACTCAGGTAAGATGGCAGGCTGACCTTACTGCAACCACAAGCAAGGTCGACAGCAACGTTGCTTGCGCTTTCGGAACTCTGGATTCGACACAGACGGACATTATTACGAATGTGTATATTCCCGAGGTCGAGACCACGCCGTCGGAAGAAACCACCAATGCGCCTGAGACGACCTCTACCCCTGAAACAACTGTTCCGGAGAACACAGATGCGCCAGAAACCACTCAGTCCCCCGAATCGTCACCTGAAACCGGAGACAGTGCACTGGTACTTCTTGTTATCATTGCAGGTGTGCTTATGACCGCGGCTGTACTGCGTCGGTGCGTGTGCAGATAAGCTGTCCTCAGATCGGGAAAGGAGAAAAAATATGAAAAGGTTCAGAGTGTCCAGTATGATCCTTGCCATTCTGTTTGTTGCCGGCTGCTGCGCGGGATGTGTCAATCAGAATGACCCTGGGGATGTGACGTCTTTGACGACAACGGAAACTGCCGTTATAACAGATAAAAGCGGAAACACCGTAGCAGAAGAAAACGAATTGGATGATAATGGCTTTTTGAAGGATAACCTCCCCGACACACTTGATTACGGCGGAAAGACGATAACGGTTCTTGCGTGGGACGGACAGAGCTACGAGGAGTTTGAAGCGGAAGCCTTGAACGGAGAAACCATAAACGATGCGCTTTACAAACGGAACGCAGCGGTGAAAGATCGCCTTGGAATAAATCTTGAGTTTATAAAAACCAAGGGCGGAGCATCCAATGTTGACGATTATGTGATCCAGGTTCGCAGTCAGGCTATGACGGGAACAGGTGAATATGACATCCTGGCTGCATACAGCCGGTCTATTGCCATGTGCGCATACGCGGGACTTACTCAGGATCTGATGAAGACGGAATATATGGATCTTGATAAACCGTGGTGGCCTGAATCGCTGCAGTCTCAGTCTGTCATCAATGATAAGCTGTATTACTGCGCAGGCGATCTTACTATTTCACTTTTCCACAATCTCCCGGTTATTTATTTCAACAAGAATCTCGCAGAGAAGTATTCTATCACCGATAATATGTTGTATGATCTGGTGTTGAGCGGCAAATGGACGCTTGACAAGATGATACAGCTCAGCGAGGGGACATATTCAGACCTCAACGGCAACAATCTTCAGGATGATGAAGATCAGTATGGATACATGGGACAGACAACTCAGGTACAGCCGCTTTTCTGGGGCTGCGGTATTACGGCGATCGACGTCGATGACGGCAAGATGAGCGTATCGCAGAGCTTTACCGGAGAGAAGATGCACGGTCTGCTTGAAAAAATACTGAACTGGATGTATAACAGCGGAGATGCCCGCTATTCTTCCAAGGGAAATACTGCGTTTTCTGAAGGAAGGCTGCTGTTCTTCCAGAATGTCGCATCTTATACCATGACAAAGTTCAACGGAATAAAAGGGCTTGATTTCGGAATCCTTCCTTGCCCCAAGGCAGACGAGGAGCAGGATAACTACTCTTCGGTAATGGGTAATACCATTACGCTGTATGCTCTGCCTATCAATTTGGAGGATACCGATATGTGCAGTGCGGTTCTTGAATGCATGAGCTCGGAAGGATATCGCAAGCTCTCGCCGGCTATTTATGAAACCTCGATGAAGGTCAGATATGCGCCGGATGCCACGACTGCAAAAATGTATGATCTGATACGCGCCAGCGCACTTTTTGACAACGGCCGTATCTTCTCATCGGTGCTTGGCGACCTATTTACCGGCACTATCAATAACCAGCTTAAGGAAAACAGCTCGGATTGGATGTCAGTGATCGCTTCGATCAATACACAGCTGAACACGAAGGTTGCTGAGATCAACGATGTTTTTGCAAAATTAGACTGAGTATTATACAAAACTCCCGGCAGCAGTATTTGTTTGGCTGCCGGGAGAATATTCCGGAGTTAAAGAAAAATATGATTTATGACCGTGTGGATAAATTGGAGGAGTGGGGAGAGCGCTGTCCTGAGCTTTGCGCGGCGCTGTCGGCGGCGCGAGAACTGTTTTCCGCTCCGTTTGCACCCGGAAAATACGTATTTGACGGAGAGGCGCTGTATGCAGTTTCGTCTGTATATGATACAGAGCCGCGTGAATGCAGAAGATTTGAAAATCACCGCAGATATATTGATATTCAATTACTTGTGAGCGGAGAGGAGCTTTTTGACGTCTGCCTGCCCGGGACAGGTCCTTCGGATACAGATTACAGCGTAGACAGGGATATTGAGTTCGATGCGCTCGGGACGGACTATTCGACCGTTTTGCTTCGCAAGGGTGATTTCATTGTGCTGTTTCCGGGCGAGTGGCACAGACCGTGTCTGAATCCGGGGGATTCTTCATGGGTATGCGAGAAAATTGTAGTGAAAGTTGACATCGAACAAATAAGAAATGCGGAAAGGAAGGCTGCCTCAGGGCAGGGTAAACTAAGATGAAGATCTCCACGCAGACATCATATGCTGTCAGGGCTCTCGGTATGGAGGGTGGTATACGGCTGCTTTGCAACGCCGGATACGATGCGCTTGATCTGTCTTTGTTTGAGATGTCAAACGACGACAGCCCTTTTAACAAGGATAACTACCGTGAATATGCAAAATGGGTGCGGTCGATTGCCGACGGATACGGAGTGACCTTCAATCAGGCGCACGCGCCATTTGTTTTTAACTGGGCTGACGATAATGTATACCATGATATAGCCCAGCCGCGCGTGTTGCGTTCGCTTGAAATTGCTGCATTGGTTGGCGCGCGTAACATTGTAGTTCATCCGTTGCACTATTTGCCTTATAAGGGGAACGAACGGGAGCTGCACCGGCTGAACATTGAATATTATAAGAGCTTTATTCCGTACTGTCAGGAGTACGGTATTAAAGTTGCGGTGGAAAACATGTGGAGGCGCGACCCTGTACGTAAATATATTATTGACAGCGTTTGTTCCCGCAGTGCGGAGCTGGCGGCAATGGTTGACGAGTTGAATGATATCGCACCGTGTTTTACCGCTTGTCTTGATGTCGGGCACTCTGTACTTATAGGTGAAGAGGCTGAGGATGCCATCCGCGCACTCGGAGCAAAACGTCTTGGAGCGCTACATATACACGACAACAACTATATTGCCGACCAGCATACTCTGCCCGGACTTGGAATAATGAACTGGCAGGCGATTACCGATGCGCTAAGGGAGATCGGATATTGCGGTGAGTTCACGTACGAAGCCGACTCATTTCTGAAAGGCTTTGCACCTGATGTTCTGCAAACAGCGGCGCGGTTCATGGTCGACATTGCACGCTATTGGGCGGCGAAGTGTGAGTAAAACACACATTTTTATCAATTTATTTTGTCTTGCGAAAGGAAAAAATATGAAACTGCTTGCAAACGAATTTATACTGCCATTTGTTGAAGGAATGTCCTGCCACGCCAGCCATTTTGTTTTGCTTCGCGACGGGCGTGTGTTCTGCGTATTTTTTTACGGCAGCGCAGAAGGAAACGGTGATGTGAGGATATTCGGTTCTTTCCGGGAGCGTGACTGCTCATGGAGCGAGCCTTTCGCAATAAGCGAGGATGACGGAATTGCGCACTGGAATCCAGTTCTGTTTGAACGGAAGGATGGAGCGTATATGCTTTTTTACAAGGTCGGAAAGACAACCTCCGATTGGAAGACGCTTTGCCGCGTTTCAACCGATGACTGCCGGACATGGTCTGACTCCTATGAGATGGTTCAGGGGGATGTAAGCGGCGGTCGCGGACCGGTTCGCAATAAAGCGATTTATCTTCCGGACGGCAGTATATTAGCGCCGGGTTCAACCGAGGTGGGAGAATGGAAATGCTTTTTTGACCGTTCAACTGACGGCGGACAGACCTGGAGCCGCTCCGATGATCTTTGCATCACCGATGAGCTTACTCCCAAGTATGAAGATCTCGCAGGGCACGGTATTATTCAGCCCACCCTTTGGCTCAGTGCCGACGGCGTTCATGCTCTTATGCGTTCATCAGAGGGAAGAATTTACCGTACCGATTCGACGGATTATACACACTGGTGTAAGCCGTATGCAATCGATATGCCGAACAACAACAGCGGTATTGATGTTGCAAGGCTTCCTGACGGGCGGCTGTTTTTGGCATGCAATCCGGTTGGTGAAAACTGGGGCAGCCGCACTCCGCTTTCACTATATGTTTCGCACGATAACGGTCTGACCTTTACATTCTATTCGCATTTGACCACAATGCGCGGTAAGTACGCATATCCTGCGCTGCGTTATGCAGACGGTTGTCTGCACGTGACATATACATGGAATCGCAAAACGCTTACATATATGTGCATGGGAGATATTTAATGAGTAAAAAAAGCGCATGGAAATGGCTGAGTCTTATATTTATGACTGTCGGAGTGCTTCTGCTGACTATCGCGTGTAATAGCGGTACGCAAGGAGAGGCGCCTGTCACAACAGCTCCGGATAAGACTCTGCCGCGCGAATACTGTATCATTCTGCCAAAGTCTGCTACCGGTCAGATCACCGATGCTGCCAATTCCTTTGCCGAGGCTGTGACGGAATATCTGGGCACAGCGCCGCGCGTGATAAAGGAAAATAAGCTGAGTGATGCAGAGCGTGCTGATACTGATGTGTATCGTATCCTTGTCGGAATGACGGGATTTTTGCAGACGGTGCAGGTTTACGAAACACTTCCGTACGGTTCTCAGACGATCACCGCGGTGGACGGTGCGCTTGTTGTAGGAGGCTGGTATGATGACGCGACGGTTGCCGCGCTTAATTCCTGCCGGAAAATGCTGTCGGTATGGGCGGCAGACGGAGAACTGAAAGTCCCCGTTGATTACAGTAAAACCGTTGACCTTAACGAAACGCTGAGTGCGTTGCCGAGGTATCCTGACGCACTGCCCAAGGAGCTTGTTGATTGCGGCGACGGTTGCATGATGATGATCTTCAAAACTACTGAGGCGAGTTATAACGACTATATTTCCGGCTTGCAGGGTCAGAACTTCCGATTTTACTCCGAAAATAAAATAGCCAATATTCGTTTTTCAACACATGAAGACGGTAAGTATGTCGTGAATACCGTCTGCTATACCGGGACCGGAGAGGTGCGGCTGATGATAGAGCCGCTTTCAAAAACCGCACTCGCGCCGTTACCTGAAAAAGAAGGGCAGCCGGATACTCCCGTCACTCTTACTCAGATAGGCTTGAATCTGAGCGGAGGTGAAGACGACATGGCAGGAATGAGTTATCTTTTCAGGCTGGAGGATGGCAGCTTTTTAGTAATTGACGGAGGGTATTATCGGGACACTGACGCAAATCGTCTGTACCAATGTATGCGCGAACAGTCAGGTGAAAGCAAGCCTATCGTAATAGCGGCTTGGATCATGACTCACGGGCACGGCGACCATCTTGGCTGCTTCATGCGTTTTACCGAATTGTACAGCGATAAGGTAACCGTTGAAAGATTCATTTATAACGATCCCTGCGCGAAGCAGCGCAATCTCACCGGGGACGGACCGTATTATCAGCTTAACCGTCAGGCGATGCAGAAATATCCCGGTGCTGTAATTCACAAGGCGCATCCCGGGCAGGTTTATGCTATCCGCAATGTTATAGTTGAGATATATTACACGCTTGAGCTTTATGAACCCAACAGCCTTACATATTATAATGACTGTTCGCTGGTTTTCTCGGTGAGAGCCGGCGGACAAAAGATAATGTTTTTAGGCGATATCTCAGAGAATGTTTCCCCGCTTATTGCATCGCTGTATCAGGATGCATTGGCTTGTGATCTGCTGCAGGTCGCACATCACGGATTTGCCGGAGGAACGGCAGTGCTGTATCAATATCTTTCACCGACTTATCTGCTCTGGCCGTCTGCGGATTTTGTATATACTACAAGGATCAGTGCTGATCGTTTTAAGACTCTGAGCGATTCAGCCAAAAATGAAAACTGCTTCGTTGCTGGAAACAGAATCATAAGCCTTCTTATAGACGCGGAAAAGGGAATTGTAAAGACAGGGTAAGGGTGCGTCAATGATATGTAAGAAGATACGGTTCTCGTCTCGGTATCCGGATGCCGCACTGACCGCATGGTTGAGTGAGGATGCTGAAATCCTTCGGATGCCTCCCCGACGTGCCATGATAGTTTGTCCCGGCGGAGGCTATCGGGGACACGCCGCCAGAGAGGCTGAACCGATTGCAAAAAAGTTTTTCGGCGAGGGCTTCAATGTGTTCCTGCTCAGCTACTCAGTAGGAGACAAGGCGGTGGATCTTGCGCCGATCATTGAGTTGGCATTGGCTATACGCTATATCCGCGAACGTGCCGAAAAATTTCATATTGCACCGGATCGGATCTTTGTAATAGGTTTTTCCGCAGGAGGACATCTGGCGGCATCTGCCGGTGTGATGTGGAATCACCCGCTCATCCGCGCCGCCGTCGGGGTGGAATCCGGAGAGGCTGCGGCTGGAATAAACCGTCCGACCGGTACGATTCTCTGCTATCCGGTTATTACATCCGGTGAATATTCTCATCGTGCTTCATTTGACAGACTGTGCGGGTCACCGGATGCGTCGGACAGTGAACGCGCCAGATTTTCACTTGAACAATACGTTGATGCTGATACCGTCCCGGCTTTTGTTTGGCACACAGTGGAAGATAAAACGGTATCGGTTCAAAACAGCTTGCTTTATGTGCAGGCTCTGATAAGAAACGGTATACCGGTGGAAGCACATATTTATCCGAGTGGACGGCACGGACTGTCGCTTGCGACAAAGGAAACCTGGTCGGGGCAGCCGGAGCGGCTTGTACCCCATGTGCAGAGCTGGTTTGAATTAGCTTTGAGTTGGATAGAGGATTTTGAAATAGTATGTGGAGGAAGTAATCAATGAAGCAAGATTTTTCTGTAGTCAAAGGTGTTTACCCAACCATGATCACGCCATACCGTGACGGTAAGATAGATGGGAACGCCGTGCGTGAGTTGGTACGGTTTTACTGGAAAAGCGGCTGTGATGGTATTTTTGCCGCTTGCCAGTCAAGTGAAATCAGCTATCTCAGCGTTGATGAACGGGTTTCTTTGGTGCGTCTTGTGGTTAATACTGCACGTGAATTGTCAGACAATGATAAAAGTCGCCCACCGATGATGATCGTGGCATCAGGGCATGTTTCCGATGAGCTGTCAGCACAGGCTGAGGAACTGAACCGCATTGCCGCGGAGGGTCCTGACGCGCTAATACTCATCAGCAATCGCTTTGATATAGCCAACACGACCGACAAGGCATGGATTTCCGATGCCGGGAAGCTGATCAGCAAACTTCCGCCCGACTTGCCGCTTGGGATCTATGAGTGCCCCAAACCGTATAAAAGACTGCTGAGCGATGAGATGCTTCGCTGGTGTGCTTCCGACGGACGCTTTTATTTTATCAAGGACACCTGCTGTGACGCTGATCTTATTGCACACAGGCTTGATATCTGCCGCGGCAGTCATCTTGAAATCTTCAACGCAAACGCGCAGACCCTGCTTCCTACTCTGAAGGCAGGGTGCGCGGGTTATTGCGGCGTTATGGCTAACTTCCATCCTGAGTTATATGTGCGACTTTACAATATGGACTGGTCGGGCAAGGAAGCGTCGCTGCTTCAGGATTATCTCGGACTTGCGGCAACGGCTGAGTCGCTGACGTATCCGTGCTGCGCAAAAGATTATCTGAATCGTTATCGGAAAATTCCGATGGAGATAATGTCAAGAAGTGCCGATGGATCGCTTTATACCTCTTATCAGCGCGGCTGCATTGACCAATTTGCCGAGTTTAGTGAATACATAGTCAGAAATTACGCAGGAGGAAATGAAAAATGAAAAGGACTATCGGACAATATCCCGCAATAGGAATACGCCCCGTCATAGATGCACGTCGCGGCGCGCTTAAGGTGCGCGAGTCACTTGAGGAGCAGACTATGGGTATGGCAGAGCGTGCCGCGGAGCTTTTCCGTGAGAATCTGCGCTACGCCGATGGAACACCCGTAAGAGTCGTTATTTCAGATACTACAATTGGGCGTGTAGGTGAGTCGGCGCGCTGCGCTGATAAGTTCAAACGCGAGGGCGTAGCTATCACCCTGACGGTTACCCCGTGCTGGTGCTATGGGGCGGAGACAATGGATATGGATCCGGATACTATAAAGGGAGTGTGGGGATTTAACGGCACAGAACGTCCCGGTGCGGTTTATCTTGCGTCAGTGCTTGCTGCGCATGCACAGAAAGGCCTGCCTGCATTCGGAATTTACGGTCATGATGTACAGAATGTCAATGAAACCGATATTCCGGATGATGTTCGCGAAAAGCTGCTTCGCTTCGGGAGAGCTGCCGTGGCGGTCGTATCAATGGCAGGCAGATCATACCTGCAGATCGGCGCCATGTGTATGGGTATTGCAGGCTCGCTGATTCAGGCGGACTTTTTTGAAGATTACCTTGGAATGCGGGTGGAATCTGTTGATGAGGTGGAAGTTCTTAGAAGGATCGACAAGGGTATTTATGACCATGATCTGTACGAAACCGCTCTTGCGTGGACGAGGAAAAATTGCCGCGAGGGACTTGACAAAAATCCAGATTTCATCCGTAAAAGTAATGCCGAGAAGGAGGATGACTGGGCATTCACTGTAAAGTGTGCTTTGATCATTCAGGATCTTATGTCCGGCAATCCGGATCTTCCCGAGGGCTTCGAAGAGGAAATGATAGGTCATAATGCGATCGCGGCAGGCTTTCAGGGACAGCGGCAGTGGACCGACGCATATCCCAACACCGATTTTCCGGAGGCAATCCTCAACAGCTCCTTCGATTGGAACGGCGCCCGCGAGCCTTTTGTTCTGGCTACCGAAAACGATACCCTTAACGGTGTAAGTATGCTGTTTATGAAGCTGTTGACAAACCGCGCGCAGCTCTTTGCAGACGTACGTACCTGTTGGTCGGCAGAATCCGTAAAACGTTCGGCTGACTACAACCTGACGGGTCACGCTGCCGAAGCGGGAGGATTTATTCATCTTATCAACTCCGGTGCGGGCGCTCTTGATTATAGCGGGTGTTCTAAAGATCCGAGCGGCAATCCGACCGTCAAGCCTTGGTATGATGTCACTGACGACGATATGTCTGCGATGCTTGATGCTACCGAATGGTGTGCTGCCGACAACGGTTATTTCCGCGGAGGCGGATTTTCGTCCCGGTTCGTTACTGAGGCAGAAATGCCCTGTACCATGATGCGACTTAATCTTGTCAAGGGATTGGGACCTGTGGTGCAGTTGGTTGAAGGATGGACTGTTCACCTGCCCGATGAGGTCACGGATATTCTTTGGAAGCGTACTGACTATACCTGGCCCTGCACGTGGTTTGCGCCGACGGTAAGGAAGGCTCGCCTTTTGCGTCTGCTTATGACGTCATGAACAACTGGGGAGCCAATCACGGCGCGATAAGCTACGGACACATCGGCGCAGATATAATCACGCTGTGTTCCATGCTGCGTATTCCGGTTTGTATGCATAATGTGCCTGAAAAGGATATTTTCCGTCCGGCGGTCTGGAACTCGTTCGGGATGGACAGGGAAGGGCAGGATTACCGCGCCTGCGCCGCTTTCGGAGCGCGTTACGCCAAGGGAAAAAGATAATTCAGCTTTTCCCGAAAACGTAAAAAAGCAAAGCAATAAATAAAACAGGCAACAAATCAAAGTTGCCTGTTTTATTTCGATGTAATACCATGGAATTAAATTAAGATACATATTATTGTTGAAACAGTATGGTCTATAACTGTGGTGATATTATAGCATTTTTTAAGGTGACAAACAATGCCCAAGGCGCAATTATAACGATAATTAACAAAAAGCCACTGCACAGCATAGCCTGCCGTGCAGTGGTCAAGTTAATTATTTGTACTTATCGACATATTCGTCAATCAGTGCCTGAATTCCGCGCATTTCTGACTCAGTGTCGAAAATTTTAGTAAAATTAGTATCAGATGCCGACTTATAATGTGTGCTGATGAAGCCGTCAAAGCCTTTGGCTCCACCGCCGAACTGCCTGTCGCTGCAGAATGAGTAATCCTGTCCGACAGCACTTTTGCCCGTGACGAGAGTATAGCACATTTGCGCCGTAATATATCCTGCAAGTGGATTGGGGTGATGGGTATCACCTTTGTTTTTAATAAATGTCGTCTGAGTGTAAATGAAGCTGCTGTTTTCGACTTCAGCCTTTCTTCTGATCATATCGTACGCCAGCTGCCCCCAATTAACGACTGACACACCCATTTTACGCAATGTCGGCAGTGCATTGAGAATATTGGTGTGATTTCTCAGGCAGGTGTACGAATGATTGACATAAACGAACTGCACACCCGGCTTGGTGAATCTCTTCATCACGTTTTTCACATCGCTGACAAAGTTTGAATTGTTCTCGCCTGCCTCTGATATGAACACTATGTCAATATCCGAAAGATCGACGTCTGCCAAAAGATCCTTTCCGATACCGGGACTGCCGCTGCCTCCGGTTTTGTCTCCGTCGGGAGTAAAGTCTCGCAGACGATGGCCTCCATACGTAAAATCATAAACAGTAACATTTTCGCCGTTCGCACGGCAGATCTGATAGAAAATCCCATAGTCCTGCTGGCGCTGATTGCCCAACTCCACACACCCGCCGTAGTATACAAACGAGTTGCCGATAAACGCTACCTTTTTGCCGTCAATGCTCACGCCGGTTTCGTACAGCGCCTCATCTATGCCGGAAGCAAGTGTGTTATTGCCGCTGTCAGATATCAGCTTTTCAATTTTCTCCATAGCTTTTTTATACCCCGTAATGCCACCCGCCGAAATGACAACATTGCCGTCTTCAGTCTTAATAATGTAATCACCGGATTTCAGCTCCCCGGTTGCCAAGCTCTTTCCCGCAACTGAAATTGTAACACGACCTTCGGCAGCGGACTCTCCGACGACCTCGGGCAAATATCCCGTATTCTCACCGAACCATGCGGCAAGAGCTCCGGCAAATTCAATATCGGAATCGGAAGGTGAATCACATGTCTTGATCACATATTCAGAAATGTTGTGTCCGCATACAGTCAGATCTTTAAATTTGTAACCATCGTATGAAACAACAATGCTTCCGCCGTTGTAGTAAATCACCCCGTCACGCATTTCAAGCTGACTGTAAAACCAGTCAAGCGCGTCGGACAGCCGGGACGTCGTGCTTGCGGTAATCACAATTTTAGGCCCCATTACCTTGACGGAAAAATCAAGATATGTCGGCAAGCTGTCACTGCACTCTGCCGATTCAGGATGGTTGGTCAGCCCAACAAGTATCTCAGGCTCATCATTGTTTACATCGTCAGGATTTTGGACAAAGTCATCATTTATGTTGATAATCGTGTTGCCTGCCATAGCATATATCTTTTTACACAACTCCGAACACAGGTTAACCACTTCGGTTTCTGCCTTCTCAGATCGGATAATTGTATACTCAACTTCGCCTGACAGTGCAATGGGACCGCTCACGGTCTCGGACGTTGTTGTATCCTGCACAGGTGTAGTATCACCGGACGTTGAATCCGGACCGTTACCGCCACCTGTACAGCCGCACAGCACTGCCACCGTCACCAGCACAACAATTATAAACTGCAGTATTTTTTTGATCATAACTACCTCACACAATATCGTATTCTATTACGAGCAGGGATGCAAAGTATCCTATCTGCTCAGTCGTTGCATCATAACTCAGCGCACTGTGGTGTGTCACACCCGCACGGCTGATAGTCTCCAGGAAATCGGCAACCGGAATGCGCGGCTTCAGACAACCGCACACATGCGACTCGAAGTTATCGTGCCATCCTCCATTTCAACAGGAGATATCAGCATACGGAAACCGTCAGCAGCCAGATAGAGCCTTACCGCCGCGATAACAGCCATAAGAAACGACCGGATTTTCAGCCTCGCCGAATATAAAATTGATCTCCTTCATACCGAGCATGACTCGCGCATTCGGATATTGCTCGTCAAGCTCCAGCATCTGCGTAAATAGCTTTGCCTCCGGTCATTCCTGCTACCATGAACTGCTCAACAGCAAGACCGACTTTAAATGCAGCCCACTCCATCATGGCAGGTCCCATGTCATAAATGTTGTGCTCAAATGACCTGCCGTCAAAAGCTCCGCAGCAGCCGTCTCTATGCGCAAAAAATGTACGCTCCGGCGGGCAGAGACAACAAAGCAGGCTGGCAACAGACGCTCGGGGTGTCTTTGTCCAGTTATCAAGCTCTTTTAGGCTCACTCCGGACTCCCGCGCAAAGCTTTCCACGGTGGAGCATACGCCTTACAGTGTTGACATAGCTCCTT
>ERZ780149.3152-NODE-3152-length-14208-cov-49.133894_pt1 | contig 14208 bp, 17 predicted proteins | sample MGYA00511367_ERZ780149 | MGnify/ENA primary metagenome ERZ780149 (study PRJEB29588, sample SAMEA2153852) | human gut metagenome | biome: human gut; feature: human-associated habitat; material: faeces | place: Denmark | collected 2008/2010 ... | reverse complement strand
CATCATTGAGTAACAAAACAAAGCAAACAAAAGGAGCCTTCGGGCTCCTTTTTTTGTGAAAAACGAATGCCATCGTATGACAGATCCCCCCTGCTGCAAAAAGATTATGCTTGTCAGGAAGCGGCCCGATTTCGGGAATAAAAAATCGGTGACATATTCGGGTGCAGGCAGAAATATTGGGGAATCTGAAAAAGAAACCGTGCCGGCTCAGCCGTATTCACTTACAAATAAAACGATGCCGCCGGATAAAGGAACAGGATACTCCCCCCCTGATAGGCGAGTTTTTTGCGGGCGTAATCAGAGAAAGTAAAGCATACACCATTATGCCCCAAAGTCAACCGGGAAGGTTGACAACCGCCAGGGAAGCCTGTATACTTTTCTGGTTATTATTTTTTAAGAAATCAGGCGGAATATGGAAAAAATACAGGAAAATAAAATGGGCTCCATGCCGGTGCGCAAGGTGCTTTTTGATATGGCTGTGCCCATGATGATCTCCATGCTGGTGCAGGCTCTTTATAATGTAGTGGATGCAGTGTATGTAGCACGGCTTAATGAGAATGCACTTAACGCCGTGTCTTTGGCTTTCCCGCTGCAAAATGCCATGATCGCTGTGGCTAGCGGTACCTGTTTGGGTATGAACGCACTGCTTTCCAGGTACCTGGGGGCAAAGAAACGGGAGCTGGTAGATGAGGTGGCGGGGACAGGGATCTTCCTTTCCCTAGTCAGCACTGTTCTTTTTGCCATTGTAGGACTGACCTGCGCCAAAGCTTATTTCCTGTCCTTTACGGATGTGGAGGAGATCGTTCGCTACGGCACGGATTATGTAACCATTTGTCTGGCCCTTTCGGCGGGTATCTTTTTTCAGTTCTGCTTTGAGCGGATGCTTCAGGCAACGGGCCGTACCCGAATCACCATGATGACCCAGCTGTTCGGCGCCATTATCAACATCATTCTGGATCCCATTCTGATCTTTGGTCTGCTGGGCTTTCCCAGAATGGAGGTGGCGGGAGCGGCTGTGGCCACGGTGGCAGGGCAGATCGCGGCGGCTGTTCTTTGCCTGATCATGAATCTGAAAAAGAACCCGGACGTGGGTATTCACCTGAAACAGACCCGGCCCCATTGGGCTATGGTAGGGGAGATCTACCGCATCGGGTTCCCATCCATCCTCATGATCAGCATTGGATCTGTGCTGAACTTCCTGCTCAACCAGATACTCATCGCTTTTACCACCACAGCTACCGCAGTATTCGGCGTATACAGCAAGCTGCAGAACTTTATCTTTATGCCCGTATTTGGCCTGAACAATGCCATGGTGCCTTTGATCTCCTATAATTATGGCGCCAGACAGAAAGAGCGCATCCATCAGGCTATCCGGCTGACGATCTTTACCGCCGTGGCCATCATGTGTGTGGGTACGCTGCTGTTTGAACTGGTGCCCGGCTTCCTTCTGCGGCTTTTTCAGGCTAAAGAGCATATGTTAGCCATTGGTATTCCGGCCCTGCGGATCATCGGTACTCACTTTGTGCTGGCGGGATTCTGCATTATTGCCGGTTCCGTCTGTCAGGCCATCGGCAATCCCCTGCATTCTCTGCTTATATCCATTTGCAGGCAGATGTTGGTACTGTTGCCTGCCGCCTGGCTGCTGAGCCTTTCCGGCCGGCTGGAGCTGGTGTGGCTGGCGTTCCCCATTGCGGAGCTGGTATCTTTGGTACTCAGTGCCGTGTTCCTGAAGAAAACCCTGCGCCGGGTGGATAGTACCCTGTCTGCTGCGGAGGCAGCCTGATTCTTTATATTTGCAAAAGCTCCCAGGGGGAGCTTTTTTAAATCAAGGGCATGTCCAGGAGCCGGGCGGAAAGAGGACCTTGTTTCTGTGCAAATGTTCCCAATGCATCAAAGCAGCAAGGAAAATATTCTTTATTCTTCCCCCTTTTTGCGAAGCGGGAGCTGGAGACCCCCGGTGTATGGTCGCAATCTGCTTTTTAGGCCGCCGAAGTAAGGCGGCTTGGTTTGCCTATGCGGTTTGACGAGCCTGCGTTTTAAAGACTGCGGGTCTTTTTTTGCTGCATTTTTACGTTGTATTTTATTTGACAAAATTCTCTGCAGGATGTAAAATAGCACACGTTTCATAATAAGGATTTTCGTAATTCCTATTGGGAAAGGAGTAAGACAAATGAGAAAAAGATTGTATCGTGTAGAGCAGGGCAAGATGCTTTGCGGTGTGTGCGGCGGTATTGCCGAGTATTTTGATTTGGATCCTTCGCTGGTGCGGTTGGGCTGGATCGTTTTCTGTGCGCTGGGCGGCAGCGGGGTACTGGCTTATATTATTGCCGCCATCGTTATCCCCACAAAGTCCTCTGTGGAAGGGCAGAACTGATCTTCGGGGAAAAAGCGGATAAAAAGCCCTGAAATCCGGTAAAAGCAACGGCCGGTTGACAGATTTCCTGGGGAACTTTCTTTTGCGCAACCGGAGGAAACGGTATAGTTTCTCCTGTCGAGAACAAAAGAAAACGCTTTGAGGAGGAACAAAAGATGATTCTGGCAGATAAGATCATTGCACTCAGGAAAAAGGCAGGCTGGTCTCAGGAGGAACTGGGAGAAAAGCTGGGCGTGACCCGGCAGTCCGTTTCCAAATGGGAGGGGGCTCAGTCCGTTCCCGATATGGACAAGATCCTGCAGCTGAGCCGGCTTTTTGGCGTGACTACGGACTATTTACTGAAGGACGAATTGGGTGAACCGGAGTATACGGCGGAGGAAAGCAGCGTGCCCGCTTTGCATCGGGTATCCATGGAAGAAGCCAGCGAGTATCTTTCCCTGCGCCGGGCAGCGGCCCCCAAAATGGCTCTGGCAATGCTGCTGTGCGTGGTATGCCCTGTGGTGCTGCTGGTGCTGGCAGGACTCAGCGATGGGAAGATGATCGCGCTTTCAGAAAACGCAGCGGGCGGGATCGGCCTGTGCGTGCTTATGTTATTGGTAGCGACCGGAGTAGGGATGTTTCTTTCTTGCTCCGCCAGGGCCAGAGAGTTTGACTTTTTGGAAAAAGAGCCCTTTGAAACGGAATACGGTGTGGACGGCATGGTCAGAGAGCGCCGAAAAGCGTTTAAGAACCGCAGAGACCGACTGATCCTTTTGGGAACCATGCTGTGCATTCTTTCCGTTGTGCCGTTGTTTGTGGCCATATGCTTTGAAACGGCGGACATAGCATACATCCTGGGGGTCTGCGCCCTGTTGGGGCTGGCAGGCTGCGGCACCGCATGCTTTGTATACCAGGGCACCATTCAAAGCTCTATGGATAAGCTGCTGGAAGAAGGGGACTTTACGCCTGAGGAAAAGAAGCATAGTGGGGTTATGGGCCGTTTCACCACGATCTACTGGTTGGTGGCCACTGCTATATTTCTGGTGCTGAATTTCACCGTTTGGAAGGGCAATTATAAAGACAGCTGGGTTCTCTGGGCAGTAGCCGGGGTGTTATATGGCGCCGTTATGGGGGCTATCCGGCTGGTCATGCAGAAAAGCGATACGTAAGGACATAGATATAATGAAAACAGACACACATTCCAGATATGCAGCTGCTCGCCGCTGGCTGATTTTCTGGACGCTGTTCATTGGCCTGGGCGCCCTGGGGGGCAGTCTGGGCATGCTGCTGGATCCAACGGGCAAAAGTATGGGAATGGACGCCATGCTGCCTTACTTTAAGAAGCTGCCCTTTGCAGATATACTGTTTCAGGATTTTACTTTCTCCGGCATTGCACTGCTGCTGGTCAACGGCCTGCCCAATTTGCTGGCGGCGGGGCTCCTGCTGGGAAGAAAGCCTCAAGGGACGGTGCTGGGCGGTGTGCTGGGCATAACGCTGATGCTTTGGATATGCATCCAGCTTTACATGTTCCCGCCAAACTTTATGGATACGGCATACTTCCTCTTCGGCCTTGCACAGGCTCTGACGGGGTATGCTGCCTGGGTATTTGCCAGACAGGAAGCTTTTGCCGCAGAGCAGCGGACATACCCCCACGTGGGGCAGGATCCGGAGCGGCTGGTGGTATACTTTTCCCGCATGGGCTATACAAAAAAGGCAGCTATGGAAGAAGCGGAGCGCACCGGTGCCCAAGTGCTGGAACTGCAGGCCAAAGAGCCTACGGCAGGCACCAAGGGGTTTTGGTGGTGCGGCCGGTGGGGGATGCATCGCTGGGCCATGGATATACAGCCCATACCGGAGAATCTGAGCCAATATGCCCATGTGACTTTGTGTGCGCCCATCTGGGTATTCAGTCTGTGCGGGCCTATGCGAACCTTTTGCCGGGAGGCCCGGGGCAAGCTTCGGGAAGCGGACTATATCCTTCTGCATCATACCCGCAGCAGCTATAAAAATGCCGCTCGGGAAATGGATTCGCTGCTGGGGCTGCATGGCACGGGGCTGAAAAGTATCTGCTGCCGCAAGGGACGCTTTATGGAAATAAAGACATTTACGGATAAGGAGTTTTAGCAAAAAAGAAAAGGGATGGCAGTCATCCTTCTGTGCATGCTGATGCTGGTGGGATTGGGCTGCAGAAACAATACCATGTACAGCCGGGTGGTGAGCAATGACAGGTATTATCTCAAGCTGTTTCCTTTGAACGGGATCATGGGAGAGACTTATACGCTGCAGGCGGGAGATGAGATCCATGTATCCATCCAAAAGCAGGAAGGAAAGATGGATATTTCCGTGGGTATCCCCGGGGAGACGCCGCTATACACGGGCAACGATGCGGATACGGCCACGTTTATTCTGTCGGTCCCTGCCGACGGCGATTATGTGATCTCCGTGATCGGGCAGCAGGCTCGGGGCGAGTTGGAATTTACCATGGTGCGGAGCCAATGATCTTTTGATAAAATATGTGGGAGGGAAAAATGAAAAAGCATGTTTTGTTTCTAACGGCACTGTCCCTGATGAGTTTGCCGCTTTTTGGCTGCGGCAGCCTTTGGAACAAGAACAGCGTGCATACCAGAGCGAATGAGCAGACAGACCATTATAACGCAGGTGCCTTCACCTATGCGGCAGATCAGGTAGAAAAGGTAGAGGTGAACTGGGTATCCGGTTCCGTCACCCTGAAGGAGAGTAAGGAGAACACCCTTTCGGTCAGCGAGACGGGCTCTCTTTCCGAAAAACAGCAACTGCAGTGGCTTCTGGAGGACGGAGTGCTGTACATCCGTTTCTGCGCTTCCGGATATGTAGGGGCTTTTCCTCCCAACAGCAAAGATCTGACCGTGGAGCTGCCTGCGGGCGTAACGCTGACGGTGGATTCTGTCAGCGGCTCCATTGAAGTGGGCAGCCATACATTGGAGGAAGCGGAATTGAGTACCGTATCCGGCAGTATCCGGGGCAAGGGCATCGAGGCTAAGGAAATTCAGCTGAAAAGTATCAGCGGCAGCATCCGACTGGACAGCCTGAAAGCACAGGAAGAGGTACAACTGGAGAGTACCTCCGGCTCCATAGAAACGGAAACTTTGGAGGCACCCGAAATAGAGGTTGATACCGTCAGCGGTTCTGTTCGTTTGGGACTGAAAGGATGCAAGAAGGCTGTGCTTGACTCTACCAGCGGTTCGTTGTATGTAAAGCTTCTGGAAGGGCAGGGCGTTGCCGTGACATATAAGAGCACCAGCGGTAAATTCCATGCCGACAGCTACCGGGTGGAGCAGGGCAGGATGCTCTTTGGGGATGGTTCATGCACATTGAAGGCCCGGACAGTCAGCGGCAGCCTGACAGTAGAATAAAAACTTTAAGGGAAACAACTGATAAAGCGGGAAATATTTCCCGCTTTTCTCCTTTATGCTGCCAAATGAAAGAAATTTTGGCCTGGGACATGGGTTGAAAACACTTGTCTTTTTTGTGTGGACGCTATATACTGGTATCCATAATACGCAACGAGAGGGGAGTACCAATGACCGGTGGCAGCGATTATCTGATTGTAGACAAGCGGATCTTGCCCGATTATTATGAAAAGGTGGTGGAGGCCAGAGAGCTTATCCGCAGCGGCCGCACCAAGGATATCAGCGAAGCGGTAAAAACGGTAGGCATTTCCCGCAGCACTTATTATAAGTATAAGGACTATGTGTTCTGTCCCAGCGAAGTAAACATCAACCAGAAGGCAGTGATCTCCCTTATGCTCAGCCACGTGCAGGGGGCCCTCAGCGAACTGCTGGGGATGCTTTCCAAAGCTGGTGCCAATATCCTGACCATCAGCCAGACTTTGCCCATCCATTCCAAGGCCAATGTGGTGCTTTCGGTAGATATGTCCCGCATGGTGATCTCTATGGATGAGATGCTGGCGACTTTGGGGCAGGCCCGGGGGGCCAGCAACGTAGAGCTGGTAGCAGTGGAATAAGCGCGTTCCGAATGAAAAAGAGGCCCGCCGGTGGGTGAAACCGGCGGGCTGTTTTTTTGTGCAGACAGGGAATAAATGACGCAAAGCGGCAAATAGGTATTCGAAAGCCGGTGCGTTATGCTTTCTGCCGTCGGAGAGACATACGGCGGATGCAGAACAGGGTTCCCAACATGAGCAGGATCCCCAAAGGCAGGCAGATATACCAGCTGCGGATGTATCCGGCCAGCAGATAGCATATAAAGGAAACTCCCGCAACGGTCATGGCATAGGGCAGCTGGGTGGATACATGAACCACATGGACACACTGTGCCCCGGCAGAAGCCATAATGGTGGTATCGGAGATAGGGGAACAGTGATCCCCGCATACGGCGCCGGCCATGCAGGCGGAAACGGAGATAATGGTGATGGGGCCGTCATTTCCGGAAAACACGCTCAGCACAATGGGAATCAGGATCCCAAAGGTGCCCCAGGAGGTTCCCGTAGCAAAGGAAAGACCTACGGCAATGAGAAATACCATGGCCGGAAGGAAGGATTCCAGGGTACCCGCCGTGCTTTCCACCAACTGCGAGATGAAGATCCGTGCCCCCAGACTATCGGTCATGGCCTTCAGGGTCCAGGCACAGGTAAGGATCATTATGGCCGGTACCATGGCGCAGAAGCCCTCGGGCAAGGACGCCATGCATTCTTTGAAGTGCAGCACCCGCCGCAGAAGGAAGAACACCACCGTAAAAAGAATGGTGGCAAAGGCCCCATAGAGCAGGCCGATGGAAGCATCAGACTGGGAGAAGGCCTCTACAAAATTGCCGTATGCCTGACTTTCCCGGGTAAAATAACCGCCGGAGTAAAGCATTCCCAGCACGCAGGCCAGGATCAGAAAGGCTACGGGGATCACCAGATCCATAACCCTGCCTCGAGGATTCTCTCGGCAGGCGTCCGCCTGTTCTTCCAGAGCTTCGGTCATCTTTTCACCGATCCGGGCACGATCCTCATAGATTTTCATGGGGCCGAAATCCATATCCGAACAGGCAATGTACGCCATCATCACGATGGTCAACAGGGCATAGAAGTTGTAAGGAATGGCGCTGATAAACAGGGAAAGACCGTTTTGTGCCCCGGCGCCCTTGGCAAACCCTGCTACGGCGGCTGCCCAGGAGGAAATGGGGGCGATGATGCATACAGGAGCGGCGGTGGCATCGATAAAGTAAGAGAGTTTGGCCCGGGATATCTTCTGACGGTCTGTCAAAGGCCGCATGACAGAGCCTACGGTCAGGCAGTTGAAGTAGTCGTCAATAAAAATCAGCACGCCCAGGGCAATGGTGCACAGCTGTGCGCCGCGGCGGGTCCTGACGTGTCTGGCAGCCCAGCGGCCAAAGGCGGCAGATCCTCCGGCCTTGTTCATCATGGAAACCAAAGCGCCCAGCAGCACCAGAAACATCAGAATGCCTACGTTGTAGCTGTCGGAAAGACTGCCTACAAAACCGGTGGAAAACACATGGACCATAGTGCCTTCAAACCCGAAGTTGGCATACAGGAGGCCGCCCATCAGAATACCGATAAACAGGGAGGCATACACCTCCTTGGTGATAAGAGCCAGAACAATAGCTACCAGGGGCGGAACCAGACTCCAGATGGTGGCGTAAGCGGGCGTGTTCCGGCGGATGGCCGCAATAGCCTGACGGATGTGAACGGAAAAGTCCGGATCTGCAGAAAGATTATCACCGTACCCTTCCGCATAGGAAAGGGCAGAGTCCGGATCGGAAAGATCGTATTCGGAAGATTCTCCGTCTTTGGTAACGGTGAAGGGGTTTTCTTCTTCGCCCAGAGAGATAAGGGGCAGAAGCAGCAAAAAAATGAGGCAGATGAGTATCGGCAGCAAAAGCCGGCGGCGGGAATGAGTCAGCATGGTTTGTTTTCTCCTTTTGCTTAAATGCTGCGGCCCATGAAAAAGCCGCGCAAGCAAAGTACTTCCGCGGCAAAAAAACCATAAAAACAATATTGGTTCCTTCACGGTAGCGCTCCACTTATCACAAGTGACAGTCTGCGACATATTTTGCCGCAGCCCAACCCATTTTCAGCGGACCTGAGAATGGATTTCGGCGGAGCGCCCTTTTGTCGGCATCTGTTCCGGACGGGGTCCCGGCTACTTTTGCGTTCCGCGCCTCTACGTGTTGTGAGATATTTTAGTATATGATATACGAATTGTCAACGATTTTTGCAATAAAAATGGCGCCGGAAGGGGAAGTCCGGCACCGGGTTTTCATTAACAGCAAGTTATTTGCTGGAAGGGATTTTCTTCAGCAGCATCATTACGGGGAAGGAGAGGATAATGCAAAGTACCAGCTCCACCAGCAGGTAGCCCCCGTTATAAGCCATGGAAGCCCACCAGCCGGAAAGAGTGGTGTAATCCCCAAAGAACACCGCACCGGAAATGGTGTGGCAGACAAACCGGCCCAGCACACCCACTACGCAGCCCAGCTGCAGATTCTTTGTGCATCCGGCCAGCCCCAGGCACATGAAAGCCAAAGGATAATCCAGAAGTACCTGAGCCCAGTGATAGATCTCGGGCTTCTGGATAAACTGGAGCAGTCCGTAAGCCAGACCGCACAGCAGGCCCTTTTTCCAGCCGTACATATGGGCATAGAGCATAATGGGCAGCATGGAGCAAAGAGTTACAGACCCGCCCAAAGGCATGGAGAAAAGCTTGATATAGGAGAGCACAAAGGCTACGGCGATGGCAGCCGCACCAAACACCAGGGAACGAATATTGTCTTTCATAAGATCCTCCGTAAAATAAAATCGGCCGCCACAAAAGGACGGCCGAAACATTCCCCTATGTGCCGCTTCCTTCGATGGCATTATCCAACAGGTTCAAAGGGTACTTCTCAGCTAAGAGCCAGGCTCTTGGCGCCCCCGCGCTTGTAAGTACAGAATAGCGTATTTCCTCGGCGTTGTCAAGAGCGTTTGCGGAGGCGGTCCGACCGGACTTCCAATGCTTTTTTAATGGGGCGTATATTGACCTTGCCTGTAAAAACAGGTAGAATAGGGCCATGAAGTACATTATTGCAATCATTAAAGGTATGCTTATCGGCCTGGCCATTCTGATCCCCGGGGTCAGCGGCGGTTCCATGATCCTGACCATGGGTATTTACGAACAGGCTATTTCCATCACCAGCCGGGATAAAAACGTCCGCCGCAAGGCCATTGTGTTTATGATCCCCTATGTGATCGGCATTGCGCTGGGCATGCTGCTGCTTTCCGGCATAATGGTCTGGTGCTTTGCCAACTATCCCTTCCAGACAGCCATGGCTTTTATCGGCATGATCCTGGGGAGCCTGCCCATGCTTCTGCGTAACGTGAAGGGGAAAAAGTTCTCCTTTGTGGGGGCGGTGCTCTTTGCCCTCATGGTGGCTGTTATGGTGATACTGCCGCATCTGACGGGTTCCGCCAAAGAGGCGCAGCTCAGCGTCAGCTTTGCGGGCGCAGCGTTGGGAGTGGCGCTGGGGTTCATCGCCGCCGGGACCATGATCGTTCCCGGTATTTCCGGTTCCATGGTCATGCTTGTGCTGGGATATTATCATGATCTTATCGGCCGGGTCAACGATGTAAAGAACGGACTCTTCGGCCTTTTGGGCGGACAGGGTTTGGGTGCAGGCTTCGGCAGCAACATTGTGATCCTGCTGTTCTTTGGCATTGGGGTGCTGCTGGGGCTGCTGGTGGTATCCAGGGGCATCAAATGGCTGCTGGCCCATAAGCCGGTGCCCACATATTATGCCATTATGGGTCTGATGCTCGCTTCTCCGTATCCCATTATTATCAAGGCTCAGTTCACCGCTGCCATTCTTACCCCTGTAAATTTGATCACCGGAGCGGTGGTGCTGGCGCTTGGCTTTGGTTTGGCCATGTTTCTGGATCTTAAGGACAGCAAAAAGTAAAGGAGTAAAAACTATCAGCGGCCCCTGCCTTGGCAGAGGCCGTTTTTGAAGTAAACCCGGGGGAGAGTAAACTCTACCGCAGGCAGATTGGTTTTTGCGGTGCAAAAGTATATGCTGAAGCATATAAAACAGCAAAGGAGATGGGGTATAATGACAAACAGAACCATAGGGGAGACCATATGCACGCTCCGCAAAGAAAAGGGAATGACGCAGAAAGAACTGGCAGAGGCTCTCCATGTTACGGATAAAGCGGTCTCCAAATGGGAGCGGGGGGTATCACTTAGATAAAGATACCACACCAATCCCACGCTGACTTTTGCTCAACCGATACAGCCGGAGGGCTGGATAACAAGAAAAGGCGGTATGCGCCCCGTGGAGGGGTAGCGTACCGCCTTTTTTGTGGGGGTTTCCAAAGGGGGCAACGCCCCCATTTGGCACACGACTTTGCGAAGCAAAGTGTAGTGTGTTATACGCTCTGTCGGCGTTGCCGTGAAAATGCCGTTGCCGCCGGGGAGGGCAAGGGCATTTGAAGCGGCAGGAAAACAGGGCTGTGCTTGTGTGGCGTGGAGCCGCAAGCGCAGGTCTGTTTTCGACAGCAGACAGGGCGTATATGAACGCCCCCGTTCTTCGTCCTACGCTCTGACTTGTGGACAAAGTGTCCCGAAATTGTGGCCACACTCCCGGAAAAATAGCAGGACAGCGGGCAACCGTCAAGACTGAAATGAACGGGTTTGCACCCGGTCTTGACCGCCACCCGCCGTCCCTCTGAATGGGTGGACAAGGCGGCCAATCCCTCAAAGTGCTTGGCCGCTCTCTTTCTGATTTTGGAGCGTTTTTCTCTAAAAATTGAAATGGGCGGGAAGCCATTTTATGGCTTTCCCGCCTTGATTACCCTTTAGCAAAGACAGGCGGGGCTGTCAACGGCGGCGCATGAAATGCGCCGTTCATCTTGACCGTTGACTGCTCGGCTGGCTTTGCTACTCATCTACATATAAACCATCAAATTTCCAGAATACCACTATATCTTTCCTTTTGTTTGTGCTATTATATTAGTGCGACACAGTTTAATAGACTCTGAGGCAGGCATACTTTTGGTAAAAATGTATGCTTGGCTGTCATTTCCTGCTTTGGAGTGAACTGTGTCGCAACAGAGCCGGCTACGTTTTTCGGTGCGTAGCTTTGGCTACGCACTTTTTTCTAGAAGGAGAGGAACCTATGAAGAAGAAAATCATACTCTTTTTGGTGTCAACTGTTATTGCCTTGTCTTTAACAGGATGTAAAAGTGGCGATTACAATGAGGCAGTCAAATTGCAGGAAGCTGGAGATTACCAAGCTGCCTTAGAGTTGTACGAAAGCATTGAAGATTATGAAAATTATAAAGATTCTGCCGAACGTGTAGATGTGTGTAAGGCGATGATAGAAGCTATTAACGCTTTTGATTCCGCCAGAAGTTCTGCCGAACAAAAAAACAGTGACTTAGACACTGCTATTTCCGAAGCAGAAGCACTTGTTGCAGAGGGTAAGCCAGCGTTGGATGAAACGCTCATTCCTACACTGGAGACTGCTATTTCTGAAGCAAAATCGGCTAAACAAACCATCATGGAAATGCCCGCAACTGAGGATGAGATAATAGCCGCAACACAACAGTTAGATTCCCTTGATTATAGCAGTGTTTTATCAAATCTCTCTGAGAAAAAATCTGCCCTTGAAAAAAGTGTCAAGCAGTATGCGCTGGTTGATGCTCCTACCGAAGCATATGTTATTGAGTGCTTGAAGAAAGTTGAAAACATTGTTGATATTTCTGCCGTTACAGAGGATAACGATCCGAATGGCAATTTAAATAAAGCGGGTGGCTATACTGCTCAAGTTTATTTTTCAAGTGATTTAGTGAATCAGAGTGAAGTATATGGTACCTCTCTTATCGAAAAAGGAACCGATGCCGGTGGAAGCATAGAGGTCTATGCCAATGTAGAGGACGCTACCGCCCGTAATGAGTACCTTGCCAGCTTTGACGGGAGTATTTTTGCATCAGGTTCTCATACCGTGGTAGGCACTGTATTGGTGCGTACCTCTGATGAACTGACCGCTTCTCAACAGCAAACTTTAGAAGCAAACATTATAGCTGCTCTCACAGAAATAGTCGAATAATAAAGGAGGATAATTTGCATGGGCATATTTGGGTCAAAGAGCGATAAAAAGAAAATCTCTCAGTTAGAACAGGAAAACAAGCAAAATCGCAAGCGTATCAAACAGCTTGAAAATCTTTGTGAGGAAAAAGATTCGTTTTTTATGGAACTAATGGCGGACGGGTTGCGGCATGGCAGTTCGCTTGCGGCAAAACATATGTCTGACAGGAAAAAATACAAACAGGGCAAGTAATAAATCAAAAGCAGTCACCCCACAAGGTGGCTGCTTTTGGTTTATTTGGCATTCTTACTTTCCATAGCGTTTATTCCAACAATCAATGCACATAGTTTGCCCATCTTCTTCTGTAATAAAAGTGGCTAAGTATTCTCCCCCGCAGATAGGGCAAGTATAAAATACATCATCTCCGGAATCTTCATATGTGTGCTGTTCAAGGGCATCGTAGTCAACATTATCATCATATATTACATCGCTTTTTTTCATATCAATAGTCCACCTCACTCAAAATCTTTATATTCATCTTTCAATCGCTGTGCATATTCTTCTTTAGTTTCGTCTGTGTAAAGATATTTTTCCAGAGTTTTTTCGCTCACTCTTCCAGAATTTACATCGTTTAGTGTATCTTTGGCAGCTTCTTCGCCAAACATGTCGTAAATTTTACTAAAGTTGATAATATCCAGTTTATTCTTTCCCATGATCAATGCTCCTATCCGAGAAATATTGTCTAATTATATCATATAAGCACGACTACAACAACCTATTTCCGCTTTTTCCCTCGCCGTGATATGTGCGATTTCATAAAATCCGATTTGGAACCTATCCGTATCAAACTCTGCTTATCTTCTTCCGTCAGACGGTTATAGGGAATGCGGTTTTGTTTGCAGTAAATCAATAACCACTGTTCCAGACGGCTCCCCTTGAAGTTTGCCACCTCGTCCAAATCCTTTTTCAGTTCAGCGGCAACGGATTTCTCCGGCGCACTCTCCGCCCGCCCCTTGTGAGCCTCTTTTATGTCCTCCATGATACCGTCTATATCGTCATGTACCCGGCGGCTGAAATACTCGCCCTCCTGCACATGGATTGCGTTCAGAAGATAGGCGGTCTTATCATGCTCCCCCGGCTGGTACTTCTCCATGATTTCCGCCCTCGCCACATCAACCCATGCGTTCAGATTTTGGATTTGCCCGGTGGCGATACCGTTCACATAGATTTCAATATCTGCCAGCAGTTTCACAAAATCCTTGTGTGTAGCTAACTCGCAAAACAGGGCTGTGTCAATCCGCCCATTTTTCAACAGGTCAATCAACTCGTCACTCAAATGCAGGTCTGCAAGATCGGCGTTTGGGTGATTTTTTGTTTCAGTCAATCCCAGCAGATAGTCGGCGGTCACACCGTAAAACTTCGCCAGCTTGATAAGGGCATAGTGGCTGATGTCCTTATACTCGTCCGCTTCATAGCTACCCAGCGCAGACTTGGAAAGGTGTGTCTGCTCCGCAAGCTGTTCCAGCGTCAAGCCACGCTCCACACGCAGGTCTTTTAGGCGTTCTTGAATGGTTAAGGCCACTTATCCAGCCCCCCTTTTCTCTATGATAATTCCATTTTACCACAATTCCGAAAGCGTGGAAATAGGTTGTTTTACGAGCGGATTTCCTACCTTATGGATATACGGGACAGGCGGTCATTTAGGTGTAGACTTAGGGTAGTTCATCGATGGACAGCGCCTTGAAAACAGAATGACCGTCCGAAAAGGAATACCCCGGCTGGGGAAGCACCGC
>ERZ780149.3149-NODE-3149-length-14216-cov-3.442342_pt1 | contig 14216 bp, 16 predicted proteins | sample MGYA00511367_ERZ780149 | MGnify/ENA primary metagenome ERZ780149 (study PRJEB29588, sample SAMEA2153852) | human gut metagenome | biome: human gut; feature: human-associated habitat; material: faeces | place: Denmark | collected 2008/2010 ... | reverse complement strand
GGCGCATAGCGCCGGGGGTTTTTGCGATCGGGTCTGTAAGCCGGGTTCTGTAATCGACAGTCATCTATCTAGGCGCATCGTTGCCGGTGCGCTCCAGCCACCTCCTCGGAAACAGCCGGGCAGGCCTTGTTTCCTCCACGGTGTTGCTCCGGATAGAGTTTACAGCAACGGACGCTTCCACGCCGATGCGTGCGCTCTTACCGCACGTTTCCACCCTTACCTCGTCGGCGCAAACTTCATATCCTTCGCTTCGCCGCAAGCGGCAAAGCTCATACATTCCGTTGCGCCTCCTCTGCCGTCAAAGCGGGGCTTTGTCGGTTGGGGGGACGGGAGAACGGTTTTCGTTCTTTCTCCTCTGCCGTCAAAGCGGAGCTTTATTGGCTTTTTTGGCGCAGACGGGAGACATTGCTTGCAGTCTCCTGACTGGTATAAAAGGACGAGGCGGTATATTTCTGTTGCACTTTTCCTCAGATCGCTCTGGGCGGGCGTTACCCGTTATCCTTGCCCTGTGGAGCCCGGACTTTCCTCATGATGCAGCCGTTGGGCTGCACCCCGCGACTGTCCGTCCCGGTCGCGCTTGTATTGTACCTGATTCGCGCCCGAATGTCAAACAAGTTGCAATTTTTTTCTAGGGCGGATATAATGGAGCTAACAACCGGAAAAGAGGCTTCAACCATGAACGAGAAGGTTTCTGCATATTTTGAGGCGCTGCGGGGAAAGCGCATTGCCGTGCTCGGCATCGGCGTGTCGAACCGCCCGCTGATCCGCATGCTGCTTCGCAGGGGGCTGACGGTGCTTGCCTGCGACAAGACGCCCAGGCAGCAGCTCGACGAAGAGGTTCTGGACTTAGAGCGCATGGGCGCGACGCTCCATGTGGGAGACGGATACCTGGACAGCGTGCAGGCGGACGTTGTGTTCCGTACGCCCGGCATGCATCCGGACATTCCGGCGCTGCGGCAGCTGCGCGAGAGCGGCGCGGTGGTGACGAGCGAAATGGAGGCGTTTTTCTCCGTTTGCCCGTGCAGAATCATCGCCGTGACCGGCTCGGACGGCAAGACGACGACGACAACGCTGATCTCGGAAATTTTAAAGCACGCGGGCTACACAGTCTGGCTCGGCGGCAACATCGGAACGCCGCTTCTGCCGCTGGCAGAGCAGATGAAGCCGGACGATCTTGCCGTTGTCGAGCTTTCCTCGTTCCAGCTCATGGGCATGACGCAGTCGGCAGACATTGCGGTGGTGACGAATCTTGCGCCGAACCATCTCGACGTGCACAAGGACATGGCGGAGTATATTGCCGCAAAAGAAAACGTCTATCTGCATCAGGGAAAGACCGGCAAGCTCGTTGTGAACATGGACAACGAAATTACCAATTCCTTTGCCGAAAAAGCGCCGGGTATGGTGGAAAAATTCTCGCGGCTGGGAAAACCTTCGAACGGCGTCTGGCTGGAAAACGGCATCATTTACCGCAATGGGCGAAGAATCATGCCGGCGGACGATATTAAAATCCCGGGCGTACACAACATTGAAAATTACATGGCTGCCGCCTGCGCGACGGAAGGTCTTGCAACGGATGCGGATGTGGACGCGGTGGCGCGGAGCTTCGGCGGCGTGGAGCATCGCATTGAGCTGGTGCGTGAGCTGCACGGGGTGAAGTATTACAACGACTCGATTGCGTCGAGCCCGTCGCGGACGATTGCGGGGCTGCACTCGTTCAAGCAGAAGGTGATTCTGATTGCGGGCGGGTATGACAAGCACATTCCGTTCGACGTGCTGGGACCGGAGATCTGCGCGCATGTCAAGACGCTGGTATTGTGCGGCGCGACGGCGGACAAAATCCGCGCGGCAGTGGAAAACGCGCCGGAGTACAGGAAGGGCGCGCCGGAAATTCTGGAGGCAAACGATCTGTGCGAGGCGGTTGCGCTTTGCCGGAAGGCGGCGCAGCCGGGCGACATTGTGACGTTGAGCCCTGCCTGTGCAGCGTTTGACCAGTTCAAGAATTTCGCCGTGCGCGGCAGAGCCTACAAGGAGCTTGTGGGCAGCCTCACATAAGGAGGGATTTCATGCAGCTTGCAGATAGCATCCGCAAGGCGCGGCAGGTGAAAAACAAGCTCTCGCATCCGAGCTGTGCGGCGGTGATTGTCGCCGCCGGGTCTTCTGCCCGGATGGGCGGGACGGACAAGCTTCTGGCGGAGCTGGGCGGGCTTCCGGTTCTGAGCCGGACGCTGCGCGTGTTCGACGATCATGAGATGATCGACACCATCATCGTCGTCGCGCGCGAGGACCGGATGCCCAAAATCAGCCGGGTCTGTTCGCCGTATCGGAAGGTGCGCATCGTCGTTCCCGGCGGAGAGAGTCGACAAGAGTCGGTGATGCACGGGCTCAAGGCTGTGCCGGAAGGGACGGAGCTTGTTGCGGTGCATGACGGCGCGCGTCCGCTGGTGCCGCCGGAGGTCATCACAAAAGCGATTTTAAAGGCGGCGAAGTTTGGCGCGGCAGCGCCCGCGATTCCGGTCAAAGATACGATCAAGGTATCCAAAACCGGCGCGGTGGATGAAACGCCGGACCGGTCCACGCTCTTTGCCGTGCAGACGCCGCAGGTGTTTGACTATGCGCTGCTGCTGGGCGCGCTGCAGAACGCAAAGCAGAAGGGGCTTTCACTGACCGACGACTGCTCGGCGGTGGAGGCGCTCGGCATGACGGTGCTGCTGACGGACGGCTCAGAGGAGAACATCAAGATTACGACGCCGCTGGATCTGGATATTGCCGAGCTGATTCTGAAACGGAGGCAGACACCATGAGAATCGGACATGGATACGATGTACACCGTCTGGTCGAGGGGCGAAAGCTGATTCTGGGCGGTGTGGAGATTCCGTTTGAAAAGGGGCTCGACGGACACTCGGATGCAGACGTGCTGGTGCATGCCGTCATGGACGCGCTGCTGGGTGCGGCTGCGCTGGGCGACATCGGAAAGCTGTTTCCGGACAACGATGATGCGTATCTGGGCGCGGACAGTGTGGAGCTTCTCAAAAAAGTGCGCAATGTCTTGCAGGAGCACGGATGGAAGCCCGGAAATCTGGACGCGACGGTGATCGCCCAGAGACCGAAGCTTGCGCCGTATATCGATACCATGCGAAAACGAATCGCAGACGCGCTGGAAACGGACGCGGAAAACGTCAGCGTCAAGGCGACGACCGAAGAGCGCCTCGGCTTTACCGGCAGCGGCGAGGGAATTGCCGCGCACGCGGTGTGCCTGATCGAGCGCGTATGAAAGACGAAAGAAGCTGCCCGGACTGGTACTGGGTGCGTGGGCTGCATGACGCACAGATACTGGAAGTGTCGATGCAGGACGACACGCTGACGCTTTGCATCGACAGCGGCAACGCCATGTTCGATAACACGCTCGAACGCATCACATTTTTGGGCCCGAGACCAAAAACGCCGCTGCCCGAGCCGACGAAGAAGCAGCCGGTTTACTGGCTGTCGGACGAACTGATTGCGCTTCCCTTTGACCAGTGGAAGATCAGCATTTGTACCGAGCGCTATGACGGCAGAAAAACGCTCCGCGAGCCGCTGGTTATCATTTTCCAGAGCGCAAGAACAAATCGCCGGGGAAAACCGGACGAGGATGAGGAGGTCATCGTTGAACTATAAAAGAAGCAAAAAGCTGTTTTCCGTGATGTGCTATCTCTGCCTCGCGCTGGTCCTGGTGTCGACCATTCTGGAAATCCGGTGGCTCAGCGCGGCAGGGCTCGGCGTGCTGGCGCTGGGGCTTTTGCAGATGGTGCTGTTTTATAAATGCCCGCATTGTGGGGCGCAGCTGGAGCCCAGAGGACCGGTACCAAAGTTTTGCCCGAATTGTGGAAAAGAGCTGGACTGATTTTTGAAAAGAGGAGAGTGGAAGATGGATTACAGGTTAAGCGAACGGATGATGGTCAGTGCCTGCGCGGCAGGCATTCTGATTGTCATGCTCGGAAACCGGCGGCAGTCGCTGACGATGAGTGCAGTCGGTGCGGGGCTGATGGTGCTGGGGCTTTTGCAGGCACTGCTGTTTTACAAATGCCCGCACTGCAAAAAGCGCTTCAAGCTCGGCTCCCGGAGACCAAGCGTCTGTCCGTACTGCGGCGCGAAGCTGGAAGATACCGAACCGGAGAAGCCGGCGGAGACAAAGCAGGTGGAAGCTCCTGCCGAAGCGGCAGAGGAAAAAGACGAATAACGAATGAGAAACCCTCCGTATGGCTCGCCATACGGAGGGTTTCTGTGTGCAACTTACTGTTTCTTTGCCCAATTTGCCATGCGGTCTTTTCTCGCTTCCATGCTGCGAAGTGCGAAGAGAACGGCAAGTATCAAGACTGTGGAGACCGCAAGGGTCACATAGACGTTCTGCACGAAGCCCGCGACGATGAAGCCGACGAAGGAAACGGCAGCGACGGTTACGGCATAGGGGAGCTGGGTCGAGACGTGCGTCAGGTGGTTGCACTGCGCGCCGGCGGACGCCATGATCGTGGTATCCGAGATGGGCGAGCAGTGGTCGCCGCAGACCGCGCCCGCGCAGCAGGCGGAGATGCCGATGATGAGAAGAGGGCTGTCCGTCGGGAAGACGGCGGTGACGACCGGAATGAGAATGCCGAACGTACCCCACGAGGTGCCGGAGGCGAAGGCGAGCACGCAGGCGACAAGGAAGATAACTGCCGGCAGCATACCGTACAGGAAATCGGAAGCGTAGACCATCAGATCGTGCACATACTCGGCTGCACCGAGGGAGTTGATCATTGCCTTGAGGCTGACGGCGAGCGTCAGAATCAGAATCGGGGAAATCATGGCGATGAAGCCCTTGGGGACGCACTCCATTGCCTGCTGGAAGGTGATGACCTTGCGGGCAACGAGATAGATCACGGTCAGAACCAGTGCGATGATGCCGCCCCAGGGAAGACCGACGAAGGCGTTGGTATTGCCGAAGGCACCGACAAAGTCGCCGGCAAAATCAGCGCTGCCGGACGTGTCCACGCCAAAGAAGCCGCCAACGTAGAGCATGCCGATGGTGCAGGTGATGATCAGAACGACGACCGGGAGAATGAGGTCAAGCAGATGCCCCTCGGGGTTGATGGTCTCGCCCGCCTCGCTTTCCAGCGCGGAAAGGTCGCCGGAGGATGCTTTCTTTTCATACTGCTTCATGGGACCATAGTCGAACTTCATCAGGATGATGGCAATGATGAAGACGAAGGTCATGAGAGAATACAGGTTATAGGGAATGGCGCGGATGAAAAGCTCAATGCCGCTCATGCCGGTGTTGAGTCCTTCTGCGGTCGAGGAGACAGCGGCTGTCCAGGAGGAGATCGGCGCAATCATGCACACGGGAGCCGCAGTGGCGTCAATCAGATAGGCAAGCTTCGGGCGGGAAATCTTATGACCGTCCGTGACCGGGCGCATGACGGAGCCGACGGTCAGGCAGTTAAAATAGTCGTCGATGAAAATGAGAACGCCGAGGACGAACGTTGCAAACTGCGCGCCTGCGTGCGTTTTGATGTGGGTTTCCGCCCAGCGGCCGAAAGCAGCCGAGCCGCCCGCAGCGTTGACCAGCGCGACGATGATGCCGAGCAGGACGAGAAACAGGAAAATGCCGGCGTTATCTGCGATGGCAGCAATCAGACCGTCGTTGACGACGGCATCGAGCGCGGCGACGGGCGCAAAGTTCGTGGTGAACAGCGCGCCGACGACGACGCCGATGAACAGCGAGCTGTATGCTTCCTTGCTGACCAGCGCCAGAACGATGGCAATGACGGGCGGCAGCAGCGACCATGCCGTCTCGGCAAGGGATTTGCCGTTGGCGCACTGGATTGCCGCAGCGACGACCAGTACGAGCATCGCCGCAATGACGATGATGCGCACAAGCGCATGCGAGGTGTTCTTCTTCATGGTTTTGTCTCCTTCACAAAACAAAAATTGCGTCATGACAGCATCATGACGCAACAGAACAATCCCTGTAAAGACGACATGACAGCGCTCCGCTTTCGCGACAGTCCGCAGGATATTCTCCTGCGTCCCAGACCGGCGCCCGCAGGAACGGCATCGCCCATCTTCGGCGCGCAGCCCTTTTACGTCCCCGGTTCCCGCCGGATTTGCGGACGCGACTCATGCTGTGCGCAACCTCTATCACAACTGCCTCCTATTATACAGAGCCGGAGAATCTTGTCAAGTCTTAACAGAAACTTTCTGCAAAAATATGCACAATATGCAGAAACTGCGCGAGCGGGCGCGGTCCGTGTCAAACGGGCGTGCGGACGCATACGATGGGCTGAGGAGGAGGTCGCAATGTTTGTGTATGATTTCTCGTTCCGCTCTCTGACAGCTGCGCAGGACGGGCGGAGCGTTTTGCAGAACGCAGGTGTTTTTTCGCAGCTTGCGCGCGCGCCGAAACAGATTGCCGAGCAGGGCTGCGGGTATGTACTGGAGGTAGACGGTCCGGACGGCGCAGATGCGCTGACGCTGTTTTTGTCGAGCGGCGTGCGCTTCCGCCGGGTGTTCCGGCAGTTTGATAACGGCTTTGTGGAGGAGGCGGGTCATGATCTATTTTGACGCGGCAGCAACGACGCTGCAAAAGCCGGCGCAGGTGAAAAAGGCGCTGTTATACGCGATGGACCATTATGCAAGCCCCGGACGCGGCGGACATAGACCGGCAATGCTCGCTTCCGACGCGGTCTATGCCTGCCGGCAGGAGCTGGCAGCGCTTTTTGAGGCAAAGCCGGAGGGCATCGTCTTCACCATGAACGCCACGCATGCGCTGAACCTTGCCATCCGGTCTCTGGTGTCAGCGGGCGATGAGGTTGTGATTTCGGGCTTTGAGCATAACGCGGTGTGGAGACCGCTCCATCAGATCGGCGCGGATGTCCGCATTGCCGGACGGCGGCTGTTTGACCCGGACGATACGATCGAGGGCTTCCGCGCGGCAATCACAGAGAACACGAAGGCGGTTGTCTGCACGCACGTGTCGAACGTGTTCGGCTATGTTCTGCCGGTGGAGGAAATTGCGGCGCTGTGCCGCGAGCGGGAGGTGCCGCTGATTCTCGATTGCTCGCAGTCGGCAGGGATTCTGCCGGTGTCTCTGAGAAAGCTTCCTGCGGCGTTTTTGTGCATGCCGGGGCACAAGTCGCTCTACGGTCCGCAGGGGACGGGCGTGCTGGTCTGCGGGCATGCACTCAGACCCCTGCTCGCCGGCGGGACGGGGAGCCTGTCCGAGCGCGCGCAGATGCCGGAGTTTACCCCCGACGCAGGCGAGGCAGGCACGCACAATGTGCCGGGCATCTGCGCGCTGCACGAGGGTGTGCGGTTTGTCAGAAGCGTGGGGCTTTCGCAGATTGCCGCGCACGAAAAGATGCTCGCGCAGCTTTTGATTGCCGAGCTGGAAGCGATGCCGGGCGTGCGGGTCTTTCATGGAGCGGCGCAGACCGGCGTGGTGTCGTTTCTGCTCGAACGGGAGGATGTGGAGAAAACCGCTGCCAGACTTTCCCGGCAGGGCTTTGCGCTTCGCGCGGGGCTTCACTGCGCGCCGCTGGCGCACGAGTCGGCAGGGACGCTGCAATCCGGCACCGTTCGAGCCGGTTTCTCTGTTTTCAACACCGCGCGTGAGGTGCGCGAGCTTGTCCGCGTCCTGTCTTGCTGAGAGAACTTCATTTTTTCCGCTTCGCCACTTGCACTGCGCGCCGATTTGGAGTATAATCACAATAATTATAAGTATCAGCAGGAGTGGCATCTATGACCGCGATACGCACATTTTTTCAGGAATTCTGGAACCGTATCCCCCAGATCGGGGTTAACGATATTATTGATATTTTAATTGTTGCATTTCTGTTCTACACCGTCATGCGCCTGATTCGCTCGACAAGCGCGGCGCGCATAGCAAGAAGCATTCTGCTTCTGCTGGTGGTGACGGGTCTGACGGAAATCTTCAAGCTCTACACGCTCAACTGGATTCTCAGCAAGATTCTGGAGATTGGCGTCATTGCGCTCGTCATCATGTTCCAGCCGGAGCTGCGGCGGATGCTCGAGCGCTTTGGCGGCAGATTCTTCTCGAACCTGATCAGCAGCAGCGGCTCTGCTTCTCCCGAACAGCAGGCAATCGAGGCGACCGTCGCTGCGTGCGAGGTCATGTCGAAGGAAAAGGTCGGCGCGCTTCTGATCTTCGAGCGCAGCATGCCGCTTGACGAATATTTCAAGACCGGCACGATCATCGACGCCAAGGTCACGGACCAGCTGCTGCGGAACCTGTTTTTCAAGAACTCTCCGCTGCACGACGGCGCCGTGATTGTCCGCGGAAGCCGCGTGGCAGCAGCAGGCTGCGTGATGCCGCTGTCTGAAAACACGCATCTTCCCGGCGGCATCGGCACGCGCCACCGCGCGGGCATCGGCACGAGCGAGGTCTCCGACGCCGTGGTCGTGATCGTCTCGGAGGAGACGGGCACCATCTCGGTTGCCATCGGCGGCATGCTCAAGCGCCACCTTGCGCCGCAGACGCTCGGAAAGCTCCTGACGAACGAGCTGATTTCGGAGCCGGAGACCAAGAGCAGTCCGGTGAAGAGCTGGTTTATGAGCCATTTCAAAACGAGGCAGGAACAAAATGAAAAGAAGTAAACTCATTACCATGGCGATTTCCCTGCTGGCGGCAATCTGTCTGTGGGCATATGTGGTGACGGTGGTGAATCCCGACGGCGACACCATCATCTCCGGTATTCCCGTGACGTTTTCCGGGCAGGAGGTTCTGCGTGAGGACCAGCAGCTCGTCATCAAGGGCGACTATACCGACATGGTGAGCGTACATTTCTACGGAAAAAATACCGATCTCAAGAAGCTCGAACAGTATAAGGATGAAATCTCCGCCGTGGTGGACGTGTCCAAGGTCCGCAGCGCAAAGGAATACCAGCTGACCTATCAGCTGACGCTTCCGAACGCTGTGCAGGCGTCTGCGGTGCAGGATACGGACCGCAATCCGTCCGTCATCACCATTCAGGTGGAAAAGCTCGCGCGGCGCGAGATTGAGGTGCAAGGCGATTTTACGGGCGTCGAGGTGGCAGATGGGTATCTTCTGGAATCGACGAGCTTTGACTACGACACCGTGACGGTGGAAGGACCCGAGTCCGTCGTATCGACGATTTCCTGCGCGCAGATCGTCATGAGCCGGACGAATGTGGATAAGAACATCACCGAAAGTGTCGACTATACGCTTGTGGACGCCGACGGCAACGAGGTCGACACGACGGACCTGACGACGGACGTTGATACCATCGAGGTAGAGCTTGATGTGGTCAAATACAAGCAGGTGCCGCTTTCCGTGAACTTCATTGACGGCGGTGGCGCAACCGGCGCGGATGCAGATGTGGATATTGACCCGAAGTCCATCACGCTCGCGGGCGACGCGACGGTCCTGGACAGCGTGAACACGATTGTCCTCGGAAACGTCGATCTCGGTGCGACGGATAACAACGCCGTTTTGTCGTTCGACATCAAGATTCCGAACGATGCGAAGAACGTATCCGGTGAAGAATCCGCGACCGTGACCATCAAAATCAAGAACAAGCGGACGAAGGTCATCGGCGCGACGAACATTGCCTTCATCAACACCCCCGACGGCTTCGACGCCAGAAGCATCACGCAGCTGGTGCAGACGACCGTGCGCGCATCGAATACCGAGATTGACAGAATTGCGGCAAATAACCTGCGCGTGGTGGCAGACCTTTCGGAATATACGCAGGCAGGCACCTATCAGGTCCCCGTGACCATCTACATTGACGGTTACCCTGACGCGGGCGTCATCGGCGACGATTACAAGATCGTCGTGGTCCTCGAAGCTGTAGAGTAAAAAACTTGACACGAGAACGCCGCAATCCGGCGAAAAATACAAACTGGAGATGTTACCGTGATAAAAAGCATGACCGGCTATGGAAGAGCCGTACAGACCTTTGAAAACCGCGAAATTACCGTAGAAATCCGCTCGGTCAACAACCGATATCTCGACTGCAGCGTCAAGCTGCCGCGCGTTTTCGGCTTTGCCGAGGACAGCGTGAAGGCAAAGGTCAAGGAGGAAATTTCGCGCGGCAAGGTCGATGTGTTCATCAGCGTCAACGTCACTGCCGGAAGCGATATGAAGATCTCGCTCAACCGCCCGGTTCTGGAGGGGTATCTTTCGGCAATGAGAACCATTGCGAAGGACTACGAGGTAAAAGACGACATTTCCGTTTCCAGTCTCACGCGCTTTTCCGATATCTTTGTCGTCGAGAAGCAGGAGGAGGACGAGCAGCAGGCGACGCAGGAGATTCTTTCGGTCGTTTCGCAGGCGCTGTCCAAATTCTCTGCGATGCGCACGCTCGAGGGCGCGGCGCTGGAGCAGGATTTGAGAAGCCGGGCAAAGACGGTTTTGGCTCTGGTGGAGAAGGTCGAGGCAAGAAGCCCTGTGACGCTCTGCGAGTACCGCAGCCGTCTGACGCAGAAGATGCAGGAGGTTCTGCAGAACACCAACATCGACGAAGGGCGCATTTTGCAGGAGGCTGCCATTTACGCGGACAAGATTGCCGTTGACGAGGAGACGGTCCGGTTAAGGAGCCATCTGTCGCAGTTAGACGCCATGCTCACAGCCGGCGGCGCCATCGGCAGAAAGCTCGACTTTTTGCTGCAGGAGTTTAACCGCGAGGCAAACACCATTGGCTCGAAGGGCAACGATCTCGAGCAGGCGAGAACGGTGGTCGAAATCAAGGCAGAGCTGGAAAAAATCCGCGAGCAGACGCAGAACATCGAGTGACGGAGGCACGGCATGAAGCTTATCAGCATCGGCTTTGGAAGCACGGTCTGCGCCGAGCGCGTGCTTGCGGTGATTGCGCCGGAGTCTGCCCCGATCAAAAGACTGATTCAGGAGGCGCGCGAGCGCGGCATGCTCATTGACGCCTCGTTCGGAAGAAAGACAAAGTCGGTGCTTTTGATGGACACTGACCATGTCCTTCTCTCGTCCGTCTCGCCGGAGATTTTGTCCGCGCGGATGGAAGAAAAGCCGGAACCGGAGGAGACGGAAGGATGAGGGGAAAACTGTTTGTGGTGTCCGGTCCGTCCGGCGTCGGAAAAAACACGCTGCTCAACGCCATCATTGACAGCTGCAAAACGGTGCAGTATTCTGTATCGGCAACCTCGCGCCCGATCAGACCCGGCGAGGTCGACGGCAAGAGCTATTACTTTGTTTCCCGCGCGCGCTTTGAAGAGCTGATTGCGAACGACGCGCTGCTGGAATATGCCGAGTATGTCGGCAATTACTACGGAACGCCGCTTCAGCCCATTCGCGAGGCGATTGAAAACGGCGTGGACGTTGTGATGGACGTCGAGGTCGTCGGCGCGCTTAAAATCAAAAAGCGCCTGCCGGACGATGCGGTGCTGGTGTTTGTGACTGCGCCGTCGTTCGATGTCATCCGCAAGCGTCTGGTCCACCGCGGAGACGTTGCGCCGGGGCTCATGGAAGAGCGGCTCGAGCGCGCGCGCTGGGAATGCAGCCAGGCGGTAAATTACGATTACATCGTTGTCAACGACGATCTGACCCGTGCCAGCGAGGAGCTTCGCGCCATCATGCTGGCGGAAAAATGTAAAACCATGGAGCGTATCCATTTGATCAAGGAGGAACTATCATGCTCTACCCCGCAATGAGTGAATTACTCAAACATGTCGACAGCCGCTATCTGCTGGTGAACGTTGTGGCGCACCGCGCCCGCCAGCTTTCCATTGAGTCGGAAATGACCCATGAGCCGCTGACGGACAAGCCCGTGACCATCGCCATCAACGAGGTTGCCAGAGGCGAACTGACCGCGACGCTCAAGGAAAAATACCGCAAGTAAAGAGCTGACTGCAAAGGCGCAGGCATCTGCCTACGCCTTCGCGCTTGTTTTTGGGAAAGGCAGGGGATGACAATGATTGCAGAGGTCGCAGTGAGCTGCGCGATTTTTGCCATCGATCAGCCGTATTCCTATCGCATTCCGCAGGGCATGCAGATTCTTCCCGGCATGCGCGTGGTCGTTCCGTTCGGCAGGGCAAACCGCCGCACAGAGGCAATCGTGCTGGGCGTACAGACAGGAAGCGAGGACAAGCTCAAGGCGATCGAGCAGCTGCTCGACGATGCACCCGTGATGACGGACGAACAGCTGCGGCTGGCGGCGTTTGTCCGGGAGCGGTATTTCTGTACGTATTATGACGCGGTGAAGGCGATTTTGCCGGCTGGGCTCTGGTTCCGGCAGGAGAAAATCTACCGCATCCGCGAAGACGCATCCGACTGGCGGGATACCTGCCGCGGACGCGAGACGGAATGTTTTGTCATGCAGCTGCTGGAGGATTTCGGCGCAAGTGCGCCGGAAACTGCGCTTTTAAACCAGATGGAAGACCGGCAGCAGGCGCAGGCGGCAATCGGCTGGCTGCTTTCCAAAAAACTCATCGAAAACGATCTCGAGCTGACGCAGAAGCCGGGCGCGCGCAAGCAGAAATTCGCCGCGATTGCCGCGTCCGAGGAGGCGGCTCGCTATGCGGAAAAGAAAAAGCGCACCGCACCCGTGCAGGCGGCGGTTCTCGAGCTGCTCGGTGCGGCGGGAGAATGCGCCTGCCGCGAGCTGACAGAGCTGACCGGCGCGACTGCTTCCACGTTTTCGCGGCTGGAAAAGCTGGGGCTGATTACGATCTGGGAGCAGGAGGTGCAGCCGGAGCTTTTGAGCCCCGCGCAGGAAGCTGCGCAGCCGCCGGTTTTAAACGACGAACAGCAGGCGGCATTTGACGGGCTTTGTCTGCAGATGCAGAGCCAGAAGCCGGGCGCGGCGCTGCTGTACGGCGTGACCGGAAGCGGAAAAACCGCCGTCTATATCCGCCTGATTTATGAGGCGCTGAAAGCAGGAAAGAGTGCGATTCTGCTTGTGCCGGAGATATCTCTGACGCCGCAGCTTCTGGAAAAGCTCTCGGCGCATTTCGGGCAAGCAGTTGCGGTGCTTCACTCAAGCCTTCGCATCTCTGAGCGCTTTGCGCAGTGGCGCCGGATTCAAAGCGGGCAGGCGCGCGTCGTGGTCGGCACACGCTCTGCCGTGTTTGCGCCGGTGCAGAGCCCCGGGCTTTTTATTCTCGATGAGGAGCAGGAGCATACCTATAAATCCGAAAATTCCCCCCGCTACCACGCAAGAGAAATTGCGCGCTACCGCGGGGCAAAGGAGGGCGCACTGGTGCTGCTCGGGTCGGCGACGCCGTCGGTCGAGAGTATGTACCGCGCAAAATGCGGGGATTATTGTCTGTATACGCTGAAAAAGCGCTACAATGAAAAGACGCTTCCGCAGACGCAGATTGTTGATCTCAAGCAGGAAATCCGGCAGGGGAACGCCACGGCAATCAGCCTGCCGCTGGAAGAGCGGCTCTGGTATATCCGTCCGGTCGAATCGCTCCGCGAAGACATCGTGAAACTTACCGGAATCACAGATGAATTCCTTGCGGATCAGCCGGCGGAAGAGGAGGTATTCCCGCAGATCATGGAGTTTTTCGGAAACAGCATCGTCTGCGGGTATAACAACCTGCGGTTCGATGACATCTTCCTGTCTGAGATGTATAAGCGGTATCAGCAGGTATTTAACCCCATGATGTCGTTAGATGTATATAAACTTGCGCAGGAAATGATCGCCCCGTCAGAAGTAGTTAATTACAGGCTCCAGACCATATCAGCTTACTGCGGTGCGGAACAGGATATGTACCACGACGCTGCGTACGATGTTGATGCGACCGTGGACGTGGCGCAGTACCTGATGCGTCGTCTGGAAGACAATTACCGGGAGAACGGGATCCTGATCCCGCCGTATACCGGAGGGATCCGGGTGAAGGTATCCGGCATCTCACGGTATGAGAGAGGGAAACTGAAGCGTATCTACGCGAACACAACGACTCCGGATGTCACCTTCTATATGGAGATCCCGTCGTTGCAGTGGAACTGCAAGCAAAAGGAGATCGATACAGACAGGTTTAATATGCCGGATGTGATCGCCCAGGTTTTAAAGATTGCCCGCGTCGGTTCCGAACAGGAGCTGACGAAATACGGGAAAACTAAAAGCACCGTTTAACGGTGCTTTTTTTCGTCTGAATCTGAGACGAAAATGTTAAAATATCCCGTTCAAAAGCTGTATCTGAGGTTTGCGGAAAAAATCACTCTTTTTTTGTCGGAGAAAATTCGG
>ERZ780149.3145-NODE-3145-length-14220-cov-16.555242_pt1 | contig 14220 bp, 9 predicted proteins | sample MGYA00511367_ERZ780149 | MGnify/ENA primary metagenome ERZ780149 (study PRJEB29588, sample SAMEA2153852) | human gut metagenome | biome: human gut; feature: human-associated habitat; material: faeces | place: Denmark | collected 2008/2010 ... | reverse complement strand
TCCAATTCAAAATATCTGAATACAAAAATCTCCCACCTCGAAAGAAGTGGGAGTAGTATTCTTTTAGAGGAGCAGTGCCCACAGGACTTTTGAGCATCCCCTTGCCCCTCTGCTTGTATTGTGGTGGAAAAGATGGTATCCTGATAAAAAGCATGGACAGATTAAAAATCAAGTAGGACAAATTATTGCAGAGGAGGGGGCCAGCGGAAATGGAGGGGAGCATCATATTCTATACCTACGGCAGCACCTTGGAGCTGAACGGGCAGCAGTTTGAGGCAGGCAGGCTGACCGAAGATCTGCTGAATCTATCACCGGATGACTACCACCCTCTGCACGAACGGATGGTGCGCATCCGTACCCTTATGGACATCTACGAGTATGTCCGCAAGAGTGAACTTTGGTGGAAACTGAATGATGAGATGGAGCAGCTCTGTCAGGAACTTCGCCGATATACTGTGTTCCGCTTGCTACCGGACGATTGCTATGACGCTTTCTTTTCGGTGATACGGGAGATCACAGGACAGTTCAGCTTGTTTCCTCCCGAGGAGCACAGCCTTTCAGAGGATGATCAGACAAAACTTCTCAGCGCCTCAGCGGAAGAATTCTTCCAGAGCGATGATGGGGACAGCGATCCTGAAATCTCCTTGGGACTGCTGGATCTGTTTCGTCGCAGAGAGGGCAGCGAGGAAAAGGGCGAGTTGTTTTATTACGAGATGTTTCGCCTCCTGGGAGCGTGCGAAGATACCTGGAGTGCCTACAAGAAATACATCGACCGCTACATGATGTATCTTCACGACATCCGTGCCTTTGTTCCTACCATCCGGAATTTCATCAAGTTTATCCTCTCCACACTCACGACCAATGGGCCGGAAAGTTATGCGGCAGCGCTCTATGGTTTCTATAACGATGATCGCACCGCAGAGAAGCTGATCGTCAACCCCATCACTTACCACGGGGACTGCTACAGGAGACACGATGAATATATGCTCTCCTATGTCCCGCGGGAGCTGCCGGACGGCTCCATGGCCATCTGTCAGGAGCATGTGACGGACAGCTTACAGGCGCTGATGAAGGCAGACTATATGCTGGCCCTGAATAGCGGACACAACATCCGCCGCTGCATCATCTGCGGGAAATACTTCATGCTGAAGAGCGGCGTCCACGCTTTGTACTGCGAAGGGGCCTGTCCCCACGCTCCTGGCTACACCTGTCGGCAATTTGGCACGGTGGAAGTTCAAAAGGAACTGGCAAAGAACAACCCCAAGGTGAAGGCCAAGCTGACTGCCTTTTCCAGGATCACGAAGGATATGCAGCGGGGAGCTATCTCTCAGGAGGATGCCAGAAGAGCCAAGGATCATGTGCGAGACCGGCTCTACGATGCGCTGCGCAGCCCGGATATCTCTGTTGAGGAGTTTTCTGAACAAATATCTACTGCGCAAGTGTATGAATATTGCCGCATCACCAGAGTGAGCAAGCCCCGAGGGCGTCCACCGAAAGCAAAGGCGGGTGGGACCCATGACCAATGAGGAATTGGTCCGCCGATATTACGGCGGTGATGAGCGCGCGCTGGAGGAGTTGTACCGCAGGAATCTCGGGCTGATCCGGCGCATCGCCCGGGAGACTGCCAGAGAGTTCAACTGTCTGCATATGGACAGGGAAAGACCGGGAGAGTTGTCCGGCTATACGAAAACGATTCTGGAGGATCTTTGCGGCGAGGGTGCGTTGGAATTTCTGACACGGGTCCAGAGCAGAGAATACGATGAGAGCCGTGCTGTGCTTGCCACCTACCTGTACCCACATCTGAAAGGCCGGATGACCCGTTGGCTGGAGCAACATATCGGAAATCTTTCTCTGAGCAAGCACGAGATGGATGCTGTCCGGCAGGCACAAAGGCTATATCATTCAGGTCAGTTCAGCATCGAAGAGATCGCGGAGAAAATGGATGTCCTTCTGGAACAGGCTGTCAAGCACATCCGTTACAACACCCATTTTGTTGGTGTCAATGATCTTATCCCTGGGAGCTATGACGGTGATCCCTTTGAGCGGCTGATGCCTGGGAATCTCTCTGTTTCTGCGGAGCAGGTCGTGTATCGAAAAGTCTGCATTGAGCTGCTGCAGGAACTATTTGATGCTCTCCCGAAGAAGGACAGGGACATCCTCGGAAAATTCTACGGCGTATTCGGATTTGAAAAAACTTCGCTGAAGGAAATCGGCATGTACCACATGATGAAGGAGTCCGCCGTGGAAAAGGCAAAGGAGCGTGCTGTCACAAAGCTGAAAAAAGCCTATCCGGGTAGCAGGCTGCAGATCTGGAGGAATGTTCATCGTATGATACGCAGACCGATCCTGCCAGCGAAGGATGACAGAGCACTGCGGCGCAGCTTCACGACTTCGACCCTACGAAATCAGGAGTCTGGAAGATCGTAGTTTCGATACAGTCTGGTGAGAATTTTGCGCAGACAGGAGACCGCAACAGTCCCCTTTAGGACATGTTTAGGAAAAATCAAGAGTCATACTCGCTTTTTTATACGTTCCGTGCTATAATGCAGAAAAACACGAAAGGCCGGCAACTATGGCTACACATATTTTAGTCGTCGATGACGAGACTGCGATCGCAGATCTGGTGGAGGTCTATCTGAAAAACGAAGGCTTCACCATCCACAAATTCTATAATGCCTCCGACGCCCTGGCTTGTGTGCGGACGACACGCTTGAATCTGGCGGTGCTGGATGTGATGCTGCCGGACATGGACGGCTTTACCCTCTGCCAGCGCATCCGGGAGGACCACCTGTTCCCCATCATCATGCTCACCGCAAAGGTGGAGGATATGGACAAGATCATGGGGCTGACCTTGGGAGCGGACGACTACATCACCAAGCCCTTCAATCCTCTGGAACTGGTGGCCCGGGTCAAGACTCAGCTGCGCCGCTACACCCGGTACAACCCCAGGGAGGGGACAGTCCAGGAGGTCACCGAATACGACTTTCGAGGCCTTCAGATCTCCAAGGCCACTCACAAGTGCGTCCTGTTCGGCGAGGAACTGGCCCTGACGCCCTTGGAATTCTCCATTCTCTGGTATCTATGTGAGCACCGGGGGAATGTGGTGTCCAGCGAGGAACTGTTTGAACATGTTTGGGGCGAGGCGTTTATGGACAGCAACAACACCGTCATGAGTCACATCGCCCGGCTACGGGAAAAGATGCACGAGCCCAGCCGAAAGCCCAAATTCATCAAGACCGTTTGGGGGGCGGGGTACACCATTGAGTAAGAAAGGAAATACCCGCAGCCGCCGGAGATCTTTGCGCATCTGGGGCGGCTACCTGCTGGTCCTCATGGCTTGGGTGGTCGCAGTGATGGCCTTGGCATTCCTGGGCTTCATCATCTGCGCCAGCATCACCTGGCAGCCCTCGCCGCTCTACGACTTCCTGAATTGGGTTCGAGACTACATCGTTCTGGTCTGCATCGTCACAGTGCTGGCGGGCTGGGTGGTCATCAGCTTCTATTTTATCTCCAAGCCCATCAAGCAGCTGGACGTGGTGGCCAATGCGGCAGAGCAATTATCCCGCCCCAGTGAGGAGCCCATCCAGCTGCCGGATTCCCTGGAGGACATCTCCATCCAGCTGAATCTGGCCCGGGAGCAGGCTCTCCGGGACGCCCGGGCAGCCCGGGAGGCAGAACAGCGGAAAAACGACCTAATCGTCTATCTGGCCCACGACCTGAAAACGCCCCTGACCAGCGTCATCGGCTACCTGACCCTCCTGCGGGATGAGCCTCAGATCTCCCCGGAGATCCGGGCCAGGTACACCGGCATCGCCCTGGAGAAGGCGGAGCGGCTGGAGGACCTCATCAACGAGTTCTTCGACATCACCCGCTTCAACCTCTCTCGCCTGGAGCTGGAGCGGCAGAGCGTGGACCTGACGCGGATGCTGGAGCAGGTCGCCAGCGAATTCCGCCCCATTTTCGCAGAATCGGGGCTGTCATGCAGCCTGGATCTGCCGCCCAAGCTGCACTATTCCTGTGACCCGGATAAGCTGGCAAGGGTCTTTGATAATCTCCTGCGCAACGCGTCTTATTATAGCCTGCCGGACAGCACGGTGGAAATTGCCGGACGGATAGAGGCCGGGAAAATCGTACTCACCTTCTCCAATGCGGGAAAGAACATCCCCCAGGAGAAATTGGACCGGATCTTTGAACAGTTCTTCCGTCTGGACAGCTCCCGCGCCACCCGGACAGGTGGTGCGGGCCTTGGCTTAGCCATCGCCAAGGAGATCGTGGAGCTCCACGGCGGGACCATTCGGGCGGACAGCACCGAGGATCGGATCACCTTCACCATCTGTCTTCCGTCAGACCATTCAGAAGCGCCGTAAGAAAATCACAAGAATTTCGCAGAAAACTTGCAAGGCATCCGTTGGTAGATAGACAAGTATGAAACGCCTGGTTCTGGTACCATTTCAGTATCAGAACCAGGCGCTTTATTTTGATTAGGAGGTCTTATCCCATGAAAACCATTCTCGTTCTCTTCGGCGGATGCTCCACGGAGTACGAAGTTTCTCTCCATTCCGCCTATGCGGTGCTGTCCCACATGGACCCCGCCCGCTATACTCCTTTGGCTGTGGGCATCACACGGGAGGGGCAGTGGCTCTGCTATACCGGCGACCTCTCCCGGCTGGAGGACGGTACTTGGCAGCAGGCGGCAGACTGTATCCCCTGCACCCCGCTGGTGGAACGGGAGGCCCACGCTTTACTACTGCTGGACGGCTCCGGCCGCCGTCTCCTCTTTGACGCGGTATTCCCAGTCCTCCACGGCAAGAACGGCGAGGACGGTACGGTACAGGGACTCTTTGAACTGGCCGGGGTCCCGGTCATCGGCTGCGGGACATTGTCCAGCGCCTTGTGCATGGACAAGGACCGGGCCCACCAGCTGGCGGCCCTGGCCGGCATCCGGGTCCCCCGGAGCCACGTCTTTCATTCCAGCGATGATTTCAGCCGGATCGCCCAGGCAGCGGAGGAACTGGGATACCCGGTGTTTGTCAAGCCGGTCCGGGCCGGTTCCTCCTTCGGTATCACCAAAGTCTCCGGGCCGGAAGAGCTGCCCGCCGCCATGGAGGAGGCATTCCGCCACGACAGCGCCGTGATCCTGGAGGAGACGATCCCCGGCTTTGAGGTGGGCTGCGCGGTCATGGGCAACGAGGAACTGACCGTGGGTCTGGTGGACGAGATTGCGCTGTCGGAGGGCTTTTTCAACTATGAGGAGAAGTACACCTTAAAGACCTCCGCCATCCACTGTCCCGCCCGCATCCCGCCGGAGAAGGCGGCAGAGATCCAGGCAGCGGCAAAAACCATTTACCGTGCCCTGGACTGCCGGGTATTCGCCCGGGTGGATCTGTTCCTCACCCCGGATGGGGAGATCGTCTTCAATGAGGTCAACACCATCCCCGGCTTCACCGCCCACAGCCGCTACCCCAGCATGATGCAGGGCATCGGCATTTCCTTTGGGGAGCTGGTGACCCGCCTGATCGAGTTGGGGGTGGCGGGATGAGAACCGTGTCGATTCCCCGGGAGCAGATTTTTCAGGGGCCGCTGGTCCTGGTCAACCGGGCGCATCCCCTGCATGAAAAAGAGCGATCTGCGCTGACCTCGGTGGACCCGCACCACCCCGACATTCTTCTTGAAAGCCGGGCACGGCAGCTACTGTCTGCCTGTATCCAAAAGGCGGGGGGACAGCGGGAGATCGTGCCGGTGTCCGGCTGGCGGAGCCAGCAGGAACAGCAGCGGATCTGGGACGACTCCATGGCGGAGCATGGGGAGACATTTACCCGCCAGTATGTGGCCCTTCCAGGATGCAGTGAGCATCAGACCGGCCTCGCCATCGACCTGGGAAAGGCTGCCGGATACATCGACTTCATCCGGCCTGCCTTTCCCTATGACGGCGTCTGCGGAAGATTTAGGCGTCTGGCGGCCCGGTACGGCTTTATCGAACGCTACCAGCGGGGCAAGGAGGAAGTCACCGGGATCTCGGCTGAGCCGTGGCACTTCCGCTATGTGGGGGCGCCCCACGCCCAGCTGATGGAAACCAACGGGCTGTGTCTGGAGGAGTACCGGGACTTTTTGCGGCAGGGTCCCCGGAGCGTCGCTCTGGAAAACGGCCGCATGGCCCAGGTGTTCTATGTGCCCGCCGCCGGAGCCGTCACAGAGGTGGAAGTGCCGGAGGGCTGCTGCCAGATATCCGGCGACAATGTGGAGGGATTTATCCTGACATGGTGGGGGGATACCCATGAGAACGGCTAAGAAAACCGTCCCGACTTTGGACCTCTTTCGTCTGGCGGCAGTCCTGCTGGTGGTGATGAACCACACCTCGCCCCTGGCGGATGTGTCTGCCATGGCTGATTTCTGGCTTACCCGGGTACTGGCCCAGGTGGCAGTCCCATTCTTTCTGATGACCACTGGGTACTTTCTGAGCCGGAATCACTGGGCTGGTGTGGGGCGGCAGCTGAAAAAGCTCTGCCTGCTCTACGGCGTCTGCATCCTTTTGTATCTGCCAGTGAATCTCTATGCCGGCAGCTTCACCGGTCCGGCGGATGTTTTGCGGAAACTGCTGGTGGACGGCACCTTCTACCACCTGTGGTATTTCCCGGCGACCATTCTGGGCATCGTCATCGCCCGGTGGCTCAGCCGGCTGGGCCTGCGGGTGGCTCTGCCTGTGGCGGCGCTACTCTATCTCATCGGTCTGGGCGGGGACAGTTACTATGGACTGGTTTCCCAGATCCCGCTGCTTCGGACCCTTTACGACGGCATTTTTACACTGTGCGGCTATACCCGCAATGGCCTGTTCTTCGCGCCACTGTTCCTTCTGCTTGGGGCCGCCGGAAGGCGGTGGAACCAAAAGCTGTCTCTGGCGGGCTTCTTCCTCTCTCTGGCAGCCATGAGCGCCGAGGGGCTGTGGCTCCATCGCATGGATGTCCAGCGCCACGACAGCATGTACCTCGCCCTCCCCCTGTGCATAGTATGCCTTTTTTCTCTGCTGCTGGGCGGAAACAAGGGCGAGTCCAGGAAAGTCCGGGAATTTTCCACAGCCATGTATGTGCTCCATCCCCTCTGCATCGTACTGGTCCGGGGAGCGGCAAAGCTACTGGGACTGGGAGAAATGCTCATTGAAAACAGTGTTCTCCATTTTATTGTGGTGCTGGCGCTCAGTGCGCTGCTCTCCGCCCCTTGCCTGCTGAGGCTTCAAAAGAAGCCCAGCCCCACCGCTCGGGCCTGGCGGGAGGTGGATCTGGCGGCCCTTGGGCACAACGCCCAGGTGCTGCGGAACACATTGGCCCCGGGGACAGAGCTGATGGCGGTGGTAAAGGCGGAGGCCTACGGTCACGGCGGGGCAGTGACCGCCCGCACCTTACAGCGAGCGGGCGTCCGGGCCTTTGCCGTGGCCTGCCTGGCCGAGGGGATTGCTCTGCGAAAGGCGGGCATCCGGGGGACGATCTTGATCTTAGGTTATACCTCCCCGGAGGAAGCTCCGCTCTTGACACGATGGCATCTGACCCAGACGGTGGCGGATATTGACCACGGGCGGGCCTTGGCAGCCAGAGGGCGGCGTGTCCATGTCCATCTGGCCCTGGACACGGGGATGCACCGGCTGGGCATCCTGGCGGAAAACCGGAAGGAGATCCTGGAGGCATTCCGGCTTCCAAACCTGGTAGTGGACGGTGTCTTTTCTCATCTATACGTCTCGGACAGCCTGGAAGCCGAAGATGTTGCCTACACCCAGGAGCAGCTGACCTTGTTCTATGATACGGTGGCCTGGCTCCGAACTGCCGGATATGATCCCGGCAAAGTTCATATCCAGTCCAGCTATGGACTTTGGAACCTCCCAGCTCAGCCCTGTGACTATGTCCGGGCTGGAATCGCACTCTATGGAGTTCGAAGCGATGATGCGCCTGTTCAGCGAAGCCTTGACCTGCGGCCGGTTCTGTCTCTCCGGGCCAGAGTGGCCAGTATCCGCACTGTGCAAGCCGGAGAGAGCGCCGGGTACGGGCGGGTCTTTCAGGCAGAGCAAGAAACCAAACTGGCGGTGGTCACCATCGGCTACGCGGACGGTCTGCCCCGGGATCTGCCTCAGCGGGGCGGCCAGGTGCTGATTCAGGGCCGGCGTTGTCCTATGGTGGGGCGGATGTGCATGGACCAGTTGCTGGTGGACGTCAGCGATCTTTCGGAGGTCGCTCCTGACGATACAGTGACTATTATCGGCCGGGATGGCGGTCAGGTGATTCGGGCAGAGGAACTGGCTGCATGCTGTGGGACGATTACCAACGAACTGCTCTCCCGGTTAGGCATGCGGTTACCCATTGTTTCTGGTTAAAGAGCGGTAGGGAATTTTACAAAGATTCCGGTTCGGATTTCAACATGAATATACCTTTAAACAGGAATAGCCACCAACCACGATGAAATGGTTGATGGCTATTCCCGTTTGGTCGACACCAAGAGATTCTCTCAATCGGTTTAATCTGGTGTTTTCAAGATGTCCTTATGAGGAGTCGCCCTTACGGGCTTTCTTTTTTATTTGCTCTTAGTGACGCTTTTTAGCGGTCCACGCCATACCGGTCACGGACAGCACCGCCGTCACGGCGTAGATACCCACGCCCGCGTCAAAGGTCTTGGGGCTGGTGCCCTTGTTGTCGTCCTTCTTGGTGTCGGTGGTGGTAGTGGAGTTGTAGTAGTAGCGGGGGATGTTGCCCACGGAGCCGTCAGCGTTCTGCTGCTTGCCGCTCTCCAGGTACTGGCTCACATCGGCGTCAAAGGTACCGCCGGAAATAGAAGCAGTACCCGTATTGTTCGCGTCATAGGCATCCACGATCATCTTCTGCGTGTCGGTCGCGCGCTTAAATGTACCGCCTGTAATAGTCAGTTCACCCGCAGAAGCTGCGGCGTTCGCTTCACCGCCATAGTTGGACGTGAACAACACCGCCTTTGCAGTATTCAGAGTCTTAAAGGTTCCGTTGTTAATAGTAGTCTTGTGACAGTTCATGATAACATACTGCGCAGTGTTGGAAAAGTTACCGCCATTTACGACCAGCACACCGCCCTCGTCGTTCTTGACCGTGTTGACACCGCCGCTGAACGTACCTCCGTTGATGGTCAGGGTAGAAGCATCAGGGCCTTCACCAACGTTGCGAATCATGCTGGAGTAACCGCCATTATTATACACGGTAACACCCGCATTGATTTCCATCTTTCCATAGTTGGCAATAGTATACCAGCTATTGCCACCATTCCCGTAGGGCGAGTATGTTCCTTTTTCCTGAGAACGCTCAAACGTACCGCCATTTAACACCGTAACACCATAGTTTACGATAGCACCCTTTGCGTGTGTCACATTATCCACCGTGCCGCTCTTCGCTGCACTGGTATCAACGATCGTCAGCGTACCATTATTGGTAATGGTATGCTGACCATCTTCATTGGTCAGCGTCTTACCATTCAGGTCCAGCGTGACCGTCTTACCGCTCTCGATAGTGATGCTGGCAGTAACATCCTGTAGCAGCTGAACGGTCTTACCGTCCGCAGCATTCACCGCCTCCTGCAGCGTCGCATACTCAGTCTCTCCGACTTTTGCGACCTTCTCAGCCGCCGTCTCCGTCGCCCACGCCATCGTCGTGACGCCGATCGCCAACACCAGCGCCAAAATGGTTGCCAATATCTTTTTCATTTTTCTTACCCCGGGTTTTTTAGATTTCCGCAGGACACTTCGTTTTAACAAGCTTAAAACGCCAAAGCAGGAGTACTCCTGCGGATAATCAGATTATAGCACAGCTGCATAATTTGTCCAGCCCTTTTGTGTAAAATTCCGCATTTTCGTCATCTGCGAAATTCGGACCGGGGGAGGGGCGCGGCCCCTCCCCCGGTTTCTCACGGCTCCCGCCGTATCTCCGTTCTCTCCCGGGGCGCGATGGGCCGCATCATGCAGAAATACCGGCTCTCATCCGCCGCGTGGTCCTCCTGTCCCGTGTCCACATCCTCCGGCGCCGTGGTGCTGTACGACAGCCCCGGTACCGTCCGTATGAACGCCCGGCAGTTTTCGAACACATACAGCATGGGGTACCCCTCTCCGTCAAAGCTCATCCGGTAGTGCAGCTGCATCCACCCCGGTATCCGCCGGTTGTCCCCCTTCTCAAAAAACAGCCGGTGCTTCAGCGCCGTCTCATAAATACTCTCGCCCCGGCTGGCGTCCCAGATGGCCGGGTCCGCCACCCCCCGTATGGTCCGTCCCCGCAGATATGGGTGCTCGTCCTCCATCCGCCGTATCTCCGCGAACTGCCGCTCCGGCGTCCACAGCACGCCCTCGTCCGGCGTTCCCGTGCAGCCGTACAGCTCCAATATCCGGTACACGCACCCGTCGAAGTCCACCGCCCACCAGCCGCAGGAAAAGGGCTTGGCGTAACCGAAGTCGTAGCTTCTGTACACGTTCCACTCCCGTGGGATGTCAAAGGGCCGGATCACGTGCGTCCACCGCCGGTCCGCGTAGTGCGCCGGGTCGTCCGTGAACTCCTGGAACACCTGTCCCGCCAGCACGTCCCACCGTCCCTCCAGCCACGCCGCCCGCAGCTTCGGCGGCAGCGCCTCCAGCTGCCGTATATACTCCGGCTGCCGCGCCAGCAGCGCCCCGTTGTCCGTCACCCGCGCCGGTATGAACGCGTACTCGCCCCCGTTCTCCCCCGGCTCATACCGCCGGTCGATAAACAGCCGCTTGATATACCCATGCCCCGGCCCGCCCGGGTTGCACGTGTAGTAAATGCGCTTGGGAAATCCGTTCACGCCGCGCACGCACGCCGCCAGCTTCCGCATCCACTGCTCCTTCAGCTGCGTGGCCTCGTCGAAAAAGATCACGTCGTACTCCGCGCCCTGATAGCGATCCGCGTCCCGGTCGCAGGCGCAGTACCCGAACTGCAATACGCTCCCGTTCCCGAACACGAACCGTCTCTCCTCCGCCCGGTATACGGCCGTACCCGCCAGCTCCAGCCGCAGCGTCTCCAAATGGTTTGCCTCGATCTCCGGCATGGTCCGCCGCACCAGCAGCATCCGTATCCCCGGATACCGCTGCGCCAGCAGCTTGGCCTTGCACCGCACCGCCCAGCTCTTCCCGCCGCCCCGTGCCCCGCCGAAAGCGACGTACTTCTTTTTGCACCGCAGAAATTCGTCCTGCTTTGCGTTCGGCGTCCCGATGTATATATCCTCCATGTTCTCTCCCCCTTGTCTCTTTTCTCTCTGCGCTTACTCGCTCAGCTCCCGTACCCCCTCTCCCATCAGCACCTGCACCGTCTGCACCGCGGTCCCGCCGCCCAGCTCCTTCTCCAGCCCCGCCAGCGTCTGCAATATCCCCGCCAGCTCCTTCAGCTCCTTGGTGCACGCCTCACCTTTTTCCGCCTCCTCGGCCGCCCGCTTCGCGCCCCGCATCAGCGCCCGCGTCATTTCCAGCAGGCAATCCCTGCTCTCCGCCCTGCGCCGTCTCTCGTTCCGGCACCCGCTGACCCAGTTCTCCTTCCGCGCGTGCCGTCCCACGCTCTGCACCGAAACGCCGTATTCCTTCGCCAGCTGCATATAGGTATATCCGCCCGCCTCGTACTTCTCCCGCAGTTCCTCCCAGGGTGCCGCCGTCTTATGCATCCGCCTCACCTCCGACCACCTCATACGCCGCCAGTATCTGCGCCGCGAAATCTGCCAGGCAGCCCCTGCACACGTTCTCACCGCTGATCCGGTAGTATCGCTCTCCCCGCCGCAGCTCTCCGCCGCACAGGTCGCACTGTCCGCACACCGCGTCCGTCCCGTTCTTTCTGTACTTCATATCCGTACCCCCTTATCAAGATCGTCTGCCCCCATCCCCGAAAAGCAAAAAAGTTGCCCGCAAACGGGCAACACCCCCAAAATTTTCCCCCAGCCTTCCCCCTGGGGGTTCGCGGTGTTGAATGACAGGCCGGTGGCCTGTCAGATCCGCGAACCGACCGACCCGCAGGGAGACAGGTGCCCCCACAGGGGGCGGATAAGGTGTAGCCGCGCAGCGGCGTAAAACGCCCCCGTCCCGCCCCGCACCGCCGCACAGAAAAAAGGGCCGGCTCCCGCCGACCCTTTTCTTATGCGCGTTTAGCCCGGAGGCCAGGTCATATCCCGCCCCGCCAGCACATGGAAGTGCAGGTGCTTCACGGTCTGTCCCGCCTGATCGCCGCAGTTGTTGACGATTCGGTAGCTCTCCACGCCCAGCTCCCTGCAGATCTTGGCGATGACCTCGAAGCAATGGGCCACCACACCGCTGTTGTCCGCCGTGATGGCATTGGCGCAGCAGATATGTGCCTTGGGCACCACCAAAAAGTGTACCGGTGCCTGCGGCTCGATATCATAAAAGGCATAGCATTGTTCGTCCTCATACACCTTTTTGCTGGGGATCTCTCCGTCAATAATGGCGCAGAACAGGCAATCGTTCTTCATGGTCGCATCTCCTTTCGCATATGTTTTTGTTGTTATTTTTCTCCCAATTCCCTTTTGTGTTCCTGCGCGCTCTTGAGCCCTTGAAGATGCAAGGCTTTGGAGCCGTTTGGAACACAAAGTCGAATTGGGACTTATTTTTTCATAATACAGCGCATTATTTCAACTTTTCCGCCACGAAATCGTCCACGGCCGCCAGCGCGTCGTCCACCTTCAGCAGCTCGGTGCCGCCGCCCATGGCGCTGTCCGGCTTACCGCCGCCCTTGCCGCCGCACACGGCGGACACGGTCCTGACCAGATCGCCGGCCTTCACGCCCCGCGCCACGGCCTCCTTGCCGCACACCGCCAGGAACGTGACCTTCTCGCCCACGATGCTGGCCAGCACGCCTACCACATGGGGATCCTTGTCCCGCAGGAAGTCGCCCATCAGCCGCAGGGCGTTTGCGTCCAGGCCCTGACGGGTGCCGGTGATGACGTGCAGCCCGTCCACGGTCTTGGCGGAGGCCAGAATCTGCTTGGCCTCGCCCATGGACGCCTCGCTCTTGAATTTCTCCAACGCCTGCCGCAGCGCCTTCATCTCGCTGGCCTGCTGCTCCAGACGCTCCAGCAGCGTCTCCGGCGCGGACTTGAAGAACTGGGATGCCTTGTTCAGCAGCCCGCGGCTGCGGCGCATATCCTCCATGGTGACCTTGCCGGTGGTGGCCTCGATACGGCGCACACCGGAAGCCACACTACTCTCGCTCTTGATGCGGAAGGGGCCGGCCTTAGCGGTGTTGTCCAGATGAGTACCGCCGCACAGTTCCATGGAGAAATCACCCATGGTCACCACTCTCACGGTCTGACCATACTTCTCGCCGAAGGTAGCCACCGCGCCCCGGGCCTTAGCCTCGGCGATGGGCAGTTCTTCGGTGGTAATGAGCAGCCCGGACAGAATAGCGTCGTTGACCATATCCTCCACCTCGTCCAGCTGCTTGGGCGTAATGCCCTCGAAGTGGGTGAAGTCGAAGCGCAGGCGATCCGGCTCCACCAGAGAGCCAGCCTGATGCACATGGTCGCCCAGCACCTTCACCAGCGCCGCGTCCAGCAGATGGGTGGCACTGTGGGCCCGGCGGATAGCGGCGCGGCGGTCGGTATCGATGGACGCCGTCACACTGTCGCCCACGGCCACGCTGCCGCTGAGCAACTTGCCGTAGTGCATGAACTTGCCGCCCTTGTTCTTCTGCACATCACTGACCACGAACTCCATGCCGTCGCCGGTGATCACGCCGTGGTCGGCCACCTGACCGCCCATTTCGGCGTAGAAAGGGGTCTTGTCCAGCACCAGGATGGCCTCCATACCGGACACGATCTCGTCCACCAGCTCGCCCTCGGCCACGATACCCAGCACCTTCGCGCCGTTTACCGTGTCGCGGTCATAGCCCACGAACTCTGTGGCCGGCATGTCCTTGCCGAACTCCACGCCGGCCCAGCCCAGATCGCCCAGCGCCTTGCGGGCTTCGCGGGCACGCTCCTTCTGCTGGGTCATCAGGGACTGGAAGGCGTCCTCGTCCACAGTCATGCCCTCCTCGGCGGCCATCTCGGCCGTCAGGTCGATGGGGAAGCCGAACGTATCGTACAGCTTAAAGGCGTCAGCGCCGGAGAACACCGTCTCGCCCTTCTCCTTGTGGGAGGCCAGCATCTCGTTGTAGATGCGGATGCCGCCGTCGATGGTGCGGGCGAAGTTCTCCTCCTCGGTGCGGATGACCTTGG
>ERZ780149.3136-NODE-3136-length-14246-cov-5.404270_pt1 | contig 14246 bp, 9 predicted proteins | sample MGYA00511367_ERZ780149 | MGnify/ENA primary metagenome ERZ780149 (study PRJEB29588, sample SAMEA2153852) | human gut metagenome | biome: human gut; feature: human-associated habitat; material: faeces | place: Denmark | collected 2008/2010 ... | reverse complement strand
CTTGGCTCATCCGGGGGCAGAAGCTCGATTTTCTATCTTTTTGGTCCGCCGCCCTAAAAGATAGAAAAATCGAGCATTTTATGCACGGGCGCCGGGACCGGGCATGTGCTGAACGAAGACGGTGAAAGGTTTTTTTGTACGGTTGACAGCATGCGGCGGCACAAGTAAAATATTCGGTAAGAAGTTGAATGATAAATGAAAGTATCAGTGAGGGTTTACAGCAAAACCTGCGACTAAATATATGAAAAGGGATAGGAGGCACGAATGGATAACGGGGCAGCAAGCTACCGCCGTTTTATTGACGGGGACCAGGAGGCTTTTGGAGAAATCGTGGATCTTTACAGGGAAAATTTGATTTTCTTTATCCACAGATATGTAAATGATTTGGATACGGCAGAGGACTTGGCAGAGGATGCGTTTGTCGAGCTCATCGTTCATCCGGAGCGCTTCGAGGGAAAAAGCTCACTTAAGACTTTTTTGTTTGCGATTGCACGCAACAAAGCGGTCGATTGGCTTAGGAAGCACAAGAGGATGAAGCCGGTGCCGCTTGATGAGATAGGGGAAATCGCCGATTTACGGACACTTGAGCAGGCGGTGGCGGCAGAAGACCGAAAACGAAGGCTCAGCGAGGCACTGGAACAGATCAAAGACGAGTACCGAATTGCGATTCACCTTGTCTATCTGGAGGAAATGTCGTACGACGATGCCGGAAAAATCATGGGGAGAAGCCGGAAACAGATTGAGAATCTGGTGTATCGGGGCAAGAAAGCGCTCCGAGACATACTCGGCGAAAAGGAGGAGTTTTAATTGAAGACGAGAGAGGAGTTCATAAAGAGCGTTTTTGCAAAGGCTGAGAAGCAGAAGGCAGAAGAGGCAGCGGCGGCAGCCGCCGGCATAGGAGCAAAATCTGCGCCTGCTTCCCGCAGGAAGCGTTTTAAGATTGCAGGGGGAATCGCAGCAGCGGCGGCATGTGTGATGATTGCAGTCGGCTCAAGCGGCGTGCTCGACGAAATCATTGCCGGAACCTTTGAGCCTTCGGGCGAATTCGTTGCACTGCCGATGGTTGACGCACCGTATGATGCCAATGCCGGCGATGTTTCAGAGAATGACATGAATGCCGCGGAAAACAATAATGTGAATGCATCCGGCGATGTAAAGGAAACCGGCGAGAAGGCCGGAAACGAAGCGGGAGATCTCACTGCCGAGGCTCCGGCGACACACGAACTCTGTGACGACGATTGGGGAGCTGTGCCGAGCAAGAGCATCACACACAGCGGTGCATATGATTCATACATTTATGGGGGCGAGCAAATGCAGAACGTTTCGGTAGAAATTTTCAAACAGGCTGCAAGCAGCAAGAAGAACTCGATGGTTTCGCCGATTTCCGTAATCATGGCGATGGGAATGGTCGAAAACGGAGCCGCGGGCGATACGAAGACTCAGATGGAAAAGACATTCGGCATGAAGACAGACGACATGAACGTGTGGGTCAAGGAGTGGTCGGCGGCGCAGGAGAGCAAGAGCGATAACCGCAAAACCAAGATTAATATCGCAAACGCTTTTTGGTACAACGAAGCAGCGGGATTCAAACCGGACGCCGCTTACAAGAAACTCCTAAAAAAGTCGTTTGATGCGGAAATAAAGGGCGGAAACTTCGACGATGCAACTGTCAATCAAATCAATAAATGGGTTGACAAACAGACCGACGGCATGATTAAGGAGCTCGTAGACCGCTTGAATCCAAGCGATATGACGGTTCTTGCGAATGCAGTGGCTTTTCAGGATAAATGGGCGGAGCCGTACGAGAAATTCCAGGTAAAGAAGGAAAACTTCACGCTCGAAAACGGCAAAAAGAAGAAAATGAACATGATGTATTCGACCGAGGATACGTTTTTACGTGACAAGCTGGCAACGGGGTTTACCAAGCCGTACCAATCAGGCTATCGGTTTGTGGCAATTCTGCCGAACGAAGGCATCAGCGTGAAAGAGTATCTTGCGCAGATGGATGGGGACAGCTTTGCCGCGTTCCTGAACTCCGGTGAAGAGGCGGCTGTGCATGCGGTGATGCCGTCCTTTAAGGGTGAATATTCTACGGATGCGATGGTGAGCATCCTTAAGAAAATGGGAATCAAAGATGTTTTCAGCTCTGCGGACGCAGACCTCAGCAAAATGGGCATGGCAAACGGCGAGAACCTGTTTGTCGGCGATATTATACACAAAACCTTTATCGAAGTGGACCGCGAAGGCACGAAAGCCGCGGCAGTGACGGGCGTGTTTGTAAAAGCAACCTCCATGCCGGTTCCGCTTAACGAATACACGGTACGCCTCGACAGACCGTATATTTATGCGATAATTGACGAAAATACACAAATTCCTGTTTTCATGGGCACCATGGTTGGTGTATAATACCCGTATGGGAAAGAGTATTTTTGCGGAGAAAAGTGATTATGAAGTATATGGAAGCTTTCTTGAAGGGGATGAGGACGCACTTGAGGTTTTGGTTGAACGTTTCGGCAACAGCCTCACCCTCTACATAGACGGCTATATTCATGATGTCCACGAAGCGGAGGATCTTATGATAGATCTCTTTGCGTATTTAATTGCAAAAAGACCGCGAATCCGTGAGGGCGGCGTCAAGGCCTACCTATACAAAGCGGCAAGGAATCTTGCGATTCGCTGCGCGCAGAAGCGGCGGCGGAATCATGCGTTCAGTTTTGAAGAACTGCAGAGTGAGCCGGAAAGCGATATTCTGGTGGAGGCGGTCGTGCAGACAGGAGAACGAAGAGAAATTCTTCACCTGTGCATGGGCAGACTCAGCCCGGACTACCGCGAGGCTTTGTATCTTGTGTATTTCGAGGGCATGAAGCATGCAGAAGCGGCGGCGGTCATGCGAAAGAGCGAGAAACAGATTGCAGACCTTGTTTACCGCGGGCGAAAATCCCTGCGCGGGCATCTGGAAAGGGAGGGCGTAACTTCGTGGCAAGTATGATTGAATTCTGGGATTATCTCCTACAGTTCGTTGTTTCGGCTATTGGCTGCGTGATGGCATCGGTTTTGTATGCAAAGATGCGCAGACAGCCGTATTTTTTGCTTGCCTGCTTTTTCGGAACCTACAGCCTGGGGACACTGTACTGGACGCTGCACGTGCTGCTTCTCGGTACTACGCCGCAGGTTTTTTATGTGTCGGAACTCGGGTGGATTGCAAGCTATGTCTTTCTGCTTACAATCGAACTGACTCTGCCTTCCGACGAGGAAAAAAATTTTCGCACGAAACTTTGTTGGCTCTGCCCGGTTTTCTGCGTGCCTCAGTTTATCCTGTACATCACACACGGTGATGTATTTTTTAATATTCTCATGTGCTTAGCAACGGCTGCGGCCGCATGGCTCGCAATTCGCGGGCTGGTGTTCTGCAGACGGAAGAAAAAAGCAGAAGGCGGCAGCAGCACACGCGGCATGCGATTTTTTCACATCACGGTGCTCTGCTTCGTTGTGCTCGAATATGCGCTGTGGACAAGTTCGTGTTTCTGGGTGAGCGACACGCTTTCAAACCCTTATTTCTGGTTTGACTTTTTGCTCTCCGGGGCAATCTTTGCGATGCTTCCGGCGACGAGAAAGGCGGTGGGGAAATGACAAATATAGAAAATATTTACGTCTGCATAACGGCGCCGCTTTTTATTGCGATGCTCTGCACCGACAAAAAATACAGGGCGGCGTTTTGTTTCTGTTTCGCAGGCATGACGATGTGCATGCTTTCGGCGTATCTGAACACGTTCTTCTGCGCCTTCTATGGGGTTGACAACATGAATGCGACCACGCAGATTGCGCCTGTGATTGAAGAGGTTATGAAGCTCCTTCCGCTGCTGTTTTTCATGGTGATTTTTGAGCCTAAAATTGAAAAGTTCAGGCTTGCGGCGATTATAACGGCGGTAAGCTTTGCGACGTTCGAAAATATCTGCTATCTGACGGGAAACGGTGCGGAGCAGATTGGATTTCTGCTTATTCGCGGTTTCGGCGCGGGTGCGATGCATGTGGTCTGCGGAGGTGCCTACTCCGAAGGGCTTCTTCTCGTGTGGGAAAACCGCATGCTCCGGTCGGTCTGCCTTCCGGGCATTCTGTTCGTTGCAATCGTCTATCATGCCATTTACAATCTTCTTGTCAGCGTCGGCGGGACGCTGCAGGTTATCGCGTATTTCATACCGGTAACCACTCTTTTGTTGGTTTTGTTCCTCAAAAAAAACATCTTTAAGTCTGCGTAGTTTTTCCTTTTTTCGTCCCTATATAGATAAGAGGGAGGAATTCAGCATGTACGAGACAAAAAAACGAGTCAGCGAGGCGAAAATGCGCGCGGCTCACATGATTGAAAAGAAAGAAAAACGGGCAATCCGATGCCTGTCCGCATTGTGCGTGATGCTTTCGTGCCTGCTCGTGGGTGCGATTGCGGAACTTTCGGGCGGTACAGGAAAGGAAGCTTTGGTACAGGGCATGAACGGTGCGATGCTTTTATCGGAAAGCACAGGAGGATATGTGCTGGTTGCAGTCATTTCTTTCCTTGTGGCAGTTGTATTCACATTGCTTTGCGTACGACTCCATGAACGAAACGGACGTATGGCAAATGAAAAGAGGGAGGGGACGAAATGAAGAGGGGAAAGCGAATTTTGACAATTCTGCTGACGCTGTGCGTGGCATTTGCGATGATGCCGCTTGCAGGAGTCGAAGGGATGACGGCGTATGCAGCAGACGGAAAAGGCGCTGAGGGGGAATATCTAAACGTTCCGGCTAAATTTGACAAGGAAATCGACATCAGCAAAGTGAGCGGAGACATCGTCATAAAGGACAGTAAAACCTATCGAATTTACAGTTCTGAGAAGAAAACGGTCAATCATAAAATTAAGATTCAGAAACCTACTTTAAAAAATATCGAGCCGCATGTTTTCATTGACAGTATTTCCATTGCCATGGATGCGGGAAGCAAATGCCCGGCAATTGAGATTAACAATAAAGCATCGGCATATCTTTATTTTTACGGAGAAAACTCTGACCTTAGAGGCGCAGATTATCGTGCGGCAATTCAAAAAAATCGTAGTGAAAACAATCTGCATATTCTGGTCGCAGGCGGCACAGGCTTGTATTGCTACGGGGGTCTGTATGCAGCCGGCATCGGCGGTTCTGCAGACCGCAACACGAACTGGTATAACATTGATATGTATGGGCACGGTGTGCGCCTTTACTTTGGCTCAAGCGAGAAGAATACCAAGTGGAACGGAGAAATTCGTGCGCCCGGCGGCAAGAACGGCGCCGGTATCGGCGGCGGCCGGTACGGAACAGGGGAAATAATACACTTTATGTCCGGTAAAATTACCGCAAAAGGCGGCGCTTATGGAGCCGGAATCGGTGGCGGAAGAAGGGGTAACGGAAACCTCATTAGTGTTTACGGCGGAGAAATTGAGGCGAAGGGCGGAGACTTTGCAGCCGGCATCGGCAGCGGTTTCACGCAGAGCGCGAAGAGCATACGGATTCATGGCGGAACGGTTACCGCCAAGGCCGGCAGCGGCGGCGCAGGCATCGGCAGCGGCTCTGTGAATACGGAAGATGAAGCGAAAAACATCAGCGTCTCCGATATCGAAATTTCAGGCGGCATGGTTACCGCTGAAGGCCGTACCAGCGGCGCGGGAATTGGCGGCGGACAGTTTGTCAGGGCAGACAACATTAAAATCACCGGAGGCACCGTGAATGCAAGAAGCACTTACGGCGGTGCAGGAATCGGCGGCGGCTCGGATGCCATCGGACAGAAGATTTATATTTCCGGCGGCAATGTCCATGCGAAATCCTACGGAGGAGCCGGAATCGGCGGCGGTATCGACGCTTCAGGCGATAGTATTCATCTCAGCGGCGGGTATATCAAAGCTGAGTGCGGAAAGAATATCGGAAACTCTCCGGTAGCTTTCGGAAATGGAGCAAATTACCGAAATTCAGACGCGATTATCAACGGGGCGGAGGCTCCGGAAACCGATATCAAGATTGTCCTGACTAAGGATAATTTTGTGGATATGAATATTACCGCAGAATGCCTGTCTTTGGACGGCATCAGAGGATATAAGACATTTAAGGACAGCATTACCGGCACCTCACAAACGGAAATTGATTTTACCAAATTATCCCTTCCGGATGCGCAGGGGTACGGCAAAATTACAATTTCGGCAGAGCTTACCTTTAGAACGAAAGCACCAAAGCATCAATGTGTACCTGCAGCACGTACCAAAAATATGGGGAGATATCATATATATGTCTGTCAAACCTGCGACGCGCGGATGTTTTACAACCTTACTGCGAAAGAAAGACACGATAATCTTGATTGGAACACAGAGACACATCAAAAGTATTGTGTTAAATGTGATATGGCAATCGAACAGGATACCCAGGCACCAACGATTACCGGCATCAAATCAAATGGAGCCTATTATATACCTAGCCTGCCGGATGGATCACCTTTGGGCTTCCAGCCTTTCTATGTAACAGATGAGGCAAAGCAGGGAGAAGTGGCTTCCGGCGTCGAAGAAGTGTGGCTGGGGAATAAGAAACTGGAGAAGGTAAATGGAAGCTATCAAATTCCTGCGAACAGCGGCTCATTCGGAAGTCCGGAAAATCCTTATAGTGTGACAATTACAGTAAAGGACTATGCCGGAAATACAAATACAATAGAAAATGTATCGGTATATCAGAAGTTTCTCGTGATAATTAAAGATAGCGATGGAAAAACAATCTACAGCCACGAATTTAATGATGGAAGTAAGCCTTTTATTCAGCTCGGTCTGCCGGAGAACGCAACGGCAAGGATTATAAAGGTTGGCGATGAATCTGAAAAATACGACTATCAGTATGATGCGGATAGAAAAGAATACGGTTTTCAATTGGACCCGATTAAAGAGAATTGCACCTTTAGGCTTGAGCAGGCAACTGAGTATCCAAAAGTAGCTATCACTCAAAATGACGACAGAAGCTGGACTTCCTACGAGGCAAATAGTGATGAAACCGTTTATTTGCCGAAAGATGGCAGCATACAGTTTGCCGTAACAACAGATACAAACAGCTCTGCAGAATATTATGTTTCGGGGACATCTTTGCAGGAAGAGGAACTGAAAAACAGCGAAATTCAATGGACACTAGTGGGCAAAAATGGAGCAATCATCATAGAAAACTTAGATGAATTTTACATCTATGCGAAGGCAGAAAACGCAAAGGGCACGACCTACGTTTCCTCCTCAAAAATTGTGCTGGATGGCTCTGCGCCGATTGCTAAAGTGGATACGAACGAGCTGAGCGACGACGCATATTACTGGAATGGACTAAAATTTACGGTAGAAGATGCGGACGGGAGCCCGGTAACCGTAAGGGATAACAATGAAATTTTACTACCGGACGCGAACGGTGTTTACACGATTGCAGCGGATGAGCCGGAGCCAAGAGTTTCGGGAAAGCAGGATTATAAAGACCCTCCACATACCATTGTCCTCACAGACAGCTGTGGGAACACGACTACCTATACTAACATTAAGGTGCTAATCAATTACCTGGAAGCAGGCACGTCGATGGAAAGCATTTATTCCTATCCAAACGGAACAGACATCTCTAAGCTGCCGCTTGATGACAATGTGTGGATTATTACAACGAAGTCACTGCGCGAGTCACTGAACGCTACAGGGTTTTTTGCGGAGTATCTTAAGGTGCCGGTAAACTGGGATAAAGAAAGTACGGCGTATGATAAGACTTCCAAAAAGGCACAGCGTCTTCGCATTTACGGAACGCTCGATATTTCAGGACAAAATCCACAGATTTTTATTCGCGAGGGAGGAGAACGTTCTCTGCACACCTATGCAGGATTCAAGATTGACGCTGCCCAAACCTATAGTATCTCAATGGGAGAGATTTCGCATGGCAGAGTATTTCTCGTCGACAGACCAATGACTGACTCCGGTCTGAAGGCGTATGAGGGCGAAACCATTACATTCCGTCTTGAAGGCGAAGCGGGATATACACCGGCGAGCGCTAAGGTAACCAATAAGTCCGGTACAGAAATTCCGGTGACGAGAGACGGTGAAGAGTACAGCTACGAGCAGCCGAAGGACGGAAGCATCATTACAGCGGCCTTTGAGGAAATCAAAGAACACGAGATTATTCATCCGGAAGCTGTAGAAGGATTTGAAAACGGAACGGCACTGTCAAAGATTATAGAGGCTCTTCCGGCAAGCGTTATGGTTAAACTGAACGGTGACGACAGCAAAATCGCGCAGGCACCTGTAAAATGGATGGCAGATACGGCAAACTACAATAGAAACAGCCGCAAAAGTCAAATTTTTGAGATGCAGGGCACAGTAGATTTAAGCGCAATTGACACGAATGCTGAGCAGGGAAGTACACAAATCAGTGTATCCGTAGAGGAAGGAAGGGCAGGTTCAGGCGGTGGAACTACACCGACAATCCCGACCGACCCATCAGACAACCCGACCGACAATCCGTCAGGCGATGATGCAAATCTGTCATCCGTTAAGGGCATGGTTTCCAAAATGCTGCTGTATGCACGTTCATCCAGAACTCCGAACAAAAACATCAAGGTTGTTTTGAAGATGGATGAAAAGACGGCAGCTTCGATTGAAACCTTGAAAAAACTCGGTTACACGGTGAAGTATAAATTCTACATAAGCACGAAGAAATCTTCTGCATACAAAGCAAAGATTACAAAAAAGGCCAAGACCTATATCAACACGAGCGGCAAGAAGGGCGTGCGCTACTACTACAAAGCGCGAATCCTGGTCTATGACAAGAATGGCAAGTTAGTTGCACAGACAAAGCTGAAACAGTGCAAATACGCCTGCCGCGTAAGATAGGAGGGTGAGATGAGGAAGAAAAGACGATTATTTGCAATTTTGCTGGCATTATGCGTGACATTTACAATGATGCCGCTCAGCGGAGGCGGAGCGGCATATGCGGCGGATGAAAATACGAATGCAGCAACACCGGGCTCTTCGGAAGAGCCGTTTGTATTTACGATAGGTGAAACTTATTACTTTGATCTGGCAGATAAGGAAATTCCGGGTACAGTAAATAACGCGCTCCCGGATACAAGTCTACATTATGTACCGTTCACTTATGTCGGCATGATAGATTCCTATTCTCTGACGGACGCGGATCAAGACTCAGAAGAGATGTTCTCGGCATCTCCATACACGAGACCTCTGTTCATAGCGGAGCACAATATTATGAATGATGTATCCTGGAAGGAACTTTACGATGCAAATGCGGTTTTCATGTACGGAAAAAACTGCAAGGTCGGAAATTCGGGGCTGGGATTTTACCTGCGCACTCCGACAGGCGGCAGCAAGCCCGCAGAGGAAGCTTCCCGAGGTGGAATACCGCAGGAAAATGAGTGGGATGCTATTTTGAAAAAAGATGCCGGTCTGATAAAAAATGACCTCAATGTTTATTCCTGGTGCCAGGATATGGAAGCGGGTAGCAGCACCAAACGAGCTTTGAGGGCAAATGGCATGGCTGTATGGAAAAGTGAAGATCCTGAAGTAAAAGCAGGTTATCGTCCTGTTTTGGAGGGCAGCTATGACTGCAGAATGGATCCAAAATGCATAAAGGAACTCACACTTAATCTTGGCGGAGGAACGCTCAACGGCAGTGCAGAAAACATCAAGATTGTAATAGAAAGCAAGGGTAGTTTTAAGGCACCTGCACAGACGGGACTGTCTCGTCCTGAAAATGTGTGGGGAAATTATTTCAGATGGCGGGACGAAAACGGCAATCTTTACGAACCGGGGCAGGATGTGTCTGCCGAGGTCAGTATGCTTACGGCACAATGGGCTATAGAGGAACAGCTTAATCTTACGCTTGGAGCAACCTATTATTTTGACTTGTCTGGTGAACTGAATTTTCCGGACTGGCAGACAAACCAGTCTCTGCCGGATACAAGTTTTAAATATGTTCCGTTTACTTATGTAGGTTTAATTGAGGCTTATAAACTTGAGAAGAGCGGAGAAACCGTCCGGAATGTTCCGGCATACAAGCATAATTTATTTATTTCAGACTATGGGATTGCAAACAATGAGAAGTGGCGCAACCTTGATGCAAAGGGTCTGGTTTTCGGAAAAAACTACACAAGTGCAGGAATTGATTATCAGTTTCGCCTGCCATCCGTAGGAAATGATTTCAGTACTGCTTTTCTTGGTGAAGCGGAGCCGTCAAATAATGAATGGGATGTGATTGTGACAAAGGCGAGCCAGGATTTGGATGATAAGGCAACTGAGTACATAAAAAACTGGTGGGGAAATTATTCATTCGGACAGGACGCTTATCGCCGATTTGGCGACAGCTATCGTGGCACTCGCGGAGGGAGACTTAGCGTGAGAGGGTTCAACAAAGAAAGTGTAGAGTCTATGCCGGGCGAGACCTACTACCGCCCGGTGTTGGAAGTTTTGAATCCGGATAAGATTGGAAAGAATGGCATTAGGGAGATTTTCATCGATCTGAACGGCAGCGGGTTTGCGAATGTCGGCGAAATGAGATTTGCCGTGCAGGCAGACCAGAATTTTAATCCTCCAGACCCGAAGATGCTTACTCGTCCCGAGGGAAACGACGGATACTATTTCAGATGGAAGGGCAGCGACGGAAAGCTTTATGCACCGTATCAGATGATTCCGGCAGGGGTTTCTAAGCTGACCGCAATGTGGGAATATGAGGATTCTTCAGAAAGACCCGGAGAGCCTGAGGAACAGGAACACGAAATAATTGTGCGTGTGGGTGACGGAATCGGCGATGCCGGCTCATTTCCGAACATCGCTGCTAAGGGCAGAGAAGTTGACCTCATCGCTATACCGGATAGAGGCTATCAGTTCAAAGAGTGGAGAGTCGTTTACGGAGATGTGAAAATTGAGAATGATAAATTCATAATGCCGGATTCAGATGTAATCATAGAGGCAGTCTTCGAGCCTGAAAAAAAGGAATACGCGATAACCGTGCAGACCGACGGGAAGGGTCAAGCCACCGCAAACCCGGCAATTGCAGCTAAGGGTACGGAAATTACACTTACGGCTGAACCAAATGACGGCTATCGATTTAAGGCGTGGGAAGTTGTTTCCGGAGGAGTGACGATTGAGGAAAATAGATTTGTGATGCCAGATTCGGCAGTAACGGTGAAGGCCATTTTTGAGGCTAAAAGCGGCAGCAGCTCTGGCGGAAGTTCAGGTGGAAGCAGTGGCGGCTCGAGCGGCGGAACGACACCGACAATCCCGACCGACCCATCAGACAACCCGACCGACAATCCGTCAGGCGATGATGCAAATCTGTCATCTGTTAAGGGGATGGTTTCCAAAATGCAGCTGTATGCGCGTTCCTCAAGGACGCCGAACAAGAACATCAAGGTTGTTTTGAAGATGGACGAAAGAACGGCCGCATCAATTGAAGCCTTGGAAAAACTTGGCTACACGGTAAAATATAAATTCTACAGAAGCACGAAGAAATCTTCTGCATACAAAGCAAAGATTACAAAAAAGACCAAAACCTATATCAACACAAGCGGAAAGAAGGGTGTGCGCTACTACTACAAAGCGCGAATCCTGGTCTATGACAAGAATGGCAAGTTAGTTGCACAGACAAAGCTGAAACAGTGCAAATACGCCTGCCGCGTAAGATAGGAGGGTGAGATGAGGAAGAAAAGACGATTATTTGCAATTTTGCTGGCATTATGCGTGACATTTACAATGATGCCGCTCAGCGGAAGTGGGGGGGTGGCGCATGCTGCGGACGGAACCGCCGCGAACGCTGTTGTAATCAGAACGACCATGCTTGACTTGACAAGCACAGAAGGAAAATATATAGCGACGGACAGAACCGAAAAAACAGTTAACTTTACAACTGAGTCCGTAACCGACAGCGCAGAAGGCTGGTCGTGGAACCATGAGACGAAAACCTTGACGCTTTCCGGCGCGAGGATTGTGGTGGAAGGAACAGACAATGTGCAAAGAAACTGCTATGGCATATTCGTGCCGGGCGATTCAGTTACAATTGTTTTAGAGGAAGAAACGGAAAGCTTCGTACAAGCAGGGGACGCTGTGGGGGAAGAGATCGGCGGAACAATTTATTCCTCTAACGGTATAGGAAATCAATATGCCTATGACGGACAGCTTACGATATGCGGAAGCGGCAGGCTGATTGCAAAAGGGGGACAAGTTGATAATTCGAACCAACTTGAGGGAGGTCAGCGAACAAGTGCCGGAATAGTTTTCTTTGCACCTAAGGGAATCGTTATAAAAGAAAATGCTGTCGTAGAAGCATACGGCGGCGAAAGCAGGAGCTCTTTCGGCGGTGCATACAGTGGAGGCATTATAAGCCAAATGGTAAAGATAACAGACGATGCGAAGATTACAGCAAGAGGGGGTGCTGTCTGCGGGTTCGCAAATAGGCACAGCTATGGAATGAGAGTATCTACCGACTTAGTTATTGACGGGAACGCCATCGTGAAAAGCTATGGCGGAACTGTAACCAAACAAGGTAACAGTGCTACAGAATACAGCCGCAGTGCGGGAATTCACACACCGAAAATTTCGCTTTCTGCCGATGCATGCGTGTATGCATTCGGAGGAGAATCACGAAATCAGGCAGAATATAGTGCAGGCATATATCTTGATGGAAGCGTCAAATCAAATTTATCTGCAAACTTGTCAGACAATGCATTCCTTCATGCGGAAGGGGGCATATCAGAACACAACAATTTTGGAATAGCCGCACGTCCTGACTCGAGTAGAACCCCAACCTTGACAGTTTCTGAAAATGCATATCTGGAAGCAGTGGCAAAAGAGAGTTTGGAGTATGAATATTGTAAATGCATAGGTATCCGATTCATGGATATTCATATCAACGGCGGCACCGTCATCGCGAGTGCGGAAACGCAGGCACAGCAAGGCAGCATTGAAGCAATATCCCCGCAGCCAACATACGCAGAAGGTTTAACCCCGATTGTCACAGCAGGAACTACAGAAACGGATGCCATAAAAATAGAATCTCCGGATGAAGAAACCTATGCAAAACGCTGGGTCAAAATTCAAACAAGCGAGCCTAAGTATGCCATTGCAGCGACCCCTTCCGAGATAGACTTCGGAACTGCCAAAGCTGGCTATACACAGCCCGATGCAAAGACAGTGTCGATAACAAATACAGGAAATGAATCGATTTTGTTAGATGAAGTGCTTCAGGAAAATGACAGTAAGTATAACGTAAGCTCGGTTACAATCGGTCAGGCGATTGCGCCGAACGAAACTATGGAAATTTTCACTGTACAGCCGAACGCGGGGCTCGAACCCGGGGAATACAACGAAAAGCTCACAATCAAGACAGGAAAGGGTACGCAAACGGCGGAAGCAGAAGTAACGCTCAAATTCACCGTCACAAGAAACAGCAGCTCCGGCGGTGGTGGCGGTTATGTGCCGATTCAGAAGCCGGCGATTTTGGCAGGCGAAGGCTTCCAAACAACACTCAGCGCGGATGGAACGAAGCTCTCAATCACCGCGGCAGATGGTTACGAAATTACGGATGTTTTGCTGAACGGTGTGTCCAAGGGCTCTGTGACGCAGCTCAGCGGATTAAAGACCGGCGACAAAGTCGAAATCAAGACGGCGAAGAAGGCGGAGTCGGCTGAACCAAGTAAGCCAACTGACCCGACAAACCCTTCGACAGACGAATCCATAAAAAATATCAAAGAAGGGGTTGAAAACACAAGTATCACATTGAAGTCCAAGCTCACAAAGAACAAAAAGATTCTTTTGTCATGGACGAAGTCGAGAGGTTATAAGGTTGATCGTTTTCAAATTTACCGTTCCGTGAAGAAAAACAGCGGTTACGGCAAGAAGGCATTCTTTGCGACCGGGAACGGAGAGGTTTCAACCTATCTGAATACGAAAAATCTGAGAACAGGCAAAACCTACTATTACAAACTTCGCGGCGTTCGCATCATCGATGGACAGAAATATTACACGCAGTGGTCGAACAAAGCATGGCGGACCGTGTTGCACTAGTCAACATATTTTGGATACGCATAAATAAAAATTGTACTTTTTAAATTTTTTTCTGGACCTGCATATATGTTTCTCTAAACTGCTTCGGTGTTAAGCAGTTCAGAGAGTATGCAGGTCTTTCTTCGGGGTAACCAAACTTTCGTGGGGTTTCCCAAACTTTAATGGGGTCTGCCCGTGGGG
>ERZ780149.3134-NODE-3134-length-14257-cov-5.662301_pt1 | contig 14257 bp, 3 predicted proteins | sample MGYA00511367_ERZ780149 | MGnify/ENA primary metagenome ERZ780149 (study PRJEB29588, sample SAMEA2153852) | human gut metagenome | biome: human gut; feature: human-associated habitat; material: faeces | place: Denmark | collected 2008/2010 ... | reverse complement strand
GTGATGCTGTTAATATATATTTATATTATAAAAATGCATTACTTTGGTGCTGATTGAAAACACTAAGATAAAACAAAGGGAGTAAGTTTTTGGCACGAGATTATACAGGAAGGCAAACTTCTGACAAAAAAACACTTGACCTTGCTTCAAAGGTTTCATTGCTTGTGCTGGGCATTATTTTTTTGCTAGCGGCAATTATTACCCCTTTGGTTGTTTTTATGTCAAGAACCAGTCATGGCACTGTGTCTTACGGCGACTTTATTTACCAATACAACATTGAAAACGGCAATGTTTATTACGACATTAAAAAATACATTGGTCAAGGCACTGAAAATGTTATTATTCCAAGTGAATATAACGGGGCACCTGTTGTTGGCATTTTGGAAAATGCCTTTAACGGCAACTCTAGCAACATTCACAGAAACATTAAAAAAATAACCTTTGACACCTCAGGTTACGGCGGAATTTCACGAATTGATGAAGGGGCTTTTGTGGGGCTTGCCAGCCTTACTGAGTTTACTTTGCCTTCTCAAATTGAAATTATTGCAGAAGGTGCGTTTGAAGATTGTGTTATAAGTGGTGATTTTGTTGTTAGCGATTTAGGTTCTTTCTTTGAAAACACAAATGGAATTATTGGAGATTATGTTTCAATTTCAACAGGGGCTTTTGATAATTGCAGTGTTGGCGGAAAACTTATTGTTGAAAACGCAACTGGGGGAATTGTTCCTGGTGAAGTTTTAAATGCCTTTGGTGGGCTGAATGCAACCGATGTTGAACTTTCACCAAATGTTAACATTTTTAACTTAGGAACAAGTTCTTTTGCAAGTTTTAGGGCACTTGAAACTTTAACCATTTACACCTGCGCAAATGAAGTTGGCTCTAACTATTACACGGCTGACAATTTTGACATGGCTAACTGCACAAACCTTAAAAACCTTAATGTTTTGTTTGGCAGTGAAGAAAAAGTTGATTATCATCTTACACAAAAATTTGTTCAATCTCCGCTTGAAAATGTTTATTTTGGTGAAGGTGTAACCGAACTTGGTGCAAAAACTTTTGATGATTTTGATAACTTAAAGCAAATAACCGTAAACAACAATGTTGTTACAAACTCGCAAGGCGAAATTGTTGAAATTAAGGGCTTTGCAGTTGACAGAAACATTATGCCTGATGAAGACTATAGAGCCAAAGGCATTAGAATTTACTTTGAAAATGAAGACCAAGGAATTTTAAATAACCTTAAAATTAATTATGACAGAACTCTTGTTCCAAACCCATCAAACAGTGGGCATAGTTCAATCATCACCCAAGAGTTTATGTCAATTTTCACCAAAGATAAAATTCGAACTTTAACCATTGGTGCTGACATAACAGGGTTATATAATCAAAGTTTGGTTGGGCTTTTTGGTGGCAGTTTGCCTGAAGGCGAAGGTTTTGGGCTTAACTTTGAAGTTAGGGGCGATGGAGACATAAGCGCAATGGGAACAATTTCTCAAAGTCTTTTCAGCACCATACCTTCAGAAAATGTTAGAATTGTTAGAAATGTTGATGTAACGGGGCCAAGAACTGCTGGCGGAGACAACAGTGTTATTTACACAGAATTTAACACCGCTGATGGAACATATAGAAACAGAAAAAGTTATAACGGCAACCTTGATTGGGGAGATTCTGTTTATAACATAACCTTTGACCTTAATATGTCAAATGAAAATTTTGACGGATTTTCACCTAGCCTTTCAATAATAAATATACCAAATGTTGAGAACAATGACTACATAACAATGCCTATTGACAACAACAATGCAGGAAACGAGTATGCGCTTGTTGGGTTTATTCAAAATGGAAATGGCTCTGGTGGGGGCTCAGGCACAACTTACAGAGTTAGTCAATTAAATGATTATGGCCAGTTGCTGTTTCGGGCAAGTGAGTGGAATGTTGAAACAGATGAAGATGAAAGAACAAGACTTGTTACCATTTATTGTATGTGGGAGAAAAAGGTTTACCATAATGTTACCTATGTTCCGCAATTTAGTGACACAACGATAAGCCTTTCTCAAATTCACCCAGAGTATTACACATATTTTATCAGTTACACTGAGGGCAGGGTTGCTGAAAACTCAACCTATGGCTCAGGGGCAATTATTCTTAATGAAGAGCAAAACAGCGAGTTTGTTGGCGGAATGCCTGAAATTTATCAATCTGGCTTTATGTTTACTGGCTGGAACACGCAAAGTGATGGAAGCGGGCAAGATGTTGGGGTTGACACTGTTTGCACGGGTGAACTAACCCTTTATGGGCAGTGGGAAGAAATTTCATATAACATTATTTACCACGCAACAACACAAGATTTTACCTCTGCAAGCCAAGCAACATATACAAAAACGCTTGCTTATAATGATGCAATGATTATGCTTACGGGCACTAATATTGCAAGTGTTTACCATGTTGATGGTTTTTACATCACGGGGTATAACTTTATTGGGTGGACAACCAGCGAAACTTTAACTGGTGCAAGCCTTGATTTTGAACTAGACAGCATTTTTGATGAATGGGGTGAAAGTTCAAACAAACTGACAAGTGATTTGTTGTTTAATTTGTTTGGTGAAGAATATTATTTTGACCAAAATGTTATTAACTTTGAAAGCCCAATGTTTAACGCAAGAGATGTGCATTTGTATGGAATGTATAGCGAGGTGGAATATACCCTTGATTATGTTTTGGGTGATTTAAGCAACCCTGCAGATTTCGAAAGCCAAACTCTTTTGTATGGCGGTGAAATTACCTTAGAAAGAGGTTTGCAGATTGAAAGAACGGGCTACACCTTCACGGGCTATGGCGTAAGAAGAGATGATGGTTCAGTTACGGGGGCGTTGTTTAACCTTGTAAATAACGGGGAAGAAAATGTTGTTCCAGTTTTGTCAACAGAACTTCTTGTTGCAAAATATGGCCTTGCAAATGCGGGTGAGTTAAGGTATGAGCACTGTTACGATCAACCACCAATTGAAATTGTTGCAATTTGGAGCGCAAATGTTGTTGAAGTTACCTTTAACGCCAATGGTGGGTCAGGGCAAGAGCAAATTTCATATGCCTATGACCAAGCGGCACCTCTTAGTGATGGCACAGCATTTACAAGAGCGGGATATTCTCTTATTGGTTGGGCAATCAATTCAACACAAACAACCCCAACCTTTAACCTTTACACTGATGGTAATATCACAACTGTTACAGGGCAACAACTGCTTAAAGCAAGGTTTAACCTTAGCCAAGACCAAGACCTTACCTTTGAGCAGGGGCTTACAAACGCCTTAACTCTTTATGCCGTTTGGGAACAACACATTTACAATTTGTCAGTTGATTTTGGAGATGGCACCGTGCCTTATGAGTTCGGCGAAGTTACTTTTGGCGGAAGTTATGGGGCAATAAGCCAAGATGAAATTAATAACCACACAAACCCGGGATTTGTGTTTGCGGGAATTTACAGTGAGGCAAACGGCGGCGGCACACAAATTTGGACTGCAACTGGTGAGCCAGCGCAAGACACCTTTAATGCTTCATTTGCAAGCAGTGGCGACCAAACTGTTTATGCCTTCTGGACTCTTACAAATTATAGTTTAAACTTTAATGTTAACACCAAAATTGGTGGAGACGATATTTCCACCCAAGCGCTTGGCAACACAATGAGCATTTTGCTTAAAGAGAGCCCATTCAGTTCAGGCGATGCAATTGAACTTGAAGACAGTTTAACTTTAACTTTCACCCCTGCACAAGGTTTTGTGTTTAGTGGGCTTTATGCCATAACTGGCGGAAGCAGTTTAGACAACCTTGGGGCACAAGATGTTACTAGCGCCCAAATTAGCGAGCCTTATAATATTGATATAACTGCTCAATTCTTACATGATTATTTATATAATAACAGCGTTAACTTAGTGGCATTGTTTATTGCCAAAGAGTTTAATGTTGAGTTTGTGCTTGAAAACACAGACAATGTGGTAACCGATTGGGGTACTCTCGGCAACCCAGGATACTCATATTTATATAACGAAGAGGGTAACCCTGACAGTGGCATTAGGGGAATAACTTCAACCGTTGTGTTTAGCAAGCCATTTAGTTATGTTAAATATCTTAGCGGTGGCGAGGTTGTTTATGGCGAACAACCATGGCCAAGCATAACTTTAAGCAATGCATATTTTAACAACTGGATAATTAAAATTGGTTCAGCAGAGCAAATAATTAACGCTGAAAGTGAAGTTTTGGCAAACATTTTAACCAACATTGATGAACTTGAACATGGCGCAACAATAACCCTTTATGCAAGATGCAGTAATTATGAGGCATATAACATAACAATAACCACTCCATCAAACTATCCTGATGCATATTCAGGTTACAGCATTACCCAAGATTTTGCAGAAGGTGGTTCAAGCACAACTAATGGAAGCGCAACTGAAATTGTGGGAGTAAGAAGGGGAGCAACAGTTACCCTTACCCTTTCAGTTAACAGCAATTACATTATAACCAGCATAACAAAAGATGGCAGTGTTGTTTCAACAAGCGGTTCAAACACATCAAAAACTCTTGAACAATTTGTTATGCCAACAAGCGATGTTGAAATTGAAATTTTTGCTCGCCCAGTTTCAGGAACAGTTTCATTCAAGGTTTATCATTACGCTGAGAATCTTGACGGCAGTTATTCACAACTTTCACCAATTTTAACCGAAGATAAAGAATTTGTGTTTAATGAAGGCACAACAGATTTCACAGTTGCAGTTGCTGATTACGCTTTAACTGACGCCACATATAACGGCACTGGCGGAATGTTTGAATTTAACTATGGCTCAGCAAGTTTTGGTGGTGCGGGAGCAACCAGAGTTGAAATTTCAACTGACGGAACAAGTGAAATTCACATATTCTACAAGCGAATGATTCACAGCCTTACTATTAATGTTTTAAGAAATGGTCAGGCAGCAGGCGGAATTGTTACAAACCTTTCTGCAAACCCACCTTTAACTTCGCTTGATGGCGGACGAACCTTTGCAAACGCAAACATTAAATATGGTCAAAGCGTTGCAATAAGCCAAGTTGACATTGTTGGGGGCTATGAATTTGTTAACTATACACTTGAAAGTGGAAATATCACATTTGCTGCAAACAGCCTTACTCAAACCTTAACAATGGGAACGCAAGATAGCATTCTTAACCTTAACATAACAGAAAGCATGTTAACTCTTACCCTTAATGCAAATGGTGGAGAATTTAACGGGCTTGACCCAGGAGAGTGGAACATTTCATCAAGCGGAAGCGGTGGCTCAAGTCAAATTGCAACAAAACAGGTGGCTTATGGCTCAACTCTTGACTTTCTTCCAACAGGGAACGAAATTGTAAAAACAGGCTTCACATTTGTTGGCTGGTTCACAAACGCTGATGGTGGCGGAACAGAGTACACAAGTTCAAGCACAATGCCTTCAACAGCGTTAACACTTTATGCTTACTTTGAAGCAACTGAATATAGGGTAACAATTAACAAAACAGATGCCAGTCATTTCTCTAACATTTCTGCAACTGGAACGGGGGTAAGAATTGACGGCACACAAAGTAATATATTCGTTGAATATGGTTCATCTGTTACCTTAAACATCACCATGGCTGACGGCTGTTATATTGACAGTGCAACATTCAACCCATCTCTTAGTGTTAGCGGGCTAACAAAAACCAAAAATGTTACAATCACCTTTACCTACACTCTTGCGCAAGATTCAACGCTTGACCTTGCAAGCGTTATGGTGACATATAACATCACATTCCTTTCAAATGGCGGAATTTTGAATGGAACTAACTCAAACATTGATTTACCAGGGCTTGCTTATAACAACACCCAAACAATAAGTGGAACAATAACAAGTGCGCAATATAACCATGGCATTCTTTCAGGCTGGCAAGTTTCATACAACGGCAGTGATGGAGATTTTGAAGATTACACATCAGATAACCTTCCAAAACCAAACTTAAATGAAAGTGATTTAAGTTTAAGCAACAATGCTCACATTTACCTTAAAGCAATTTGGAGAACGCATTCTTACACTCTTGAATTCACCCTTCCAAGTGGGCTTAGCGAAAATGTGGCAACCCTTTCAGCATCAAGTGCAAATGTAAGTTATGGCAACACTTACACCCTGCGTGACCTTGTTATTCTTAACCTTATTGGGGCTAACAACGCAGCCTTCACAATGCAAGGGTGGAAAACTTATGTTAACGGAGAGTTAAAAGAAGGGGCATATATTGACGAAGTTGACTTTGTTTCAGGCAACTCAAACGCAAACAGCACAGTTTCACTTAATTTAACCGAAAGTGACCCTTGGTTTGCAGGTTTAGGTAACATTGCTGATGGCGACACCATTACCCTTGAAGCAGACATCATTGTAACCACTGTTAACATCAACCTAAACATGATTTTCATGGGCACAGACGGAAACTATGAAAACTCACAAACAGCAGGAACTTTAACCATAAATTACACTGCCAATGTTGGAATAACCTTGCAAAACTTAATTAATGAATATATTGAAAGCCAAGGCAACAACACTTTTGTAATCAATAGGACTAGTGGTGGTTCTGAAACGGTAAGTTTTGCAGGCTTCACGCTTGACACAAGCGAAACTGGTGGGCTTAACACCGTTATTGGTTACCAAGATGGGGTGCAAGAACAGAATTATCCTATTTACTTTGCAAGAAATTCTTACACCTTTGTTATAACATTGTTAACAGATAAATACACCTATTCACCAATAGTGATTGACAGGCAAAATGGTGAATATGTAACTAACAGCAGTGGCGGTTATTTCCCACTTACTTATAATGAAGATTTATTTACTGATACTTTTGTTATTTACTATAACGACACTGCAACAATCAACGCTTTAACAAGAACAGGTTTCACCTTTGCAGGAATAACCTTAAACGGCAGAACAATTAGTAATTCTTCATCAGGATACACATTCACGGTTAATGAAAACTTCTTAAACTCATATCTATCAAACAATGTTATAAACTGTGTTCTTGTTTGGGATATGATTGAAGCAACAGTAAGGTTTGATGTTCTTGACGGCACCTTTAATGATGCCAGTGCAGACCCAAATGCAACAAGCCTAAGTGTTCTTCAAAGTGAGTATGGTTTTGTAAGGCAAGATTTTCAAACTTATTACAGTAAAACTCTTGACCTTTATTATCATTATGGGTCAGACAGATATTTCTACCGCATTGTTCCAAGCGGAACTCCGCTTGCAGGGCTAACAACCAACTCAGGAGATTACTTTTTGCCAACTCCATTTAAAGATTATGAGGGCAACTTCCTGGGGTGGTATAACGGATATACCGAGGTGCAAATTCCTGTTGACCCTGATGGCGCAATAACTGACCCAAACAATGTTTATAACCCACAAAGTTATGTTCCTCAAGATGATTTTCTTGACCCTGAATATATCTTATCTCAAATTCAAGATGGAACACTTCAAGGCTCTGAAATTTCATCAGCACATCTTAGCAAAGGAACGGGTGATACAGGGGCAACCACTGGCTATTCAACTGCAAGTGGAAATAACAGATACCTTTTAAATACTGTTTCACTGCAAGACTATGAATTTATTTCATTTGAAACTCGTGGTGCTGTAACAGGAGAACTAGAAGTAAGTATGTCTTGGGAAGCGCAAACCCCAGCAAGCCAAATTGACAGCGTTGCTGGTTCTTATTACTATAACGGAGCACCTACTAACCCGTTTGCCTTAACAGCAAGTGGAAGTTTATATATTTATAACATTGACACAGGCGAACTTGTAATCTCAGAGAATTTTGATTACACACTTGCAGGCGATTTATATTGGCAAAATTTAGGTTATTCAACCAACCAAAGCAACATTTGCATAACAGGTTCAGATTATGATAGAACCATTGATATTGAAATTCCTTCTGCAGGAAGATACATGGTTTTCCTTGAAGCATATGGAACAGGGTTTTATCAGGGAACAAGTGTGGGGGTAAGTTTCCCAACGGGAACCTTGCCAAGTTATGAAGAAGAAGATTATATTCAAGGCAATGGTAATGCTTATGGCTATGGTTCATTTATAAATGGTGACACCACTCTTTACGCTATTTATAAAAACGGAAGAGTGACTTTTAACGCTAACCCTAACAATAGTTTAACCTTAAACAATTTCCAATCAAATGTTGATTTTAATGAAAGTGATTACACCTTTGTTAAACCGGTTATGAACGGCCAGGCAATTGGCAGTTTGCCAACGGTTTCAGCAAGCGGTTATGTGTTTGAGGGCTGGTTCTCTGAGCCTGATGGCGGGTTTGAAATAACTTCAAGCACAAACGCGCAATATGGCAACATGAATGTTTATGCCCATTGGACGCAAGCGGTAACAGTTGAGTTCTGGGCAGAAGGCACGGGAACTGTTAGCGGGCAGTCAAACGCAATTGCAGTTTCTGATATTATTATTGATGAAAGTTTGTCAGTTGCGCTTGATTATAACGGCGGATACATTACCCTTCCAAGTTCACTAGACCTTCCAGGAAGGCTAGGCTTCAGGGCTTACAGTTTTAAACTTAAAAGCGTTAGTGGCAGTGGTGAGCAAGTTCTTAAAAGTTCTTCGCTTGAAAATTCTTCAAGACACTACCTAACCCCTAACAATTTAAGCGATTATATTGAAAATGGCGTGCTTAAAATTTGGTTAACCTGGCAAACAAATAACAACTTTGCAACCGTTACATTTAGAAGACCAACAAGCACAGGGTCGTTTACAAATCACCAAACCTTTACGGTTAACAGTGGGGATAGTTTAGAGTTCGCTTCAACTTATTCAAATGTTCAAACAGCAATAACTTACCCTCAGGCGCTTGACATTGAAGGGCTAACAAACGGTAACTATGCTTATGCTTCAACCCAAAACATTTGGGTAACTTCAAACATAACTTGCAGTTCGGTTAGCGACTTGCTTATGGCAACAACAACTGCGTTCACACAAAGCACAGCCGTTAATGGTAACACCACCGTTTATGCAAATGTTACCCCAAGTTACACCATTAATTTCATTGCAAACACAAGTGGTTCAGACAACAGCGTGGTTTACACAGTTTCAAATGTTGTGGCGGGGCAAAGCATAACTTTGCCAACAAACCTTACTAACAGCGGTTACAGGTTGGTTGGGTGGTCAGGAACAAGGCAAAACGCCGTTAGCGGGGCAATTGTTCCTTCAACTCTTGCAAACATTATTCAGCAGGCAGACTATGATGAAATTTACACCTCTTGGCAGATAGATGAAAGCGTTTTAAGTGCAATAGCATCAAGCCAAGGTTCACACACAATTAATGTTTATGCCGTTTGGGGCAAACTATATAATCTGTATTTTTCAACTGAAAACGGCCACATTTCGGGCGACACTGAAATTTATGGTGTTTGCCACGGAGATAACGGCTTTGAGGCTCCAAGGGCTTATTGGTCAGTAGGGTCTTATAGGTATGATTGGGTTTATTCTCGTGCAAATAGCATTATTCTTTCTTCTGTTAACGCCAACTATGTTGAAAGTGATAACCTTTCAATTAACATTGAGGCAAGGTGGGTGGTTTACTTTACTGTTAACTATTACATTTACAATGAAAGTTTGGAATATGAACTTTATGAAACTGTAACTTATGACCAAGGAACTTATCACATAATAAGAAACGGTTTACGTCACACTTGCCCAGGCAACGACCCATTCTTTAATGATGTTAGAGCATCTTGCGTGGGTTGGGCAACTGACCCAAGTGGTGGTGCCATTGAATATAACTTTGGCTCTTCAATAACAAATCGTAACCTTGATTTATATGGAATGTATATGAATGACCCAAGGGTTTCATTTGTTTACTCCGTTGGCGGAGTTTCAACTAGCCATGCCATAAGGTTTGCAAAATATGGCTCTTCACTTAACGCTAGTGATGGTTACGGAGCATCTTACGGAATGCCAAGCGACCCTGAAATAGAGGGTTACACCTTCCTTGGGTGGACAACAAGAATAAACGGGCAAACACCAAACTTCACCGGCAATGAAACTTTAACAGCAAACACCTCAGTTTACGCCGTGCTTGAAATTAACACTTACAGAGTTACCATTGCTGAAAGTGGAACAACCAGTGTTTTTGCCTGCGATTCAAGCGTTGCAAGTGGCTCAACCATTAACCACGGTGGCAGCATTACTCTTGATTTAACAGTTTTTGGCTATGCAAACAGGGTTGACATTTCAGTTAGCGGAAGTTATGGCGACCTTTCACATGAACAAGTTTACACAAGCACCAATGTTGTTATTTCAAACATTAAAAGCAATGTAACAATAACAATCCGCGGTGTTGCAGACATAAACTTTACCTACACCGTTGTTTATTCACCTTCACTTCCGCCAGCAAATGTGGCGATGCGAGGCACAGTTACTGGCGCAAACGGAACAAGCACCACCGTGAACCTTGATGGGGGTTCTGAAGCCACATTTAGAGCAAAATATCTTGACAGTTATGCTTATTTCAACCTAAGCGGAATTGATGTTGGCTCAGGCTCAAACTTTTACACCATTTCAGGCAATTTTAGCATTTCATACAGCAATGGCACGGGAACAATTAATGTTAATGTAGGAACATCAACCCCTAACTTTGTTGTTCGGCTTTCAACGGGTGAATACCGCAACTACACCACGCTATCAGCAGCCTATGCCGCTGCGGGCACATCACGAACAATTTATGCCTACGAAAGCAGTTCTGAAAGAATTAACATTGGCAATGGTTCAATCAGCATTAATGCCGCAAGCAATAACTTATCTTTTGGAAACTTCACCCTTTCAAATAACGGAAGAATTTCAATAAGTGGCAATTACGCCGAAGTTTCAGCCACCGTTTCAATAAGTGGCGACACTTCAATTTCAATAACCGGCGCTTCAAGAGTAAACATCTCAACAATAGGTAGCCCTTCTTTGGGAACAAGACTTACAATTAATGGTCCTGCTTCAACTATTGTTAGCATTAGCAGTGGTTGGACACACTCTTCTGGCAGTGTTTGGGTATATGGCGGTTAATATTAACAGAAAAAACCACTCAATCATGAGTGGTTTTTTGTCATTTCGAGCCATTCGAAGCATCTGGCTTGTCATTTCGAACGCAGTGAGAAATCTTAGACCCTTCGACGCGTTGCACTTGCTCAGAATGACAGGTTGTGGTTATTGGTTAAAGGTAACTTTCATAACTTGCAACTCGCTAAAATTCGACAAATTTTTACCATTGACAAACTTTTGCAATAGTGTTATCATATAATTAGCAATAAAGTTTTTCACAAAGGTTATATAATAAAAACAAAATGAGGGGGGTTGTTTTTATGAATATTAAAAAATTTAAAAGAGCAAGTGCGGCTGCTCTTGCGGCAGCAGTTGTTGCGCTTGGAACAAGTTGTGGGGTAACAAATTTGCCACCTGAAAACACAACTGCTTCAACACCAATTGAAAGTACAACAAATATTAACGTTGAAGATGTTAAGCCAGTTTATTCAACTTTATTTAGTAAAGAAGATGTTTCAGCAACTATTGAATTTAATGACACTTTGAAAAACATGATAAATTATACTTTTTCACAAAATTTCGATTATTATGTTGAAAATTTAACAGTAACAAGTTTAAGTTTTGAACCCGTAACACCAAATGAAGAGGTTGCAACAGATTATGTTGCGTCAAATCAAGTTAAGGTTTCAGTTGTTTATAACGCAGATGTTGTTGGGAAAGAAAGTGAAGAAAAATCAAATGTGTCAAACGGAATTAGTTATATAATTAACAATTCAACTCTTGCAACAATGAATCAAGATAATGCAGATTATGTTGATGTTTTAAATGAAGTTAATGAAAGCACAACACAAAAACTTGAAAACAATGAAATTAACGCACAAGACCAAGTTTCAGGCAGACAATCTAACTTAACAAATGAATTTTTAAGCAAAGTTGCATCAAACTATATTGACGAAATTTATGATTTACCAGAAGTGAAGCAATATCTTGATGATGGTTATTCTCTTTACACAACAACTACACGCCCTTATAGAAGTGTTTCTTCAAGTTATCTTGAATATAGCGTTCAACTTCATCCTTCAAGTGAAATTAAATATGAGAGGTTAACTGTTGATACTCCATATGGCTGGGTTGATAATTCATCAGATGAGATGACTTTTGTTAATACCACTTGTGGGATGATTTATAACATTTTAGCAGTTAATGAAGAAACTGGGGATATGAGATTTCTAAATGTTCAGCAAATTTTGAATTTAGATGTTAGTTTGGAAGAATTCGCTTGGCTTAACCAATATTTTTATGACCATTCAGTTATAGATATTGATAGATTTTTTGAAGATTCTAAAAATGAAGAAGGGTTTATTCCTGATGTAACTTCAACTCAAATTTGTGGGGAAGAGGGTTTCACAGAGCAGTTATATAATTTTTGTGGAACACTAACAGCCCGAGCTCCAAAAGGAGGAAGAATTGATTACATAACAGATGTTGCTTATGAAGATATTAATGATTACAAAAGCAAAGTAACCGCAATGGCACTTGCAGATGAAAACAACACAAATGTATTTGTTAAAGAGCCAACTGCTGAAAGTGAATTAGAACAATAACTTTAAAATATTCATAAAATACCGCCTTAATGAGCGGTATTTTTTATGCATATTGACAAATTAATAAAAAAATGTTAATATTCATGCAGTTTTAAAGATTGTATAAGTTTTTTAGGGGGAATTATTATGAATATTAAAAAATTTAAAAAGGCTGGTAAAAAAGCCATTGCTTCTGCACTTATTTTAGGGCTTGGCGCGGGAGTTTTTGCGGGGTGTGGTTCTCTTTATGAATTTAATGAAAATGCATATAATGCGTTGTATATAGATGAAGACAGAGCCAGTGCAGAGTATAAAAGAGAAGATTTTGATGCAATTGAAAGGGCTGAAAATATGCTCAATATGCTTTTTAAAGAAAAATACTATTTTGGTGATATGGTTGATGATTTTGATGAAATCACAATTCATGATATTTGCCCAGCTTCTGCTTATTATGGCCAAGAATCAACCAGCACTGATAATCTTGCAATAATTGTAAGGACATTTAAGGGTGGCGATATTAAAGACTGGGCTTTATTTATGCCTGACATTTTAACCCCAACAGATAAAGATGGCAACAAAGACTATACTGTTTATTATGATTTTTATAAACATGAAAACTATTATAACTTTGTTCGTACTATTATGTATAATATTGATAATGGAGCACTTCCTATAAGTGATTTTAAGGTTGTTTCTCTAGAAACAGATATTGTTAATGAGTTAAGAAATGAATTTAAAAGAAGCGTAAATAACTTTTTAAAAACATATTATACAAATTCAATGTATTTAAACAGAAATTATTCTGTTTATGCTTTTCCACAAACTATGGGTGAATTTGAAGTTCAATTAAGTTCAGCCAAATATGGTGAGTTTTATTATAATTCAGTTTCTGATGACTATGACAAATCACAATATGATTTAAAGCATATGTATATAGATTTAGGAAATGTTTATCTTGATGTTGAATGGTATATTGTTAAATGGGAAAATGAAAGAAGATGTGTTTCGATTGAAATGGGACCTAAATATGCAGCGCTTCTTTATAATCAAGAAACAGGAAGTTTTATAGAAAACAGGCATGAGGCACAGTTGAGTTGCTTTTTATCAGGAGCAGAGGCGGCAGAGTGTTATAGGGCACTTGAAGAAATTTATGAGGAGCTTGTAACTGGTGAAATGCGTAATGATTTTCAACTTAACACAAACGACACCTATTTAGGTAGAAATATTCGTTTGCCCATTAATGAATTGTTTGTTAGGGATGAAGAAACTTACAAATATTTTTCTAATGTTATAGAAAAAGTATACGGTTATGCAAAAGAATATGAAGCAAATGAAGAACATTCTATATCAGGATTATATCCTATGCCAGGCAAAACTTTAGCTTATGATTTTGTTCAAGGAAGATATAATAATTGGTTGGTAGCAAATGGCAAAAATAAAGAAACAGTAAATGTTGAAAATGAAAATAGTCACTAAAAGTCTGCGTGGTTTATAATTAAAGACTTGCAAATTTTAACATTAAATTAAATAAAAATAATAAATTTCCCACTTTATATACACATTTTGTGTACAATAAAAAAACAATATAGGTTATTATCCTAT
>ERZ780149.3132-NODE-3132-length-14261-cov-3.054414_pt1 | contig 14261 bp, 10 predicted proteins | sample MGYA00511367_ERZ780149 | MGnify/ENA primary metagenome ERZ780149 (study PRJEB29588, sample SAMEA2153852) | human gut metagenome | biome: human gut; feature: human-associated habitat; material: faeces | place: Denmark | collected 2008/2010 ... | reverse complement strand
GCGCGGTATATCCCGCGACAGCCGACAGCTGTTGACGGATGCCCTCCACCGTGTCGTTGAACCACCACGCCGCGCCCACGCGCACATTCGGGAACGCACCCGAAAGGGTCGCTATGGCGGGGACTGCGGTCGGATTCAGCGAATACAGCACGGTCTTCGGCAGATCTCCGCGCGTGTTCAGCGTGTCGAGAAAGACTGCCAGGCGGTCGGCGTCCACGCGCCCTCGCATGATGTCAAAGCCCGCATCGCGTCCGATTTTCCCGAACATTCCGCTGTTGACGTTGCGGTAAGTTCCGAAATGCAGCTGCATGACCATGCCGCGCTTCCGGTATTCTCCCGCAAGGAAGTACAGCAGATGGGAGGTCAGCTTTTCCTGCTCGCCGGGCAACAGCTCCTCCGCGGTGACGTTGCTTTTTCGCTCAAACAGATAGGAAGCGTAGTTCTCCCCGCAGTCCGCAACCGGCAGAAAATCCATTCCGTGGTCGGAGATCACACAGCCGTGTGCGCAGAACCAATCCAACCGCCGGATAAGCCCCTGCCTGACCTCGGCAAGCGACCGGAGTTTTCGCATTCCGGCAGATCTGCGCAGTGCGTCCAGCGCCGCAGGGTCACAGCTCAGCATCCGGTCGGGACGGAAGGTCGGGGCAACCGCAGTGTTTCCGTACACCCCGTGTGCCTCCAGCGTATCGGTCGGGTCATTGGTGGTCGCGATGTATTCCACACGGAAGCGGCGCAGAAGATCCGAAACACGCATGGTTTTCAACTGTTCGTTCGCCGCCGCCCAGATTTCATCCGCCGTTTCCGGGGAGAGCGGCTTGGTGATGCCGAACAGCAGCTTCAGCTCCATCTGCGTCCAATAGTAGAGCGGATTGCCGCACAGGCGCGGGAAGATTTCCGCATATTTGCGGTATTTCTCATAATCGGTCGCGTCCCCTGTGATGAAATGCTCGTCCACGCCGCACAGGCGCATGGCACGCCATTTGTAATGGTCGCCGCCGAGCCAGAGCGCGCCGAGGCTTTCAAAGCCGATGTCGTCCCGGATCTCGTTTTCGTTCAGGTGGCAGTGATAATCGATAATCGGCAGATCCCGCACCGCCGCGTACAGGCGCTCCGCCGCCGGCGAGCCGAGCAGCAGACCGTCTCCGAAAAATTCCTTCATAGGGTATCCTCCGTCGGTTTCATCGTGCAGTTCTCCTTTGCGGACGCATACATGGCAAGAATCAGCCGGATCACCTTTGCGCCCTCGTGTGCATCAATCGGGAAGTGCGTTCCTTCCGAAAGATGCCGATAGAAATCAGCAATCAGGCGGCAGTGACCGCTTCCCCAGACCGTTTTCCCAAGCGTTGCGGATTTCTCTCCGGGCAGCGGCTCTCCGTCCCGGCAGAGCGACGTATTGTCGGCAAAATACCGATGCCCCGCGCGGGTTATCAGCTGCAGCTGTGCCGGAAAATCCGAGGTACAGGCAGTCGTGGCGAACAGCTGAAAGGCTCTGCCGTCGGGCAGGCGGAAATGCGCCGTTGCGGTGTCCTCAACCTCGATCACGCCCTGCAAATGGTCGTCGGACAGATGCGCCGTGACCGTTTGCGGCATTCCGCAAAGCCATTGCAACAGGTCAAGGGTGTGGAGCGCCTGGTTGATCATCACCCCGCCGCCCTCGGTTGCCCATTTCCCGCGCCATGCGCCCGAGGCATAGTAATCCGCGTCGCGCCGCCATGCGACCACGCCGAACGCCGCCGCAACGCCCTCCTTCCCGGAGGTTGCCTTGAGGCGGAGAAAATTCGGCTCATAGCGGTTTTGCAGACATACGCCGAGTATAGCAGTGCTTTCCGCCTCCGCCGCCTCTATGGCGCGCAGATCCGCTTCGCTGATGCCGAGCGGCTTCTCGCACAGGACATTCACTCCACGCGACAGTGCCGCGCAGCACATCTGCGCGTGCAGGTAATGCGGCGTGCAGATGTGCAGGACATCCGGTTGCTCGCGGTCAAGCAGTTCCTCAAGGTCGGTGTAAATCGGAACAGACAGCCCGAACCGCGCAAGCAGGCGCTCCGCGTGACTTCTGTCGGGGTCACAGACCGCCGCAAGCGTCTGCCCGGCGGCAAGAATCCCCGTCACATGGTTCGGAGCGATTGCCCCGCAGCCGACCACGGCGGCGCGGAAGGATTTCGCCCCCGTCATTTGGAAGTATCAGTTCCCTCGGTGTTCAGCACAACATCCGAGGCGGTTTTGAGACGGCTGACCGCAATATGCTTCTGCAATTCGTCCCAATATTCGTCATCGTCGATCGGCAGGGTGACCGTGCGATCCTTCCATGTAGAAAGGAGCATCGCGTCCATCAGCTCCACACCGTGAATGCCCTCGCGACCGTCGACAAACAGCGGCTCCAGTCCGAGAACCGCGTTTGCAAAGTTGTTGAGAATCCCCACGTGCTGCGGGTTCTGCCCATCGGTTTCCACCGTGATTTCCTCCCGCTCCGGCTCACCGAAGCCGCCCCGGTAGGTCGCGTTGAATTCACGCTCCGGCATCGCCAGTTTGGTAAAGGTCAGGTGGTCATGCTCGCAGACCAGCTTTCCGTTGTTCCCCAGAATCTCAAAGCGGTTTGTTCCCGGGGTGTCGCCCGTGGAGGTGATGAACACGCCCGTTGCGCCGTTCGGATATTCGAGGTATGCCGTGACATCGTCCTCCACCTCAATGTCGTGCCACTTTCCGAAGTGGCAGAAGGAACGGATGCGCGCGGGCATCATGCCGGTGACCCACTGCAACAGATCCAACTGGTGCGGGCACTGGTTGAACAGCACGCCGCCGCCCTCGCCGCGCCACGTTGCGCGCCAGTCGCCCGAATCGTAGTAGCTTTGCGAACGGTACCACGTTGTGATAATCCAGTTGACCCGCTTGATCTCGCCCAGCTCCCCGTTCCGGATCATCTCGCGCATTTTGCGGTAAACACAGTTGGTGCGCTGATTGAACATCACGGTAAACAGGCGATCCGATCTGCCTGCCGCCTCGTTCAGCTCCTTGACCTGCTTGGTGTACACGCCCTCCGGCTTCTCGCAGATGACGTGCAGTCCCGCCGCCAGCGCGTCCATCGAGATGCGCGGGTGGAAATAGTGCGGCACTGCAACGATCACCGCGTCCACCTTTCCGCTCGCGAACAGGTCACGGTAGTCCGTGTAGGTTGCAAGCGCCGCCCCGCCGTCCATCGCACGGACCTTCTCCATCCGCTCCTTTTTCAGGTCGCAGATCGCGGTCAGAATGCCATGCTCCACCTTGCCGCCGAGGAAGCTCTTTGCGTGACCGCTTCCCATATTTCCCACGCCGACAATCCCGAACCTTACTTTCTCCATACCAGATCCGCTCCTTCCGTGTAGCCCAGCCTTGTGAGCATCGTTTTCACGCTTCCGACCGCGCAGTCAAAGGCATCGTCCGAATTGTCGAACGCAATCCCCGTTTTCAGCTTGTGGCTGTCAATTTTTTGGTAGATTTCAAAAATGTGCAGGTGCGGCTCGACCGTCAGGTACACAAGTCCGTCCATTGCGCGATCCACGCGCCGCAGCACCTCCTCATACCGACCGTCTCCCATGCCGACGGGAACGATCGCCTTCTCCGCACCGATTGCGTCCTTCATGTGCAGGTATGCGGGGCGGATGAGCGTTGCTTCAATTCCCGCCAACGGATCTGCATCATTTATCACATAGTTTGCCGCATCAAAGACTCCGTACAGCCCCGGGAGCGCGTGCAACAAATCCGCCACTTCCTCGGGGTTCTGTCCGTAAATCTTCGATTCGTTTTCGTGGCAGAGCGTCACGCCGGCGCGATCCGCTTCCTCCAGCATGACCGAAAGGCGGCGCAGAACCTCCGCGCGGCATTCCTTCAGGCGTTCCTGCGGCACAAAAAAGCTGAACATCCGCATCCGGTTCGTGCCGAGCCTGCGGCAGATCTCCAGTGCGCGGCGGAATACGGTCAGGTGCGCGTCAAACGGCTTGTCGATATCGTATTTCCCGATCGGTGAGCCGAGCGCCGAAATGCCGATGCCCGCGCGGTCCAGCTTATCCGCAAACGCATCCAGCTCCGCATCGGTGCGATCCACGATTCCGCCGCCGATGTTGCGCGGCTCGATCATGCGCAGACCGTTCCGCTTCAGCGCGGCAATCTGATGATCGGGGTCGTTCGAGGTTTCGTCCGCAAATGCGGAAATGAGAAATTCTGCCATGCCTGACCTCCTTATTTCACCAGCGGACGCAGCGTGCGGTAGCTGATTTCCAACTGACCGAACGGGTCTGCATGGTCGTTTGCATTGTCCTGCTCCACCAGAATGTTTTCCGTGCCGAGCGATTCGCAAAGCGGCAGATAGGACGCCAGCTCCAGCCGCCCCTCTCCGCAGGCGCAGATCTCCCGACCCGCCCCGCGGGACATATCCTTGAAGTGGACATTGGTCAGCCTGCCCGCACCGACCGCTTCAAGGGTGCTTTTCACATCTCTGCCCCCGAAAACGACCCAATAGGTGTCCAGGATGAACTGCCAGTCCGGACAGTCGGCAAGGAGCGTGTCGTAAATACAGCCCGGTGCGTCCGGGAAGGGCTCGAATTCGAAGGCGTGGTTGTGGTAGGCGAACGACAGCCCTGCCGCGCGGATTTTTGCAACAGGCTCCCGCATGGTTGCCAGCCATTCGTGCAGGTCCGCCTCCTTCGTGCGCAATTCCTTCGGGAGCGCGCCGAGACCGATGACGGGACAGCCGAAGGCTTTGTGGTCGCGAATCAGCGCATCGGTATCGTGCAGGATGCGGTCAAGCGGCGAATGCGTGCAGACAATCGGAAGTCCCGATTCCGCCGAGATTGTGCGGATCGTTTCCGCCTCCATCGGTGCCGCGCCCGAAAGCTGTACGACCTCATAGCCGATGTCGCGGATTTTGCGGAAGGACTCGCGGACATCCGCCTCGTTCTTCAGGAATTTCCGAACGGAAAACAGATTCACCCCTAATTTCATATTGCTTTCACCTCCGTGGGGTTGCTTCGACTTCATTATACCGCGCTTCCCTGAAATTTTCCATTGTCAAATTTGCAAAAAACATTGCAAATCTTGCACTTTTGTGATATACTGATACCATCATGTCGCAGGAGGCTTCTATGGCTGATTATCATTACTCTCACACCCGCACAGAGCATCCCGATGCCGCGAGCTTTGAGCGGCACTGTCACACCGAATACGAGCTGTTGTTCGTCCTGCACGGACGCGGGGATTTCATTGTAGAGGGAACACGCTACCCGCTCCGGGACGGCACGCTTCTCCTCACCCGTCCGCAGGAATATCACTATGTGCGCCCCGAAACAGAGGCGCTGTATGAGCGGTATGTGGTCAATTTCAGGCGCGATTTCATAATCGGTGCGGCATCAGATCTGCCGATTCTTTCCGCGCGGGAGGATTCGGACAGGGGAATCTATTCCGCATCCGAATCGGTCATTCCTCTCCTGCGGCAGTCCTTTTCGCTGCTGGACCGTCTCGGACGAAACGCAATTCCGGATTTGCGGGAAACGCTGCTGCAAGCCGCCGTTACGCAGGCGGTAACCGCGCTGTTTTTGCAAGGTCCGGATCGGGAAAACGCGAGCGGAAACGAAACCGTTTTCGCGCTCATTGACTATATCAACCACCATCTGACCGAGGATCTCTCGCTCGACCGTCTCGCAACGCTTCATTTCATCGGCAAATACCAGCTTTGCCGCCTGTTCCGTGCTCATACGGGAATGTCGATTCTGCATTATGTCAACACCAAACGCATGGCGCTTGCCGCAGAATGGTTGCAGGAGGGTGTGCCTGCGGAAGAAGCGGCACTTCGGGTCGGCTTCCGCGATTATTCCGCGTTCTACCGCCGATTCGTCGACATTCAGGGGAAATCTCCTGCCGCTCTCATAAAAGGGAAGTAAGGGGAGACGGCAAATCGCCCACCGGAACAGGAGGTATGACATGGGATTCCCTGATCCGTTTTACCAACAAAACCTCCCGTTCCATGCCGTCACGGTCTATCTCTGCCTTCGCGGGCAAGCTGCAAAAAAAGAACCCCGTCTCCGAAGAAACGGGGCAAGAAACAGCAATCTGTATCCTCATCGGGAAGGAAGCGTTTTATGATGCCGGAAGGTCATGCTTGCCGACGAAACAGCGCATCCCGGCTCAACCGGAAGGTCAAAATATCGGTTTTCTTCGCTTGGGTAAATTCTGATCCGCAGCGATTCCGGTTTCCCATACTGCTCTAATGCGAGCCTGAGCGGAAGTCCGGAAGTAAACCAGTCCGCAATGAGCCTGTCCGGTTTCCGCGCGTCGAAAATTTCCGCGCGATCCCCCAAAAAATCCACCGTCAGCATCGGCTCTGCGGTTGTGTCCGGATAGGTCAGGTTCAGTTCCCAAAGGTTCTCTCCAACCGAAGTCACGGTACAGTTCCCCTTCGTTTCGGGGGCGGTCAGCAGAAGTTCGCGGCTGTCTCCCGTTGCGCTCCGGATTCTGATATGCGTATCGGCATAGAACTCCGCAACCACCCCTCCGTCCTGCCCGTACAGCAGGCAATCGTCCCGATCCGTGACATACAGCCGATCTCCGAGCAGGAACGCACGGAGGGATTCTGCGTTTGTCAGCGTGATGATCTCTGCTTCTTTTCCTGCAAACCGATAGACGGGGACGTCATCCGTATAGAAGAACCAACGGGAACCGATGCGGCAAAGCGGCGTTGCATTGGAGGCGGTCAGAACGCAGCCGTCTCCGAGCGGCAGATTGTAGGGGAGAATCCGGATGTCCTGATCCCGGATATTCACGGGAGGCGTGCTGACGATTCCGTGCCCCGTGTCGAGCGTCAGGGTGACATCGGGATGATATGCCAGTTTTCTGCGGCGCAGGTGGTTGTTGATCCACACGAATCCGCCGCCGCTTGCCGGGTCATGGCGCACGGCATACCGCAGGGAGCGGAAATCCGCGGGATCTTTGGCGGTGTCCTCCGGAAGGACGGTCATTGCGGGAGCGATCAACCAACCGAATTCCCGCAGCAGATAGTGATGCCGCCGCAGGCGGTGGTAGCTTTCATGCGGATCGCCGTTTTCCCGCAGGATGCCTTGGAAATCATACGATTTGACCGGCAGTGTGTTCGGCGCACCGACCGCCGCGCTTTCTTCCAATGTGGTCAGCTTTCCGTCCGGATTGGTTCCGCCGTGATACATATAGTAGCCGATCAGTCCCGCGCCCGAGCCGACGGTGCAGACCATGATGCTCTCGGTGTCCTTGGCGTCGATTACCACTCTGCGGCGAAGCGTGACTTGCATTCCGCCGCCGATTTCCGCCGTGAGGAATGGATATCGGTTCATATCAATATCGAAGGAGAAGTTACCGTCATCGGTTTTGAGGTCGCTTCCGATTGACTGATCGTTGGTCGGAGGTTGGAACAGAAAATGCACGTTTTCCTTCAGTTCCGCGGTTGTCCGCGACCATGCTTCATCCGCATATCCTCCGAGAACGGGCAGGGTTTCCATTTCGTTGAGCGTTGCAGTTCCCCATGCAGTGGCGGTGTAGAGCGGGACGGTAAAGCCGCATTCTTCGGCGAGTTTGCGCAGGGTGTGCATATGCGCGCGCCGCTTTTCATGATCCGGCTCGGCGTAGGCGCAGTATTCGTTTTCAATCTGTACCCCGATGACAGGACCGCCGTCGCTCCACAGCAAACCCTTGACTTCCTCTGCCAGTTTCCGATACCATCTGCGGACATAGGCGAGATAGGTCGGGTCATCGGTGCGGGTTTTGAACCGATCCTGAAAGCGAATCCAATCCGGAAACCCGCCGTTGCGGCATTCTCCGTGACACCACGGACCGATCCGCAACAGGATCGGCAACTCCAGTTTGCCGCAAAGCTCCGCAAACGCCCGCAGGTCGCGCTGCCCGGAGAAATCCCACACGCCCTCTGCTTCTTCATGGTGAATCCAGAAGATGTAGGATGCAATCAGCGTGACGCCGCCTGCTTTCATTTTGCAAAGTTCCCGCTCCCAGTCCTCCCTGCGATAGCGGGAAAACTGAAACTCGCCCGAAACGGGAAACCAAGGCTTGCCGTTTCGCGTCAGGTAGCGGCTGTTGACCGCAACCGTGTCTCCTGCCGGTGTGCTTCCGCCAAACGGAAGGTCTGTAACGGGCTCGGACTCCCGTGGTAATAAGATGGGATTCATTTGATTCACTCCTAATCCGTTTGCCGCATCCGAACCGTCAGGTTACCGCCCCGGGGTTGGATGACCGTGGATTTTTCCGTTTTTACGAGATGTCCCTGCAGAACCGAAACGGAATAGGAAAAGCCTTCATGGCAAAAACGCAGTTCCGTTTCGTCGGCCGAAACAAGTTGGTTTCCGCTTCCGAATTCCAACAAAAGATCCGAGGCGCCCTTTGCGGAAAAACCGGTTTCGTCCATTGTCAGAAACCAGATTGCACCATCGGCGTTTGTAACGGTTACGGTCAGTGTGTCGGCTGTTTCGTTTTGAGACAGGGCGATTTCCGATACGTTTCCCGCGAAGCTCCACGCGCAGTTTTGTTCCGGTGTGATGCAGCGACGGCGATCGACTACGGGCAGATTGTCGTAGATCGCGCTCCACTCGGCGCAGGGCGTTTCGAGGTAACGTTCCCGATAGCGATCGTCAAAGACGAACAGATCGCGGAAGAACAGCCTGCCGTCCCGCAGGAACAGATTCCCGCGCCAGAACCGACTGCTGAACCAGACCGACCGGATGCCGTTTCCCGACCAATCGGTCAGCGCGGAAAGCGCCGCCGGTGGGGTATCCCTGTAAGTTTCGCGGAATCGTCTGCCGGTTTCTCCCAGGGTTTCAATGGTCAGTTTGCCTTCGGATTCCCATTTTTTCGCCAGCTCCAGCTGGAGACGGTAGCCGTCAGCAATTCCCTCCCAGCCGAAGCTGTTTTCCTGTCCCGTTGTGGCATGACTGCCGGAAAGAGACGGGTTTTCGTAGTATTCGCGGAAGTACCACTCCATGACATCCCGGCTCTTTCCGCTGTCCCAGAACGGTTCCATTGTGTAGCACCCGTTCAGGCGCGGGTGATTCTCGCTGTTTTTGTTTTCGTCATAGCCGTAAATCGGGTCAATCCCGAGCATCCGGAAAACCGGCGTTCCGATGCGGGTCTGCGCACTTTGCGAAGGGCAGAGCGCATTGTTTTTGGAGGGATAGTATCCGCCGCTGTAGTATCCGCCCCAGAGCGTGTAGGCATCCACCGCCAGTTGCTCGCGGCAGATGCAGAATGCGTCCATGCGGTATTTTTCGCTCATGTACTGCATGGAGTAGGCGTCCAACAGCCATGACCCCGCAACGGTCGGATCATAACCGAAGGTTTCCCGGAACAGACGGAAGGCTTCGTCAATCAGCAGACGGCGTTCCGCTTGGGTGTAGGCTTCCGGAAAACCGGGGTTGACGTACCAATCCCAGTCATAGCCCGGCCTGCCGCGCCATTTGATTCCGACGCTTTCCGTCAGCGGACGGACGATTTCGAACCACAACCCAAGTTCCATGTTCCCGTCCATCCCTTCCCGGACTGCCGAAACCAGATCTTCGCGCAGGAGGGCGTCGTATTGGAACAGAAACGTATGCTTGATGCCGGCTTTGCGGTCGGCGGCGATTTCTTCTTTGACCGGAAGAAGCAGGTCTTTCGGTCGGCGCGGCTCACAGCCGCGGATAAAGTTGACAAAATTCAGTACGGAACGGCTCATAAACAGTCCTCCTGTTTTGTATTTTCGTTGATTTGTTCGTGCATTTCGCAGACCGTGCGATCACATCGGATCTCGCACAAAACGTCTGCGGGGTGTGTAACGGTCAGCTGAATGCGGTTTTCGGTCCGTTTCCATGCAACCGAAACGGTTCCGCCCGGAAGCGCATAGGACGCCTCGGCAGAATCCAGTTCCCGTACAAAGGACGGGCACACCTGTATCCGATGGCAGTTGACGATTTCCAACCCGGCAAGGGATCGGATGAACCACCGCGCGACATCGCCGAGAAAGTGATGGTTGTGCGAACCGCATTCCCGCCCGTCCTCCGGCTGGAAGGATTCGACCATTGCGGTTTCTCCGCGGTCGAGCAGATTCCGGTAAGAAGGAAAGGATTTGGCGGTGACCATGTGATAGGCGGTTTCGCTCTCGCCGAAGTCGGACAGCACATGGAACAGCGTGTGCATACCGAGAAAACCGCAGTCGAAATTGCCGTTGTTTTCCCGGATGCGCGTCATCAGAAGTCCGAATGCTTTATCCCGTTCTTCCGGCAGAAAGATACCGTAATAAAGTCCCATCGCCTGTGCGGTCTGCGTTCCGTTTGCGAGCATTCCGGAGCTTTTGTCAAGAAGCGCCCCGCGGATGCCTGCAAGCATTTCATCCCGCAGAGACGCCGCGTCGGCAGCGTCCTTTTTTCGTCCGATCGCGGTAAGCATTTCAGCCGCTTTGTTTGCCATATCCATAACCATGATACTGTCGGTCAGGGCAAGCGGCGTGTCATATCGGCTTGACTTTTTGCCGACCGGTACCCAGTCGCCCAATCCGACGGAAACCGTACCGTCCTCATTCCGCCGTGTGCGGATGTAAGCGAAATAACGGAGCATGGCGTCGGCGGTGACGGTGATTGCGCGGGTGTCGCCCCGCAAACGCCAAACGGTGTAGGGGAGGTTGACCAGCGCGCTGTCCCATGCAGGACCGTTTCCCCATGCAAAGCCCCAGCCGCCGGTCGGAACGATGCCGGGAAGCGCGCCGTCCTCCCGTTGTGCCGCCACGATGCATCGAAGCCATTCGAGATAGCTTTCGGTGGTGTCGAACAGCAGGGACATCTGCGGCGCCGACATGGAGGCGTCACCGGTCCAGCCGTTTTTCTCCCGGTGCGGGCAGTCGGTCGGGAAGTAATAAAAGTTGGAACGGTCGGAGTTGACGATCATGTCGAAAATGCGGTTGACCGTTTCGTCCGAGCAGGAGAAATGACCCGTGCGGCGCAAATCGCTGGACAGCACCGGGAACGAAAGCAGACCGGCGGTTGCCTGGTCGGGTCGGACGCCGAGAACGAAGGCATAGCGGTAGCCAAACCATGCAAAGGATGGCTCGTAAGTCTCATCACTGCCCCGGGCATGATATTCCACGCGGGAAAAATCGGTGAAATAGAAGGGATATTTTTCTGCGGGCTGATTGTAGAGGTTGGACTGATCGAATTTTCCGTCTTTCAGCCGTTCACAGAATTTGATTACAACGGTTTGTCCCGGCTCTGCGTCCGTCAGGTGCAATCGACAGATGCCGGCGGTGTTCTTGCCGAAATCGTAGAGGTAACCGCCGTCGCAGGGGGTGACGGAGACGGGAGAGAGCGTTTCATAACGGCGGATCGGTTCTGCGTGACATTCGCAGAGTTCACCGCGAGGCGCGTCGGCGGACAATGCAGGCGTCCAGCCGGTTGTGTCAAAGCCCGGAAGATTCCAGCCGGGGAGTTCCTGTCGCGCATCGTAAATTTCGCCCAGCCGGTATTCGTCAAACAGAATGGGGGAGGGATGGGTCAAAAAACGGCTGTCCGCATAAAAGGAGAGGCTTTCGCCGTTTCCGCCTGCCTGAACTTCAAGCGCCAGCTTCGGCGCAGACCGCCACGGTGCTTTGTCAAAATCCCAGACCTCGCCGCCGAAATCGTTCTGAAATCCGTTTCCGAGCAGGATACCGAGCACGTTTTCACCCTGCCGCAGATAGGGAGTGAGGTCATAGGCATCAAAGTACATTCGGTCATCCGGATTGCTGATGTAGGGGGCGAAACAGCCTTTGGTTATTTCCTGCCCGTTGATCCATAAGCGGTAAAAACCAAGCCCGCAGATTTTCAGATCCGCAAATTCCGGTGCGAACCTCAGATCAAATGTCCGCCGTAGATACGGAGCGGCAACACGGTGCGTAAAATCGCAATATGCCCGTGTGGCACAGATAAAGCGCTTTTCCATTTTCGGGTCTCCTTTTTGAAATCGGATCGTTGCTTATTTGACGGCGTCTGCTTTATCATTTGAAACGATTTTATTTACCGTTTGCCGCAGGAGCGCTCGCTATGACGGGCAACAACTGTGAAACAATCAATTGGAAAATGATAAAGACAAAACAGCTTTTTTGTACTACAATAAGAAAAGGGTAAAACCTGATACGGAGGTATATCATGAAGAAAATCGGTTTTATTGACTATTACTTGAGCGAATGGCACGCGAACAACTATCCGGCATGGATCAAGGAGATCAATCCGGAGTTTGAGATCGCTTATGCATGGGCAGAAGTGGATGTTTCCCCGGTGGACGGCGTGACAACCGACGGATGGTGCGGGAAATTCGGCGTAGAGAAGTGCGCATCCATTGAGGAGGTCTGCGAAAAGGCAGACTATCTGATGGTGCTCTCGCCTGACAATCCGGAGCGGCATTTGGATTACGCAAAACGGGTATTCCCCTGCGGAAAGCCCTGCTACATGGATAAAACCTTTGCGCCGGACGCAGAGACTGCAAGAGCCATCTTTGCGCTTGCAAAGCAATACGGCGTCAGGCTGTTCTCTTCTTCCGCGTTGCGCTTTGCGGATGAGTTGCTCGACTGGCAGGAGCCGCTTCGCTCGGTGACCGTAAGCGGTTCCGGCAGACAGGACATTTACATGATCCACTTTGTGGAGATTGCCGTGCGGTTGATGGGTGCGGATGTGGAATCGGTTATGGCACTGTCGGGAAGCAAAAATACGGTGCTTGCCATGAAGTACCGGGACGGACGGATTGCAAACCTGTGTATGTATGACACCAAGCACGCGCCGGGATTTGCCATCTCTCCCGAGAGCACAGATCCCGAAAAGCGGCTGAACTATGTCAATATCGGCGGCGATTTCTTCAAGCGCCTGATCGCATCCATTCTTGCGATGTTTGACGGTGCGGATGTACCCGTGAAGCCGGAGGAAACCGTAACGGTCATCGGTGTAATGCAGGCGGCAAGAACCGCGGCGGAGCATCCGTGGACCGAGGTTCGCCTGTAATCCTTAAAGGAAAAAACAAAAGGGGAAATCAACAGCCCCTTTTGTTTTTTGCCTTGCGGGGCGGCTTCGGCTGTCAGACTTCCGCTCCGTAAAACAGCGATTTACCGGGCTGCAGGTTTGCGGTTTGCCCGTCCGGCAGAATCACCTCACCGACAATGCCGTCCGGCAGGTCGATTTCATAGCGCACCTGCCCGCCTTCAAAATGCCACGAGACGGAAATCTTTCCGGCGGGAGCGATAACCGAGCCTGCGGCAAATCCGAGCCGTCGGTCGGGGTGCGGGGTGATGCGGACGCGCCGGTAGGCAGGCTCTGCAGGGTTGATTCCGAGCGCCGAGCCAAAGACCCAGTCGAACACACAGCCGTAGGAATAGTGGTTGAAGGAATTCTTTTCGTCGTCCCAGAAACCGCCGTCTTCGCGGATGCCGTCCCAGTGTTCCCAGATTGTGGTTGCGCCGCGGTTGACCGAAAACAGCCACGACGGATATTTCTCCTGCAAAAACAGGTTGTAGGCTTCCTTTATATGTCCTGTTTCGGTCAGGACATGGAGCAGGTACGGCGTGCCGACGAAACCGGTTGCCATACAACCGCCGTTTTTCCGGATCATCTCAAGCAGGGTGTCCGTCAGCTTTTCCTTTTCCGCGCTGCCTTCGTACAGCCCGAAGTGCAGAATCAGCACGATTGCCGTCTGCGTCTGTCCGATGACGCGGCGGTTGGAAGACAGCCCGTCGAATTTCGGATAGAGGACAGGCAGCCCATCCTTCATAAAGAATTTGCGGAACGCCGCGCGGATATTGCCGTGCAGGGTGCGGTATGCCTGCATATCCATGCCGAGCACCTCTCCCGCGCTGACCAGAATCTGCGTGACGTATGCGAAATAGGCGCTTGCAATCAGGTCGGTCTGCGTAGCGCCCTGACGGACGGCGGGGGACAGCTCGGCGTCTGCCGCCAGCCAGTCTCCGTAGTGGTCGCCGCCGAGCCACAGATATTCCTCCGGGCCTTGCGTGCGGATGAATTCCACCCATTTTTGCATCATGGGGAAGTGGCGGGAAAGCAGGTCTTTGTCGCCGTAAGCACGGTAAAGTTCCCACGGGCAGATGACCGTTGCGTCGCCCCATGCGGCGGAAATTTTGGTTCCTCTGCCGGGCACTTTCGGCACAACGCCGTAAATGCCGCCGTCCGCGTTCTGCTCCGACATCACATCGTTCAGCCATTTCGTAAAGAACCGTTTGACATCATAATTGATAGCCGCCGTGC
>ERZ780149.3125-NODE-3125-length-14277-cov-7.992266_pt1 | contig 14277 bp, 11 predicted proteins | sample MGYA00511367_ERZ780149 | MGnify/ENA primary metagenome ERZ780149 (study PRJEB29588, sample SAMEA2153852) | human gut metagenome | biome: human gut; feature: human-associated habitat; material: faeces | place: Denmark | collected 2008/2010 ... | reverse complement strand
TGTCGTTATAGGATGGTAGGATGCTGCATGCCTACACTATTGCTGAATAGTTACAGTGAAAGAGATAAATAGTTAAATATTCATAAACGATGTGTTTTTTTTTGGGGGGGGGCGTTATGATTTTTTCAAGGAATATTCTACATTTGCAGTTGAGTTAAAAAATAAGTAGAAACCTAATAGCTTTCTCTATTTTAGGGGAGGGAGTTTTATTAACAGATTGAGTATGGAAACAAAAAAGTTTATGATTTTTCCAATCGGAATTCCTACGGACATCTTGACACAGAAACAGGAGCAATTGTATGGAATGAGAAAATTACGACACTAGGGTATGATTTAACAAAAGATAAATGCAAGCAATGTAAAATGTATCCAAGTTGCTTAAAAAGTGTATGAACAATAAAAGTATGAAAACATGAAAAGGAACCTAGCGCTATTGGCTATCATGCTACTGCTGCCCCTTTCCTCCTTCGCACAATACTGCCTGTTGGGGCAGGTGACGGACGAAACGGGAACGTCCATCCAGGGCGCACAACTATGTCTGTATCAAGACGGTGAGCTGGCGGGATTGGCACAATCGAATGCCAAAGGAGAATACCGTATCGGAGACGTGCCACGAGGCAGCTACCAGGTGGTGGCAAGTTGTGTCGGCTATTCTTCTGATGAGGATTCGGTCGTGATAGACCGCGATGCCAACCTGAACTTTATCCTCATGACGAAGAGCGTGGAGCTGGATAGCGTAGTCGTCATGGGTAGCAGCAGTCGTGCCACGTCCAAGGGGCATGTGTTCTACCTGACGAAGAAGGCGAAGGAGTGTGGCAACCCCTTTGTCGTCCTTGCAGGAAATACCCTTGCTCTATAGCGACCCTGTGAACGAAAGTGTGCGTTCTGCAGACGGTCAGTCGATACTGATACTTGTCGATGGCATGCGGGTGAACTCTGGCGTGAGCCCCATAGACCCCGCCCGCATCAAGTCGGTGGAAATAATTGACGTGGTGAGTGCTAAGTATATGCGCCAGGGGGTGAAGCGCGTCGTCAACATCAAACTGAAGGACACTTCGCTCTACACCTATACGCAACTATCCACACGAGCCGACTATCCTGCCAAATCCTATTTTGCCATGCCGACCTTTGAGATTGGCAACAGTACCGTCTCGCTCTACGGCGACGCCTCTATCAGCACGGAGCACAGTCGGCAAGAAAACGCCTATAGCCTTGTCACGCCCGGACTCACCAAGCACTATGCAGGCGAGAGACGAAGCAAAAGCACCGATTACGACTTCTCGTTGATGGGGAAGTGGCGCATGACGGCAAAGGATTATTTTGCCGCATACGTCCAGGGCAATACAAGCAAAGAGAACAGTAGCAGTTTCTCTCTCGGCGAGCAGAACGCGCAGGGCCTCGTGCGCGACAACGCTTCCGTCTATCGCTCTCATCTTTTTTCGGCGACGGCTTACTATAAGCATCTTTTCTCAGAGGACGAGGAGTTGGAGCTGTATGCCGTCTATACGGACAACCGAGCCGACAACACCAACAGCCTGGAGGAGGAGACACAAGGGCTGGGAGGCACAAACCTCCAGCAATATATCAGTAGGCACCACCAAGGATCATTGACACTGAGCTACTCCAAAGAATTCGACGACGGAGGAAGCCTGGAGCTGGGCAACGAGACCGAGTATGCGTATGACCGAATAGAGAACAACGGTTTGGCGACCTATCTCTTTGGGCACCATCGCCTCAACGAGTTTGTCTTTGCGGGCTACACGGGGATGTTGTCACGAAAACTGACCTACGATGTGACGGCTGGCATGGAGTATATGGCGATGAGGTCAGACAGTATAGACCATCATTATTTCAGACCACGTTTCGATCTTGGCCTCCACTATAATATCACCAACACGCTCAGTATGCGTTTGGGCTACACTTACAGCAACACGGCCCCTTCCGTAGCTATGCTCTCCCCATACAACACGTCTGCCGACACGCTGCTTATCAGTCGTGGCAATCCGTTTCTCCTGCCTTCCAAGTCGCACGTTTTCTCTTGGAATACATCTTATTACAAGGGTAGCATGAGTTGCGGCGCAGGCGTTTCCTATGGTGTATCGAGCGACCTCATCGAGTCGGTGCGCTTGGCGGCGGACAATGGTGTGCTGCTGACGACGTATCAGAACCAGGGACGCTTCCGCTCGCTGCAGCTGAAAGGCAACTTGCTGTGGCGCGTATTGGGATGTACGGTCTTGATGGACATGGCCCACCATGTGAGCTACTATACGAGCGCAGGAGCGAAGAAATATTTCCGGGGCCTGCTGCTTGTGAGCAAGAAGTGGGGCAAACTGGAGGCGCGGGCTAACTTCAGTTACCAAAACTACATTGTCTCGGAATATGCACGGACGAAAAACTACAATCCGACTAGCACCCTCATGCTCTCCTACAGTTTCACCCCCGACATCCTGTTGTCAGTAGGCTGTACGAGCTTCATTGGCAATCCGAGGAGCAAGACCACCGTGAGCACGGGCGACTACAGAAGTGTCGCCTACACGAAGAGCAATACGTTCTCCCCATGGGTTTTGTTCCGCTGGACAATCAGAAAGAACAGCAAGCGTAAGATAGATCTCGACAACGACATCTTGCGCGACCATGAGGGCAAATTCAAATTATAGTCAGGAGTATTTCACCACTGCGGTTTGTGGAACGCCCAGTCTCACAAACCGCATCTAAAATCAATCCTCGCCACGACATCCCAGGGCAAGCCCAGGTTTTGTCGTGGCGAGGAAGGTAATCAATGGTCACAGGCGGCGCAACTCGTCTTCTCCAGCCGTCTTTCCCTTGTATTTTGATTTTGCCGGGTTGAAAGAGTAGGAGATGGTCAGGCTAATGCTGGGCTGCCGATTGTCCACCCAGTGAGAGGTGTAAACGCCCTTATACTCCGAGTAGCCCTTCTCTTTGGCATTGAACAAGTTGGATGCAGCCAGCTTGACCCATAGGTTTTTCATGTTTTTTTGGATGCTCATCCCCACATTGATAGAAGAGTGCGCCATGTACGTGTTCGAATGGCCCTTGAGGTTACCACTCGCATTCAGCACGATATACCACTGGCGAGGGAGCACGACGAGGTTCTTCCATTGCAAGCCAGCTTGAGGACGTCCATACTCCATCCCGTTGTAGCTCAGCCATTGTTTGTGGATCCACACATGCCATGATGGTTTCCATATCTTGAAGAATGTGGGACTGTAGGAGAGTCCAGTATAGACGCTCGAGAAAGAGTGGTTGACCCCGTAGGACAACACGGCTGGGATCTCGTCCATCACGTCAAAGCAGCTGACAACGGCATCCTTGCCATAGGAGTAGTTGCATATTAAGAGAAGGTCGCGGTAGGATGCGTTAAACGCCACGGAGTGGTTTTTGGTGGGCTGGAGCTGAGAGTTGCCCTTGTTGTAACGGAAATCGCTGATATACTGCAGTCCGTCGTCCAGTTGGCTGTAGCTGGAACTGTTGGTATAGATGTTGTAGCTCAGCATCAGCGAAAACCTGTCTTGGCTGTAGGACAGCGACACCGAGGGCAGGAGATTGCGGAAGGTGCGTTTGCTCTCGTCGCGCAATTTGCCAGCGGCATAGTATTTGTAGTCTATGTATTCATATTTCAGACCCAGTTGCGTGAACCATCTTCCGAAGCTGCGGCTGTAGTTGGCGAACACGTGGGCAGCCGACTGTTTCGACTCGTTGTCGTTGGTCTTTAGCAAGCCCGAATAGTCTTCGTTCTCGATGCAGTATTGTTGCTGGAAGCGTGTCCAGGAGGTCGCCAGACCATAGTCCAGTTTGCCATTGGCCACAGTAGAGGAGAAGACCGTCCTCTGTGCTGCCATGTCCGATTCGGACTTCGTGGCGGGCACGAGCATAGACCTGTTGTCCATTCGATTCTCGACGACAATCTGCCTGCCGTTGGCGCGATTGTGGGCGTAGGTGGCATCTACATTGAGAGAAAACTTATCGCTGAATTTGTTTTCGTAATAAGCGCTGACGTTGTGGTTGCCGTTTTGCGAGGACTGAGTGGACCGAGTGTCAAACTCGCTGAAAGCACCGTTCTGCCATACATGGTTGCGATAGTTTTGGTCGGCGCTGTTGGAGAACACCCTTGAGAATGTATAAGTGACTCCCAGAGACTGTCGGTCCGTCAGTTGGTCGTTGACTCCAACACTCACAAAACCAGTCTTCGCCGAGTTGTAACCATCGCCCGAATAGTCGGCATGGATATCTTGACCCTTGTACTGGAAGTCATAGACGTCCTGGCGCTTATAGTGAGAGTTGCTGAAAATATTGGCCGATGTGTTGACGAAGAAATCGAGACCACGCCGACGGTAGTTGAGGTCGATCCATCCAGTGGTGTTCCAGCAGCTTGACACGTTCTCGCTCAAGATCAGAGATCCACCCAGCCCTTCTCCGACGGGCTTGATGGTGGTGATGTAGAGCACGGCGCACACGGAGGATCCGTATTTTGCTCCGGGATTCATGTCGATCTTCACATCCTTGATCATATTGCTCGGGATGCGCGTCAGCTCATTCCAATTGCGCATCCGTTTGTTGTTGATATAGACAAGCGGCACGCCTCTTCCCAGCACTTTGATGCCATCTGTGTCGATCAGGGGCAATTGCTGCAACACGTCGGTAGCCATCCCCAGCTGACTGAACACGGTCCCCTGTATGTGTGTGAAAAACTGTCCTTGCTCCATCTTGAAGGAAGGTCGGGAGGCCGTGACCGTCACTCCTTGCAGGGCCTGCTCCGACGGAAGCAAATGGATGGTCATGTGGGCTGCTGCTGGCAAAAACACCGTCTTGTATCCGATACATGAGACCTTCACTATTTTCCCAGATGAGTTCGTGTCAAAAGAGAAACTGCCATTCTCGCCGCCTATCACGCCAGCAACATAAGCTGAGTCGGAGGCCTGAAGTAGGGACACGGTGGCATAGGGAACAGGAATGCTGTCGTTTTCCATCACTTTTCCATCTATACTCTGGGCGTTTGCACAAATGGAACTTGTCAAAACTATGGCCAAGAGGCCAGAATATCTATTACGCATCATACTATTCTTATATTGATTTAGGTTGCTATTACTTTGTGAACACTTTCTGAAAGCTTCTTTTTACCACCTTTCAAAGTATCCAATGTTGCTTCGTTCAATACTTCATTTTCGTGGATAACATCTAAAAATAGCTTGTTCATGTTGGTTTTGTTTTTATCGCCTTCTTGCAGCTTCCGGTATTGCTTTGTGATATGTCTGTAATTCTATAGTAATACGCATTTGGTTGTTAGTTAAAACCTATCCTCGCAATCAATATTGAAAGGGAGGAAAACTTTTGGTGCAAAAATAGGTTTTTTACCTATATCTTCCAAAAGAAAACCGTTAAAAAAAAACAAAACACCTCGTCTTTGCCTGCTTTTTTAAAGGTTTACAGATGGTTGAATTAAAAAATGACGAGAAAAATGGCGTTCTTCCAACAATCAACGCTTTAAAATGGTTTATAAAGAAACAAATAACAAAATGTAGAAAGAGCTGCTTGGGTTATCTCTGTTCAGTTTCAACATATCCATTTGTTATCTTTTCGCGACGCAACCCAATAGGTCACTCCAAGTTCAGACAAATCCAACAAGGAATAGGCCACCGCAACATACTATTAATATATTGCGGTGGTCAGTCTGGATCAGCTGGTGCCATCTATTGGCAAAGCTTATAGAAGAAACGGCAGGTGTCCCCTAAAATTTGAAAGAAATTCCCCCAAACAAAAAACGCAATGGAGGCGATGAAGACGACAAGGGTAAAGGCAACATTCTTCCATCGGTGCGTCTTCCACGCGTTGTAGATGTTGCGCAAAACACCGAAGATGACAGACACCATCCAGACACTGAGCATGACATATACTGCTATACTGATAATAGCCTTAAATGTTTCCATACTTTATTGCATTAGGTTTATCCAAAAAATGATGCATTTATCCAACCCATGCAACCAGCAAAAGTACCAACGGCAATAACAACGCCAACAGGCCCATAAGCTCTCTTTGCTACTATCTTGAACGCCTTTATTATCACAGCCTTTGACCATGAGCGGCAAGCTGAATTTCGAAAACAATCAAAAATATCACAACCTAAAGCTAGCAAAGCACAGTTTCCTATTTTCTTCCAATCAGGTTTTGATGATTGATTGTAATCCTTACCACCTGTTTTGGGTGCACAAAAAGGTGCCATACCAGTGTACAAGCTGCCATCATACTCCATCATGGCCAACACCAAAGGTACCAATTCTGTTTCGTCCACATTATTTTCTCTCAGCATTTCATCAATGTCCGCATTTGTCATTCCGTTACGCAACAAATATGCACGGCTTTTGGCCACCATTGGAGCAAGCTTTTGTTTGGCTTCGTTAACGGAAATAGCAACAGAATCCACGGCAGTCCCGTCGTTGAAGATAGACACAGTGGCATCTGCCCAACTTAAATAATCTGTGAATTCGTTTAATGTTGTTCCAGTGAAAGGCTGCAATGAGCTTGCATTTCCTGTGCCTATTGACGGCATCACATACACGGTTTGCATACTGTCCGCTTTTGCCGGAAGCGCTTTACGTGGAGATTTGGATTTGTCTCCAGGCCGCACACCAATACCCAAAACATCTTCAGCAGTGGAATTGTAGGTGTTGATAAACTCGACTGCGGCCTCATCTTTTGAGCGAGTCGTTTCTTCTTCGCTTTGGCAGGAGACGGCAAACCCCGTGAGGGCCAGAGCGCAAATTACAAAAAATAAATTCCTCATAATAATAAAAAATCCGCGACACTTTACTAGTTTTTAGTTTCAAACAACCAGCCGCAACATTTGTGTCGCATTAAAAAATGTACGGCCAGTCAAATCGTTTGCAAAATTACACATTATTTTTAGAATGGCAAAAAAAATCATATTTTTTACACCATAGGCATAAATGGACTTCCAGAAAAGGAATCCTTTTTCGAGAAATTATTTGAGTACAGATGTATTCATTCTGCAACACATCGAGTTAACTCTTTTTCAAGTATCTGAACAGCAATTAGTTGCGCATGCTTTTAACATATCAAATATACGCGAATACAAGGTCTCAAGAAATAAGAAAATTTTATTCATTCTTAACGAACATTCTTGCAACGCTTTATCTGTAACTTATATTTCAGTACCATAGACAATCCCCTTATTCATAGTCTTCACCTCTGACACCTAACTCCCTTTTGCTCATCGCATTGGCAATGTCAATCTTCAATTCCTCGTCATAGTCGCTGCCATCCATGAATCACGACGATTGATGAATTTTGTCCCACCCCCTGTTTTTTCGTTGATTGTAGCTATTACAATATCCAAAATTGCACTACGCAAAGCCTTGGCTCTCTCGCTTTCTGTCAAGAGCATGCCTATATTGAGAAACGAGCGGAAATTAAACAGTCCCAGTTGGGTAGTTTTGCTCGCCTCATTAATAAGGTGAGCAAACTGTAACTTAAACTCTTTCAGAGCTTTACCCTTACATAAAACATATCCATTATGCTTCAACTCATCTCCATTCACCGATAAATATCGGTCTATTGTAGATGTATCAACGCCATAAAAATCTGCTACCATTTTCTTTGTCAACCAATATTCACCATCAAAAAACATGCCTTCAATGTCAAGGCGTTCTTGAAGTTTTTTCACTGCAAAACGGTTGTTCAGTACGTTTTGTCGTTCTATATTTGATATTGTCAAATCTTTCATCTTTACAGTCTATTTTGAATTTGTGAGACAGCGTTTCATTTTTTCATAATTTGTGGAACACCGCTCCCCGTGAATCCAACAAGGAATAGGCCACCGCAATATACATTATATATATGTATTGCGGTGGTCTGTCTATGTCAACAAGGAACCATCTATTGACAAAGCTTATAGAAGAAATAGCAGGTGTCTCCTAAAATTTGAAAGAAATCCGCCCAAACAAAAAACGCAATGGTGGCGATGAAGACGACAACAGTAAAGACGACATTCTTCCATCGGTGCGTCTTCCACGCATAGTAGATATTGCGCACGCCACCGAAGATGGCTGACACCAAGACTCCACTGAGGAAGACATATACTGCCACACTGAAAATATTTTTTAATGCTTCCATATAATAACAATTACTGCGACCCTATATTTGTTTTTAGTTATTTAAAAGCTGCTGCAACCTCCGAGTCGCATCAGAATGACGCAGAGCAGCCTAATAGGCTGCAAATGTATGTTTTTTCAGAAACACACAAACATTTTCCTATATTTTTGAACCAATAGAAAACACTTTTACGGTCCAACTATTGGTTGATGGTATGGCGGAGTCCCTCCTCGATGTGCCACAGGGGCTGCCATCCAAGCGACTGAAGGCGGCGGGTGTCAAAGACCGCCTTGGTGATGGGCGTGGTGACACCATGGGTCGCATCGTCGGGGATGTCGAAGACGACTTGGCGTCCAGCCATTCCTGCCGTGAGTTCTGCCAGTTGGTGGATGGTGATATTGGACTGTTCGTCGGCGACATTGTAGGCTTCGCCGTCCTTACCCAAGAGGAGGATATGGAGGAGGGCCGTCGCACAATCGACCACATAGGTCCAGGAGCGGAAGGCCTCGCCCTTGCTCTTGAGGACGATGTCCTCGCCACGCTCCACATTGCGGATGAACTGCGCATAGACACGGTTGTCCGACTCCGTGAAGCCCGGTCCATAGACGTGGGAGGGACGCGCGACGACAACCTCGACATGGTGCTGGGCGCCATAGCAGGCACATAGCGTCTCCGTCGCCCGCTTGGCCGAGGGATAGCAGGATCGTACCTCCAGCGGATTGACATAGCCACTATAGTCCTCCGTGAAGGGACGGCCGTCGCCCTCGCCATAGACCTCGCCCGAGGAGACATAGAGGAAGCGCTGGAGCGCATGGCGGACGCCATACTGGAAGAGATGGTCCACGCCATTGAGGTTGGACCGCATCACGCCGACAGGGTCTTCCTTGTAGAGACGGGGAGCCGCGCCGCCTGCCGCATCGATGACGAAGTGGAAGTCTGTGTCGCCTTCCAGCGGCTGCGTGAGGTCCATCGGAAGGAAACGGAACCGGTCGGACTGTGCGTAGCGGGCAAAACGCTTCTCCGCCCGCTGCTGGTTGCGACCCGAGGCAAAGACGCGACACGAGGTGGGCGCTGCCATCAGCACGTCGGCGACGGCACCGCCTATCAGTCCCGTCGCTCCCGTCACGAGGACGTTCTTGCCGTCGAGCAGCTGCCAGGGCAGGTCCTGCGAGGCTGCCCGCAGGACGTCCTGCTCGTAGAGACTCACTTCAGCCATGCTTCCTTCGATGTGTGGATGAGGGCCTTGAAGAGCTCGACGTCCTCCGTCTGCGTGAGTTTCAGTCCGTTCTTCTCCGACCCGATGACCAGGTGCTGGTCCTCCACGCCGAGGGCCGCCATCAGCGTACACGAAGCCACCGTGTTCTCCACGTGCTTCTCCTCCGCCTCGTCGTGGGCCCGCAGCAGGTCGCCAAGATGATAGGTGTGGGGGGTCTGCGTGCGCACGAGGCGCTCGCGGGGGATGGTGATGTTCTCCACGCAGTCGCCGACCTTCTCCATGATGGCCTCCTTGCAGGTCATGCCCGTCACGGCGTAGCCATAGCGCTGGCAGAGGTCGATGTTCTCGCTGATGATGCGCTCCGAGACCAAGGGGCGCACGCCGTCGTGGACGAGCACGATGTCGTCGTCCTTGCAGCCTGCGTCGCGCAGACCCTGGAGTCCGTTGCGGATGGAGTGCTGATTGCTGTCGCCTCCCTCGAAGATCCACTGCAGTTTGGTGATATTGAACTGGTTGGCGTAGGCCTGCAGCATCACCTCCCAGCCCTTGAGGCAGACCACCGCGAGGGCGTCGATCTGCGGGTGCTGCTGGAAGGCCCGCATCGTATAGATGATAACGGGGATATTGTCTATGGTCATGAACTGCTTGGGAATGTCCTGTCCCATGCGGTTGCCGACACCGCCGGCTGTCAATAGTGCGATGTTCATATATTTCTTAACGGATTGTTTTGGGCAAAGTTAGGAAAAAAACTCCGTTTGGGCAAATCTTTCCACGAGATAAGCCTCTCGGGGCCTATGATTCTCCCAGATTCCTCCCTATCGACGCAATCATCGGGACGGCAGGCGGCCTTTTGTCCGGTTTCGTCCCTGTCGTCCCGATGATGGGTCCAGCCCCGAAGGGCGGGTGTTGTCTATCGAAAGTATTCGTTATTTCACGAGCACCTTGGTGGTCTTATTGCCCTGCTTCACGATGTTGATACCTCGCTGGGGAGCAGTGAGACGGCGGCCCTGCAGGTCGTAGCGGACGATGGGCTCGTCCTGTGCTGTGCGGGTAGCGGGGGCGATGGCCGTGGGATCCTTGTAGGTGAAATAGCCATCGACGTAGTTGGCGTAGCGGGCAGAAGTGCGGACGGGATCGTAGAGGATCGCTCCCTCCAGCGCCGTGCAGCCCGTGAACATATCCGTGCTATTCTCCACCGACTCGACCGTGAAGGTCTCGCTGGCGAAGATGGTGCCGAGGTAGTAGCTCCAGTAGAACATCTCGCTCATGTCCTTGACGTTCTTCGTATTGAAATAGGAGAGGTCGAGCGTGGAGAAGCCCGTACTGAAATAGAACATGCGGCTCATGTCCTCGACGTTCTCGGTATTGAAATGGGAGAGATCGACGTTGTAGAGGTTGGAGCAAGCGCAGAACATGTTGTTCATGCTCTTGACGCTGTCGGTGTGGAGATTCTCCATACCGTCGATATTCTTGAGCAGATAGTAGCCACAGAACCAGGCCGTGCAGTCGGTCGGGCGGTAGTCGGCGAAACTGTCGTCGAAGACGATGGTATCGACGGAGTCGCAGAGCTCATACCAGGAGGGCACCTTGCCGTAGGCCGGGTCCGTATGGAAGCTCATGTCGAAGTAGTTGCTGTCGGGCTGGTTCTCGTCGTAGTAGAACGTCAGCGTGCTGTCGTTGTAGAGGGCGTAGGCCGTCTGTGCCTTGCTCTGCAGCGTGCCAAGGAAACCAAGGAGCATGACAAGGGTGGCAAGGCGGGCGACCCTGTGGCCGCAGGAGTGGGGAGTCTTCGTTTGTCTCATATAGTTATTATTTAAGTTATGTTTCGTCGTCTGGGTAATCTGTAAGAGATCTGTCCAATCGACCGCAAAAGTAATATAAAAATTAGGATTGCGCAAATAAATGAGACATAAATTCTCCCCAAAGCAAAGGAAACGCTTTTTTCCAGCCCTTACTCCAAGTCGTACTGCACGTTGCCGTAGGCGAAGATGAAGGGGTAGAAGAAGCCGCGGATACAACCTCTGAGTCCGTGGAGATTCTGGTGGTAATAGATCGTCTGACGGTGGCGCAAGCAGATCAGGCAGAGGCGCAGCAAGGCCAGGGGACTGCTGCTGAGCATCGAGCGGCACATCTGGTGGGCCAGGCGATATTGGGGTGCGGTGGTGTGGTCGTAGATATACTGGTAGAGGGTGCGCCAGTGGGGCTTCTGCTGCAAGCGGTGGTAGTTGGCCCAGCCATAGGCGTAGGGTTGCCATGTGGCCTTGCCCACGGTGCCGCCGCCGAGGGTCTGGTTCTCCACGGCGCAGGCCGAGGCCTCATGCTGCCGGTGCCAGTTGAGCGGGCGATCGACACGGACGATGCCACGGTGGAGCTGGGCACAGAGAGCGAGGCTCCAGTCGTAGTGGATATGGTCTATCCAGTATTCCTCGGTCTGGATGAAGTCGCGGCGGAGCAGCATCGTGTGGCCCGCAAAGCCGCCAAAGAGCAGGGCCTCCAGGCTATACTGCGGAGAGACCGTGTGGCTGTCCTCGGGCGTCCGGCCGCGCAGGTGGGTGGAGAAGCAGATGTCGTGGTCGCCGATATGAGCGACGAGGGTCTCTATCTTGTCCGCCATCCATACGTCGTCCTGGTCGCTGATGGCCACGAAGTCGCCCTGGGCTCGCATGGCTGCCGACTTGAAGTTGAGGTTGAAGCCGAGGTTGTGCTCATTCCTCCTTACCTTTATATAAGGAAAGCGGGCCGCATACTCATTGCAGATGGCGACCGTGTCGTCGGTCGATCCGTCGTCTTGGATAATGACCTCCAGCAGGGGGTAGGTCTGGGCGACGATCGAGTCGAGTTGCTCTCGGATAAACCGTGCGCCATTGTAGGTGCAGAGGATGATGGAAACGGTTGGCTTATTCATCTTGACTTCCTTTCTTCTTCTTTTGCTTCTTGTTTTTTGTTCTGCTACGCTTTGTCGGCAATAGTGGAGGACTCCTCGGCTGGGGCGTTCTTCGACTTCCTACGCAGGAGGAAGCCCATACATTCCCGCAGGATCTCTGCGCCCGCCAGGCGCATGACGGCATAGTAGAGCACGGCAGCCAGGGCGATGCGCGAGAGGAGCAGCAGCCAGGGATTGGCGATCGGGGAGGTGATCCATCCCGTGGCGGCCATGACGGCAGCTGCGGCCACGCCGAAGGGGATGATGTCGCGCAGGAAGAGCGTCAGGCGATAGCCGATGAGGCGGCCTCCGAGCAGGAGCCAGACAAAGGTCCAGACGATATTGATAGTGACGGCGCCCACGATCATCGTGCGGATGCCGAGGGGATAGAGCACGACCATGGAGACGATCTGGAGCAGGCCCAGCGTGACGGTGCTCCCGAGATAGACGCCCGAGCGGCCCTGGCTGATGATGAAGTCGGAGAGCAGGGTGGAAATGGGCAGGAAGGCGCCGCCAATGCAGAGTATTTCGAGGTAGGACGCGCTCTGGAGCCATTTCTCCGTGAGCGTGATGAGGATAAACTCGCGGGAGACCAGACCAAAACCGAGCACGAGGGGGAAGGAGAGGAAGGCCGTGAAGCGCACCAACTTGCGGAGGGCAGCGAGCTGGCGCGAGGGATTGTTGCGAAGATCGACCATCACGGGTTGGGAGACGGCGCCGAGCATGCCCTGCAAGAGATAGATGACCTTCGAGTTCCACTGGTAGGCCTGGTTGTAGTAGCCCGTGGCACGGGCAGAGAAATAGTGGCCCAGCAGGATGTTGAGCACGTTGTTGTTGACCTGGAAGATGATGGTCGAGGCCAGGATCTTGCAACTGAACCGGAACATGCGTCGAACGGGTTCGGGGTCGAAACTCAGCGACGGGCGCCAACCGGCGATGCGCCAGTAGAAGATGGTGTTGAGGAGGATGTAGGTGTTGGTCTGCGTGGCCAGCGCCCAGTAGCCGAAGCCCTGCCAGGCCATGATGGATCCGATCACCGAGGAGGTGAGCACGGCGGCGATATTGGCCTTCGTGCGCTGCTTCACCAGCAACCGCTTCTGCATCAGGGCCGACTGCACCACACCGGGGGCCGAGAGCACAAACGACAGAAAGGCGTAGCGGCAGAGGGCGGTCAGCCGCGGCTCATGATAGTAGCGGGCGATGAGCGGGGCAAGGAAGAAGAAGAGGAGGTAGCAGGAGGCCGCTACGGCGATGTTGAACCAGAAGACACTGTTGCACTCGCGGTCCGTGGGCTGGTCGAGGTTGACGATGGCGCGTCCCAGTCCCGACTCCTGGAGGGCATTGGCGATGACGCTGAAGATGGTGATCATGGCGATCATGCCATAGTCGCCCGGCGTGAGAAGGCGGCCCAGGATGATTCCGAAGATGAGTCCTATGAGCTGCATTCCGCCATTGTCTATCGCGCCCCAGAGGAGGCCGCGCGCCGTCTTTTCCTTTAAACTGCTTGCCATTGGTCTTGCTGATACTTGCCTTGGCATTCGGGCGTCCGCTGCGGGTCGCCGTGCCAACAGCCTGCAAAGGTAAGGCTATTTCTCGTTTTACACAAGAAAGGGGCAAACGAATTGATCTACCACAAGAGTGAAAAGACAAAATGGCGGGATCATCAAGCTGAAGACGCACAGCCGAAAACAAAAACGTTAACAAAACTAACGTTAAGATGTAAGGTCACAAAACAAAAACGTTAAAACGTTAAGATGCAAAGTCGAAAACGTCAAACGTTATAACGTGAAGCCGTAAGGATTGCTCCAGCCCCGCTTTGCACATCAAGACCACGCTCCTTACGACCAAGGCGCAGGGTAAGTGATGATCGTCCTCCGACATAAGCTACCATCGACAAGGTTTCCTCGAAACCTGCCAACAAACTCCACGAAGAAGGCAAACGCGGAGGAGCAGAGCGGGGTAACTATTCAGCAATAGTGTAGGCATGCAGCATCCTACCATCCTATAACGA
>ERZ780149.3124-NODE-3124-length-14281-cov-3.540560_pt1 | contig 14281 bp, 13 predicted proteins | sample MGYA00511367_ERZ780149 | MGnify/ENA primary metagenome ERZ780149 (study PRJEB29588, sample SAMEA2153852) | human gut metagenome | biome: human gut; feature: human-associated habitat; material: faeces | place: Denmark | collected 2008/2010 ... | reverse complement strand
CGCAGCAGATGCAGAACCTGCTGCGACGCATCGAGGTGCTGGAACAGCGGGAAATGGAGCGCCGCACCGCCGATGTTCCGTTGGAAAAACACGGCGACGTATGATATAATATTTAGAATGGAGGAAGGTCAGATGCAGATTTATAACACCATGACCCGCAAAAAGGAAGAGCTGGTGCCGCTGGTACCTGGGCAGATCCGCATGTACGCCTGCGGTCCCACGGTTTACAACTATTTCCACATTGGCAACGCGCGGCCGTTCATTGTGTTCGACACGCTGCGCCGGTACCTCGAGTATAAAGGTTTTCAGGTGACGTTCGTACAGAACTTTACCGACATCGACGATAAAATGATCCGCCGCGCCCATGAAGAAGGGACGACCGTCGCGGAGCTTGGCGAACGCTTTATCGCGGAATACTATCGCGATGCCGACGCATTGGGCATCGAACGGGCCAGCGCCAACCCGCGCGCGACGCAGCACATTGGTGAGATCATCTCGCTCGTGCAAAAGCTGATCGACGGCGGTCATGCGTATGCGGCGGACAATGGAGACGTGTATTTTGCCGTGCGCAGCTTTCCGGGATATGGCAAGCTCTCCGGACAGAACATCGACGACCTTGAAAACGGCGCGCGCGTCGATCCTACAGAGCAGAAGCGCGACCCGCTCGACTTTGCCCTCTGGAAGGGCGAAAAGCCCGGCGAACCCGCATGGGATGCGCCCTGGGGACGTGGGCGACCGGGCTGGCACATCGAGTGCAGCGCCATGAGCATGGCCATTCTCGGCGAGTCGTTCGACATCCACGCCGGCGGCCAGGATCTGATTTTCCCTCACCATGAGAATGAGATTGCCCAGTCGGAGGCCGCGACGGGCAAGCCGTTTGCGCGCTATTGGATGCACAACGGCTACATCAACGTCGACAACCAGAAGATGAGCAAGTCTCTCGGCAATTTTTTCACAGTGCGCGACATTGCCAAAGAGTTCGATCTCGAAGCGGTGCGCATGTTCATGCTCTCCGTGCACTATCGCAACCCGGTCAACTTCTCGCGCGAGCTGATTCAGCAGGCGGAGGCGGCACTCACGCGGCTGCGCACGGCGCGCGAACGGCTGGAGGAGGCGCAGCGCGTGCAGGAGACGGCGGAGGATGCGGCGTTTACCGCGTCGCTCGACGGGTTCCGCGCCCGGTTTGAAGCGGCGATGGACGACGACCTGAACACGGCGGACGCCATTGGCGCATTGTTCGACCTGGTGCGCGCGTGCAATACTTTCGTGACGGAACCGCGCGGCGGGGCAGCCATCGACGCGGCGAAGGCGCTGTTCGATCAACTCACCGGCGTGCTGGGCCTGTTACAGCACAAGCAGGAGGAGGCCATGCCGGAAGAGGCGCTCCGGTTGCTTGATGAACGCCAGCAGGCCCGCAAGGCAAAGGACTTTGCACGGGCGGATGCCATCCGCGACCAGCTCAAGGAGATGGGCTATGCCGTTGAGGATACGGCGCAGGGGCCGAAGCTCAAAAAACTGTCTTAATTCTTACAAAGGAGAAACCAGATGTCTTACATGTTTGATCTGCTGCTGCTCGCCATGGGCGCGTACGTGCTGTTTGCCGGTATCACCGGCAAGGGCAAGCTGTATGCGACCGAGAACATCAAAAAGGGCATGGAGGAAGCGTTCCGCAAGACCATGCGCAAGATCTATCTGGCTCTCGGCATCGTCATGGTACTCAACAGCGTGTTTTCCCTGCTGATGACGCAGCTATACACGACACAGCTGACTGAGGCCACGGACACGGCCGCCGCCACGGTGGAATACGTGCCGAAAGTCGCCGACATGGGCTTTTGGAGCTTTCTGACGCCCACTGTCCTGCTGACGTTGACATACGTCTGCATGGGGCTGATCGTGGCGTTGATCGTGCTGATGGTAATCAAGCTGCGCAAGTTTACCGATCGGACGGCGCCGCGGTCATCGGCCGCACAGCAGGGCAGGCAGGCGGGGCACGTTTTGCCGGTCGACGCATTTGAGTTTGACGAGCCGGAAGAGCCGGCCTCGGACAGGAAACCTGAAACACCGGATGCAAATTGACGGATGGGTCATCGTTTGCCCTGCAAGGAAGGGGGGCCGACGCGCCGGATGCCCGGCGCGCGGCGCGCTCCTGCCTGTTTTCCTGCCAAATGATGAAACAATTTGACAGGAATTTGAACATTCCGTTTTGAACATTGCCGTAACGCAAACGCCATGATATGATTCTCTACAGTATCGCAAGTCTGCAGCGCAGTGCCGCCGGCAGACGCAGGGCGCTCTGCACTGCTGCCTGAGGCGCTGCGCATGTGCCGTTGCGCTGGCTCTGCCGCCGCTGGATTGGAATCATCGTGGGAGGCATTGGAATGGTATGAAAAAGTGGCTCGCAAAGATTATGGTCGGCCGATATGGCGTGGATCCGCTCACCAATTTCCTGCTCATCGTGAGCATGGTGCTGCTGATCGTTTCGATGTTCTTTGGCGAAAGCATCGCCAGCACCGTCCTCTGGGTGGCGGCGCTTGCGCTGCTCGCTTTCGGCTATTACCGGATTTTTTCCAAACAGACGAGCCGGCGGTACCAGGAGAACCAGAAGTTTTTGCGCCTGCGCAACCGGTTTACCGGGCGATTTCGCTCGTGGAAAGAGCGCATCAAGCAGCAGAAGACGCACCGCTTTTTCAAGTGCCCCCAGTGCGGCGTCACGGTCCGTGTGCCGAAGGGCAAGGGGAAGATCAAGATCACTTGCCCCAAATGCCGCACGACGTTTGTCAGGAACACGTGAGCGATGTTCGGTTTTGTCGTGGCCAATCAGAAGGCACTTACGCCCGAGCAGTTGCGGCGCTATCGCGCCTTCTATTGCGGGCTGTGCCGTTCCCTGAGCGGCCGGCATGGCGCGTCGGCACGGCTGACGCTCACGTATGACATGACGTTCCTGGTCCTGCTGCTCGGTTCGCTGTATGAGCCGGAGGAGACGCGGGGAACGGAGCGCTGCACGCCCCATCCCGTCCGCCCGCACGAGTGGGTGCAGACGCGATTTACGGATTACGCTGCGGATCTGAACGTCCTGCTTGCGTACTACAACTGCGAGGACGATTGGGCGGACGACCGCAATGCCATCAAACACGCAGGTGCGTTGTTGCTCAAACCACGTTTGCCCGCGCTACAGAAGGCCTATCCACGCCAGTGCGGCGCAGTAGAGCGTGGCATTGGCACGCTCCGGCGCATCGAGGCGGACAATGGAACGGCGGACGAGGCGGCGAACTGCTTTGCCGCGCTGATGGGGGAGCTGTTTGTGCCGGATGAGGCCGACCACTGGGCCGGCACGTTGCGCCGCTTTGGCGCTGCGCTCGGCCGCTTTATCTATCTCATGGACGCCTGCCTGGACGTGGAGGCGGATGTGCGGCGCGGCCGCTACAACCCGCTGCAAGCGTGGAGCAGGGAACCGGCGTTTGAGGGACGGTGCCGGGACATGCTTACCATGCTCATTGGCGAGGCTGCCCTGGCTTTTGAAACGCTGCCGCTCATACAGGATGCGCAGATCCTGCGCAACATCCTATATTCGGGCGTATGGACCAGATATGCGCTGCTGCAGGAGAAGCGGCGGCAAAAGGAACGCAAGAATTCATGATGACCGACCCTTACAAAGTTCTGGGGCTTCCCTCCACCGCCACCGACGAGGAGGTCAAGCAGGCGTACCGCCGCCTGGCAAAGCGATATCATCCCGATGCGAATCCCGGCGATAAGAATGCCGAACGACGCATGCAGGAGATCAACGCGGCCTATGACGAGATCATGAACCGGAAAAGCGGCGCCAGTGGCAACAGCCATACCGGGGGTTACGACCCGTTTGGCGGCTTTGGCGGCGGCTTTGGCGGGTATGGCGGATATGGCGGCGGATACCAACGCACCGGCGGCGAGCGCGCAGACGGCAGCAACTATTTCAACGCGGCCCGCAATTACATTCAGTTTGGCCGGTATCGCGAGGCGCTCAACGTCCTGGCTTCCATCCAGGAGCGCAATGCGGAGTGGTACTATCTTTCCGCGGTCGCGCACGCGGGCGCGGGCAACCGCGTCCAGGCGCAGCAGCACGCGCAACAGGCGGTGCGGATGGCTCCGGGCAATCCGGAATACCGGGAGCTTTATGAGCGGCTGCAACAGCCGGGGCAGACGTATACGACCTTTGGCCGCGGATTTTCCATGCCGATGTTCGACGGCGTCGGCGGCAGGCTTTGCCTGAGCCTGTGCCTGGCGCAGCTCTTTTGCGGGTTCTGCTGTCCGCGGTACTGACGCGCGTCCGGTTGTGGCGCGACAGAAGTGGAAGGGCGCCTGACTGCGGAGAAAATCTCCGCTTTTCTTTTTTTCATGTGTGTCATATAATCAAAGCATGAAACGATACAATTTACAGCGGAAAACCGGTCATCACGCCCCGGAAAGAGCGGCGCGCGGCCGCCGCGTGGCATTGCCCGCAGCGTTGCTGCTGGTGCTCGCCATTGCAGCGTTCCTTTGGCCCTGGGAGGCACAGCCGCTGGGCGCGACGGTTCCTGGACAGGCTATGGCCACGCCCGTGCATGAGCCGTCGGACGCAGCAGGCGCGACGGGCACGTCCGCGCCGGTTTCCGGCACGCTGGACGCCTACTTTCTCGACATTGGCCAGGGCGACTGCATCTTCCTTGAAGCGCCGGACGGCTCGACGATGCTGGTGGATGCCGGGGATCGCGGGAATTTTCCCGTGATTGACGCGTTTTTGCGGGAGCGGGATGTGGAACGGCTGGACGTGGTCGTCGCCACGCACGTGCATGCCGATCACATCGGCAGCATGGCTGAGGTGATCGACAGCTATGACATCGGCGCGTTTTACATGCCGGACCGAAGCAGCGACACCAACAGCTATGCGGACATGATGGATGCGCTGGAAGACGCCGGCGTGCCGGTACAGACCTTGGAGCTGCTGCCTTCCGACACCGGGCCGCTCGTACTGGACTGGGCGGACGGGGTGGACACACTCGTGCTTTCACCGTTTGACGGCACGTATCCCGAGGAGAATGACTACAGCATTGTACTGCATGTCGCCTATGGCGGCACTTCGATCCTCCTGACGGGGGATGCCGAGACGGCTGCAGAGCGCATCCTGCTCAAGGCGCTGCCGCACCATTACGTGCGGTCGACCGTGCTCAAGGTAGGGCACCATGGCTCTTCGTCCTCCACGTGCGACCAGTTTCTGTCCGCGGTGGCGCCGCAATTTGCCGTCATCTCCTGCGGCGAGGGCAATCGCTACGGCCATCCTGACCAGGTGGTGCTGGATCGGTTGGCGGCCGCGAACGTGCAGGTGTACCGGACGGATGTGGACGGCACCATCCACATTGCTCTTGACGGCACGACGGCGCAGGTGGTAAAATAATTGACGTATCAGCGGTGATGAAGGAGAGGCATCTTTGCATTGACGCGTCACATGACGGGAACGCCCGTCGGCAGAGAGTGCCGCGCTTGCTGGAAGCGGCGCACGCGTGCAGAGACGGCCGTTCGCTCCTGAGCCGCGCCGGTGAACGCGCGCCCCTTGGCGCAGTAGCCGGCGCCGGGGGAGCCCGTTACAGCGAAAGGCCCTGTGATGGCAGGGTGAATGAGGGTGGTACCACGGCGCTTCGTCCCTTGCGGACGGGGCGCTTTTGTTTTGAAATCACGGGAAGGAGAGCATTTGACGTATGTCCGTACTGGAATCCCTGAAGAACATTCAGGCAGAGGCGATGGAACAGCTGCAAGGCGCCGGCGCGGCAGAGGAGCTGGACCGGCTGCGCGTAGCCACGCTTGGCAAAAACGGTAGCCTGACGGCGATCCTCCGTACGATGGGCAAGCTGGACAAGGAGGAACGTGCAGCCGTCGGCGCAGAGGCGAACCGCATCAAGCAGGCGCTGGAGACCGCGCTGGAGGCGCGCCGGGCGGAGCTTGCCGCGGCGGCGCAGCAGGCGCGCTTTTTGGAGGAGACGCTCGACGTGACCGCGCCCGGCGTGAATACCCGCCCTCTGGGTCGCCTGCACCCGATGACGCAGACGTACCGCGAGATCCGGAACGCGCTCATCGGCATGGGCTTTTCGCTGTTTGGCGGCCCTGAAATCGAGCTGGACGAAAACAATTTTACGTTGCTGAACCTACCCAAGGATCACCCTGCGCGCGACATGCAGGACACGTTTTACATCAACGAAAACGTGGTGCTGCGCACGCATACTTCTCCCTGCGAGATCCGTGCGCTCAAGGGTGTAAAACCGCCGTTCCGGCTGGTCATGCCCGGCCGCGTGTTCCGCGTGGACGAGGTGGATGCGTCGCACTCCCCGGTGTTCATGCAGATGGAGGGGTTCATCGTGGACCGCAACCTGACGCTGGGGGACCTGAAGGGGACGCTCGATGCGTTTGTGCGCGCCGTGTTTGGCGAAGAAGTCCGCACGCGCCTGCGCCCATCGTACTTCCCGTTCACGGAGCCGTCGGCGGAGATGGACATGAGCTGTACCATCTGCGGCGGAAAAGGCTGCCGGGTGTGCAAGGGGACCGGCTGGATCGAGATCCTGGGCTGCGGCGTGACCAACCCGCACGAGCTGGAGAACTGCGGGTTTGACCCGAACGAATGGACCGCACTGGCCTTTGGCATTGGCGTGGACCGCGTGGCCAGCCTGAAATACGGCATCACGGACATCCGGCTCGAATATGAAAATGACGCCCGCTTCCTGCGGCAATTCTGATTAGGGGGTGCGAGAACCATGAAACTGCCGCTTCGCTGGCTGAAGGAATATGTGGACTATAACGTGACGAATGAGGAATTCGTCGAGAAGATGATGTGGCGCGGCTTCGAGATCGCCGCCATCGAACCGGAGTTGCCCGGCGTGGAAGGCGTGGTCGTCGGCCGTGTGAATGCGATTGAGAAGCATGCGAACTCAGACCATCTCAACATCTGCCAGGTGGACATCGGCACGGAGGTGTTACAGATTGTCACCGGTGCGCAGAACGTCACGGCCGGCGCGCTCGTACCGGTTGCGGTCGTTGGGGCAAAGCTTGGCAACCAGGTCATGCAGCCGGCGCGCATGCGCGGGGTGGACAGCTTTGGCATGCTGTGTTCCGGCAAGGAGCTGGGTCTCACGGAAGCCGATTACCCCGGCAGCGAGGTGTACGGCATCCTGATCCTGCAGGAGGAGCATCCGCTTGGCCAGCCCATTGCAGAGGCGGTCGGCATGGACAGCGTGGTGTTCGACATCGAGCTCACGCCCAACCGCCCCGACTGTGCGTCCATCATCGGCATCTGCCGGGCGGCGGCGGCGCTGGGCCAGCCGTTTACCGAACCTGTCATTCGAAAGGTCGCAGGCACGGGCAACGAGGCGGACTATGCGTCCGTTACCGTGGAAAACGGTGCGCTGTGCCCACGCTATACCGCGCGGGTCGTCACCGACATCCGCATCGAGCCGTCGCCCGCCTGGATGCAGAAAAAGCTCCGCAGTGTCGGCTTCCGGCCCATCAACAACATCGTGGACATCACGAACTACGTGCTGGTCGAGTACGGCCACCCGATGCACGCGTTCGATCTGGCGTGCGTCGACGGCGGGCACATCGTCGTACGCAACGCGTATGAGGGCGAGTCCGTCACCACGCTCGATGGCAAGGTGCGTGCCGTGACGCCGGAGATGCTGCTGATTGCCGACCCGGAAAAGGGCGTCGGCATCGCGGGCGTGATGGGTGGCGAGAATTCCGAGATCACGGAGCAGACGAAGGCGGTGCTGTTCGAGTCGGCCGTGTTCAAGGGCAGCAACATCCGCAAGACGGCCCGCACGCTGCGCCACATGACGGATGCTGCGGCGCGCTTCATCAAGGGCGTGGAACCGGTCAACGCGCAGCTGGCGCTGGATCGCGCTATCGAGCTGGTGGACGAGCTGCACGCCGGCCGCGTGGTCGGCAACACGATCGACGTGTGCGCGGCGGATCTCTCCGTGCAGGAGGCGGATATCGACGTGGCCCACGTCAACCGCCTGCTGGCGCTGGACCTGTCCGCGGCAGAGATGGCCGGCATGCTTAAGACCATCGGCATCGACTGCGAGCCGCATGGCAACCGGCTGCTCGTGCACATCCCGCACTTCCGCACCGACATTGAGACGGGCGTTGAGGCCGATGCGGACATCGCGGAAGAGATCGCCCGCATCTATGGGTATTACAACATCGAGCCGACGCTCATGCGTGGCGACACGTTTGCTGGCAAGATCGACCGCCCGTTTGCGTTTGAGGACCGGGTGAAGGACACGCTGGTGGCGCTCGGTGCGTATGAGATGTATAACTACAACTTTACGGGTCCCGCCGCGCTGGACGCGCTGCGCCTTGCGCCGGACGATGAAAAGCGCCAGGCCGTGCGCATTCTCAACCCGTTTGGCGAGGATCAGAGTCTGATGCGAACCACGCTGTACATGGGCATGCTCGACGCGGCCGCCCGGAACCGCAATCGCCGCACCGAACAGGGCCGCTTCTTCGAGGTGGGCAACGTGCATTTCGACAACGACCCGGTGCTGCCGGAGGAGCGTTGCATGGCCGGCTTGCTGTTCTTTGGTGCAGAAGAGTCGTTCTATACGCTCAAGGGCGCCATAGAAGCGCTCTTTGACGCGTGCAACGTGCGCGCCCGCCGGTATGCCCGCACGGACAGCCCGTATTTCCAGCCGGGCCGCGCCGCGGTGATTGTCGCAGAGGACGATGGGGCCGTGCTGGGCGAGCTGGGGCAGGTGCACCCGGAGGTGGCGGCGGCGTTCGACCTCGATTGCCCGGTATACATGGCCGAATTGTCCATGCAGAACATGTGCGCCTGCTGTGCAGGCACGCGCAAGTTCTGCGCTCTGCCGCGCTTTCCGCTCGTCCCGCGTGATCTTGCCGTGGTCGTGGACCGCACGGTGGAGACTGCTCAGCTGCAGCGCGTGATCGAGCATGCGCAGTCGGAGGTGCTGGTGGAAAACGTACGGCTGTTTGACACATATGAGGGCGCGGGTATTCCCGCCGGCAAGAAGAGCCTGGCGTATTCGTTCACGCTGCGGGCGGAGGATCATACGCTCAACGACGAGGAGATCCGGCACGCGATGGACGCGATCATCGCCGCGCTGGATGTGGTAGGTGCACCGCTGCGCGCCTGAGCGCGCATTTTGCGTGCCCGCCCATCTGTCGGCATGCAAACGGTCGTCTCGCAAGTCGAGGCGGCCGTTTCATTTTGGTTTGCATGGCTGCGGGCGGCTGCGCTTGGAATTGTTCCGGGCGGATGGCCACACAGCACCTAGGTCGCTTTGCTAAGCTGCTATCGTGGGACAAACAAAGGCATGTCGTTGGATTCTCTGCCCGTCAACCACATAAGGCTCTAGGACGCAATCTGCTGATTCTTACTCTATATCAATATACTTTGCGTAAACCTGAGGAATGGTGACGCTGCCGCCCATGATGGTTTCGTAGGTCTTCAAATCCATCATTTCCCCATAGATGGAGACGATGTCATCTTCCAAAATCCGCGGTTTGCCTTCCGAAGGAAAATAGTTGACATAAATCGTATCCTCCCAGCCGTATTGATTCTGCGTCACATTTACTCGTAGTACGGTGATACCTGTCGCTTTCATGACCTGAATCACTTCTCCCCGGAACATAACGAATGTGCCAATGAAGGCGGCAGGATCTCTTGCCAACGTCTTGTAGTCGTAACTGCTGGAGCACAGAGCCTTGTATTCTTCTTCGGATGGTTCCGGCTCCGGGGTAAAAGTGGGATTTGGTGTAGCAGTGGGCTTTTGAGTCGGTGCCTGCGTGGGCACTGGAGTCTCAACAAGCTCCGCCTGCGCAGCGGATGGGCCGTTTTCCAGCGTGGGCAATGCGCCTTCGACAGCAGGCTGCGAACATGCCGCAAGAGATACGATCAGGTACAGGGATAGAAATAAAGCGGATACTTTATGCTACATTCTGGGTACCTCCTCAAAGATGGTTCCCCCAATTATAACCTGAAACAGGTTACATACAATAGCCATGAGGTGATTGTATGTATTCCAGATGGCGGGAGTTGCGGGAAGATCATGACTTGACGCAAAAACAGTTGGCCGCTTTTTTACAGATGTCACAAACCGGTTATTCGAAGTATGAAACAGGTGAAAACGACGTGCCTACTCATATTCTTTTAAAGTTGGCTGCTTTTTATCAGACCAGCGTAGATTATCTTTTGGGACACACGGACCAGCGGAAGGCGTATCCACCGGCGCAAAGCAGGGGGGAGTGAGAAGGGGACGCCCAACCCTCACTATTTGTCGAGCGAATAAAAAAGGAGCGCCCAACTTGTTTTTTCTACAAGCTGAGCGCTCCATTCCTTTGATTTCTGCCAGGTGGTTTGTTCGGTATTCTGTTTTGGGTTCTCATTTGGTTTTCTCCTTCCTAAAAGCGCGAACGGGCGATGGCGGATTTACCGTCACCGCCCGTTCGGGTGGATTATTGTAGTTTGGAGCAGTTTCCCTTGAAAGCTACTTTTACAGACACATTATAACATATTTTCCCACGCATAAATTGTCGTTCTATGGCGGAGAAGATTATTTTTTATATTTGAAGAAGGCGCCGCCGAAGCGACGCCCTTCTGTTAATCTTGCAAGTTTGATTGATTTCAGTATAATACCGCGTCCGAAAGGAGTAAACCGAAGGAAGGTAGAGTTTACTAAACCGAAGGTTTACTTCTTTTCCTGCTCTTTATTAACAAATAAATTGCAGATCATCATAACTGCCACAAACAGCACACCGGCAATAGGCCATACAATCCAACTCCGGTGCCAGTCATTCGTAATGAAGCTCCAACCCAAAAAGATTGCCGTAGCGACAACCCAATAAACAGCACCCACTGTTTCCTTGATGTTACTTTTCTTTTTTTCAATCGGATTATACTCTCCTTCTTTGAGAAGCTTTTGCATACTTGCCCAGCGTACTCCGGACACAATAAAGAACATTGCACCGATACCGGCAATCAGCATCGTTACTGTAAGCATAATAACGGTGAGAAAATCGTGATCAGCAAAAGCAGCACTTAGAAGCGGTACGGGTGAAAGCACACAAACACAAGTGCCAATGTAGTTGTACTTCACATATGTGCTGCGATACTTTCTCTGTGCGTCCTTCACCAAACCAGCAACACCGTATTCAGTTTCGAAAGGTTCTTTTTCAATGAACTCATACGGAGCGTTTGTGAACCCTACACGAATGAAGATTGCTACCGCTACTGCAACGATTGGGAACATAGCAACCAATCCAACACCGCAGGCCAGCTCTTCTGACCAACCAAAGGAGGGATATTCGCTTGCAACACTAAGTAAAAGCAGTGGGATAACAGCTACAATGCAAAGCATCGTTGCTATGGCAATTCTTTTTGCTGCAATCTTTCGCAACTCCAGATATTCGTTTGCCTCTGCAAGCGTTATCTTTCGTATGCCGGGATCGGAGACACCGTCGGTATATTCCTCGTTCTCAATTTCATCTTTGAGCAAATAATCGGTTGTAACCCCGAACAGTTCACCGAGTTTTAGAATCTTCTCTAAATCTGGGATTGTCTGTGCGCCCTCCCATTTGGATACTGCCTGACGGGACACATTCATTTTTTCAGCCAGTTCTTCCTGTGACCAGCCATTCTTTTTTCTGAGTCTGATGATCTTATCAGCTAAAATCATATTTCTATACCTCCACTTGGAAACGTCGGCAGACTTTCAACCTTCCGCTATGCCAAGTATAGCTTTTTTGTTGGTTACACTCCACCAAACGACGGCTTGAAATTCGTCAACCCGCGGTTGCCAAGTGCTTTACATCGGTATTATAGCATAAAATGGAGAGGAGCCAAGAAAGGATATAGACACCAACTCCAACAATAGACGTAACGATTAAGATCGTGTTTGGGCGGATTTCTGCCTGTAAATCACTTCTAAAAAAGCTGGATGCCAAAACACTTGCTCCGCAGACCATACCGATCATCAAATAGTAAGCGGTTCGTCCTTTTTCAACGCCCAGCTTGAATATGAACGGCAGAGAGATTGACGATGTTAGTGTGGCCATAATCAGCATCATCAGCATAAGAACGATAAAATCATTGAATACAAACTCTCCGCTAACAGTTGTCTTGATGCCTTGCGCAATTCCCATCACAACGAGCATAGTAGTTTGCGAAAAAAGACCTATCAGATATTTTGCAGATACGAGCTGCGCTTTTGTATATGGCATCGTACCACTATACTGCATCCACCGGCTTCTCTCATCATATCCGAGAAGGTTGACCAGAATCATTCCACACAGCAGACAAGGATAGAAAACGAAGAACATATTGCCTTTACTGGCAAGAGAAAGAGCAGTAAAAGCAACGGCGATAATGATATACGATTTGCAATACTTCTTCATCATGTACCAATCTTTGAGCAACAATCCCTTCATATCATTTCGCCTCCTTTACCATAAACACGAACAGTTCCTCGATACTGATCGGACTGACATTGACGCCTGCAGGCATAGCGCTTCTCAGTACCATGGCATTGACGCCGTAAGGATTTTCCCTCTTATGCTTAATTGCCTCTGCCGGGAAGTTTTGCAGTTCCTCAGCAGTGCAGTGTATCAAGCCATATTCTGCCAGCAGTTGATCCTTTTCCTCGCAGAGCAACAGTTTTCCCTTATGAAGAAAAGCCACGTAGTCACACAGTTTTTCAAGATCGCTGACGATATGTGAAGAGATAAGTATGGAGTGGTTTCCTTGTTCATTGTCGAGTACGTCGCTGATGGAGTATCCCGATTCCATGCACACGAAGCCGGAGGAGACGAACAGACCGTTCAGCTCATCGGCAATATGCTCACCGAGCATATCGTAGTCGATGAAATCAACCACGGTTTCGGGTACGCCGTAGTCGGGATCATGTTCCACAAAATGCTTGCCCACATCTTCATTATCCTCGGCACCATCGATCAGCGTGAAGAGACCGAGGCTGTTGGCGAGAGCTGTGATGGACTTTGCATCCTCGACTCCGGCATATTCCGCTACGGCGGTCAGCTTATCAAGCTGCATATCCGCATTGCTGATGGCTCCTACAAGACCGTTGATATCATAGATGCTTTCGCTTGACGTCATTTCACGCAGACGGCGCATCCATTCGCGGTTATCTAACATGGAGTCATCGAAGATAATGCTGACGGACTCGGCATCGGGTGCGCCCAGCCTGCCGATGGATTTGTCGATGGCGGCTCTCTCACAGGGCAGGTACAGATATTCCACCTTGCCGTGGTATTCTGCCTTTGCGGTACAGAGAATACTTGCATCGTAGAGGTAAGGCGGAAATACTTGACCGTGATACAGTTCCTGAAACTGCACGTCCTCATCTATGAAGAGAATTCCGTGTTCGGTGACGATGCCGGTGCCGGACTGCATCAGCCGTCTACCGATCTCTGCATATTTGGGGTTGGCATCGTCGTTGGCAGGAATGGAGCCGTCACGGTTCAAGAGGTATTCCTGACCGATCTTGCCCATATTGCCGATATTTTGAATGAGGCAGTATTTGTTGAGGTTATCGATCTGCCGTGCCATAGACTGTCGCCACCTGAGCTGTGCATCATCTTCTGTGAGATCGATCATCTCCACGCCACCTTTGCCATCGGGGATAGCACTTACTCCGGTGTCGGTGAAGGGGTGCTTGACGATCATCGGTGAGCATGGCGTTTCATTGATCTCTGTGGATAGCAGAGCAAGGGCGGTTAGTTTGACCTCGGCCAAGTTTGTTTGCTTTCGCATCGTTTTCCTCCTTTCTGTGGAATAAAAAAAGCGCACGGATTTGTTCTTATCCATGCGCTCGGTGGCTTGTATTCGGTTGTGCGAGAGTTCGGCTCACTACAGAAAGGGAAAAATACCTTTTTCACATCTGCAAAATCGCTTGTAAAAATTTCGACCGTAGAAACGGCAAAACCCCCGATAAAATCGGGGGTTTCTTGGGCAATATCTTTTTCATTGCCCTTTGATGGTGCGGGAAACAGGACTTGAACCTGCATGGGTTTGACCCCACACGGACCTGAACCGTGCGCGTCTGCCAATTCCGCCATTCCCGCAGAATACTTGGTGGATGGGGATGGATTCGAACCATCGTAGGCTGTGCCAACGGATTTACAGTCCGCTCCCTTTGGCCGCTCGGGAACCCATCCACGATACAATGGGTAAAAACAATCTTTCGTTTTCAATGGAGCTGGTGATGGGACTCGAACCCGCAACCTGCTGATTACAAATCAGCTGCTC
>ERZ780149.3122-NODE-3122-length-14286-cov-3.751177_pt1 | contig 14286 bp, 18 predicted proteins | sample MGYA00511367_ERZ780149 | MGnify/ENA primary metagenome ERZ780149 (study PRJEB29588, sample SAMEA2153852) | human gut metagenome | biome: human gut; feature: human-associated habitat; material: faeces | place: Denmark | collected 2008/2010 ... | reverse complement strand
CTATATAACTATGAAGAAAGTTTGGAAGTTTATAGAAGATTGGATATGGCAACTACCACAGAATCTATGTGGTATAATCTATAAGAATGCTATTAAGAATGATATAATATCAAATATAAATGCAGACTCTGGGTATAGTATATACCTAAAAAGAAGTAATGGTGGAGTTACTCTTGGTAAATACATATTTGTATATCAAAGATACAGTGATTTATCAAAGACAATTCAGCATGAAACAGGTCATGTTAAGCAGAGTAAAATACTAGGTCCATTATACCTTATTGTAGTAGGTATTCCATCAATAATACATGCTGCATTACATAAGAATAAGTGTAAAGATGCTAACTATTATCACTTCTATACAGAAGCTTGGGCTAATAAGTTAGCAGGACTTAAGGTATGATGTCATGTATTTAAGTGGACAAGCCACTTGTTAATACTCTTCTAGTGCTACAGACTAACTTGATTATCAGTGGCTTGACATTTGTTAACTAAAATATATTGCATTTTATTTGCATATATCAATAATTTTACTTACCTTTGCAGAGTCATTTGATAAGAGATACTGCCCCATAGTATAAAGGGTTATTACATATGATTTTGGCTCATATAATGTAGGTTCAATTCCTGCTGGGGTAACTATTTAACTAAATAATGCTCCTTTAGTTCAATGGATAGAACATTGCTCTTCTAAGGCAAGTGTTGGGAGTTCGAGCCTCTCAAGGAGTACTTGGATTTTCTGTTTCATAATGTAAATGAACTACAATGGGATAAATTGGATTTCATGTTTTTAGACCACTCTGGTCTGTGAAGATAGGAGTGGTTATTTTTTAAATGTTGGGTTGGACAAATTGGTTAAGTCACCACCCTTTCAAGGTGGTCAATATGGGTTCAAATCCCATACCCAATACATAATAGTCTATTGGTGTAGAGGTTCAACATGCCACACTGTCAATGTGGAGATGGAGGGTTCAATTCCCTCATAGACTGCAAAGGTAACTATGCAAGGAGTTACTGTTAAGTATCTTGCAATGCTTAACACCCTTGGTTCTGAAAGATTCTTGAGTGCAATAAGAGAATGTAATCAATGTCAATCAAGGTTTAGCAAGTTAGAGAAGTAGTAACCTCACTCCCAGTATAGGGGAGACATCAGTGGTGCAAATCCACTACTTGCAACTAACTGGAAGAGTAAGCCTAATGCCAAGGCAGTAGTCTTGAAAACTACCAGTAACCATATATAAATGGTGTGTGGGTTGGAGTCCCACCTCTTCCGCAAAGAGGAAAAACATGAATAGTTTAAAGTATGTAATGTATGGTAGTAGAATACTGGACCCTAATAGAACAGTAATACTAAAACCTTCTACTTGTGAAATAAAGGAGCTAACTCCAGAGGAAAAGAGATTAAAAAGTTTGAGGTATGTTAGAGATAAATGTGATGATAAGTATGGCAGCTTTACCATATATGCCTTAATAGCATTACTAGGAGTATTAGTTAATGCTCAGCTACAAGGAATATCACTAATATTCAAGTACCCAATACTAATTCCAATGTATCTCTCAGTACCATTTGGAGTATATCTAATAGGTGTTGCATTCCTGCTGTACAGTAAGTATTTAGATAGAAAGATTAGTAAGTTAAGTAATGGTACAGATATTTAGAAAAGAAGGTTGGTGTCTCAACCCTAATGATAAGGTGGTAAATGCTATCTTAAAGAGATGTGAGATTAATAATGGTGAGTGCCCCTGCCATAATACAGGTGAAGATAAGAAATGTCCTTGTTCTGATTATAGAGAACATGATACTTGTCATTGTGGTCTTTACTTAAAGTTGGAGGATTAACCCTAATGGTAAGGGAACTGTTTGCTAAACAGTGAGTAGTCTGAAAGGATGTATAGGTTCAAATCCTATATCCTCCGCAATATAGAGTAGTTGGGTAATTGGTCAACCCCCTGCATTTGGGATGCAGAAATTGGAAGTTCGAGTCTTCTCTACTCTACAAATGGGTCATGTAGTGTAATTGGCTAACACATCACATTTGCACTGTGAAGTTGGGGTTCAAGTCCCACATGTATCCACTTGTTTTCATGTTTTCATAATGTTAGAGTTTTTAGTTCACAGGTCTAGGGTACACCTTAAGTGCCCTGCACTGCTCCTTAGTTCAGTGGTCAAGAATAGTGGTGTTACATACCAAAGGTCATAGGTTCAAATCCTATAGGAGCAACATAATGAGGGTATAGCTTTAATTGGTCAGAGCAGGTGGCTGTTAACCACAAGGTTGGAGGTTCAAGTCCTTCTACCCCCTTATACTCACTTAGCTCAGTAGGTTAGAGCAGGAATCTTATACATTCAAGGTCAAAAGTTCAAGTCTTTTAGTGAGTACTAATGCCTCTATAGCTGAATGGTTAAAGCTGCTCCCTCTTAAGGAGAAGATTCTAAGTTCGATTCTTAGTGGAGGTACATATTCCCCTATAGCAGACAGGTTGTGGGCACTAATCTTTTAAATTAGGAGGTCTGGTTCAATTCCAGATGGGGGAACAAAATATAATGGGTACATAACATCAGCAGACTGTAAATCTGCCCTCCTTTATCAAATTGATGTAATGGACTTTGGAGTAGGGGAGTTCGAGTCTCTCTGTGCCCACTTTGGTTTCTTCTCCTTGTCAGGGAAGAGTAATAGTCTGTAGTTACATGCAGACTTCCAATAATGGAGACTTGGTGTAGGTGGTTGTTTGCACGTGGGTCTGAAAAACCCAAGGCTCTGATTCGATTTCAGAAGTTCCCACTTAAAATATTAAATATGAGAAAGAGATTAGATATATTAGATAGAAAAGAAGATATACTTGAATGGATAAACAATCAAGAATCTAATGCTGAGATAGCTAGAAGACTTGGGTGTAAAGTGCAGACTCTCAATAGATATTACAAAAAGTTAGATATAAGCTACTCAGGCAATCAAGGAGCTAGTGGACATAAGACAATAGTTGGTAAAAAGAGTGCATTAGAACTACTAGCTAACATTAATATATCTAACTCAAGAAAGAGAAGAAGACTCATAGAAGATGGAATAAAAGAGAATAAATGTGAGTGTTGTGGATTATCAGAATGGATGGGGAGACCAATACCATTAGAGCTACATCATATAGATTTTAATCATTATAATAATGATTTATCTAACATTCAAATATTATGTGCTAACTGTCACATGCAAGCTCATAACTATAGTAATACAAGGGAAGCTGGTGCAACTGGTTGAGACACAATGGATTTAGGCTCCATAAGTAGAAATACTTCTAAGGGTTCGACTCCCTTGCTTCCTACTACAACATTATTTAACAATAAAAAGTATGTGATTTACTTGTATAGTTCAATTAAAATACATACCTTTGTAACATCAAAACAAAGAGATATATGGAATATGGTTTACTAACTCCAATTGAGGATAATGAAGTGGATGAATCACCATTTAATGGTGCAGAATTCTTCATTAACTTTATAAACAAATTAGAAGGTTATAAGACAAAGTGTAAGAATCTTCACTGGGCAGCACCTAAGAAGAATATTCATGTTTACTTAGATGACTTCTTAGAGAAAGTTGAAGATTTTCAAGACATTCTAGCAGAAGGCTATATGGGAATATTAGGTAAAATGCAGCCTAATGTTATTAAAGGAATCCCTAGTGATTCACTAAATGCAATGGACTTTATTGAAGAAGTTAGAAATAATACACTAGCTTTTTATAATAAAATTCCTCAAGAAACAGTCTATGTTGGTATTAAGTCTGAATGTGAGACTTTCATTCAAGAGATTAATCAATATAAGTACTTATTCAGCTTGTGTGATATTAGACCATACTAGTGATCTCAGTGCACTTGATTACTATATGTTTTCATACTGCACTATAAAAGAGAAAGAAGTTACTAAAAGCTGTATTCCATTCAGTGACAGAGTAACATTCCTTGGCTCAATGGAAACTAGGTTTTTATCATTTTTTCCCTAGTGAGATGTGAAGGAAGGTGCTAGGTAAGGTGATACTAGCAGGGAGAAGTACCAGTTACCAAATCTTCTCAAATGCAGATATAGCACAAAGGTTAGTGTTGGAGATTTCCAATCTTTAGATGAGAGTTCGAGTCTCTCTATCTGCTCTAGCAAGTTGGTGAAAATGGCTATCACATGTGGCTCATAACCACAAGTTTCTGTTCAAGTCAGAGCTTGCCCCCTATTAAAAACTAAAAGCAATATGGCTATGGGAGAGAAAGAAGAAGTTAAATCTACATATATGACTGCATTTGCTGAGAACAGCATTAGAGCTATTGTAGAAAGAGCTAATGAGTTAGAAATTAAAAGAGAGAATATAGTGTCTCTTCTTAGTGAGAGAGGTCAGTATGTTCTAGTGTATTACAAGTAAACTTATTGAAAACATGGAAAGAGAAATGGGAGAAGTGTTAGTTGCAGGACCTGAAATTCTAAAGAATTTGATTATCTTTGAAGCTGTAACTAAGTATAAGTCAGTTGCAAGAGCAATGAGAAGAGGTGATGTAACTAAGTTTGGTACTCTTGTACCTAAGAGACCTTTTAATAACAGAGCTAATACCTCTACTAGAAAAGGTACTCATAGTAGAGTAATGAATGAGACTAAGAAGAATATTTATGGAAGACTTACAGGACAAGCAATCTGATTATAACAATGAACCTGTAGAATACTGCACACATTGTTTATCTCTTGCAATAAGAGATGTAAATGGTCAACCATACTGTGATAAGTGTGGCTGCACTAAAACAGCCAAAACAGATATACATACATGGGAGAAGAAGTATGGAACTGTATATGGTGGTAGTTATGTAACTAAAAAATAAGAGTAGAATGGAAAAAGAATTAAAGATTGAAGGTACTTGCACTACTGGTGGTTGCAAGCAAGATGCTCCTCAAGAGTTAACTAGAGAGCAGTTAGTTGGTATGTTGCACCAAATGTCTGAACAAGACAGAAAGTTGTTTGAAGAGAATAAGCAATTGAGAGGTGTTATTGAGGAAATGAATATGACCAATCTATTTAAGAGATTAGATTATCTATTCAAAGTAGTCACAGAAGATAACAAGTATCTTACTACTGAGTTCAAGGGTAAATGTGCTCAAGAGATTGAGTTCTTAATGACTCAACCAGAGCAAGAAACACCAGAAGAATAATGTCAGGTAGCAGTAAAGAGAAGATTAAAGAATATAATAGGAACTACTACCTTAAGCATAAGGAGAAGATTTCTAAGCAAGGTACTCTTTACTATCAAAGTAACAAAGAATCTATAAAGAAGAGAGTTGCCAATTATAAGAAGAGCAACCTTGAAAAGATTAATCTCTTAAGACAAGAGAGGGGAGATAAGTATTACAGAAGAATAATAGAGAGGAGAAAAGAAAATAAAGTAGAAGCCATTAAGTTGAAAGGTAGCAAATGTGTAGTTTGTGGGCTTGAGTACAATGGAAAGAATGCTTCATGTTTTGATTTTCATCATATAGATTCTGAAAGTAAAGAGTATAGTCCTTCTACTGTGCTAAGGATGAGTAGAGATAAACAGGAAAAGGAATTATCTAAATGTATGTTGGTATGTTCCAACTGTCATAGGCTAATTCACTATGAGGAGTACTAGAAAGATGGAAGTTAATAATGTAATTAGAATACCATGTAACCTAAAGATGTTATTTAGGTATTGGTTCCTTTTCTTAAAGCCTTTTCACAAGTTAACTGATAGAGAGATTGATGTAATCACTGCCTTTACTTATGAAAGATACCTACTTAGTAAGGTAATATCAGACTCTGATATACTTGATAAAGTAGTAATGTCAGAAGATACAAAGAAGAAAGTAAGAGAAGAGAGTAACATAACTCTTGCTCACTTTCAAGTGATTATGGGAAAGCTGAGAAGGAACAAAGTCATCATAGATAATAGGATAAATCCAAGGTTCATACCTAATATCACTGATGAAAATGGTTCATTTAAACTAATGCTTTTATTTGATATTCAATGAGTTATCAAGAGATATTAAAGAGAGTATCTGAGGAGCTGAACCTTCCTTTGGAAGTAGTGAAGGAGGCTTATGAGTCCTATTGGTTATTTATAAGGCAGTCTATTACAGACTTGCCTTTGAGAGAAGACTTGAGTGAAGAGGACTTTAACAAGTTAAGAAGTAACTTTAACATACCCTCCCTAGGCAAACTTACTTGCACTTATGAGAGGATGAAAGGAGTTAAAGAAAGATTTAAGTACATAAATAGAATAAGAAATGAAAGTAATAAAGAAAGTTAGACCTCAGTTCACTGGTTTGATTACAACCATGAATATGCTTGAGGAAAAGGATATGTATATCAAAGGAACTAGCTTAATTGATGGAAGAAAGATTAAGAAATCAATTGATGAGTTCCAGACAGTAGTAGCTGTAGGCCCACATGTGAATGGTATTCAAGTAGGTGATTTAGTACATATTGACCCTACAAGATTTATGAAGCCTGTACAAGTGAGAAAGCCTAATCAACCAGACTCATTAAAGACTGGTATGGAGGAATACTCATCAGAGATGAGGTATCAATTTGATGTCATTGAACTTGATGGTAAACCTTACTTGAAATTACAAGACAGAGATGTTGATTATGTAGTTGAGGAATATGAAGAAGTTGAAGACTTTGACTCCAATCCTACAATTGTTACTGAGGAACACCTTAAGGGTAAACCCAGACTTGAATTAAACTAATAACAAGCCTAGCCTAATGAATAGGCTGGGCTTTTTAATTTATATACCTATGAGATTAATGAAATTTGAAGGCTATACTCTTACTATAGAGCCAGAAGCCCTTGTTATAAAGAGCATTAGAACTTTATGGAATAGAGATAAGACCCAAAGCAAGGAAAGAGCACTAGCTGAGTTAGGCTATATCTACTTTATGGTTGACCCTAGAAGTACTTATTCTTACTTGACTGACTTAGCTGATAGGTCAGAGAAGATAGTACTCGAGGAAGGTTTACCTAAGAATTGGAAACCTGATAAGATAGTACAAGAAGCGATGAAGTCTTATGGAGACTCAGTAATTACTACATCATCTCTTCTATTAGAAGACACTAGAGTAGCAGTTGATAAGTTAAGGAAATATTTAAGAGATATAGACCTTACTGCTGAGGATGATAAGAATAAGCCTAAATACCCTCTTAACACTGTAACTTCCTCTATTAAGTTAGTTCCCTCATTAGCTGAGGACTTAATGAAAGCTGAAAGAATAGTAGCTCAAGAGATAGTAGAAAGTAACAAGATGAGAGGTCAGAAAGAAAAGACTATATTGGAGGATGGGCTTTAGTAACTAACTGTAAATTAAGCAATTATGGAATTAAAATTTATAGTATATGAGCATGTTAATCTTTTTAATAATAAGAGATACATAGGAATTACCTCTCAAATACCTGAGGTTAGATGGCAGAGAGGTAGTGGTTATAGAGAGAATACTATATTCTTTAGGGCTATTAAGAAATATGGGTGGGATAATTTTGAGCATAACATATTATATGAGGGTTTGTCAAATAGAGAAGCTCTAGAGATAGAAAGTACCCTGATTAAGAAGTATAAAAGCCTAGGAGTCAGTTATAATATATCTGATGGGTATGAAGAATTAGGTATTTCTAAAAGAATACCTATAATAGTATATGACACAGGTGGAAATTATGTAGGAGCATATATTTCAATTCATAAAGCAAGTATAGAATTAGGTATACCCGAAACTAATATAACTATGGCTTTAAGTAATAAGTATAATATAACTCAAGCAAAAGGATATGTATTTCTTAAAGAAGGTGATAATATATTAGATAAATTAGATAAAGTAAATAAGAGACATTCTTCTGCTAGAAGGCCAGTGATTCAATTAACTAAAAATGGACAGATATTAGCTGAGTTTAATAGTGTATCTGATGCAGCTAACAGTCTAGGTTGTGGTACAGGCTCAATATCAAATTGCCTAAAAGGTAGATATAAAACAGCAGCAGGATATAAATGGAGATATAAGGTATGAGAATAGAAGATGTAGTAGAATCACTAAATCAGTATATAGAGGATATTAGAAAATCTAAGCTCCTAGAAGCTAAATCCTTTCTAGTACTGAAAAGACACATAGAACCTTCTGAGCATTTTAAAGCTTATAAGGTTGCAATAGTAGAGATATTTGTAGTCAATGGACCAACAAACTATATATTAACTACTCATAGTTATCAAGGTAGATTAGTATCTTCTCAAGAAGAAGAGGTACTTTTAGACCTTGAAAGACAAGTAGTTAAAACACTGTTTGGGATAGTAAACACTGACATATTTGATAAAATAGTAAAGGGAGAATACAATGAAGATACTATTGGAAACTAATGAATTCCAAACACCAATCACTGATGAGTTACTTGAAAGATACCCTAAAGAAGTTCAAGAACAGTTCTTTGATTATGTGAATAATGTGGAGTTTATTAAAAGGCTTATTTCTCCTAAGAGGAGAAGAGCTAAAGATATGCCTAGGGATAATGAGGGTAAGATAATTGTAGATTTACTTAACCCTCATATCCTTGAGGATATGGACTACTTTAGAGAGACAGCTTTACATAAGAAAAAGACTGGTAAATATACTGACCTTAGACCTAATGGTAACCCTAATTCAGACTATATGAAGTGGTTGAGAAGAGAAACTCAAAGGTGTTGGTATGGTATGGTTAGACCTTCTGATGGTGAATGGATTACAGGTGATATGTATTTCTATTTGAATTACATGCCTATTGAACTTACTGAGAAGATTGAAGGTCAGAAGAAAGCTGTAAACAGAGTAACATCTACTCCTAAAGCATGGGAGGGTGCATATCTGTGGTTCCATTATGTACATCAAGCAAGATATGGTGGATTATATGATTGGGATGGCGGCAAAGATGCTATTCAGATAGCTACTAGAGGTGCATCAAAGTCATTCTCTTGTGCTTCTATGTTAGGTAAAGATTTCATAGTTGGTGAGAATGAGAACTATAATAAGAAGGTAAATGCTTTCATATTAGCTGCTGAAAAGGGCACTCTTAGTGATAAGGATGGTACTCTAAAGAAGTTTGAAGCATGTGCTGACTTGAATGCAGAGTTAATGCAGTGGCCAGCTAGAAGAATATACTCTTCACTTGATAAGATGACTTGGGAAATGGGTTATCTTGATGCTGAAACTGGGCTTAAGAAAGGAACTAGAAATAGTGTATTTGGAGTAACAACTAATGATAACCCAGAGAAGGCTAGAGGTAGTAGAGCAGCTAGAATTATATATGAAGAGATAGGTAAGTTCCCTAAGTTTCAAGTGGCTTGGACTACTAATGAACCTTCTGTTAGAGAAGGTAAAGAGACATGGGGTCAGCAAATAGGTATTGGTACTGGAGGTTCAGAAGGTTCTAACTTCTATGGTATTCTACAGATGCTTTATAATCCAAGAGGTTACAACATCTATGCACTGCCTAATATCTATGACAAGAATGCTAATGGCAAAGGTGAGACTGTATTCTTCTTTGGAGCTTACTTAAATAGAGGTGGTTTTTATAATGAGAATGGAGTATCAGATGTAGTAGCTACTATACTTGATATTCTTATGAAGAGATACACAGTTAAGTATAACTCTACTGACCCTGCCAGACTAACTCAGGTAGTAGCTGAGAGACCTTTGACTATTCAAGAAGCTATTATGAGAAAGGAATCTTCTCTCTTCCCTGCTGCACAGTTAAGTGACAGGAAGAATGAGCTTGATGCTAATCCTAATATCTATGATGATGTTTATACAGGTAGAATGGTAATTAAGAATGGTAAGCCAGACTTTGTACCATCAGATGTGAATGTTATTAGAGAATTCCCACATAAGGATAATAAGCTTGAGGGAGGTATAGAGATATTCCAGTTACCTAAGAAAGACAGTAGTGGCAATGTTCCTTATAATAGGTATATTGCAGGTACTGACCCTGTAGATGATGATGATGCTAAAGAATCTCTATCACTTCAATCTACTTTCATATTAGACTTGTGGACTGATGAAATAGTAGCTGAATATACTGGCAGACCTACATTTGCTGATGATTATTATGAGCAATTGAGGTTACTTCTAATGTTCTATAATGCAAGAGATAACTATGAAAATAACAAGAAAGGTCTATTTGCATACTTTAATAGAATGAACTCTTTATACTTACTTAGTGACAGGCTGGAGTACTTGAAAGATAAAGAGATAACAAAAGTACCTGGGGTTGGCAATAACAGTAAGGGTTACACAGCCAATAAGTTTATCAATAGTTATGGTAGATTGTTATATAGAAACTGGTTACTTACACCTATTCCTACTATACAAATAGTAGATGGTGAACAGACTGAAATGATGGTTCCAAGACTATATACCATGAAGAGTAGAGCACTCATTCAAGAGTCTATTCAATGGGAATCTTTAGGTAACTATGATAGAGTTTCAGCTATGACTGCCCTAATGTTATACAGAGAATTCATGGTTATACAATATCAAGGGGACTTTAGTCAAGAGAGAGTTGAGGCTAATGATAAGACTTATCTTGGTAATGATAAGTTCTTTTCAGACAACTATGATAATAGGTTATACAAAGGCTCTCAATGGGCTGTAAGGAGACAGTAAATTTAGTAAAGAATGTGAGTAAGTCTAAATAATCCGCTTATACTATTGCATAGGTGGATTATTTTACTTACTTTTGCAAGTGTTTAATAATAAGACTAGAAGAGTATGAATATAGAATTTGCTAACTTCCCTAGACAGATGCTTCCATTCAGTCAAAAGACTAAGAAATGGAGAAAGGATTGTGTACTATGGGGTAACAATAAGACATTCTTTAACTATAGTCTTGTCAGAAAGTCTGTTATTCACAAACAGATTAACTATAATCTGTTAAGAGGTAGAATTAACATGGAGGATATGCAATTGGTGCTTAATCCTGATGACTTAAAGGCAGGATTTATACCAGATAGAATACAGCACTATCCAATTATGCAGTCCAAATTAAACCTTCTTAGAGGTGAAGAAAGTAAGAGAGTGTTTGACTTTAGAGTAGTTGTAACTAATCCTCTTGCTATCTCAGAAATAGAGAACAATAAGAAGAATGAGCTATTACAAAGACTTCAAGAAGAGGTAAGTGATACTTCACAAAGTGAAGATGAATTCAATGAAAAGCTTGAGAAGATTAATGATTACTATACTTATGAATGGCAAGACCTTAAAGAGATAAGAGCTAATGCACTCCTTAATCATTATATCAAGGAATATGATATTCCTCTTATGTTTAATGAAGGGTTTATGGATGCTATGGCAGTAGGTGAAGAAATATATCAATGTGATATAGTAGGTGGTGAGCCTGTACTTGAAAGATTAAACCCTCTTAAAGTAAGAATCTTCAAGTCTGGTTATAGCAATAGAATAGAAGATGCTGATATTATTATCCTTGAAGATTATTGGAGTCCAGGAAGAGTTATTGATACCTATTATGATGTCCTTACAGCTAAGGATATTAAATACATTGAAACTCTGCCAGACCATATAGGTCAGAACACAGTGGATAGCATGGATAATATTGATGAAAGATATGGCTTTGTTAATGCTAATATGATTGGTGATGAAGTCACTGCATCAGATGGCTTTTACTTTGACCCTGCTAACTTATTCCCTGAAAGTGTAGGTACTTCTTTACTTCCTTATGATTTAGCTGGTAACTTAAGAGTACTTAGAGTATATTGGAAGAGTAAGAGAAAGATTAAGAAAGTTAAGTCATATAATCCACAAACAGGTGAAGAAGAGTTTAACTTCTATCCAGAAGATTATGTGATTAACAAGGCCAGAGGTGAAGAAGAATACTCAATGTGGATTAATGAAGCATGGGAAGGAACTATGATTGGTAATGAGATATTTGTTAATATGAGACCAAGATTAGTTCAATATAACAGACTTTCTAATCCATCAAGATGTCACTTTGGTATTGTAGGTTCAATCTATAACTTAAATCAAGGAAGACCTTTCAGTTTAGTAGATATGATGAAGCCATACAACTATCTATATGATGCAATTCATGATAGATTGAATAAGGCTATAGCTAATAACTGGGGTGCTTTAGTAAGAATGGACTTAGCTAAAGTCCCTAAAGGTTGGGAGGTAGATAAATGGATGTATTATGCTAAAGTAAACCACATACTTGTAGAAGATTCTTTTAAAGAAGGTAACTATGGTGCTGCTGCTGGTAAGCTGGCTGGTGCTATGAATAATGCTTCAACAGGTGGTATTAACTTAGACCAAGGTAATTACATTCAGCAATTAGTCAATCTTCTTGAGTTTATCAAGATGGAAATGGCAGAAGTTGCAGGTATTACTAAGCAAAGAGAAGGTCAGATTAGCAATAGAGAAACAGTAGGTGGAGTTGAAAGAGGTAATCTACAATCATCACATATTACTGAATGGTTATTCATACAGCATGATGATGTTAAGAAAAGAACTCTTGAATGTTTACTTGAAACAGCTAAGATAGCTCTTAAGGGTAGGTCAACTAGGTTCCAATACATATTATCAGATACTTCAACCAGAATCATGGAGATTGATGGTGATGAGTTTGCAGAAGCAGACTATGGCTTGGTAGTAGATAACAGTAATGGAACCCAAGAGCTTCAACAGAAGTTAGATACTTTAGCTCAAGCTGCCTTACAGACTCAAACTTTATCATTCTCTACTATTACTAAGCTCTATACATCTTCAAGTTTAGCTGAAAAGCAAAGACTGATTGAGAAAGATGAAAAACAGATTAGAGAAAGACAAGCACAGGCTCAGAAGGAACAACTTGAAGCTCAACAGCAGATAGCTGCTATGCAGCAACAACAGAAAGAGGCAGAACTTCTCCAGAAGGAAGAAGCTAATATAAGAGATAATCAGACTAAGATAATAATAGCTCAGATACAATCAGAAGGAGGACCAGATGAAGAAGATGGAATTATGATTGATGATTATAGTCCAGAAGCTAAAGCTAATCTTGCTGAAAAGATAAGAGAGTTTGATGAAAAACTTAAACTTGATAAGGACAAATTGAAGCTGGATAAAAAGAAAGCTGAAACTGATGCAAGCATAAAGAGACAAGCTCTGAGAAAGAAAAGTAGTACAACTAATAAATAAAAGATATGAAGACACTAAGAACTTTGAAGATAAGCCCTAATGCACCTGATATTAACTCAGTATGGCTGTATAAAGGTACAATGAAGTATTTTAATAATGGTGAATGGGAGACTATAGGAGGTGAATCAGAACCTTATGTTCTTCCTGCTGCAACTACAAGTACAATAGGTGGTGTAAAGAAGGCTACTAATGTAGGTAATTTAGCTACTGGAGCTGAGTTAGCAACAGTAGTTACTAAGGTGAATGCAATTCTGTCTGCATTAAAGGTGGCAGATATAATGGTTAAAGATGCAAACTAATATACTATGTTTTTTACACAAGAAGATTATAGAAAGATAGAGAAGTGGCTCCTTGCAAACAGTAGAAAGGATACTGATTTTGCTGGAGCTGCAACTCCACTTAAAGGAAATGAAACTGTAGTTCTTGTACAGAATGGTAAGAATGTAAAGGCATCAGTGAAAGATGTAGTTGAACAACTATTTCTTCTTGGTGTATCTGACTTTGTGAACATCACTGACAAGTATGGTGAGAGTTATATCTCACTATCTCAGGCTATAGAATTAATTCCTTATAGAAGTAGAAAGATTGGTCAGGTAGTTACTTTCTTAGATGATACTGGGAAATGGGCTATGTACCAATTTCAGGGTCTAAGAAAGAACCAATGGAATACCTTATCCCTTTGGGTTGACTTGATAGACCTTATGACAGGTCTTACTATCACAGATAGTGAAGATATTGTTACTGAGACTAATAGTGCAAATCAAGTAGCTCTTAAGTTTGCAGATAAAACTTATAATGAAGCTGACTACTCAGGTTTAGGCAGAGTATATCTTAGAAAGAATGTTGTAAATGTTGAAGACCCTGTAACAGGTAATATAGTTAAGATGAATTACCTTACACAATCAATGATTTCTAAGGAGAATACTATCTATATTATACAATATGACTACAACTTGAATGGTCAAACTATTACTATACCAGCAGGATGTACTCTTGATTTTCAAGGAGGCAGTTTTAGTAATGGTACTATTGTTGGAAGTAATACTAAGATAAAAGCAGGTTTACAAAAGATATTTAATAACGATATAATTCTTA
>ERZ780149.3121-NODE-3121-length-14287-cov-3.012577_pt1 | contig 14287 bp, 8 predicted proteins | sample MGYA00511367_ERZ780149 | MGnify/ENA primary metagenome ERZ780149 (study PRJEB29588, sample SAMEA2153852) | human gut metagenome | biome: human gut; feature: human-associated habitat; material: faeces | place: Denmark | collected 2008/2010 ... | reverse complement strand
CAGCTGCACCCGAATTTCATCAACGTACGCACCGCGTACGCCTCAGAAATTTGGGTGCAGCTGACAAAAAATCTTCTCGTAAAATCAAGCGCAGAAAGACTCCGAGAGTACATAAAAAAACAGCAGGAGGAAAAATCAATGGCGGGAATTTTAACAGCGCTGCTTTCCGGCGCACTGATGAGTATTCAGGGCGTTTTCAACACAGAGGTGACGAAACAGACGAGTACATGGCTGGCGGCCGGCTGGGTGCAGATCAGTGCGTTTGCCGTCTGTCTTGCGGCATGGTGCATCACCGGGAGGGAGCCCATCGGGGATCTGTTCCGCGTAAAGCCGTGGTATCTGCTGCTCGGCGGGGCAATTGGCGCGTTTATCACGATCACGGTTATCTGGAGTATGGCAGGGCTCGGCCCGGCGAAGGCGGCGATGCTGATCGTCATTTCCCAGCTCGCAGCGGCGTGGCTGATTGAACTGTTCGGCCTTTTCGGTATGGAAAAAACGGATTTCACCGTGCGAAAACTGATCGGCATGGCGATCGCCGTTGTGGGAATTGTAGTGTTTCAGTGGGAATAACGATTAAGATTTCTACTTGTATTTTTATGGTTTCTTCGATACAATAGAAACGTAGTTATGCGTACACAAGGGACCCTTGCGCGTCAGATGCGAAGCGGAAGGGAGTACACAGCATGAAATTGAAAAAACAGCAGGACAGAGGCAGAAAACATGCAAAAATACTGGCGGCGATGCTGGTTTTTTTGCTCTGCGGATGCAACCACAGGGATACAGAATACAAACTGTCAGATAGCACAGGCGGGAGCACGGCGGAAACCGTTTTCGGGAATCAGAAGGAAGTGGATGAGGAGCAGACGGTTTCCGAAAAAAGCGCCGGAGAAACCACAGGCATTCCGGAAAAACGTGAGGCACAGGAGGCAGCACCGGAAGAAACAGTGCAGGTTTATATCTGCGGTGCGGTCGCTTCCCCCGGTGTCTACACGCTGCCGGGCGGAAGCCGCGTAGTGCAGGCTGTGGAAGCGGCAGGCGGATTTCTGCCGGATGCTGAAGAAAAAATCCTCAATCTTGCACGGAAAATCGAAGACGGAGAGCAGATCACCGTCTGGACGCGCGAGGAGGCAGAAAACATGGAAATCACGGAAACGCCGCAGCAGAATACGGGCGGCACGGAGCAGGCTTCCGGTTCCGGCAAAGTCAACCTGAACACGGCCGGAAAAGAAGAACTGATGACACTCTCCGGCATCGGAGAGAGCCGTGCGGATGCCATCATCGCCTACCGCGAAGCAAACGGCCCGTTTGGTTCGATTGAGGAGATTATGAACATTGAGGGCATCAAGGGAAAGATGTTTGAAAAGATAAGGGGTTCTATCGAGGTTTAGAACAAGAAGGAGAAGAAATGGCAAAGAAAGTTCTTGTAGTTGATGATGAAAAACTGATCGTAAAAGGAATCCGCTTCAGCCTGGAGCAGGACGGCATGGAGGTTGACTGCGCATACGACGGCGAGGAAGCACTCTCCATGGCAAAAGAAAAAGAATACGATATGATCCTTCTGGATCTGATGCTGCCAAAGCTGGACGGATTGTCCGTCTGCCAGCAGATCCGTGAATTTTCCAACGTTCCGATCGTTATGCTGACCGCAAAGGGCGAGGACATGGACAAAATCCTGGGACTGGAATACGGCGCAGATGATTACATCACAAAGCCGTTCAACATTCTGGAAGTAAAAGCACGCATCAAGGCCATCATGCGCCGTGCGGCCCGCCAGGAGCCAAAAGAAGAGAAAGCAAAAGTCGTACAGGTGAAAGACCTGCGGATCGACTGCGAGGGCAGAAGAGTCTTCATCGGAGACCGCGAGATCAATCTGACTGCGAAGGAGTTCGATGTGCTCGAGCTTCTCGTCTTCAATCCGAACAAGGTGTACAGCAGAGAGAACCTGCTGAATATTGTCTGGGGCTATGAGTACCCGGGCGACGTGCGCACCGTAGATGTACATATCCGCCGTCTGCGCGAAAAGATTGAGAAAAATCCAAGTGAACCGAAGTACGTTCACACAAAGTGGGGAGTTGGTTACTATTTCCAGGCTTAAAAACAAAGAAAAATGGAAGTTTCTGCGGAGTCTGCGCTTCCGCATCACGGTGATTCTTGTGATCATCGGCATTGTACCGTGTGTGATCCTTGAGAAGAGCATCGTAAACAGCTATGAGGACCGTGCGGTATCGGTGCGCAGCATTACCGTAAAAAATCAGTGCGATATTATCTGCAACCAGCTCATCCAGCAGAATTACATGGAAGATCCTGGATCGGATGTCATCAACGGACAGCTCAGTATGCTGACAAATATCTACGGCGGCAGAATCCTGATTATCGACCAGGATTTCCGCGTCATCAAAGATACGTACGATATGGACCGCGGAAAGACGATTATCTCGCAGGAGGTCATCCAGAGCTTTCAGGGCAAGGAGACGAGCCAGTACGACCGGAAAAACAGCTATCTGGAAATGACGGTGCGGATTCAGAATACCGAGACGAAGGAGACGCTCGGCGTTATGCTCGTCAGCATTTCGACGGATGAGATCCGTGCGAATATGAAAATTCTGGAGACGAAGGGAATGACGATTCTTTCGATCATTGCGCTTCTCGTGCTGGTTTTTGGCTATCTGCTCGCGGGCATTCTGATGAAGCCGTTCCAGAAGGTCACCCGTTCCATCGAGGACATCACCGACGGCTATCTCGACGAAAGCATTTCTGTTCCGGATTACCTCGAGACAGAGCTGATCACGGACGCATTCAACAAGATGCTGACCCGCGTCCGCACGCTCGACGATTCCCGCCAGGAATTTGTTTCGAACGTCTCGCATGAGTTAAAGACGCCGCTTGCGTCCATGAAGGTTCTGGCGGATTCGCTGAACGGGCAGGAGGGCGTTCCGGTGGAACTTTATCAGGAGTTCATGCAGGATATTACCTCGGAGATCGACCGCGAAAACCAGATTATTACCGACCTTTTGTCGCTGGTCAAGATGGATAAAAAGGTGGCAGACCTCAATATCACCCAGGTCAATATCAACGAGCTGTTAGAGCAGCTGCTGAAGCGGCTTCATCCGATTGCCGCACAGAAAAATGTGGAGCTCATTCTCGACAGCTTCCGCCCGGTCAATGCGGAGGTGGATGCGACGAAGCTCTCGCTGGCGTTCTCGAACCTGATCGAAAACGGCATCAAATACAACAACGAGAATGGATGGGTGCGTGTATCCTTAAATGCGGATCACAAATATTTCTACGTGACGGTGGCAGACTCCGGCATCGGCATCCCGGAGGAGTCGATTGCGCATATCTTCGAGCGTTTCTACCGCGTGGACAAGTCCCACTCGCGGGAAATCGGCGGAACCGGCCTTGGCCTTGCGATTGCGCGGAGCGCGATTGTCATGCACCGGGGAGCGATCCGTGTATACAGCAAAGAAAACGAGGGAACGACATTTTCCGTGCGGATTCCTCTGAATTACGTGATGTAGGAGGTGGCGCACATGAAACGGATACTTGGCGTACTGCTGGCCGGCGTGCTGCTTCTTAGCGGCTGCGGGCAGTGGCAGAAGAGCCAGAAGGAGTCGGCGTATCACCTGTACTGCCTGGACAAAACCGGCACAACACTGGTGCAGGAGCCGTATGAACCAAAAGAAGGAACGGATCAGAAACTGATCAAGGAGCTGGTTGACGCGCTGCAGGAGAAACCTGCCAAGGACGGAAACCAGGCACTTCTTTCCAATGGGATTTCCATCAAGACGTATACGCTGGAGAACGGGCTCCTTACGCTGAACTTAAGTGGAGAGTACGGAGAGCTTGCGCGGCCGCAGGAGGTTTTGGTGCGTGCAGGACTGGTGCGTACCTTTGTGCAGGTTCCGGAGGTGGAGCGCGTGACGCTTCTGATCGACGGGGATCCGTTAAAGGATTCCAAAGGACGCGAGATCGGAACGATGACGGCGGACAGCTTTCTGGAAAATTCCGGAAGGGAAATTTATCAGTATCAGTATGCGACGCTGACACTGTATTTTGCAAATGAAGCAGGCGATCATCTTGTGAAAGAGACGCGGCGGGGGCCGTACAGCACGAACATTCCGCTGGAACGTGTCGTGGTGGAGCAGCTGATGAAGGGACCGAAAGAAGACGGCCACTATGCAGTGCTGCCGGATACGATGAATGTCTTAAGTGTCACGACATCCGATCGGATTGCCTATGTGAATTTTGACAAATCTTTTAAGGATTCTGCGCTTTCGAGTGTGGCGGAGCAGATTCCGATTTACGCGGTGGTGGATTCCATCACGGCGAACTGTAAGGTGGATAAGGTGCAGTTTTCCATCAACGGAGAGAGCGATGTAACCTTCCGTGAAACGATGAAACTCAATCAGTTCTACGAGGAAGACCTGTCTTATCTGGAGGAAAAAGATACATGAGAAAACGGCCCATGTGCCTGGCGTGTCTTGGATTCATGCTGGTGCTTGTGCTGCTGCGGATTGCGGGCGTGCCTCTTGGCACGCCTTTTTCTGACCCCAAATACGAAAACAAAGCGCAGCAGGGCAGGAAGGTGTGGATTGCAGGGACAATTGAAACGTATGAGAAAAAGAGCAGCAACAACGGGTATGTGCTGCGTGGGGAGGGAAGCAAAGGGAAAATTTATCTGCTCGCAAAGCGGGGAGATCTGCCGGTCGGAGCCGCTGTGCGGGTGTACGGAACTGTAAAAAAGCCGGAAAGCCCGCGCAATCCGGGGATGTTTGATGAGAAAACATATTATGAGGGAAAAGGCTGTGCGTTCTACGTGATTTCGGAACGGGAGGAAGTTGTGGATGTCGGGCGGTGGAATCTCGGCGAAGCGCTCCGGCTGGAGCGGGAGCGGTGCTGTGCCGTTTTAAAAGAAATGATGCCGGAGGAGGAGGCAGGTGTGCTTTCTGCGATGCTGCTCGGGGAACGGTCGGAACTCACGGAGGAGACGTATCTGGCGTATCAGCAGAGCGGTCTGCTGCACCTGATTTCCGTTTCCGGCATGCATCTGATGCTGCTCGGCATGGCACTCCGACGGCTGCTGATGGCACTGCATCTGCCGAAAACTCCCGCATCTCTGGCAGCGGCCGCCGGTATGGTGCTGTATGGCATGTTTACCGGCAGCGGAACGGCGACCGTGCGTGCAGTGGTGATGTTTGCGGTGCGGATGGGAGCTGTCGCAGTGGGAAGGACGTATGATTCCTTAAGTGCGCTCTCTCTTGCGGCAATTCTGATGCTGGCGGAAAACCCCTCGTATCTGGAGCAGAGCGGGTTCTGGCTTTCGTTTGGAGCAGTAACAGCCATTTCCGGGGTTTATCCGGTTCTGGCGGGGGAGAAGGCGGAACGGAAGAGACGCGGGGAAAAAACGGGGTTGGAAAAGCTTGCGGCGAAAGGAAAAGAGGCTGCGATGGTGTACCTTTCCCTGCAGCTTGTCATGATCCCGCTGCAGGCGTGGTATTTTTATGAGATTCCGCTCTTTGCGTTTCTGCCGAATCTGTTTGCAGGAGCTGTCATGACGGCGGTGCTGCTGACGGGTGCTGCGGGGCTTCTGGCGGGACTGGCAAGCGTGAAAGCGGGAAGTGTTGTTCTGCTTCCGACGCGGTTCCTGCTCACACTTCTGCGGCAGATGACAGCGGCGGTCGCACAGATTCCGGGAAATGTGTGGATCTGCGGTCAGCCGGAAAAATGGCAGATGGCAGGATATGGAATCATTCTGACCGGTCTGCTGGTGATACTGTATGTGCGAAAACGAAAACGGGAGATGAATCCGGATGGGGCAAAACGAAAAGGTGCGCAGGCACGAAAGCGGGAGCGGATGCTCTTTGGTATTACCATGTTTTTTGCCTGTGTTCTGCTTTTTTACCGTCCCCGGGAAACGTTTTCCATTACAGCGCTGGACGTCGGCCAGGGCGATTCGCTGGTGGTGGAGAGCGGCCGTTTTGTGATGCTGAATGACGGCGGGAGCAGCAGTGCGTCTGCGGTCGGGGAAAAAAGGATTCTCCCATATCTGAAACAGCGCGGCATTGCCGCTCTTGATGCCGTTGTTGTCACGCACCCGGACGCAGATCACACGAACGGAATCCTCGAACTGCTGGAGCTGATCGGGGAGCAGAAAACGGCGCTTCGCATCCGCCATCTGTTCCTGCCTGTGTGGATGAAAGGAAGCAAAAAAGAAAATCCTTTTATTTTAGCCGCACAAAAAGCGGGAATTATGGTAGAATATCTAAAAAAGGGAGACGAGATCCGTGCAGGAGAACTCACCGTATCGGTACTTCATCCGGGAGCGGGCGAAGACTATACGGGAGAGGAAAACGCCGGAAGTGTTGTATTACAGCTTTCCTGCGGTGCCTGCCGCGCACTTCTGACGGGAGATCTGGAGGGAAGCGGAGAAGAAGAGGTCCTGGGGGCGGCAGAGCGGTGCCAGATTTTAAAGGTGGCGCACCACGGCTCGAGAAATTCAACGAGCGAGGCATTTCTGAACCGCATACAGCCGCAGATCAGCCTGATTTCCTGCGCGTGGCCGGGACGGTACGGCCATCCGCACCGGGAGCTGCTGGAGCGGCTTCGTGCCTGCAAAAGCCATATCTACGGAACACCGGTGGATGGAGCCGTGACAGTACAGCTGAAGCGTGACCGCCTGGCGGTTCACGGATACTGGTCGGATGTGGAATTTCCCGTCTCCTGAATGGTCAAAAGCTCCGGCTGCTGCGGCACTGCGCAAACGTGCTTTGGCCGGAACGAAAGAAAGAGGATGGAATGAAAAGCATTTTAGAAGATATCAAAACGCAGAATTTTAAGCAGGCCTACCTGCTCTACGGAGAAGAAGCCTATCTGAAGCATCAGTATAAAAACAAGCTGAAAAACGCACTGCTGCCGGAGGACGACACGATGAATTTCTCCCGCTTTGAGGGAAAAGGAACCGAGATTCCCAAAGTGATTGACCTTGCGGAGACGATGCCGTTTTTTGCGGACCGCCGTGTGATTCTGCTGGAAAATACAGGATTTTTCAAAAACAAAGCCGACGCGCTGGCAGACTACATGGGATCCCTGCCGGATTATCTGGTGCTGATCTTCGTGGAGGAGGAAGTCGATAAGCGGAACCGTATGTACAAGGCGGTGCAGAAGCAGGGAAGAGCAGTAGAATTTGCTCGTCAGGACGAAAAGACGCTGATGACCTGGGTACTCGGCATGATGAAAAAAGAGGGAAAAAAGATCACGCGCCAGGATATGGAAGATTTTTTTGAAAAGACGGGCACGGATATGGGAAATATCTCGCAGGAGCTGGAAAAACTGCTCAGCTATACGATGGGAAGAGATGTGATCACGCGGGCGGATATCGAGGCAGTCTGCACAACGCAGATTACGAACCGGATTTTCGAGATGATCCGCGCGGTAACGGAGAAGAAGCAGCGGAAAGCGCTCGATCTGTATCAGGATCTGCTGGCTTTAAAGGAGCCGCCGATGCGGATTCTCTTTCTGCTGGCACGCCAGTTCAATCTGCTGCTGCAGGTCAAAGAGCTGCTGGCAGAGCACTGTGATCAGGCGACGATCGCAAAACGGACGGGACTGCAGAGCTTCGTTGTGCGGAACTATATTCCCATGTCGCGCCAGTATGCGGCGGAGGAATTAAAAGCGGCGGTCAATGACTGCGTGCAGATGGAAGAGGACGTGAAGACGGGAAAAATTTCCGATCTGCTGAGCGTGGAGCTGCTGATTACGAAATACAGCAGGGCGGCGTAAGAGCAGAGTTTTCTATAGCAAGACCCGAAAATAATGCAAAAAAGGCAGTGCTGCAGAGCGCGAATTGCAAGGAACAGATTTGAAGGCGTACCGGGGTACGACGAAAATCTGTGACGCAGTAATTCACGCTCTGCGGTGCTGAATTTTTTGCATTATTTTCGGGGATTGCTATAAAAAGAACAAGGCGTACCGGTACAGGAAAACTGGCCGATACGCCTTGTTCTGTGTTTATCAAAAGATCTGTCGCGGCGCACTCTTTTGGTAAGCATAAAAAAAGAACCCAGCCACATGACGGTATGACTAAGTTCTCTTTGGTTTATATTTTTATTATGCGATTGAGTTTACAGCTTTGCTCAGATTGGATACTTTTCTGGCAGCGTTGTTTTTATGATAAACGCCTTTAGAAGCAGCCTTGTCGATGGTAGAGATCGCATTTACTAATGCAGCAGCAGCAGCCTCTTTATCGTTTGCAGCAACAGCAGCATCTACTTTTTTCATAGAAGTCTTAACTGCAGAACGGATTGCTTTGTTGCGGTCTGCCTTTGTCTGATTTACCAGGATTCTTTTCTTTGCGGATTTAATGTTAGCCAAACTGTACACCTCCAATATTTTTAAAATTAATGTGATTTAAGGGATGTTATTCAATGGAACAGACACGGGCGCTCCACTGAAACATGCTTTATTATCCTATAATATTTCGCATGGTTTGTCAATACATATTTTTGGAAAAATTGCAAAAACTACAACAAAAATACAGGAGAAGGAGAAAAGTATGATAGGAAAGTATAGGATGCGGACAGACCTGGCGATGGAGAATCAGGAAAAATTTGAGAGGGACCATGTGGAGATCTCCGGGGTCGAGATTGAGAAGAAGAAAAGAAAGGCGGAAATTCAGACAACCATTGTGAAAATCACATCGGAGCAGGGTGCAAAAATGATGGGAAAGCCGAAAGGGACGTATGTGACGATCGAAGCGCCGCTGCTTTTGACGGCAGACGAGGAGGAGAGCCGGAAAGCGGCGGAGGAGTTTTCCCACTGTCTGATGGAAATGGTGCCGGAAGCGTGCGGATCCGTTCTTGTGGCCGGCCTCGGCAACCGCGGCATCACGCCGGATGCGCTCGGGCCGGAGACGGTGGAGCAGCTTAACGTTACGCGCCATCTGGTGCGCACCTACGGAAAGAAGGGCCGGGAAGTGAGTGCCCTTGCTCCCGGCGTTATGGCACAGACGGGCATGGAGGCAGTGGAAATCCTGCGCGGAACGGCAGAACAGACCCATCCAGATGTGATTCTCGCCGTGGATGCCCTTGCCGCATGCAGTATTCACCGGCTGAACTGTACGATCCAGCTTGCCGACACCGGAATCTGGCCGGGCTCGGGCGTCGGAAACCACCGCAATGCCTTAAATCAGGAGACGCTCGGAGTGCCGGTCATCGGAATCGGTGTGCCGACCGTTGTAGGGGCAGGAACGATCGTCCACGATGCCGTCGCAGGCGTTCTGGAATCGCTGGAGGAGTCCGAGATGGATGAATTTCTGGGAGAAGTCATTTCACCGGCGCTCGAAAGCCTTTACGTGACGACAAAAGAGATCGACGAGATGGTCCGCCGCCTGGCCGGAGTTCTTGCGGCAGGTATGAATCAGGCATTTTCCGGGGAACTGTAACATATCATGAATATGGTGATAATATGTGGAATGCCAGGCGAAATGGACGATGGTTCGGATGGGGATGTCTTTTCCTGTCCTGCAGTATACTGCTGTTCCGCAGTGCAGCGGTTCTCCGGAAAAATCATTTCTTAGAGGGGAAAGTTCTGCTGCAGCGGGCGGCAGCACAGGCGGAGCAGTTATCCGTGGATGTGATGATGCCGCTTCTTTTTTATGACGGAAAAGAGGACGGAAGGGGATGGATGGAAAATCTCCTCGCGGCAGTGCGGGATCAGATACCGGCGCTTCGGGAGGGAAGCACGGCAGAAAATACGCTGTCTGCCGGGACAGAAGCAGCGGAAACGGATACGGCGAAGCAGGATTCGTTTCCGGGACCGGGAGCAGAAAGAGGGCAGACAGAATCGAAGGAGCAGGGAACTGAGGAAGATCAAAAGGATGGAACTCAAAAAGATGAAACTCAAAAAGATGGAATGGAAATCACGGAGCCGGAGCAGACGGAAACAGGAATCACAGAACCGGCAGCCGGAGAGTCGGCATCAACGGCAGAACCCGAAGCGCCGCAGTCTGTCCCGGAGGAGACCATCGAAACCGGCGGCGCACCGCGTGAGATTCTCTACCCGGAGGCCGACACGATTCAGGAGACAATTTCACCTGACCTTCTTGCTGACCCGCAGGCGCTCCTGAACCGCTTCTTCGTTGTCGATCCCAACACTTCGGTCCTGCCGGGCGAGATCGACGGCAGCACCCTGCTCGGAAAAGACCTGACCCTGCCGGAAAATGCCGAAGGCCCGCAGATTCTGATCTATCATACCCATTCGCAGGAAACCTTCGCCGATTCCCGTCCGGGAGAAAGAGCGGACACGGTAATCGGCCTCGGTGATGATCTGCAGGAGCTTCTGGAAAAGCAGTACGGATACGAAGTGCTTCATATTACAGAGGCATTTGACATGAAAGAAGGCTGTCTCGAGCGGAGCCGCGCCTACAACTACGCGGAGCCGGTCATCGCAGCGGCGCTGGAAGAACACCCGTCCATTCAGGTCGTGATCGACCTGCACCGGGACGGGGTCAATGGTTCAAAACGTCTTGTGACAGAAATCAACGGAAAGCCGACCGCGCAGATCATGTTTTTCAACGGCCTTTCCCGCACGAAAGAAAGCGGCGAACTGACAAGCCTGCCCAATCCGTATCAGGCGGAAAACCTTGCATTTTCCTTTCAGATGGAGTATGAGGCAAAACAGTATTATCCCGGCTTTTCGCGCTGTATCTATTTAAAAGGCTACCGCTACAACCTCCATCTCCGCCCGAGATCTGTTCTTCTCGAGGTTGGTGCGCAGACGAATACGGTCGAGGAGGTGAAAAATGCAATGGGGCCGTTTGCGGATATCCTGCATAAGGTTCTGTCGGGCAAAAGTCCGGCATCAGGCGGATAAATTTATCTTGCTTTTTTGAGTGGAATTTCGTATCATACAAAATAGACAGATTGCGGGAGTACGAAATATGGAGCAATCTGGTATCGTAGGGAAAAAGCAGGAGGAAAAAACTTGTCAGGAATAGATCAGAGTAAAATTCGTAATTTTTGTATTATTGCCCATATCGACCATGGAAAATCAACCCTTGCGGACCGTATTATTCAGAAAACAGGCCTTTTGACCGAGCGTGAGATGCAGGATCAGGTGCTGGACAATATGGATCTGGAGCGTGAGCGCGGCATCACGATCAAGGCACAGGCAGTCCGTACCGTATACAAAGCGGCCGACGGCGAGGAGTACATTTTAAACATGATTGACACCCCGGGCCATGTTGACTTCAACTATGAGGTTTCCCGAAGCCTTGCCGCATGCGACGGCGCGCTGCTCGTTGTCGATGCATCGCAGGGTATCGAGGCGCAGACCCTTGCCAACGTCTACCTCGCCCTTGACCATGACCTGGATGTGTTCCCGGTCATCAACAAAGTAGACCTTCCAAGCGCCGAGCCGGACCGTGTAATTGCAGAGATCGAGGATGTCATCGGACTGGAAGCGCAGGATGCTCCGCGGATTTCCGCAAAAACCGGCCTGAACGTGGACGAGGTGCTCGAACAGATCGTACAGAAAATTCCGGCACCGGAAGGTGATCCGACGGAACCGTTAAAAGCACTGATTTTCGACTCCGTCTACGATGCATACCGCGGCGTCATCATTTCCTGCCGTGTGATGGAAGGAAGCGTGAAAAAAGGAACGAGAATCCGCATGATGGCGACAGGCGCTGTCGAGGAAGTTGTCGAGGTCGGCTACTTCGGCGCAGGCCGTCTGATCCCGTGCGACGAGCTCTCCGCCGGAATGGTAGGCTATATCACCGCCAGCATCAAAAACGTGCGCGACACCCGCGTGGGTGATACCGTAACCGATGCCGACCGTCCGTGTGCAGAAGCACTGCCGGGCTACAAAAAAGTCAACCCGATGGTATACTGCGGCATGTACCCGGCCGACGGCGCACAGTACGGCGATCTGCGCGACGCGCTGGAAAAACTGCAGTTAAACGATGCATCCCTCTTCTACGAGCCGGAGACATCGGCAGCACTGGGCTTTGGCTTCCGCTGCGGTTTCCTTGGACTGCTTCACCTGGAAATTATTCAGGAGCGCCTGGAGCGTGAGTACAATCTGGATCTCGTGACGACCGCACCGAGCGTTATCTATAAGGTTCACAAAACCGACGGAACCGTCATTGACCTGACCAACCCGTCGAATCTGCCGGACCCGTCCGAGATTGATTATATGGAAGAGCCGCTGGTAAAAGCAGAGATTATGGTGACGACCGACTACATCGGACCGATCATGGAGCTCTGCCAGCAGAGACGAGGCCAGTATCAGGGAATGGAATACATGGAGACGACGCGTGCGATGCTTCATTACCATCTCCCGCTGAATGAGATTATCTATGATTTCTTTGATGCTTTAAAATCCCGCTCCAAAGGTTACGCGTCATTCGACTACGAGCTGCTCGGCTATGAGAGAAGCGAGCTTGTAAAACTCGATATCCTCGTCAATAAAGAAGAAGTGGATGCGCTGTCCTTCATCGTATTCGAGGGATCTGCCTACGAGCGCGGAAGAAAGATGTGCGAGAAGCTCAAAGAAGAGATTCCGCGGCAGCTCTTCGAAATCCCGATCCAGGCGGCTGTCGGATCGAAGATTATCGCCAGAGAAACCGTCCGCGCGATGCGCAAAGACGTCCTCGCCAAGTGCTACGGCGGCGATATTTCCCGAAAGAAGAAGCTGCTGGAGAAGCAGAAGGAAGGTAAGAAGCGGATGCGCCAGGTAGGAAACGTGGAGATTCCGCAGAAAGCATTTATGAGCGTACTGAAACTGGATGAAAATTAAGAAATAAAAATGAGACCGGCCTGTCGGCGCCGCCTGCTGTTGCGGGAGCGCAGGGGCCGGTCTTTCGATCGTACGGAGGAAAAGCAGAATGAATAAAAAAAGAAAACCACTGGAACTCTATGTGCATATCCCGTTCTGCATCCGGAAATGCGCCTACTGTGATTTTGTCTCGGGACCGGGCACGAAAGCAATGCAGAAGGAGTATGAAGAGGCTCTGCTGGCAGAAATCGATGCAGCGGAAGAGACGGCAGAAAGTGAAGTGATTTCCGCCTTTTTCGGCGGCGGAACACCATCCGCAGTGGATGCCGGAATGCTCGCCCGTGTGATGGAAAAACTGCGGAGCAAGTACATTTTTTCAGAGGATGCTGAGATTACGCTGGAGGCCAATCCGGGAACGCTGGATGCGGAAAAACTGAAATGTTACAGGAAGAGCGGCTTCAACCGGATCAGTATCGGCTGTCAGTCGGTTCACGATGAGGAGCTGAAACGGCTGGGAAGAATCCACACGTTTGCGGAATTTCAGGAGAGTTTTGCACTGGCACGGGATGCCGGGTTTGCGAATATCAACGTGGATCTGATGTCAGGTCTGCCGGAGCAGAGTGAAGAGAAATGGGAAGAGAGTCTTCGGACGATCGCGGAGCTTTCTCCGGAGCACATTTCCGCCTACAGCCTGATCGTGGAGCCGGGAACCCCGTTTGCGGAGCAGAAACTGGATCTGCCGGATGAGGACACAGAACGCGAAATGTATGCCAGAACGGCGGAAATCCTCGCAGAATACGGCTTTTTCCAGTATGAGATTTCCAATTATGCATTGTCAGAAAGCGTATGCAGACACAATTTAAAGTACTGGCACTGTGAAGAATATCTTGGTGTCGGTACAGGTGCTGCTTCGTATATTAAAACAAATTCATCAGGTGATTATTGTCGTTTGAAGGTCATTACTGATACAAAAGCGTTTTCAGAGATTGACTGGAATGATCAGTCGTCTTTAGACAAATGCTTTGCGGAATGTGATATACTTTCTTTGCAGGAACAAATGGAGGAGATGGCCTTTCTTGGTCTTCGCACAAAAGAAGGTGTCAGACTGTCGTCATTTTATGAACGCTTTGGCAAATCATTTAATGAAGTATATGGGGAAGTAGTTAAGAAATATACTGCGATGGGGATGATGAAAGCAGATGAGACACATGTTGCGCTCACGCTTAAAGGCATGGAGGTCGCAAATTGGATCATGGCTGATTTTTGTGGCTGATTTTTCAGAAGAATACAAGGTGCTGTGAGATTTGCAGCACGGAAAAGAGGAAAAGATGTATCAGGTCGATTGTTCCGTTTTGCTGGACGGAAAAAAATTCTACGAGATGTCGATATGGAATATGTACTGCAGAAAGAAAAGCTATGTGTTTCTGACAGCTGTTATGTATGCATTTTCTATGTTAATGATATCATCAGCACTCCCTCAGATTTTGACGGGAACAAACAACACAGCCATTAT